>Ga0209256_1000327_pt1 | contig 81082 bp, 70 predicted proteins | sample AraplaCol_mCL_r2_2_FD_184270 | JGI IMG/M metagenome (GOLD analysis project Ga0209256, IMG submission 184270) | Arabidopsis root microbial communities from North Carolina, USA - plate scrape MF_Col_mCL_r2 (SPAdes) (version 3) | ecosystem: Host-associated > Plants > Roots > Endosphere | place... | reverse complement strand
CCGTTGATCACTCGGCGGTCATCGACCCGCGGCACGCCGCGAACCTTGTTCGGCAACAAGGGCTGAATAATCGCCCACTCGAAATCGGTCAGGTCGAAACGACGACGGGTCACGCAAATCCTCCAAACCACGCAACCCTTCGCATCGCGAAGCTAGTGCGTCCTGATGCCGCAAAGAGAGAATAGCAGAATAGCACTCCCTGCCGTTTTGATAGCCAGGGCGATTGCTGGGTAGAATTGGTAGCGACGGGCGATCTACCTCTAAGGCGATTGACGGGTTGGCCGGTGCGGGAGGTTCGCGCTCCTACATGACAGGCAAGCGTACGCGTACCTCGACCCCTTCACTCCTCCCGGATCGAGGAGACACGACCTCGACAACGGCGCCGACCCGGTCCGCGATCGCCTTGACAATGGCGAGCCCAAGCCCCGATCCACCACTCCTGACGTTACCTCGCTCGAACTGGCGCATCAGACGGTCCATGGCCTCTGGTGGCAGCATCGCTCCATCGTTGGCAACGCAAAGAACCCCTTCAGGTTCGAGGAGCACCTCGACCGGACTGCCTCGTGACCCGTGCTTCAATGCGTTTTCGATGAGATTGCGGGAGAGAATTCCGACAGCATCGGGATCGAGCTGTGAGAGGACCGGTCTTTCCGGCACCATCAAGTTAATCTGCCGCTCTCCCACGCGTTCGAAGTCCTGGACAATTATGCGAAGGGCCGTCCTAAGATCGGACGGCTCGTCGGTGCGCAACCGTCCGCCTTCTGCGCGGGCGAGTTGCATCAGCTTCTCCGACGTGCGCATCAGCCGCTTCAGCGACATCTCGATCTCATTCGTACGCTCTGCCGTCAGCTCCTCCTTCGTCTCGGAGCGAATGCGCTGTGCATGCGCTATCGCAGCGGCGACGGGTGTACGAAGTTCATGCGCCGTGTTCGCGGCAAACGTCCGCTCCGCGTCGAATGCGGCGGTGAGGCGGCCGAGAAGCTGATTGATCCCGGCGGAGATCGGCTGGAGTTCACTCGGCAAGCCGCTGGCCGTCAAGGGTGACAGATCCTGCGCTCCACGGTGGGACAGTCCCTGCTGAAGGGCGTGGACCGGACGCAGCGAATACCGGACCGCGAACGCAATCACCACAAGGCTCAGCGGAATGACAACCAACAGTGGCAACAACAGACCAAGCAGCATCCTGCGCGACAGTTGCCGACGATGATCCAGCGGTTCCGCCACCGCGATGATCAGGTTTCCGTCAGCGCTTGTCGCGTAGTACAGTTGATGCGTCATAGTGCGAGAAAATCCTTGCTGTTCAAATGGAGGGAAAATCGAGGCGTCCGCTCCAGTGGAACCAAGCAGCACCTGACCTTGTTTGTCGCGCAGGATGAACGTGACGTCCTCGCCGTAGCGAGCCTCCCGATCGGGCCGTGCATCACGAATAACGTCGTCTCCATCATCATCGGCGCTCTCACGTCTCTGGTGGCCCTCGCGCAGGTCATGCCGGGCGATCGGCAGGATGCGCTCCGCGGTTGCTTTCAACCCGTCGTTATAGACCTCCTCCATGTCTCGACCGAGACGGTGCGCGGTGGCGATAGCGGCGGCGAGCCACAGGATCGTTACGGAGGCGCCAATCGCGACTGCCAGCCGTGCCTGAAGCGACGACATCATCCTCATGGCCGCCCCAATCGATAACCGAGTCCGCGCTCGGTTTCGATCACATGCGCTCCGAGCTTCTTGCGCAGCCGGCTCACATGAACCTCAATGGCATTGCTGTCGACTTCCTGATCGAAGGAATAGAGCCGTTCCTCTAGCTGCGTCTTGGATAGCAACTGGCCAGGACGCTGGACGAAAGCCTCGAACAGCACCCATTCGCGCGCCGTCAGAACCACCTGCTTACCGTTAAGCTTGACGCTGCGGGCGGCAAGGTCGATGTCCAGCGGTCCAAGCGTAACGATCGGGTTCGGGTTGCCCGCATAGCGACGTGCGACAGAGCCGATACGGGCGGAAAGTTCGTCAAGATCAAATGGCTTGACCATGTAGTCGTCCGCGCCGGCGTTCAGCCCGCCGATCCGGTCGGAAACCTGATCCAGCGCTGTCAGGATGATCACGGGGGTCACGTCTCCTCGCGCCCTCAGGGTCTTGAGGAAGGGAATGCCGAGGCCGTCTGGCAACATCAGGTCGAGCAGTACGAGATCGTAGGCGGCGGACGCCAGCGCGTCGCGCGCCTCGTCTAGGCGGCTCATCCAATCGACGGAATGACCATCCGCGGCGATCTGGTCGCGGATAGCCGTCCCCAGTGCCCTGTCGTCTTCTATCAGCAGAACCCTCATGCAATTTCTCCATTCGCCCTCCTCTGTAGTCCACCTGCCAGCTTACGGGAAGCTGAAGCAAAGTCTCTGCGTCCGTCAGGGAGCGGTCAGTTTGTACCGTGAATTATCTGTCCGACGACGAGAGGAAACGATGATGAAGGCCGGCATCCTGCCAACCGTGGCCCTTGCGGTCATGGCGGCAACCTCTGCACAGGCGAAGGAAGATTGCGATGCTCCGATCCGTGACTGGAAAGGACGCGAGGCGGTTCGTGCGCTTGCCGAGGAGCGCGGCTGGACGCTGAGACGCATCAAGATCGATGACGGCTGCTACGAAGTCTACGGGACGGACGAAACCGGACGTCGCTTCGAAGCGACGGTCGACCCCGTAACGCTCGATGTCATCGAAATCGAGGAACACCACAATCACCCTCGCTCGTATCAATCTCAAAGGAGACCAATCGATGAAGCACCACAGACTTCTTCTTGCCGCCGTTGCAGGCACCGGCATCCTCGCCGTCTTTGCGAGCCAGGCCCTGCCGCTTGATGCACTGAGGCTCAACGGCGCAATGACCGGCGTCGTGAAGGTCGAACGCGAGCATGAGGGCGAAGGCCATCGCGACGGGCATCGCCGCCATGACGACGATGACGACCGCTACGCCGCCAACAACTGTCGCGGCCAAGGCCGTGGCCATGATGATGACGACGATGGCCGCGACGCCTGCGGCGGTCTCGGTGCTCCCATGCAACAGAACGCGAAACCGCCGAGCAACAGCCTGTTTACGCCCGGCAGCAAGCCGCGCGCCGAGATGAACTGACCGCACCGAAAAAGGAGATAAACAATGAGGATCAAGTCCTTTTGGGCCGTGCTGGTCGTCACGACGGCGTTAACCGAGCCCGGTCTTGCGCTCGCAAGCGAAGTGACCTTCACCGCCAACATGCGCAGCTATGGCGGAGACGGAGCCTATCTTGCCTATTACGTGACCGATGCGCAGGGCAAATATGTCGGCAGCCTGTGGATGGCAGGAGGCAAGGCGCGCTACTACGAGCATCTGAGCGGCTGGTATCGGGCCACCGGCGGCAACACCGGCGAAATCAACGGCATTACCGGAGCCAGCGTCGGCTCCGGCCGCTCGCTCAAGATCACGCTCGACCTGGCCGATACCCTCTTTGATGCAGGCTACAAACTGCACGTCGACTCCGCCGTCGAAGACATGCGCGACAGCCCCAACGAAATCGTCGTGCCGCTAACCTCGGCCGGATCCGGCCAGGCAGCCAAGGGCAGCCGCTACATCGCCGACTTCACCTATACGCGTTAATCACGAAGGAAATTGCCATGATCCGGTCGCTCCACCGCTGGTTTGGGCTGATCGCTGCTGTGCTTGTCACCGTCATCGCCCTGAGCGGTGCGGCCCTCTCGGTCTTCCCGGCCTATGAGGGGCTCACCACTCCTGCCGCCGAGAACATCAGTGTGGCGGCACTCGCGGCACGCATCCAGTCGGCGGAACCCTCGGTTGAGCAGATCAGGCGCGCGCCGTCCGGCCGGATCACGGCATACTATTTCGAGGGCGACCAGCCGGCATCCTCCATCATCGATCCGGCAACGGGCAGGCGCGTCGGCAGCGCCGACACGTCGTCCGTCGAGCGTTGGCTCACCAATCTTCATCGTTCGCTGCTACTCGACGATAGTGGCCGCCTCATCGCCGCGGGCGGCGCTGCAATCATGCTGGCGCTGATCCTCTCCGGTCTTTTCCTGCTGGCACGCCGCGCAGGAGGCTGGCATTCCATCCTGAAGCCTGCAAAAGGCACGGGCGATGGACGCCGTCATGCCGTCATCTCCCGGCTTGCGCTGCCTGGCCTTCTTCTGTCGTCCCTGACCGCGATCTGGATGACCGCCGCAACACACAACATTTTGCCCGAAGGTGCCGGCGCCCCGCCCTTTCCGTCGGTGGTTAGCGGCGATGCGGGCGTCCAGGTCGCCTCCATCGCCGTTCTGCAGGAGACCCCGGTCGACACACTTCGCTCTCTCAGCTTTCCGGCTGCCGGCGATGCATCCGACGCGTTCACGCTCAAGACGGACGCCGGCCAAGGCTATATCGACCAGGGCAACGGCGAACTGCTCGCTTGGAAGGATTCAAACTGGGTCGATCGCCTGACAGACTTCCTCACCATGCTGCACACCGGTCAGGGCATGGCGTGGCTCGGCCTGCTACTCGGTGTTTCCGCACTTGCCGTTCCCGTCATGGGATGGACCGGCCTCGCCGTCTGGTTCAGGGGCCGTGGCGAGAAGAAGGGGCGTTCTGTTCCCGCAGAGGAGGCCGACACCGTCGTCCTCGTAGGCAGCGAGGGCGGCACGACCTGGGGCTTTGCCGAGACGCTGAGAAAATCGCTCTGCGACCACGGCCTGCGTGTCCATGTCGGTCCGATGTCGAGCTTCGAACCCGCACGCTGTCCCAGGGCGCAACGGCTCATCCTCCTTGCCGCGACCTATGGAGACGGCGAAGCCCCGGCGTCCGCGCAAGGCTTTCTGGAACGCTTCCGGCGCACACCTGTAAAGAAGGGGCTTTCGCTTGCCGTACTCGGCTTCGGCGACCGCAGCTTCCCCGCCTATTGCGGTTTCGCCGCCGATGTCGCACGGCTAGCGGAAGAAAGCGGCTGGGACCTGCTGCTGCCGTACGACACCGTGGATCGCCAGTCGCCGCAGGACTTCGCTCGCTGGGGTCGGGATCTGGCGGAGACGCTCGGGCTCGACTTCGAACTCAACCACTTGCCCACAAGACCGAAGACCTGGGAGCTTTCACTGGTCTCGCGCCGCGACTATGGCGCAAGCGTTCAGGCCACGACCGTGATCCTGCGCCTCGCCCTGCCGAAGGCGTCCTTCTGGCAGCGTCTGACCGGCAACGCATTTCCGGGGTTCGAAGCGGGCGACCTCGTCGGTATCTTGCCCGAAGGTTCGCAAGTGCCGCGCTTCTATTCGCTCGCTTCGGGCACGAAGGACGGATTCCTCGAAATCTGCGTTCGCAAGCAACCAGGCGGCCTCTGCTCCGGGCAGCTCACGGCACTGGAACCCGGACAGGAGGTGACGGCCTTTGTTCGCTGCAATCCGAGCTTCCGGCCTGTACACAGCGGCAAGCCCGTCATCCTGATCGGCGCCGGCACCGGCATCGGACCTCTTGCGGGATTCGCCCGCGCCAATGGGGCGCGCCAACCCATGTATCTCTATTTTGGGATCCGTCATCCGGCGAGCGACGCTCTTTATGCGGAGGAGTTCTCGGGCTGGAGGGCAGACGGTCGACTGGCAGGGGTCTCCACCGCCTTCTCGCGAACTGCAAACCCGGCCTACGTCCAGGACATCCTGCGCAAGGATGCCGCTTGGATCGGCACACTGATCGCGGCAGGTGGCCAGATCCTCGTCTGCGGCGGCCGCGACATGGCGGCGGGTGTCGCCGCTGCTCTCTCTGAGATTCTAATGCCGCACGGCGTAAGCCTTGCAACACTCAAGGCAGAGGGCCGTTATGCCGAAGATGTTTACTGATCTCGCCCGTCATGCCCTGAACGGTCCCACCATGGGCACACGCTGGTCCGCGCTCTTCCATATGCCGGGCGATTTCGAAACCGCAGGGGTCTACACCGCCATGGCGGATGCCGTCGCAGGGGTCGATCAACAGATGTCCGCATGGAAGCCCGAAAGCAATCTCAATCGCCTGAACGCCGCCTGTCCCGGCAAATGGATCGTCCTTCCTGAACATCTGATGAAGGTGCTTCAGGCGGGCCTTGCGATCGGCGAAGCCTCCGGCGGAGCCTTCGACATCGGCATGGGCGACGCCGTCGCCGCCTGGGGCTTCGGCGCTGTGGAAGCCGACGAAACGGCAATCAAGGCTGCCCGCCTCGTACGCCGCAACCCCGCCCATGACATCCTGGAGCTTGATCCCGCCAATCGAAGGGCACGAAAGCATGCCGACGTGTGCTTCGACCTTAATGGCATCGCCAAAGGCTACGGTGTTGATCGGCTGGCGGAAACCGCAAGCCTGCACGGCATCGAAGCGGGCCTTTTCGCCATTGACGGCGAACTGCGCGCGCTCGGTGCGCAGCCTGACGGCACGGGCTGGACGGTTGCGGTCGAGAAACCCGATCTTCACGAACGCTCGCCGCATTCCATCATTGAACTAGAGGGTTCAGCCATCGCGACATCCGGCAATTACCGCCACTGGGTGGACATCGGCGGACATCGCCTCTCGCACACCATGGACCCGCGCCTCGGCATGCCGCTCAAAAGCCCGCCCGCCTCGGCGACGGTGATCGCTCGCGATTGCATGAGTTCGGACGCCTGGGCGACTGCGATGATGGTTCTTGGCGACGAGCAAGGACTGAAATTGGCGGAAAGACTGGGCCTCTCCGTGCTCTTCCTGCGGCACGACCAGCAGGGCGGAGCGGGATGCGGCGCATTCGCCAGTCGATAAACGTGCCAACAGCGCAGGCCAATCCTGGTGTCGAGCAACTCGGTCCGGACGAAGACCGGCAAGCCTCGGCGGCAGCCCGCCGCCCGACTCTCTCAGGGCACCAGGACGGCCGCTCCTTTGAGCCGCCCTGCGCGCAGGTCACCCAACGCCTCGTTGGCCTGCTCGAGCGGATACGCCGTGGTGACTGTACGGATCTCTGCTTTTCCCACGATTTCGAAGAATTCTTTGGCGTCGTTGCGTGTCAGGTTGGCGACCGATACCACGCGCCGCTCACCCCACAGAAGCCGGTAGGGCATCGAAGGGATATCGCTCATGTGGATGCCCCCGCAGACCACGGTTCCGCCTTTGCGCACGGCAGCGAGCGCCTTGGGGATGAGGTCGCCGGCAGGCGCGAAGATGATGGCCGCGTCCAGTTGGATCGGCGGCAATTCGTCCGACCACCCCGCCCAGATGGCGCCCAGTTCCAGTGCAAACCGCTTTCCCGCTTCGTCTCCCGGCCGAACGAACGCGTAGACGTCCTGCTGCCGCCAGCGGCAGACCTGCGCGAGAATGTGCGCCGCGGCGCCAAAGCCATAGAGACCAATCGCCTTTCCGTTTCCCGTCATCTTCAGCGAGCGCCATCCGATGAGACCGGCGCAAAGAAGCGGCGCTGTCCCAACGGGACCCGAATTGTCCGGCAACACGAACGCATAGTTCGCGTCAGCCACTACGTGCGTCGCAAATCCGCCATCGAGTGTGTAGCCGGTAAAGCCGGGAGCGTCGCAAAGGTTTTCGCTTCCGCTGAGGCAGAACGAACAGCATCCGCAGGTATGGCCAAGCCATGGGACGCCCACCCTCTTTCCTTGCAGTGTCGCGAGTGCGCCAGCCCCTACGGCGGCTACTCTTCCGACGATCTCGTGACCGAGCACCAGAGGCAGCTTCGGATCTGGAAGATCGCCATCCAACACATGCAAATCCGTCCTGCAGACGCCGCAGGCCTCGACTTCTATAAGGACCTGCTCGGCCGACGGATGCGGCTCCCGCATCTCCTTGAGGCGTAGCGGAGTTCCAACTCTTTCAAGAACCATAGCCTTCATGCTGCCTCCTTGCCGCCATCCGCGGCGTCATTTACGTCTCCGCAGTTCGATCTCCAGGCGATCCGCTAACGATAACGAATAGTGGCGGATTAAGCTGTCCTCGTCGACTGGGATATCGACAAGCTTCCGGCGATCTTGATCTTTGAGAAGCTTGCGCTTTGCCATCGCCCGACTCCATTCATGACCAATCTGCGTGAAGCGTTGTCGAGTCGGGCCGGACAGAGAAATCAAAACTGGCGCATGTCGATGGCAATCCACAGAGATCGGATGTTGCACATCCGAACTACGACATCGTTCCTGTTCCGTTCGGCCTTAGCGTACGATTTCGGACTGCTCTTCTGTGGTTGCCGTCCGTTGCGCAAGTAGTTTCTGACCTTCTTGAGGTGTGATCGAGTGCGGTCTTCTGTCAGGCCTTTCTTTGCGGCACTTTCAGAGGCCGCTGGCCGGTATGGTGATCTGCGGATCCGGTCCAAATCTTGTTCCCGAGCTCGTGGCTCCAAGAGCAGTACTGGTTTTCCCGATCCAGATCGTTTCGATCATGCGCCCATTCGGGTCATCGACTTCTCACACCTCCTAGCCGGTCCTGGTTATCCGTGGCGGTTCCGTGTCACGCCATAATTGCCAGAGCCGGGTCTCTATAATCTTCCTGCTTCGTCAGCATGGCCCATATATTCCGCGCCATTTTGTTCGCCAGTGCGATAGCCACCAGCATCTTCGGCTTCTTTGCGAGCATCCGTGAAAGCCACGATCCGTGCACCGGCGGTTTGCGACCCGCCCAACTTACGCAGGTCATCGCACCGATGATCAGAAGTCTGCGAATGTCGGCCTGTCCGGCCTTCGATACCCGGCCTAGTCGTTCCTTCCGCCCGACGAAAATTGTCGGGGAACGAGACCGAGCCAGGCTGCGAAATCTCGGCCGCACCGGAAATTCTCCATCGCTGGCGCGAACGCTTCTACCGCCAGTGCGACCAGCGGACCCACGCCAGGCATCGTTTGAAGTCGATGCGCGATTCCGCTCTGTCGAGACAGATCCACGAGCTTCTTGGCCTTCTCCTTAATCCGGGCTGTCTTCTCGTCTATCTGAGCCAAAAGATCACGGCACTCCTCTCGAACGAGTTCAGGCAGGCCGATTTCAGTCCTCTCAACGATCGCTTCAATGCGCTGGATATGAGCGATGCCCTGGGGAATGGCCTGGCCATATTCATAGAGAACAGCACGCAAAGCGTTCACCAATTCCGTTCGCTGGCGGACAATCCGCTCGCGCGCCCGGAACAGAACCGCCCGAGCTTGCTGATCCGCAGTTTTGGGCGGAACGAAACGCATCTCGGGCTGACGGGCCGCGATGACGATTGCTTCAGCATCGGCGGCGTCGTTCTTCTGGCGCTTCACGAAAGGGCGGACATATTGCGGAGCAATCAGCCTGACCTCGTGCCCCGCTTCGACCAACTCACGGGCCCAGTAATGGGCGCTACCGCAGGCTTCCATAATCACAATCGCTGGCGGCTGTTCCGATAGAAAGCGGAGAAACTGTCCTCGTGACAGTTTCTTTCGATACCGTACTTCGCCCGCCATCGTTGCTGCGTGCAGCACGAAAACATTCTTTGCCAGATCCACCCCGATCATCGTGTCTTTCATTTTGCCGTCTTCTCCGTCCTGTGGGCTACAACCACATCATCTTGGCATATTGCGATGCCGTGAGGGGAGGACGGCAACCACCCCATCTTGTTCTGACCCCAAATCGGCTCATCCCGCACAGATCGGCCAGTTGGTTCAGATCGAATGGCTCCGCGATGTGGTCATCCATGTGTTCGATGTCGGTTCGCGATCATGCCTTTATCGATCGAGCCCTTTACTTGCCCAAGAGCTGGACTGCCGATCCGACTGCTCATCGGCTGTTAACTTAGCGATTTCAATTGATTGTAGCGGTGCCGTTCGAAAGACGACGACCGATCCAGCTATTCGAAGTTTCCCGCGCTGCGGAGCCGCAGAACAACGTCGAGACCGCCCGACTCGTGATTGGCCAGCGTCACTTCTCCACCCATACGCCTAACAAGAGTACGGGCGATTGTGAGCCCAAGGCCGGAGCCACCGGTGCGCCGATTTCGGGAGCTTTCCAAGCGGAAGAACGGCTTGAATACATCTTCGGCATAGCACGGATCAAGACCCGGTCCTTCATCACGCACCGATAGCAGCACCGCCTCCTGTTCCATCCTGACGGTCAGTCTGGCGACAACACCATAGCTTATGGCGTTCTCTACAATGTTTCTTATGGCGCGGCGCAAGGCGATCGGCGATGCGAGGCACACCGGTCGACCAAGTATGCCTTCTTTACCCATAACGACGGCATTCGCATATTCGTCCGCCACTGTCTCAACCATTGACATCAGGTCAATACGGTCCGACGCCTCGGCGGCCGAATCCACTTTTGCCAAGCTAAGAACGGATTCGACCGTTTCCTCGATATCCGCGATATCTGTCTCCAGCGCCTTTTTCGTATCCGATTTCTTCAGCAATGCGGTTCGCAAACGCATGCGAGTTATGGGCGTGCGGAGATCGTGGGCGAGTGCCGCTGCTAAAAGAGCCCTTTCCTCGACGTGCTGTTGTAACTTGGCCTGGGCAAGATTAAGCGCCTTAGCCGCACTGCGAAAATCTCGGCTTCCTCGTTCGACCAGAGGCGGGCTGTTCAGATTCGATCCAAGGCGCGCAAGTGCGCCCTCGAGAAGCTGATACGGACTGGTGATACGGGATACCGCCCAAAGGGCCGCCAGCACAACGATTGCGCTTATAAGAAGATAGGTTGGCAAACTTTGGGGAGAGAGAATTGGGCCGATCGGAGTCACCGGAGTGACAAAGTTGAGCCACTGACCATCCTTCATCTGGAGCGACACGGTATAGCGCTGGCTGCTGAGGAAGTCCTGAGCAACCTCAGACAAGTCCTCCTCCACCTGGCCCGGACCTTGCGCCGCGGTGTCGGCAGCGGGCGATACGCCTCGTGTATCGGCTGGTTCATCGACGCGCACGCGCGCGTCCTGAACTTCGAACTTGCCGAGCCTTGCAACCAGAATGTCTTCAAGTTCAGACAGCGTATCCGTTGCCGCAACCGGCGCGCCTACGGCTGGAACCGACGAGAGACTGACGACGACCGTGGGATCCGAAAGTTCGCCACCGACTCTCACCCGTTCCTCCGGCGGCAGCGGGCTCATAAGCTTTGCCAGCCACACCGCCCGTTCGTTTAGCCGGTAAAGATCAACGATTTCGCTCGAGGCCACTCGATTGCGAGACATGATCGCGAAGAGCGTGGTTTGCGACACGACCAAAGTGCCAATCATGATGATGATCAGCCAAGCTGGCAACGTGCGTGGAAAAAACCGCCGGGTGACAAGCATTTCATCTGAAGCTTTGTCCATCGTCGCATACTTTCCATTTGGGACTGGCTAGCTGCATGGTCGTGATCTGGTTCGAGGAATCACTGGAATGGAGTATCGCGCTTGGCTAGGGCAGTGCGCGGATAGCCGATGTTGAAGATCGATAGCCAGCTTCTCTGCCGTGCTCCAGCGCCGTCGTCGTTCCGACCCGGCGAGGACTTCCATCTTAAAATTGCTTGTGGTCATATTATCAACATTAAACCTACCCACTCAACTAAGTGGTGCAGCATGTCCGGGTCTTTCGAGGGCTAATTCACATGCAGGCATATGAAGCGCGCGATTGATGTCTTCTGCTGTTAGCTCAATCGAATCGCCAGCCCCCCCCGAGAGCATCGCTTAATGAAGACGCCTCGCGAAGGGCGGTCGCTGTCGGAGTGCCAGTTCCCCGACCTCGAGGACGACGGCGAGATGACGGACAACATGAACGAAGTGGCAATCGTTGTGCGGCTCCATCACGCACAGGATCTGCTTCGCGGTGATGATGAGACAGGCGAGCGCAGGGTGTTCGGCTACGTTTGGCTGGAGCGCTTCCAATTCTGTAATAATCCGACCAAGCAGCCAAATTCGCCTCGACACAGGAAATTCCTGCGGATTGGTGCATGCCCGGCGAGCCTCCACAATCAAAGACGGATCAACCATCGATCCTCCCGACAATATAGGTGTGGGAAATTCCCCGGTGCAGCGGGCAGCCCCTCACACCGGGGAAGAACCATACTAACGATGCATATGTAGCAAGATGTCCTTCTTGCTGCCTCTCGAACCCCATACAATCGCAGAGGCAAGAACATCTTCACTCGGGTCAGGGAATTGGGCAACCTGCCGAGAGCTTCTGAAACAATCTGGAAACGTTATTATAACGTTGCGACAAAGTTTCGGGACTATTCCGAGCTGATTTCGGCAACAAACTGATAGCCGCCACCTCGAACTGTCTCGATCATGGAAGGAGCACGCGGATCGTCATCGAGCTTGCGTCTCAATCTGCTGACCAAGATATCGATGCTTCGATCGAAGCTATGGCTGGTATCGCCCCCACAGCGTTCAATCAATTGCTCGCGGCTTAATACGCGGCCCCTGGCTTGCACAAGTGCCATCAGGACATTGAATTCAGCGCGCGTCAGCTCAACACGCACACCAGATGGGTCACGCAAACGTCGACGTTCGACATCAAACTTCCATCCGGCGAAGATCAAATCGCGTGTTGGTGACGGCGCCGCAAGTTGCGGATCCTGGCGGCGACGGAGAACGGCCCGAATTCGTGCCAGCAGTTCGCGAGGGTCAAAAGGCTTGGTGAGGTAATCGTCAGCCCCAAGTTCAAGGCCAACTATCCGATCTGCAGTGTCGGCAACAGCCGTAAGCATGATTATGGGGATTTTTGATTTCGCGCGAATGTCCTGACAGAGCTCCAGCCCGCTCTTCCCAGGTAACATGAGATCAAGAACGATTAAATCTATATCCGATACTTCAAGCGTGGCAAGTACTCCCCGCCCGTCTTCGGCCACCGATGCATGAAATCCGCGCCGGAGCAGAAAGTCCTTCAACAACTTGCGGATCTCGACATCATCGTCAACGATAAGAATGTGCGGCAATTACCTCAATCCTTCTTCACGTCGGAAAGCGCTTTTGCAGAGCATAGAAGACGAGGAGCAGCCTTTCAAAGGGCAGCGTTCGGGTCTGTTACAATTTCAGAAATGCAAGAGGGAACTGGTCGCTTATGTGGTCGCACTCGAGGACGTCGACATCAGCCAGCGGCCTGATCTTTGAGCCAGACCGACGTGCACGTATAGCGATTGCGATGAATACGTGTAAGGGGGCCATTGACAACGTCCCGTCCCTTATCCAGAACTCTACGTCGCTCGAGAGGACAAAAAAGGCTTCGTCTTCATTCTCCGGACATACCGGGGATGTTCAAGCCGAGCAGATCAAGTAGTGGAAAGACTAGCTCCTTGAGCGGGCCACAGGCGTTTTCGTCGATGACCCGCCGCTGGGGAAGACTCAAACTGCACTTCTGGGGAGTATTGATCCGGTATCGACATCACGTCCTTGAGCGACCGAGTCAGACGGTCGAGTTTTCAGGTAACCACGACGTCGCCTTCGTCGAGTTCGCCAAGAAGCCGATGGAGTTCGGGTCGATCCCAGCACCCTCCGGATGCTCCTCCTCCGCGATCCGCTTGCAGCCAGCAGCATTGAGCGTACGAAGTTGCAGCCCAGGGTCATGACGCTAGGACGCCGCGGTGAGCAAGGTGATCTTGGATGGGTCAAACTTCGCGCGCGGCGCCATGGCGACGGGAACAGCCCTCGGATCGCCTGCCCGCGTGAAGCTGCTCATTCTAGTGATTATGCCGTCCCTGATCCGCGCTGCAGCGTCCTTGGGCGCGCAGATCCTCTGGCGTTGTCGCTCGCACCGGATTCTGTTATCCACGACTTGCCTTCCTCCAGGCTCCCGCCGAAGCGCGGCCTCTTGTAGTCCGGATCTTGCTCGCGCTCACCATTGCAGGATGGCAGTCTTTTAAGGATGTTGATTGTCGACCCGAAGCAGCCGGTTCTTCTTCTACAGACCGAGCGGACCGTTCGACAGTCCCGCTCTTCGACCTGCGCAAGTTGCGTTAACTGCAGGCCGGTTGCGCATCCGGCTGTAACATTTTGGCGGCGCTCGCTTCACCACATGCTTTGGGCATTGACACTGTGTTGGTCAACCAGTCTAAAACGCTCGACGCTAAACGATGACAGTAACCGATGGTCCATTCCACCCGCCTCCTCACACAGCTCAGCCAGGAGCTGAAATCCCAGGCTCTCGCTATCGCGCCCACTCGTGAGAACCATCACAAACTAGCCGGTGAAGTTAGAGCCTTTCAGGAAGTCGAGGTTTTCCCCTCCTCTGGACACGCCGGCAAACAAGACAGTTTCAGGATCGGCGCCTGGAATCTAGAGAGGTGCAAATATCCAGTGCAGTCGGCAGACCTTCTACGTCAGGCAGGTGTCGATTTCGCTCTGCTCTCCGAGATGGACTACGGAATGGCCCGCTCGGGCAACATCAATACAGCGAGGCAGGTCGCGGAGTTGCTCGGCCACGGTTACGCATTCGCCGTCGAGTTCGTCGAATTGGGCCAAGGCAATATGCAAGAGACCATCCTCTTTCAGAATAAGATCAACCAGGAGAGCTTCCACGGCAACGCCGTAACGTCCAAAATTCAGTTTTCTGATCCACAAGTTGTTCACCTCGGCGAGCCAGGACTGTGGTTTTCCCTCGATTGGCATCATCGGCGACTTGGGGGAAGGATGGCCGTTGGCGTATCAGTCGAGTTAGAGGGCCAGCTTGTGCAGCTTGTTAGCGCACATCTGGAAAACCTCAGTACTCCGCAGGAAAGAAGGGATCAGATCGACCAGATTCTGCTTTACCTTGGGAATTCCACTGCCCCGGCCGTTCTTGCGGGGGATCTCAATACAGCGGCCTTGCCCGACCCGGAGCAAGGCACCATGTGGTTCGACCATCCAGAGCAGTTCGAACCGCTTTTCGCGGCTATGTCTGAGGCCGGCTTCACCTGGATATCGGCAAACACACCGGATCCCACGCGGCGCATCATCGATGACGGACGGCCAAAGCCGCTGCGCCGACGTATTGATTGGATGTTCGTGCGCGGCTTAGAGGCGGGAAATCCACGGACTTGGGCCGCAGTAAGCCCGTGTGGAACTGTTCTTTCGGACCACGAACTGATTACGGTTGATGTTCGGCTGGCGTGACAGCGCCGCGCCGCATCGCTGGGCGGGTCTGATTGACGGCTTCAGGCAAACTATCACCGCGCGAGATGGAGGCGGATGGCAAGGCTGAAGGTTTGACGCCCGTTTTTTGTGTTTAGCCTCGCTATTTCGTAGATCTTCAGAACGGCTGAGTTTATAGGGACCCTCCCGACGTTCCAAAAGAGGGCTCCTTTTTGGATCGTCATTTGGCGATCGGCGTAAGCGTGGCATTATCGCCTGTTGAAATGATCGCCCTCGTTCGTCTCTTGAAGACGCTGTGACATCGCAGGAAATACTGCCGAAAAGCGATAGAACGAAGGGACGGGACGATCGCCCGCCAGAGAAGCCAATCCAACCAAGATGGCACCGTCCCTTCGAACGACGCACCGCTTGTCGACAGCGCTCTCGCCGGCATCCGCGACAAGCGAGCGAGGCAAGCCGCCGCTGTTGGGATTGGTCGTCCGCGGCAAGCGAAACTGTAATCGACCCCTTGTGCAGTGAGCGCAAGTCGAGAATGCTCGCTTTTGACGCAAAACAAGATCGCGTTATCGACAAGGTTCTCGCCTTGATGGGAGCGGCCTCTGGCACTCTTGATGGGATATGAATTAGTGACCCCTTTATCACAAATTCCTCGTCCAAGGGACCCGCTAAATGTTCTAAGAATTTAGCTGGCTAGATTGCGTTGTTTGGGGCCGAGACCGTGATGGCAATTTTCAGGCGTCCACAACGCATACGCGGACGAAGCTCGAAATCTATCCTTTTGCGCTCGTCACACACGCATATCGTCTGTCACCGTCTAATGGAAAGGTTCTGCGGTTGGTGGACAATTTCCGATATCGTGAGGGTGTTAAGTTGTGGTGGCGGAGAAAGACGCGGTTGAAATTTGACAGATTGCGATAGCCGACCTCGAAGCAGATGTCCGTGATCGGCAGAGAGGTATCGGTCAAGAGCTGTCCCGCCTTCCAGATACGAAGCTTGTTGAGGTGGTCGGTGAAGCTGTGACCGCTGTTTTTCTTGAAGAATCGCGAGAAGGCGCTGTCGCTCATGCCGACCATGCGGGCCATGTCCGGCAACCTTATGTCCTCCGACAGATTGACAAAGATATAGGCAAAGACCTGTTGCAGGGCTTCAAGCGACCCATAGCTCAGGTCCGGCACATACGCCTCTGAGGACAGCGTATCGAACTCGTCGGTGTCCCGCAGCAGCGAGAGCAGTGATAGGAAGGTCGAAAGCCGCACGGAGCCAGTCTGGAACTCCATGTCGAGGATCAGCGTCTCCGCCTGCTCCCGCGCCCGGCCCTTGAAGGAGAGCCCCCGCTGCGCACGCGTAAGAAACTCACGTAGGCCCACCAGCTCCGGCAGGAAGGCCGAAGCCTGCTCCAGCTTGGCCGGCAGAAACTGGATGACGATGTCACGGCCTGGGATGCGCTCGTCCGGTCCGAGCGGTGTCACCCAGTCATGCGGCAGGTTGCTGCCGATGACGGAAATATGGCCCGGCGTGAACGCCCCGACATGATCGCCTGCAAGCAGGACGCCGCTTGCATTGGGAATGTAGTGGATCTCCACCTCCGGGTGGAAATTCCAGACATTGCGCTCCCACGGATAGTCGTCACGGCGCCAGAGGAACGACTCGTCCGCTCCGGTCAAGACGTATTCAAATCTCGCGACCGTCGGCGAAATAGCTGACATTGCGGACGCCCTCCAGTGCCTCCCACCATGCGCGTGCGCTGACAACCAATATTAGATTGTGCAATGCACACAAAAATTCATAGGTATATTGGGTATTTTGCGCATGAGAGTATCAGTATTGCGCACCGGGCGCGCTTGTGTCCACCCATTCTTTCTACAAATATTCAGCTCCGTTGAGCGTGTCGGAGGAGAGTTTAGCACGCGCAGCCGGACCGATCTTACGATCCAAATGGAGGAGAATAATGAACAGTTTCGTCAAAGCCGCGGGCGTCGGCTTCATTTCGCTTGGCCTTTGGAGCTCGACCGCTCTTGCTCAGGATTCCTGGTGGAAGACTGCCGCCCAGCCCTATCAGGGCGCGACCATCCGGGGCATCTCGGAATCGACACCAGCATCGAAATATGTCGAGCAAGTGCTCGGCCCGAAATTCACCGAAGAGACGGGCATCAAGGTCGAATTCGAGGCCACGTCCTGGGACCAGATGTACGACAAGGCAATCAAGGACATGGAGGCCAACACTGGCATCTATGACTTCGTCTACATCGAACAGGACATCGTCTATACCTATCTGGCCCGCAACTTCCTGGTCGATATCTCCAAGTCGCTCGCCGACAATGCAAAGATAGCCTCGCCGGATTTCAAGCCGGAGAATTTCACCACATTCCTGAACTATTTCAAGGATCCGAAGTCGGGCGATGTCATGGGCGTCCCGATGGAAGCATTCATCAAGCCTTACCTTTACCGCAAGGATCTTTTCGATGATCCGGCGATCCAGAAAGCCTACAAGGATGCCACCGGTGCGGATCTGAAGCCCGCGACGACGCATGAAGAGTATACCCAGATCGCCAAGTTCTTCACCGAATACGGCGCGGACAAGGAGCTGTGGGGAACCACCGTACAGGCCTCGTCGAGCCACCCTGCAGCCTTCTACGAATTCTTCGAGTCGGTCGCGCCGACCTTCGGCGTGTACAACTGGGGCATCGATGGCAAGACCTTCGCAGCCACAGAAGCCAACGGCGGCCAGATGAACTCGGCCGCGGCGAAGAAGGCGCTCAACTACTGGATCGACCTGCTGAAATACGCGCCGCCGGAATCGACGTCATCCACATGGGACGAGGTTGCCGGGACATTTGCGGCCGGCCGCGCAGCCCAAGGCCTTGTCTACGGTGAAAACGCTGCCTGGATCGCGACCGATAGCAGCAAATCGACTGTCGTCGGCAAGGTGGGCGTGGCATTGCCTCCGGTCGAGCCGGGTGTCAAGGAAGCAGCCGAATCCGGAAAGGGATATATCGGCTACTACGATGGCGGCGCGTTCGGCATTCCGCATTCGTCCAAGAACAAGGACGCAGCGCTGCTATTCCTGCAGTATATAGGGCAGCCTTCGGCACAGACCGACTGGGCGCTGGCCGGCTCCCGTATCGTCATGAACTCGACCTACGATGATCCCAAGATCGTCGAGCAGGACAAGAAGATGAACGGCTACTACACGCTGATGCGTGAGGATGGAAAGCTGTTCGCCGGAGCGCCGCCCTTCCCGTTCCACTCGCAGGTTCTGCAGGTCGTCGCGCCGTTCATCTACAAGGCGATCGTCGGCGAGATCAAGCCGGACGATGCGCTGGACCAGGCCGCGACCGCAGCCGAAGCCGAACTCGTGAAGCTCGGTTACCGCAAGTAAAAGACCGTACCTCCCAGCGGCGGGCGGTCGCCTTCCATAAGGCGGCCGCCCCTTCCTGACGGCAATTTGCGGGACTGCCCGCGACGCCGGCAGTCAGACAAACAAAAGTCATGAACAATCTGACGGAGCGCAGGATGAGACAATCCAACATCGGATGGCTGTTTCTAACACCGGCCACGCTAATCCTGTTCGTTGTCGGGTTGGTTCCCTTCATCTACATTCTCTATGTCGGCTTCTTCGACTGGAACACCAACGCAGTCGATCCCACCCTGCGCTGGGCCGGCCTCCAGAATTATCGCAACCTGGTCTTTGACGCGACCTTCCTGAATTCGCTGGCGCGCACGCTGGTCTTCGCGTTCTTCGTCGTTGTGAGCGAACTGTTGCTCGGCTATGTCCTCGCCCGCGCGCTAATGGCGGACCGCCTGTGGGGCCGGCAGTTCTTTCGCACGATTCACACACTGCCGATCGTCGTCGCGCCCATTGCAGTCGGCGCCACCTGGCGGCTGCTTTGCGTTCCAGGCTTCGGCATCGTGCCCTATTACCTGAGACTGTGGTTCGGCATCGACTACAACATTTCGACCAATGCCTATCATGCCTTCGCAACGGCGATCATCATGGACCTGTGGCACTGGACGCCGTTCGTCACATTGTCGCTCATGGCGGGGCTGACCGCCTTGCCGAAAGAGCCGCTCGAACAGGCCCAGATCGACGGCGGCAACAAGCTACAGATCTTCTGGTACGTGATCGTCCCGATGTTGAAGCCGGTGCTTCTGACGACCGTCTTCATCCGGCTGATGGACGCGCTGCGCTCGGTCGACGAAATCTGGATGCTGACCAAGGGTGGTCCGGCTGAGGCGACCCGGTTCATCGGTCTTCATATATGGATCAACGTCTTTCCGAAGACCGACTACGGCTACGGCGCGGCCATGTCGCTGCTGACGCTTTACGTCACGATCGTTTTGAGCTGGCTGCTGTTCGTCGCCATGACCGGCCGCAAGGGAGGCGCACAATGAGACGTTCCGGTTTAGCCTCTTTCGTCCTCTGGATATGTCTGACCGTTCTGACACTACTGCCCGTGTGGTGGATGCTGGTCGTTTCGATGCGTCCCCGCGTGAAGCTTTATTCGAAGTCGGTCCTCATCAATGATCTTTACTGGGACAATTTCCTGGCGGTTCTGAACAGCTCGACCTTTCTGCAGTATCTCTGGAATTCGCTCGTTGTAGCGACATCGAACGCAGCGCTGGTCTGCGCGCTCGGCCTGCTCGCGGCGTTCGGGCTGTCGCGCTACAAGATCAGCGGCGGCGACAACGTGTTCTTCTGGCTGATCACCAACCGTATGGCGCCGCCAGCCGTGTTTCTGCTGCCGCTCTTCCTGCTCTTCACCAAGTGGTTCGTCTTCGGCGATTTCATGCTATTCGACACAAAGATTGGCCTGATCCTGCTCTATTGCGTCTTCAACCTGCCCTTCGCCATCTGGCTCCTGAAGGGCATGCTCGACGGCATTCCGCTGGAGCTTGACGAAGCGGCACGGGTCGATGGCGCGACGACCGGCCAGGTACTGTCCAACGTCATCCTGCCGCTGGCGCGGCCCGGATTGGCCGTCACCTTCATCCTGACCTGGATTTTCGCCTGGAACGAGTACCTGTTCGCCGCGACGCTGACCTCGTCGGCTGGCGCCAGGACCGTGACGACGGCGCTCGCCGAATATGTCTCGGTGACCGGAACGAACTGGGGCGAGATGGCGGCGATGGCATTCCTGACCACGCTGCCGGCCCTGATCGTGCTGGGCTTCGTCCAGAAGCACATCGTGACCGGCCTCACATTCGGTGCATTGAAAGGGTAAGATGATGGGTGGCTTTCAACCTCAGAAATCCGAACGCGACGGATTCTTGCCGATCCGTACCAACGGCTTCGACCGGGGCTTTATCTCCGTCGTCATCCTGATCCTGGTGCATCTTCTATGGATGCGTTTCCTGGAGGGCGTGCTGCCTCTGTGGGTGGCAACGGTGCTCTGCCTGGCGCTGGCCGTATTCATTATCCGAAAGGGCTGAAAAACATGAGATCGCTCGTCCTCGAACGCAAAGACGAACTGCGCATTCGCGACTTGGACCCTAAGGAGGTGCTCGGTCCGACCGACGTGCGCATCGCCATCAAGACCGTTGGCGTCTGCGGATCGGACGTTCACTATTATACCCACGGCGCGATCGGTCCCTTCGTCGTGCGTGAGCCGATGATCCTCGGCCACGAAGCCGCCGGCGTCATCGAGGAGGTCGGCAGCGCCGTTGAAAACTTGAAAGTCGGCGACCGTGTTTGCATGGAGCCCGGCATTCCCGACCCCCAAAGTCGCGCGTCGCGGCTCGGTCTCTACAATCTCGATCCCGCGGTGCGCTTCTGGGCGACGCCGCCGGTACATGGGGTACTGAGGCCGAGCGTAGTCCATCCGGCGTCCTTCACATTCAAGCTTCCGGACAATGTGTCCTACGCCGCCGGCGCAATGGTCGAGCCGCTGGCTGTCGGCTTCCAGGCAGTCTCCAAGGCGAGACTGACGCCCGGCGCGGTCGCGCTGGTCACGGGCGCCGGGCCGATCGGCATGGTGACGGCGATCGCGGCGCTGTCGGCTGGCTGCGCCAAGGTTATCGTGACCGACGTGGTCGACGAAAAGCTTGCCGTGGCGCGCAGGCTCGGCCCTGCCATCATGACCGTCAACGTCCGCGAGCAGGATCTGAAGAGTGTAGTTGCCCGCGAAACTGACGGCTGGGGTGTCGATGTCGTGTTCGAATGTTCGGGCGCGGCCGCGGTAATCGCAGACACGGTGCATCACGGTTGCCCCGGCGGCGCGGTCGTCCTTGTCGGCATGCCACTGAATCCGGTCCCGATCGATGTCGTCATCGCCCAGACCAAGGAGCTGCGCATCGAACACGTGTTCCGCTACGCCCATGTCTACCCGCGCATTGTTGCGCTGCTGGGATCGAACCAGATCAATGTCGATGCGCTGATCACCGATACCTACGCTTTCGAGGATTCGGTCGAAGCGTTCGATTACGCCGTGCGACCGAAGCCGTCCTCCGTGAAGATCCAGATCGAGCTTGGAAAGTAGCATGTACCTTCGGAAGTTCGATCTCAGCGGAAGAGTGGCGGTCGTCACCGGCGCGGGGCGCAACATCGGCTATGCCTGCGCAGATGCCCTGTCGGAAGCCGGCGCCCATGTCGTGCTGACCGATCTTGACGAAGAGCTTGGTCGGTCGGCAGTCGAGAAGCTCGCCGCGACGGGGCGAAAGGCCGAATTCATTCGTCTCGACGTGACCGATTCCGGCGAGACCGACCGTGTCGCGGCTTCGATCGCCACCAGGCTTGGCCGCGTGGACATTCTGGTCGCCAATGCTGGCGTCGCTGCGCACAGCCCGGCGGAGGAAATGTCCGATGCCGACTGGATCAAGGTCGCAAACGTGAACGTCAACGGCGTGTTCTGGAGCAATCGCGCCTTCGGAAATCTGATGCTGAAGGCGGGCAAGGGCGCGATCGTGAATATCGGTTCGATGTCCGGCATCATCGCCAACCGTCCGCAGCCGCAGGCGGGTTACAACGCCTCGAAGGGTGCCGTTCACATGCTGACGAAGTCCCTTGCAGCGGAATGGGCGGAGCGTGGTGTCCGCGTCAACGCCGTCGCGCCGACCTATATCGCGACCGACATGACGAAGAGCGCCATCGAAAAGACCGGATGGGACAAGGACTGGTTGGACATGACGCCGATGAAGCGCATGGGCGAAGTCGAGGAAATCGCCTCCGTTGTCCTGTTCCTGGCCTCCGATGCCGCCAGCCTGATGACCGGCAGCATCGTCGTTGCGGATGCAGGGTACACCTCATGGTGAAGCTGCCCGCGCACCCGTCCCGAATGATCGGCGGCCATGCCGCCACAACTGACTGAGGATTGATACATGGCGACGATCGAGCTCGACCAGATCGATAAGCATTACGGCTCCTATCACGCACTGCGCAGGATCTCGTTCGACATAGCCGACGGCGAGTTCGTGGTCCTCGTCGGCCCCTCCGGTTGCGGCAAATCCACGCTGCTGCGATCTCTTGCCGGCCTCGAGGAGATCACCGGCGGCACGATTAAGCTTGGCGGACATCGCGTCGACAACATCGCCGCCAAGGACCGTGACGTGGCGATGGTGTTCCAGAACTACGCGCTCTATCCGCACATGACGGTTCGGGAAAACATGGCCTTCGCACTGAAGTTACGCGGCGAAAATCTTGCGGATCGCAACGCCAAGGTCGACAAGGCTGCGGAGATGTTGCGGCTTACGCCCTATCTCGACCGATACCCGAAGGCGCTCTCCGGCGGGCAGCGGCAGCGCGTTGCCATGGGGCGCGCCATGGTTCGCCGCCCAAAGGCGTTCTTCTTCGACGAGCCGCTGTCGAACCTTGACGCTGCGCTGCGCGTCGATATGCGTTCGGAGATCAAGGCTCTTCACCAGCGCCTCGGCGCGACTTCCGTCTATGTCACGCATGACCAGATTGAAGCCATGACAATGGCGGACCGTATTGTCGTGCTTCGCGACGGCAAGGTGGAGCAGATCGGCGCGCCACTGGAGCTTTACGACAGGCCGGCAAATATCTTCGTCGCCGGCTTCATCGGATCGCCGGCGATGAACATGCTCCCCGCCACGATCGACCTCTCGCTGAACTCGGCGCGGCTGGCCGACGGGTCAACCCTTATCCTGCCGCAAGACATTCGGGCGACCGACAGGCAGGAGGTGATATACGGAGTACGTCCGGACCAGTGGATCCTGTCAAAGGACGATACGGGCGTACCGGCGACTGTCGAACTGATCGAGCCGACAGGGGCCGAAATTCTCTTGGCAGCCCAATTGGCGGGCAAGCGGGTGCTGTGCGCCTTCCGCGAGCGCCACGTGCTGAAGCCGGGCGACAGCATACGGCTCAACGTCGATCCCGCCGCAGCTCATGTGTTCGACAAGCAGACCGAACAGAGACTCGCGCTCTGAGCAACAGGCATCGGAAGGACCAACTATTTCAGACTTTACAGAAAAAACGATCCATCACAGGCGCCGGCAAGGGTATCGGTCGCGCCTGCGTTGAACTGCTCACCCGCCGCGGCGCGCGGATCATAGCCATGTCGCGCTCGCAGACCGATCTGGATGATTTGGCGGCAAAGTTCGGCGCGGCCGCTATATCCGTCGATCTCGCCAACGACGAGGCAGCGCGGAGGTCATGAAAAAGGCGGAACTGGCAGACGCGCTGATGAATTGCGCCGGAACCAAGTGCTTGAAGCGTCATCGATATGACGGATGGGGGCTATGAGCAGGTCCCTCGGCATCAACCTCCGGGCCGCCCTGCTTGTGCGCAGGAGTTCGCGCGGGCGCGCATTTCGAATGGCGGCGGCGGTGCGATCGTGAATGTGACGTCGATCGCCGGGACACGGTTGTCGACAGTGCCCGCACATCCTGACATCCAGAGACTTCGAATGCACGGGGCGATACCAGCACATGCGCAACAGTTGAGCAATACCGCAGGCATCTTTGCGGTCTGTCTTCACCGTCATCGCTGATAGGGCCGCCTTCACGTCACGGGTCTCCAGCAATACAACGTCAAAAGCCGGCGTTCGCCAAACCCTCGTAAAGCCACTGGGACAAGGGACCCGCCTCAAGGCCGATGCGCTTCAACTCGAGACCCTGTGCAACAAAGGTGTAACCGCAACGCTTCCGGATCGCTGGCTACCTTCATCTCACGTATTATCTTGCGGCAGTATCGACAATGCAAACGCTGCTGGCTTCCAAAGAAACATCAATTCCCACAAAATAGTCCATGGCTGTTCCTCGCTTGATGCTTAAGCCGACCGATTCGGCCCCTGTTCAACATCTTCATTCTGAGGGACAGCCACCAGTCTGGCCACGATCTCTGAAGCCCCGGCCCATTACTGCGTCTAGTTGCCGAGCTGTGACCCGCCTGCCAGGCAAGACGTGCCAAGTCGCAACTCCTGCCGCATTGGACCTGGTGCTGGTGGTAGAGGCAACGGTTTCCACCCCAGGGTCGCGCGATGACGAAATGTGCATGTCTCCATCGCGTCCACCTCGCCACAAGTTCGGAATATGAAACTCCCGGTCTTCCGGAGCGTCAGTTCACTGATCTTGCCTCCATGTCCAACCGGTTTCCGTGTTGGCGATCTCCCCTAGTGGCCAAGCCCATTTTGCTCACGGATCGAGGGACGTCCAGCGCGACAAGGCGGGGTCTGAATTCGGCAGTACCGCCCCTGATCTGTTCGGTGAGCTCCTGGGGCGGTCCGCTCATATCCACTGTCACGAGATGTGCGGCGGTAGCAAAATGAGGGGCTACGAGCCAGGAGTGTTTAGCCGGATTTCGCAACTTCACAATCTTGTGAAGGGATGAGGTCCGCGTCTTTGCCTTGGCTGGTCGCACGTTCCTTTCTCATTTAACGGGTGTTCCGCAGGCTCGATAGTGGACGCACATTCTTTCGCTATTAACGGCATGAAAAGCTTTTTGGCCTAGCGAAGACTCATGACTTCGGGTGGTATTCGCAAAAGAATGTGGGGAACCTTTCTGTTTCTGCTAATGCTGGTGTGTTTCAGCGCCGGAGCAACCTGTGCGGCGGATTCCAACGACATTCGCAGTTCCTGCTGGGCTTCTGGCAGCATCTCGGAAGACTTGACCGCGATCGTTCGGACGCCCGAGCGATGGTCCTGTACCGACGGAAAAATCTCCATTGATGCCGAGCGAGTGCTCCTTCGCTTCGACATCAAGCCGGGAGATGTCCTTCCCCGATATCTCCTCTCCCGGCGAAGCGCGCTCGAAGCGTTGCACCTCCTTGCAATCGATCACGACGGCGTAATTCGCCGCTTCGCAGTTCACGGCACCGCCTTGGCCAGTTCAATGGCTGGCGGATACTTCAAGGCTCTTCTGCCGGATGTGACGCGGGCGACCCGCCAGATCGTCGTGGCGACTGACCTGCCGAGCCACGAGATGACCCTTGAGAGGGCATATCTTGCTCAAACGGACGCAACTGACGGCGGCATGCGGTTCCTTCTCATTCTGGCCGGGATTGCGGGTATGCTTGTCACGCCCATGTTTTTCAACGTGGCGTTCTATCGGGCACTTCGCGAACCTTTTGTTCTCTGGCACTCGGCTCTCACACTTTCGCTGTTGATGACCATCCTGGTTTCATCCGGGCTGTCGGTCGTGCTTTTCAACCCGCCTGCAATGACGCTAAGCTGGATGACGACATTCATCTTCGGGATTACGGTTGCGGCAGGAGTGATGTTCACCTACGCCTTCATCGAGCCCGGATTGATGCACCCAATTCTGCGGAACCTTTTGCCCTATTGCGCGGTATGGGCAATATTGCTGGGTGTGTTTCATGCCACATTCCCGTTCGTTGCGCGGCCTATACAGTCCACCGCGTATACCGCTGCGTTTGCGCCGGTTCTCGCCATCTTCATATTGTCGATGATCGATGCACTGCGTCGAGGTAGCCGTGCCGCCAAGTTCCAGGCGGTTGGGTACTCGCCAATGGTCGTGGTCGGTCTGATCCGACTGGTGACCGGTGTAACACCCTGGTTGCACAGCGTCGACGCCATGCTCCTGTTCTACGTCGGTTGTATGTGTGAAGTCCTTTTTACGACGCTTGGCGTGGCTGACCGCTTTGTAAGCATGAAGCGGGAACGAGACCGCGCACGCAACGAGGCCGATCTGCTTGAGCGATTGTCCGAAACGGATCCACTGACCGGATTGCTCAACCGCCGCGCGATCGAGCGTCAGTTCGACCAGCTTCGAACGGAGGGTTTCGCCACACTTGCCATTCTTGACATCGACCATTTCAAGGCCATCAACGATAATCACGGACATGCTGTCGGAGACGCGGTGCTCAGGGCTGTGGCGAATGCGCTCAAGACCGGCTCGAACGTTCGCGCGTACCGGCTTGGCGGCGAAGAATTCATACTTCTCTTGCGCGGCGACGAGGCTGACATGCAGGCCGAGCTTCGGCGGCAGGAAATCCCTGGGATCGTCGCAAGTACAGTTTCAGGCCTCCAACGACCCGTGACGGCCAGCATGGGCGTGACAAACCTTATCGGAGATGAAGCTTTCGAAATTTCTTATGAAAGGGCCGACAAGCTGCTTTATGAAGCCAAACGTGCGGGGCGAAATCGAGCCCGGAGGGCATTTCCGACCTCGGCGACCGCCGACCGAAAGGCGTGCTAGGAACGGAAGCGAATCCCTCAACTGCCGAGGCGACACGGTCTCTGCCTCTTTCAGGATTGCCTATTAGTGACCGCGCCGCAACAGGCTCGGCCGGAATTCCATCCCGGGCGAGCAACATGTCGCTCAAATGCGGAACAGACACCTCAGGCTTCGAATTCGAGAATCTGGTCACGGACTTCGTCCGCGATCCGCTTGCTGGCTTCGAATGGGCTATAACCAGATCTCACGCTGACTATTTCACCGTCTGCGTTATAGGTAAGCACGACAACGCAATAGACGGGGAATCCGTCTCTTAGCGTGGCGTGGTACTGGGCGATTACGGTTCCGTCGGCGCTTAGGACAATCGGTTCGTTTTTTGAACCGTAGATCTTACTTGTGTAGCGGACAAGTCGCCCGATTGCCTTCCGACCGACGAGCGGTCGCGAGAGAAAGCTGGATTCCAGCACCGTATCGTCGGTGAGTGCGCTGAGAAAGCTTGGGTCCTCTGCTTCGATTAGATTCTCTGGCATTTTGACCTCCGTTGGGCAAAATCGGCCCGATCAGATCCGGGCCGACAGATCCTTAAGAAGCGTATCCAAGCATAGGGTAATCAGCGTAACCCTCTGCGCCTCCGCCGTAGAACTTTGAGCGGTCATAGGCATTCAGAGCTGCTGCAGCCGCAATACGCTCAGGGAGATCCGGGTTTGCAATGAAGAGACGACCGAAAGCAATTGCGTCCGTTTTTCCTGCCGATACAGCTGCTTTTGCGCTGTCGATAGAGTAGCCGCCAGCCGAAATGAACGGACCGTCGAACAGTGAAGAAAATGTTTGGGCGCTGCTGATGTAGCCGGTCTTCAGTTCGTCGCCGAAGCCGACGCCGTCCGCGCGACCTTCCGGCATATGAAGATACGCGAGTCCGAGGGTGTTAAGACGCTTGACAACATAGGTGAACAAGCCGAGTGGATCGGTGTCACTCATGCCGTTGTAAGTACTCCAGGGCGACAGACGCACTCCGAGCCGATTGGCTCCCGTCTCAGGGATCACCGCATCCAGCACTTCGAAAAGGAAACGCGACCGGTTCTCGGAGGAACCACCGTAGTTGTCGGTGCGCGAGTTAGTCGCGTTCTGAAGGAATTCGTCGATGAGGTAGCCGTTTGCACCGTGGATCTCGACGCCGTCAAAGCCAGCTTTGATAGCGTTTGCTGCGGCATTCCGGAACTGTTCGACAATGCCCGGAATTTCTTCGGCAGCAAGCGCTCTCGGAGTTTCATAGGCGACGAATTCATAGGATGGCGAATAGGTACCGCCCGGCGCGGCTCGCCGCCAGTGGGCGCGGGGTACCCTTCCGCTTCGCCAAAGACGGGGAAAAGCTGGAGGTTCAAGGTGCATCCCAGCTGAGTGTCAATGAAAGCAACGCGCATTTGGCGGCGGCATTGGCGGGAATTGGCGTGGTCCAGAGCTTCGAGTGGAAACTAAGGCCTTACCTCAATTCCGGGCAACTCGTGCCATTTCTGGATGAGTGGCATGATGGAGCCTACCAATTCCACGTTCTCTACCCCCCAACCTATATGTGAACACCAGGCTTAGAGTGTTCATCGACTGGCTGGTTAAAGTCGCAGTTGAGTTCGCCCGCCACCAGCCGCCGCCCGTAAGGCCCTCAACGATTTCATCGATCCAGGCGTCGCGAAGATAAGAATGGCAAGCTGCAGGTCAACGAACATAGGCTGATGAACAGGAACAGCGACGGCTTCCTGACGGAGGACGAGGTGGTCGGCACGACGGTGTCGATGCCGCTGTCACTTTTGAGCACGAAACGCGTTCAGGAGCCTCATCAGCTGTCTTCAAGCCAAGGGGACATCGGAATCCGGCTTCGCAGCGACACCTCCCGTTGAGTAATCTCAGTGGTGTCGAAGCCGCAGGGTGGGGACGTGGGCAGATCGATCTCTTCACGGACTTTCGGGCAGCGGGAAGGCTAGGTGAGCTCGGAGCGTGAAAATTGAACCCGGGGCGTCCGATGGAAATTGGGGTTCATAGTATTCCATTTCCGCAATGTTGCTTCTGTCGAATCTTGTCATTTCACATCGTACTGCCGCTCGCGCTTTGGCACGACAGCTTTGCGGTCATGTTTCAAAGGGTTGGCGGTGACATGTGTGCCATATATGTTCGCGGCGCAAAGTCGGATTGGGAGAAAGGGGTCTACCGGGCGCCTACAGTAAGGTAGCCCCACTGCCGGGCCTTCGGCATGGACGAATTCTTTCGCCACCTCAGAGGTGTTGTTCCCACGAGGCGCTTGAAGACCTTGGAAAGGTGCGCCTGATCGCTTAGCCCACAAGCATGGGCAATCTGGCTGAGCGGCTCATCCCTCGACGCAATCAGATATTTGGTGGCTTCCATACGTCTGGACAATACATAGTCGTAGGGCGGGCGACCGAACGTAACTCTAAAGCCCTTTGAAAACCTGCTTGCACTCAACCGGACGTGCTCGCTGAGATCAATCACGCGCAGTCTGGTGCCGATGTTTTCATCGACGAACCTAATGATCTTCTTTCTTTGCCATTCGGTCAGTCCCGAAGTAACCTTCTCTTTCGTTTCGGTATCGGGGGGATTTTGCCGTTTGACGACACTATACCGTTCGAGCCAACCGTTGAGCTCACGATTTCCTGTTACACGAGGAAAGGTTTGGAGGAGCGTGTCGCTGTCTGGGATCGCCTTAGATGAAAGAGACGTGTCCATCAAGATATCCTCGCTGCTTCGATGCAGTGAGATTGCCCTATAGGGGCGCGCAAAATCGAGTTATGGGATGTAAAAAGAAGTTATGCCGTAAAGACCAAATCAGCCACGTGTTGCGAACGGATTTTGCAATCCTTCGCCGAGGATATTTCCATCAGAACGGACCGATGGCGGTGAAGTGGCCCGATACGTGCCGAGGTTCGGCGAGCCGCAAGGGCGGGTCGCGAAGGCGGTTCTCTATGCGATTCCGCCCCTGATGCTTAAAACCCAATCGAATCCCGGTGGCCTTCCGATCGACGTGCTCGACGGCCTTCGCAAGGTATTCGCTGCCAACCGAGCCCAGTTTTCCTCGGTCTGCCAATGGGCCCGTTCTATGGCTTCAACCGCTCAGGCGCTACGATCACGCAGGGGACGATCCAAAATCGGTGGCGTCAGAGCATGGTCGGCTTTGCGTATACGCACTGCGATAATGCTTCCGTGGCGCTTCCGCGGCCGTCACGGAAGTCGCTGGCCCCACGCGCGTACTTGAATTACGCCAACGCCGCGGGGTAGTTCGCGGGCGGGGGCGCGAGAGCCGAGCGGGGGTACTTTGCCGAACCTTCTGGACAGAGAGGTGCGCAACATTGGCGCAGGGAAAAGCGCTCTATTGCGCTAATTGATGACAAGTTGCCTGCCGACGATTCACTGAAGGATTTGTCACGGAGTATCTAGAACTCGCGGGCCAGCTTCTGCCAGTCTATGAAACTTACAGCCCGCAACACTATATAACATGCCTCTCGGCGCCGTCCAGCAATATCCGCTGAACTTTATTGAGGACGGGACGCTTCTTGACATGTCTCATTTCGACAGCACGCATGATCGCATCACAAAAACTCGATCGGCTAATAGCTCGGTGGCCGAGCTTCCGCCTTCGGTGGCCGCTTACGTTCGTGCAACGAATGAGGGCGATATCGATGCACTGGTAGCGACATTCGTCGATGACGCGCTCGTGAATGACCAACTGGTTGACTATTGGGGCAAGGCGGCCATCACGGCCTGGGCCGCTCACGATATCATCGGCGAGAGATTGACGCTCAACGTGGTGCAATCGGTCCAACATTACGGGCATACGATCGTAACCGCGAATGTGGATGGATCGTTCGACAAGCGCGGGCTTCCTGATCCCCTCGTGCTGGCGTTTTATTTTTCCTCTCAATACGACAAGATTGTTCAGCTCATCATTTTGCGAAATCAAGCTGGCGTCTGATGCCTGTCTGCGCATAGCTACACGGGCACAAAATTCGCCAAGCTCGATGAGCACGAGATTGACGCGAACCGTCGTGGAACGTCAAATGATCAGAAAGCCGCAGTCGCGGTCGAATTCGCGCGTTCCCTTGTCGACGCTCGGGGCTCGGTGCCTGCCAGTGAAATCGAAAAGGTTCGTGCTGCGGGTTATAGCGATGGAGAAATTCTGGAGATCATCGCTCATGTCGCGCTGAATACCTTTACCAACTACGTCAATGAAGCGTTGGGCACCGAGATCGATTTCCCACGCGTCGATCGCTTTGCCGGCCCGCTGGCCAGAGTGAATGTAGCGGCAAATTTTTGCACGCCAGGCCAAGCCCCCGGACCGAGGGACAACGCCGCGTGCCGCTACCGGCGCTAAGCTGAGCACGGCCGGATCGGCTTGCCAGCGTCTGCTTGTTCCGGGGTCTTTCGGCTAGCACAAGACGGAGGCCTCTCATTATAAAGGTTCCAATGATGACCAGTCCTTCGCCATCTTCCTTCGCAACGCACTTGGCCGCCGTCATTGAGCGGCAGCGCATGGCCTTCGTCGCCGACGGGGTCCCCGTCGCTTCCGTCCGAATCGACCGCCTCAACCGGGCGGCGAACCTGCTCGTCGCGAACAAGGAGAGGATCGCCAAGGCTCTGTCTGCCGATTTTGGCCACCGCAGCCGGGAAGAGACGATCATCATCGACATCTTCGCGGCCGTGGGGTCGCTGAGAAGCGCAGCGGCCAATGTCGAGGCCTGGATGAAGACGGACTATTACCCGGCCCTGGCGCCAGACGCCGAGGCGCGGGTCGAGCATGTCCCGCTGGGCGTTGTCGGGATCATCGGCCCCTGGAACTTCCCCTATTACCTCGTCTTCGCCCCACTGGCCGGCGTACTGGCAAACCCGAGTTGGAGCAAGGTTATAACCGGATACCATCGAAAATCCGGAGAAACATCCGGTCCGCGTGGAGCAACCATCCAATCCGGCTCCCGGTACAGATCCGCAAAGTCAAAGAAGGTCACGGGATCACTTGCGTACTGCAAGTATACGATCCTCATAGCTCCCCACGGTGAGCCCGCCGCCACAGCAGACCCGCGTTGGTTCATGAACCGGACAACAGAACCGTCGCTATACTGAGGTAACCATGCGGGGGAACCGGGCACCCGGCTCTGGGTAATTGATCGCCAAAGTTGGTTTTCAAAAGGAGGCCCGCTCCAGAGAGCTCCGTTGATCGGATCGCTAAGAATGTCGAAGAGCTCGACTGATTTTTCGGAGTTTAAAGAGCCGAGACTGAGACCGTAAACCAAAAGCCTCGGCCTTTTTTCCTTCGGAAGACTGGTCCAGTACTTATAGATTTCCTTAAAAAGCGACCTTGCGGTGTCTGCACCGAGTTGCGGTTCGATCAATAGCGATAGCGGACTGGAAAAATAGGAATACTGCACAGCAACGGTCGCGACGTCGCCGTTGGCGAGGTATTCGACACTGTCGATTGCCGCAGGGTCGACCCAACCGGTGCCAGTCGGCGTGGCGATCACGAGCGTTGACCGATCAAAGGCATTGGTACGCTTAAGTTCCTTTAGGGCGAGATCGACCCTTTGGCTGACTGTTTCAGCGGCTCGCAAACCTACATACAGACGGATTGGTTCGAGTGCGTGTTTCGCGCTAAGGAAACTGATTTCGGCTGCCGTTGGCCCGGAACCAACGAACTCGCGACCGGCACGCCCCAATTCATCCCAGGTGAGCGCGGAGGCTGCGCCACCTGTCCGCAGCGAGGATGCTGGCTGGGGAATGCCCGCCTCAACCAGGCTGTCATATTCCCGGAATGATGAATCCAGTAGATGAAACGCGACTCGAAAGAGTACACCATTCGCAACACCCCAAAACAGGATTATCGCGGCGGCGAAACCGATGACACGCGAAACCCTGCGCGGAAGCACGCGCGCCAAAGCCGAGTTAACCCGGCGGAATACGACCAGAAAAAGCGATGCAACAGCTGACGCGCAGACAACCGTTATTGCGGCCACGAGTAGGATCAAAAACGAATAGCTTCGGGAAACGCGTTCAACATTCATGAATTCTCTTAGAGAATTCTGCCAATCCGTTGCCAACCACAGAAACACCATCGCAAAAGCCGCGCATATAATCACGGTGAAGGCTCGGATTATGCTAAGCTGCGGCTCTGCCAGTTTAGGGAAGTGCATGTATTCCCAAAGCCGCTGGCAAAGCACTCCGATGGCGAAACCGAAGCTGAAGGCCAGGCCAGACAGTACGCCCTCGACGATGTAGGTACGAGGAACTAGACTTGGCGTGAGCGACGCCGAAAAAAAGAGCGTTCCGATCAGGATGGCTGAGCACGATATCCACCGAGGCATCGACGCTCGCGAGCGGCCCCCAGCACTTGCGTTGAAGGATGTGAACAACATTCATGTCTCCCATGGGTCGCAAGGCAGCCGACCGATGATAGTGGGTTGCGAGCGGCTGAGACCAGTTTTGCCCGCGAATGGAGGCTAGAATTCATTTTACGAGGTATAATTGAGCTTTCTTTTGGAGTGACGCAACGATAAATTGGGCCGTATTTTGAGTGTGATACGGTCGATCTGAACGACTGATAGGTATGGCTTCGGCGCTATCTCGGTTCTTCTTGGAGCAGCGGAGTGAAGAATGTTGAATGACAGTCTAGCTCGGAAGTTGCAGTTTGCCGGCAGAGTCGGTTTTTGGGCCCAACTCGTTGTTGGATCGATATCGCTGCTTATGGCCATTTCAGCATTTGTTGTCGACCGGACCGCCGGAGTCGGCACCCGCGGAACGGTCGCACTCATTCAGTATCTGACCATCGGAAGTCTGCTCATCCTGCTCTTCACGACGGTGTGGTCTTACCGGTATATTCTAGCAGGCAGGGACATTGATGACGGCAGGCCAGTCCCGGAAACGCTGCCCCGAACGGTGTGGACGGGGGTGGTGGCGAGTACGATTGGAATTGTCTTTTCCATGCTCATCATCCTGTTTGAGGTGACCCAGCTATTTCTTTACTTTCTGCGCGCGCCCCAAGCTGGCGTTCCTGTCGTGCAGACCACGAGTGGGCCGACGAGCTGGGTTTCTGCAGGAGACATTCTGAGCCTGACGGTGTTCGTTCTCACCACCTTCGTTGAAGTCTTGGTTCTAGCCCTCGCCCTTTGGCTATTGTTTTCAATAACCTATCGACAGCATGAGGCCTCTAGGTAGCGCTGAAAAGTGGTACAATGGTCGGTGTCGATCTTGCGGAAGGACCATGATTCGGTAATGCCGGCGTCACCAACTTCCAACTCAAAGTGATCTGTTGCGATTCCAACACGGACCGCCGTCCCTATTCCAGTTAGGAAAAAGCGTCGCTCAATTGCACGTCGAAACGCTCGCGCGTTTTCTGCGGTAGGTACAAATCATAGGCGCGCGGGCGTCGGATGGCAGACGAACAGTCTCTTGGCTTCCACGCTGCTTTGACCTTGGCCAACCATATTGAACACTTACCCGACAGGAAGCGTCGCAAGCTGGCGCTCGAGGCTGCGCGCGCCAAGCCTGTCTCTCCAGCGATGCCTCCCGGCGGATGCAGTAGGTAAACATGACGCGTGCCGTCCGCTTCGGGATGGAATGGCCGTTGGACAACAAGCGGGCCACGATGACGGCGTCGCATGGGCAATGTCTTGCCGCCACGCGACTCAAAACATAACTTCAGTTCCCCCAACCAAGGGCTCGGAATGGGCGCAAAGAAGGTACTCACGCCACTCACTCCACTTCGATCACAGATGGAAAAAAGACAGCAAACCGCGATAGCGCTTCTTTCTTACCACACGTCAAAGCAGTATAGTAGAATGCGCGTACATTTTCCTTCTTCCGACGCTGAGAACCAAGCCCAGCGCGATGCGAAAAGCCGCAAGCGCGTAAGGCCGGAGGGTTGACTTACTTCGCCGTAGCCATTCTTCTAAGAGTCCTTTAGGAGCCACCACCACGGCATAGCTAGGCAAAAACTCCCCTACTCCGCTTGTGCGTTTTTCCGAGCCGGCGCTGATGATGGGTGGCCGTTTGTAACCTCTGACGCGGACGAAGCGACTGTGCGGAAACTTACCAACGTTCGGCAAGGGATCGGCACATGGCCTTTTAAAAATACCGCCCTAGTTGAATTCTAGCCTAAACCATAAGGAGAAGAGCGATGAAGAAGTTTCTATTGGCTGCGTCTATCATAGTCGCCTTAGCATCCTGTACCGCAACTGAACAGGGCACTGCTATTGGAGCAGGAAGGGCGCAATAATTGGCGGTGCGGTCTCGAACAGCTGGGGGGGCGCGGCGGTAGGCGCCGTCGCCGGTGGGGTCGCCGGTGCCCTTATTGGACGCTCAACTGAACGCCGGGGCTACTGTGTCTATCGCGATCGCTGGGGTCGCACGTTTGAAGCAAGGTGCCGGTAACTAGCATTTGAGCGAGCCCAGAAACCGTGGGCTGCGCCCTCAACACCGTAGCGAGAGAGACGGGCGCTCTCACCCCGAAGCGGATCATCGGTCGGCACATGTCGCAGCTGGCGACGGAGGATCTTCTCTCCTCCGGCTGGGCGCTTTATCCGGCGGGCTAAAAGCCTTTGTCAGCCGCGGTTTTCGGCTGGGACCGTCGCTGGCACGGTGAAGAGAGGCCCTCGGGACGCCGAGATCACCGTTATCGATGCCGTGCTGGCGCGATTGTCGCAGACAGACGAGTGGGAAAGAAATGGGGTACTCCGGGGTCTAAACGCTAACGCAGCATCCGCTGAAAAGCTGGTCGATCTGGTGAACGATTTGTCTTTTCGTTATGCTTTTATACAAACTGCTGCGCTGCACTGCCAGACTCCGACCTCAACCGGAACGAACGCCGGTACAGGCTGAACAAGTCGCTTGGCCCTCCGTATCCATTTCCGCAGGAGATTTGACATTCACGCCCTGTTCAAGCGCAAGCCGCGATACCGAGACCCCCGGTTCAAGGCAGGCTGCAAACAAGGCGATCTACCGAAGCTCGCTCATATCGACGTCGGCCGTCGCGACCAACAAGACGTACCCGCAGTCTTTGCTGGTGTCCACCTATTTTGGTGGACACTTCATGCCTGAGAGAACGGCGCTTCAGAAGGTACGCAGAAATTTGCGCTTACTGAGAAATAGCTGCAAGAACGCGATTTAGGCGCTTGATCGTGTCTTGTGCATATCTGGCGGTTTGACTTAATCGCCGGCAAGATGCGCCTCAGGCGCTGCTTATGTGGGATGGGAAGGCGGCGGAGGGCTTTCTATGTCTTCGCATCTTCGGCGATTTTGGATGCCAGGGCGTCGCGGAGCTTAGTCTCTTGGTCCGGTGAAAGCGAGGTACGAACAACACGAGCAGGCGTGTCCTTAAATTCTGCCAAGACCTTTTCCGGCTGCATCTTCCGGATCAGAAGAAAGAGCGCGGAACTGTTTTCGGGAATTGTCTCGGCGAGTTTCATTATCATTTTATCATCGATGCCGTAGTCGGTGACAGAGCCCGAAATAGCGCCCGACCCGGCACCGACCGCACCCCCAAGAACCATGCCTGCCAGTGGGTTCAGGAATAACAAGCCAACAAGCGTACCCCATAAAGCCCCAGAAAGGCCGCCGCGGGCCGCGCCCATCGAGATCAGATTGACGCTTTGCTTGAGACGGACCTTACCTGAACTGTCACGAATGGCGACGACGGCGTCCTCCAAGTCAATCAGATATTCTTTCTCGAGTGACACAAGACGATTGAGTATTGCATCTGCTTCATTAGGCTTATCGAATCCGAGGACAACGAGTTCAGACATATATCCCTCCATGACGGAACTCTCTACGAGATAGGGTCTATGCGAGGTTCGTCTAGCCCCGAGCCTCGAAATCGCTTTTTGCGGCTAATCCTGCCATTCCCGCTGATGGGTGTGGGTTTCACTTGCCCCTATTTTGGCGCTTTGAATTCTTCAGCGCAATTGTATCCTGATGAAGTCCGGGGGATTGCCTGTCTCAGAAACCGGAGAGGACGAAATCGATGAACCGCATGTTCTTTCTGGCCGCAGCGCTATGTGTGGTCGCTGTGTTAGCCAACTGTCGCAGTGCGACACCTTATGCCGATCTCAGACCGCGGGAAATTCCTGCGGGAAGTGCAACGGTTAGGGCTGGCATGCTTGACGCGAAAAGGCAACAACAGCAACACCAGCAGCCGCTCACCAATTTCCAGACCCGTTGCCACCAAAGGAACGGCACTCTTCATTGCCAGACGACGTCTAATTGAGTGTCACTTGGGGTTGGTGACTGTCATCACCGCCGCCGCTGATGGGCGAAGGCCATTGGCTCGGTGGAGCGGCCGACTTGAACAAAGCCATCGTTGTTCGAGAACAATATCGATCGGTAGAAAAGATATGAACCGTCTCAGGCCCTTTCTGCGTTGGACTAACCACGAGAATCTTGAGCCCAAAACAATCGCCGTCTTCTGTGCGATGACAGGGAGCGCCTTCCTTTATGCGAGGATTGCAAGCGGAATGCTGAAGGGCGAAACCTCGAAATTCGATGAAGCGATTTTACTTGCATTGCGCCAACCTGGCGCCGTCGACGTCCCGATTGGCCCGGTATGGCTGACGAAGGTGTTCTCTGATTTGACGAGTTTTGGAGGCACAACAGCGTTGTGCCTGATCTCATTGCTGGCGATTGTCTACCTTTACATCATCGACAAGTGGGGAGATGGACTTTTTGTATTCCTCAGCGTGTTTGGTGGTTGGCTGATAAGCCATTTCACAAAACTCGGCTTCGCCCGACCACGTCCAGACTTGGTCGGGCATCTTGTCGAGGTGAATGATTTCAGCTTTCCGAGCGGTCATGCGATGGTATCTGCGGTGACCTATTTGACGTTGGGGCTATTGTTGGCGGGCTCGCAGTCCAGCGGCGCTGTGCGCTGCTACCTCGTGTTGGTGGCTTTGCTACTAACATTCTTGATCGGTATCAGCCGTGTGTATCTCGGCGTCCACTATCCCACTGACGTTCTGGGCGGCTGGTCTGCTGGAGCCGCCTGGGCCTGTGGCTGTTGGATGATCAGACGGTGGCACTTGTCTCCGCAGAGATGAAACGTTGTTTAGGCGCGAAGGGACGGTTGGCGCAGCGGCGGCCGGGTCATCTCGCCAATAACCAGCGTGTGCCGCGCGATGCGGGAGAACCATCCGACACGCGCAGTCGTATTGAAGCTTCGGTTCGGCGAACATGAAGAAATAGTGCTCGTCCACAATGTCTTTCTCGAAAAGTACGACAAGCTGGCCTTACGGCAGTTCCCTCTTGACTAACTTTGCCGTGGCGGACAATGGCGATGAAAAGATGGAGTGGTTGCCGCCCTACCCACCTGACCCGTCGTGCTGGATGATTGTCGGGTAATAAATCCAACGGGTGGAAGGATGGCGGCAACCACTCCATCTATTCAATGCTCCTTTATGAAGTGCTCAATGAAAATGCCTTCCTTGCCGGTGATCAGAGTTTCCGCTAACCGGTTACCGGCCGCAAAAAGCTGAAGTCCCGTACAAGCGATTCACCTTCAGGTGTGAACGCCGGGAACTTGTAGATGCTGCCGTCCGGGATTGGCGCTTCCATGTAGATCAGCTTGCGAATTTCCGTCTGATGCTCGACCGCCATCGGGTAGGTATTCCAAATACCGATGTCATGGGCGACAAGGTCAAACTTACCTTCGCCGGCCTGGCTCTCGGCAAGCTTTCGCCCTTCGGATGCGTATTCCGATGAAGCCGGCCATCGATTCCGATTTGAAGCCGGCCAGTCATTCCGATTTCATTCCGGCCGGCATTCCGATTTGAAGGCGGCCATTTCTCGGACTGATCCTGGGTTTGTTTGATGTTTGGATCGGGTTTTGTTTCAGGTCAAGCGTGCGGCGTTTCAGGCACTATCGGCGAGCGTTGTTTTCGCATGCTTTCACCGGTGAGATCGATGCGATAGGCGTTGTGAACGAGGCGATCCAGGATGGCATCGGCGAGCGTGGGGTTTGCAATAATTTCCCACCAGCGATCCAGGGGCACCTGACTGGTGACGATCGTCGATCGCCGCTCATAGCGGTCTTCGATGATCTCCAGGAGATCGCGCCTCTGATCGTCGTTGAGCTTCTCCGGTCCCCAATCATCGAGGATAAGCAGATCGGTCTTGGCGAGCGATTTGAGGATCCTGCCATATCGGCCATCGCCTCGTGCAAGGGCAAGTGTTGCGAACAACCGGGGAACGCGGTGGTAGGCGACGGAAAAATCCTCGCGGCATGCTTTGTGACCCAGTGCGCAGGCAAGCCAGCTCTTGCCGACGCCGGCCGGCCCGGTAACGAGGAGGCTGTGGTGCTTGCGGATCCAGTCGCAGCCGGCGAGCGTCATGAACAGATTGCGGTCGAGGCCGCGGGCTGCACGAAAGTCGGCATTCTCTATCTGCGCATCATGGCGCAGCTTGGCAGCCCTGGCGCGGGCTTCGAAACGCTTCTGGCGGCGCATGGTGGCTTCGCGTTCGAGCAGGATGGCAAGCCACTCTCCATGCTCGAGGCCGCGTGCTTCGGATTGTGCGTCGAGCTCTTGGAAGGCTATGGCCATGCCGTTGAGGCCGAGTTCGCGCAGCATGTCGATGGTGGGATTGGTCAGCATTGGTGTCTTCCTCAATGAAAGTAATCGGGACCACGCAGATTGGCGTGATCGACGATGGCGGTCGGTTCGGTGGAGTGGCGTGCGGCCTTATGATTGGCGATGAGCGACGCAATGCTCTTGCAGTTCAGCCCGCCGATCTCGACGGCGCGTGCTGATACAGCCTCGGCCCGATTGCGTTCGATATCGCGAAACAGGCGCAGCACACCCAAGCATGTTCGAAAGCCCTGTTCGGGATGTGGGCGACTGGCAAGGATTGCGATGACCAAACCTTCTGTCTGAGGGCCGATGGATGCCGCCCAGCGCCGGAAACGATCCGGCGTCCATTCGGCATATCGCCGGTGAGAGCTGGGCATGTGATCCGGATCTGTTCCATGACGAGAGCCGCCATAGCGGCGCTGATGCACGGCGATGCGCTTGCCACGGTGGAAGATCTCGATGGTGCGTGCTGTTGCCCTCAGATCGACCTGCTGGCGAATGAGACTGTGCGGCACGGAATAGAAGAAAGTCTTGAACTCGACGTGATAATCCGTCGAGACGCGGGCCAAACGCCATTCGGCAAATTCGTAGTCTTCACTCGGAAGGCTTGCGAGCGCGGCACGTTCGACAGTCTCAAACAGTTGCCGGCGACTGACGCCCAGCCGACGCATGACGTGGTCGTTGATGCGATCAAGTGCCTGGCTGATGGCGGCATTGGCCTCAGCCAGCGAGAAAAAGGTCTGATTGCGTAGCCGCCCCAAAATAGCGGACTGGGCGAAACGCACTCCATTTTCCACTTTCGACTTGTCCTTTGGGCGCCGCGGTCGTGCCGGAAGAACGCCGACGCCATAGTGGGAGGCCATCATGCCGTAGCTGCGGTTGATCTCGGGATCGTAGAAGCTGGCGCGACTGACGCCCGACTTGAGATTGTCGGGAACGATCAGCCGCGGAACACCTGCAAAAAAACGAAACATCCGGACATGCGAGCCAATCCAGTCGGGAAGTGTTTGCGTCCAGGTCGCCTCAGCATAGGTGAAGCTGGACGCACCGAGCACCGCCACGAAGATCTCCGCCTCGCGGATCTCTCCGGTCTTGCGATCAACGATCGGGATCTTCTTGCCGGAATAGTCGACGAACACCTTGTCACCGGCTGTATGCTCCTGGCGCATCGTCGGTGAAAGCCGCTGTTGGAAACCACGCAGGAGTTCACAAAAGCGGCTATAGCCGTAACCGTCGGGGTGCGACCCACGATACTCCTCCCACAGGATGAGCATGGTAACACCGGGCTTCTTGAGCTCGATGGCAAGATCGGACCAATTGGGTTCGACCCGCCTTCTCGTGCCCTGTTTGATGCCATTACGAGCGAAGAGTTTGCTCTCGAGCGCATCGTCAGTAAGGTCCCCAGGCAAGGGCCAGCTTAACCCAACCGCCGCCGCGCGCTGCAGATTATCCTGCACCGTACTTCGCGCAATTCCCAACACGACGGCAATCTCACGCGAGCTGGTTCCGCTTGCTGCAAGCCGCAGCATTTGTCGCAAATGTCTCATGGTCAGCCTTCTCTTTGCCGGCATCAAAATCCCCTCGTTCATCGCGAGGTATTTGATCCCAAAGTTACTGACCCAGGGAGTGATCTTCAGTGCCGAAAACTGACCGGTCTTTGATCGGAACGGTGGCCGGCTTCAAATCGGAATTCTGGCCGGTCTTTGATTGGATTGGCGGCCGGCTTCAAATCGGAATCCGCCCTTCGGACACCTTTCTTGCACCTGCACCTGATGCGCCGATCAGCCTCGACCACAGGGGCGTCGCTGCCAGCGAATGATGGTCAAGTACAATGAACATTTCGCGCAGCACGCTGCGTCTGGTCGAAAGACCTAGAGAATGATGACGTGGGCGCCGACCTTCACCCTCGCGTAGAGGTCGATGACATCCTCGTTAAACATGCGTATGCAACCGGACGAGGCTTCGGTTCCTATGGTCCATGGTTCCGAAGTTCCATGGATGCGGATGAGCGTGTCCTTCCCATCCTCGAAAAGGTATAGCGCTCTTGCGCCCAGCGGATTGTCGGGACCGGGTGGGATGCGATTGGGAATGCCATGGGCGGCACTCTTCATGTCGTCTGTCGGATACCACGCGGGCCATGTGGTCTTTCGGCCAATGGTCGCACGCCCCTTCCAGGAGTATCCCGTTTTGCCGATGGCGATGCCGTACCGCATTGCCGTCGCCGCGCTCTCGACCAGATAGAGATACCTGCTTTCCGTGTCGATCACGATGGTTCCCGCGGCCATGCCCGTTTCGTTTCGCACCTGCGTCGGCCGATACGAAACGTCGAAGCGCGAGCGGTCTATCAGCCGCACCGGATACGGTTCCTCGAAAAATGCCGCCGGCTGCGGCGGTGGGGAGACCTGCGGCACCTCCTGCTGGCAGCCGGCAGTAGGTGCGAGCGCGAACGCGGCCGAGATCAGTCGGAGGAACCTCATTCCGAGGAAATTGCCTGACGACGTCGAGCTACCATTTCACCTTGAGGCCGACCCTCCCTCCCCAGCTTTCGAAATCACCCTTGCCGACGCCGAAATTGTAGTCGCCCGAGGCGAACACCGTAACATTCCGCGCGACCTCGCCAGACAGGCCGAGCCCGACATGCCCCCAGTTCCCGCCCAGGTCGGTGTGGAACGCGACGGGGTTGGCCCCAGAGAGGCTAGACACCGTTGTGTCGCCGGATGCGCCGAACGCGCTCCAGATGTCGGCCGAAGCCCAAGCGGACATCCTCCGGCCATTTTCCGTCATCCAGTCCCTGTCGAGCCGGGCGCCCAGACGGCCGTAGAGAGCATCCGTGTTGCCATAGTCGAATTGGCCAAAGTGATCGGCGTTGTCATCGAGTGAGACGTGCTGGTAGACGAGCTGCGCCTGAGGTTCGATCAACCACCCCTGACCGAGCGCGAATGGCTTGCCAGCCTCGATCGACGCAGCCAGTCCCCAGCCGTCCGTCCCGAAAGACTCTCCCGGAGCGCGCCCCCGCCCTTCCGAGCGCGTGCTGGCGTCGTACCCTGTGGCCTGCACCACGCCGTCCAGATACCAGCCGCTTTCCCCGATCCTCGTCCAGTAGCCGCCAAGCGAATACCCGTCGATGTCCGCCGATCCTGCAGCCTGCCCGAAGGGCGTGTCGACGTCGGACGTGATCCGGCCCGCCCCGACATAGAAGCCGGCCACGTCCCGCGTGCCATCCTCGTTGTCGCGGCGCAGGAGGTTCGCGCCGACTTGCAGCCCATACATATCGAAGTCATAGGAAGGGCCGTTTGCGGCGAGGCTCCTGACCGCGCCCGCCCGCGTCGAACTCCCGAATCCGACATCTCCGGACTCGCCGAAGACCCGTCCCCAGACGGCGTACGGATAGCGTTGCACGGAGTCGGTATAGATCGAGCTCTGTGCCGGGGTCGGCGTGCATCGGAAGTTCTGTGTCGGATCCTTGCACCAGATTGGCTCCGCCGGCTTCACCGGATCCGGATAGTCGACGCCCAAGCGGTCGCGGTAGGTCCCGAGCATTCCCAATCCAAGCCTGTTTGCGAGGGCCGGAAGGACGATGTCCGCAGGCACCTCGTTGCGGTAGTCCGGGATTGGTTCAGGTGGCGGCGTTGGACCCGGACCGGGCGGTATCGGCGGATCCGGTGGCAGTTCGGAGCGCAGATACCAATTGCCGTCGGCCGAATCCGAACCAACCCCGTTGCGATACAAGGTGTATTCATATGCGCCGCTCGCGGCGTGGCCGCCAAGTACGAAGGCGCCGTCAGCAGATCCGGCCTTGTTGCGGACCTCGACGACCTCGATGCCGTTTCCGGTCGTCAATGCGCCGGCGGATGCGGGATCGATCGTGATACCGATCGTGGTCGCGCCGCCCACTCCAAGCTGGGTCTGATCGACGATCAGCATGTCGGAGTAGGAGTTTGTCTGGCCTCCAAGGGGAATGCCATCGTTGAGACGAGTGTTCAGCAGGAGCTGCCCCCCGTCGGAGACGTAGAACCCGGCTCCTGCGGCCCCACCGGCGGACGGGTTGGCGGTGATGACGAGGGTATTTCCCAGTGCCGCGCCCCTCAGATCGATGGTGCCGGCGTTGTCGAACGTCTCGAGGTTAACCATCTGGCCCTGAAGAAGGCCTTCGCGCGTGAAGTCATAGAACGACGCCTCGAGGGGACGGCTGTCGATCCCGGTGGTCGGCACGTAGTAGCCCGTCGGATCGGTCGTTGCCGCATTCGCGACAGGTGCCAGACGCACGACCCCGTTGGCCGAATTGTCGAACGTGTCGGTGCCTCCGCCGAAATCGGAAATGGAAACACGCTTCGTGTCGCGGATGCCGTCGCCGTTCGTGTCGGCGAAGTTTCTCATGTCGAACGAATTCGGGGTCAGGTTGGTGAAAGTCGAATCCCCCGCTCCGAGCTGGACAAAGCCGGTGACGGTGCCGTTGTTGATGATGGTCAGCGGCTCGGCGGTTCCGGTCTCGAAGACGGCGCGGTCGGAAAGCGCGCCGATGCTGCCATTGTTCGTCAGGGTGGATCCATCTCCGCGCGAGCCCAGGACGACGCCCGCCGCTGGAAGGCCGCCGGTCGGGCCCGTGCTCGTCTTGTCGGACTGCCACCCGCCGGAAATGTTTCCGCCGTTCGTGACCTGCGTCGTGTTGCCGACCGCATAGACCCCGACGGAGTACTGGCCCGTCGTCGCGATCGTCCCCGACGTGTTCACCGATGCCGCCTGCGTGCCCGTGCTCGTGGCCTGGATGCCGTTGGACTCCTTGCCGGATGTGGAGATGGGGCCGGAACTGGTGATGCTCACCGTGCCTCCCGGCGAGGTCGCGAAGATCCCGGTGCTGTTGTCACCGCTGGTGGAGAGCGCGCCTGAATTCACAATGTCGATCGATCCGACGGTGATCGCGCCGACCTCGGGCGTGGTCCTGATGGCGTCGGCCTTCGCACCGATGGTGTTGACGTTGGCCGCCGTATCGAGACTGACCGTCCCGGTTCCTCGAGTGTACGCGTAGATGCCAGAATTCCGCTGCTGGCCGCCAAGTGCCCCAGCAGTCCGGTTGTCGAGGTTGACGGTCATGCCGGGGCCGATGGTGCCCATGACAATCCCGCCCGCGGTCGTTCGCGCATCGATCAGAATGCCGCTGCCGCCACTGACGTTGATCTCGCCCGTTGCCGTCATGGTGAGCGTCGCCGCGCCGCCGCCCTGCGTCGTCACCTCGACGCCGTCGTTGTCGAAGGTTCCGGTGGCCCGGCTGTCGACGAAGAGCTGACCGCCGATTGTGCTGGCGCCGCTGCCGGACCCCCGCACATTTGTTATGACCCCGGTGCCGTGCGCAGTCGTGACCCGGTTCGTTCCGGCTAGGTTGAGCGTTGCGCTGGCGGCTCCGCTGTCGACAAGCGAGTAAATTCCAACCGAGTTGTCAGCCGTGTTGTTGTTGACCACGGTCACGTTCGACGCGTTGAGGAAGATCGACCCTCCGCCTGCCCGCTCAGCCCGGACGGCATGGTTGTTCGTCGTGCCACCGCCCGAGGCGGTGACGCTGGAGTCGTTCAGCGTCATGCCGTCCGAGCCGGTGCCGATGCAGGTGACAGGGGCAGTGAACGTGCCTGGGCTGACAATGCCGCAGGCCGCATGAGCCAATGGCGCTGCCGTTAGCCAGACGGCAGGCACCGAAGCCATTTGCATCAGAAACGTGCCGAGGGAAAGTGACTTGCCCAGTTTCCCGAATGGTGAATGCGAACCAACCTGAGCCATGTCATCGCTCCGAAGAATTCCTGCATCAACGCACGCCCACCGTGTATTTTACAGATACCTAATTCAAGGAGGTTTGAACGCCCCGGAAGAACTTGCCAACAATTTATAATCGAGCGTGCTCACAAAGACACACATCGACGCGAGCTTGGCGAGATGGCACTACGGGCACCAAATCCACTATGCCCTTCGGTGCAGGTGAACGGCGGTCAACCAACTTCTTCGGCATCCAGTCAACGGCAGCCATCGGCGCGACCAGACAGAAATGCGAGACCGAGGAGATGCAGGGTGGAAGGGTAGTAAAGCGTTGGTTCGAATTTGCGAAGTTCTTCGGGGACAGGCATCCCTTCGGCCACGCATAACGCCAAAGCGGGAATGATCCGATAGCCTGGATCCGTCAGGGTTTCCTGAATTGCGCCGGTCTTGATGTTCGTCATTACGACGGCGCCGTCGGAATTGGACATACCTTCAGCAAGTCGCGCAAGAAGGTCCTTATCAACGATACCCGCTCGTACCAGATACAGGGGAATTCGAAGGGCGTCGTACCCAAATCGCGGATCGAAGCCATCTGCCGGCGTCGGCGCCCCCCGCGGGGAAACCCAATCGGGAGGAAGGCTTCTGGGACCGATTTTCGTGCGTCCCAAGATTACCAGGCCATCCCGGAACACTGTATTCCAGGATTCTCGATCATCGAGCTCGGCGAAGGTGTGGAATGCCTCGTACACCCAATAGGAGGGATTTATTATCGGTCCGTCCTTCCGATACTTCGCTGAGAAGCCAGAAATGCCTGGCAAGACCAGCTTGTCGTCTGCGTATCTGACGAGCGCTGATCGCCGAATGGCACGCACGATCCTTAGAGCAGCTTTCGAATATTCTGGCTTGCTCCATGATTCACCCGCCAATGCCAAGGCGTGGGCGATCAGAATATCTCCGTCGGTGGCATTGTTGCGATCCGGAACCCTCGGAACGGAATGCGGATCCCATTTCCAAGACACCAGCCCATCATTGCGGCGAAGGAGATGCTGTTTTGTAAATGACCAAATGAGGTGAAAGTCGGTCTGACTACCTGCGTAGAACGCCAGGAGCATTCCGTATCCCTGCCCCTCGGAATGGCTGATGTATCCGTTTGCGTTGTCGATCACGCGACCGGTACCATCGAGGAATTTCCCCTTGTACTGCTCCCAGTCTTCTGCCGAGACCGACTGATTGTCCGTCCGCCATTGAGCATTTCCATTCCCAGCGAAGAGCAATACGTGAAGAGCCGTTAGCAGCGATGCAGCGTATTTTTTCACATTTTGATGAAGATGGGCGCACATTGGCACCTCACTTGTAGCCAGCAACCTTCGTGTCGGTAGAGTATATGGCACGAACTCTCGATCCAAGGAGCATATTCATGAGCGCTCTGCACAAAGAAAGTCATCTGATCGAGCGTATTGGGTGGCTGCGAGCCGCGGTACTTGGAGCCAATGACGGATTGATCTCGACGTCCAGCCTGATCGTGGGCGTGGGTGCGGCGGCGACGGCGCAACACGAAATCCTCGTTGCTGGCGTCGCCGGACTCGTGGCCGGCGCGATGTCGATGGCGGCGGGCGAATATGTATCGGTCAGTTCCCAGGCCGACACTGAAGAGGCTGACATGGCACGTGAGCGCCATGAACTGGCCACGCAACCCGGCGCCGAGCTAGCGGAACTCGCCACAATCTATGAACAGCGCGGCGTGACGCCTGATCTGGCGCGGCAGGTCGCCGAGCAGATGATGGCGAAGGATGGCTTCGCGGCCCATGCACGCGACGAACTCGGGCTCACCAGTCATGTCATGGCCAAGCCGGTACAAGCAGCTTTCACGTCAGCAGCGACTTTCGCCTCCGGCGCCGCGCTGCCACTGATCGTCGCACTGCTTTCGCCGGGCGGAACAGTCGTCTGGAGCGTGTCGACCGCCTGTCTTATCGGTCTCGCAGCTCTCGGTGCCATCGGCGCACGGGCAGGCGGAGCCACCGTCCTCAAACCTACGCTCCGGGTCGTATTCTGGGGCGCTGTCGCTATGGCGGTGACCGCGATCATCGGCGCGCTCATAGGCAAGGCGATCTAGCCCTTCGTGCGATCCTTTAGAGGAAACTCGGCAGCATCTCCTTTTGCGAAGCCTTCCGGTATTTTTGACCACAAAGAATACCCGTCTTATCCTTAAACTGTTGAGGGCCTTTCGTTCATGCGTGCTCCGACCAGCTCTGCTGGCCGGAGTAGCCATCGTCGATCGGGCCGGACCGGAGATGCGCCCAGAGCGACCGGATCCTCAACTGAGTATGCCAACCTCCGGATTCCGGAATTGTCAGAAGGCAGGCTCGTCGTGCTGGGCCCTTGTCAATTGCAGCATGCGAATACCGAGGAAGGCAACGGCCGCCGCCAGAGCGGGGCTAGCGAAATTGAAAATTGCATAGGGGAAATAGTGGAAGGTCGAAACGCCCAGCGTCGCTGACATAAAGGCGCCGCAACTGTTCCAAGGAACAAGTGCCGAAGTGGGCGTGCCGCTCGCGCCGATTGTGCGCGACAGAACCGGAGGCGCCAGCCCGCGTTCTGCGAAGACGGCCTTGAACATCCGACCTGGGAGAACGATCGATAAATATTGATCAGCAGTCGTGACGTTTGTCGCAATGACGGAGGCGACTAGCGCGCTAACGAGGCTTCCACCCGATTTCGCCACGCTGACAACTGGCGCAATGAGCCGCTCAAGGATACCGGCCCTTTCAACAACACCCCCGAACGCAAACGCCGTGATTACAAGCCACACCGTTGGCAGCATGGCACTCATGCCACCGCGTGTCGCGATTGCATCCAGCTCCGGATCGCCGCTGCTGGATACATAGCCGCTAGCGAAGGCGAGCCAGACACCTTTGACAAGTGCCAGCCAATGGGGAACTGACGCGTCCGCATCAGCGAATGCGACAACCCGCTCGGGCGCGACGATGACGGCAAGCACGCCACCGAGCAAAGCGCCGATGAAGATTGTGGTGAACGGAGGTAATTTAATAAGCGCAAGTACCAGAACAACGAGCAAAGGCAGGAGAAGGACCCAGGACACGTGGAAAGAGGCCTGGATATTGTCCAGATGGTAGGTGGCATCGAAACTACCCGGCTCGCCAAAACGGCCGAGAAGCCAGAAAACACCGAGGCTAAGCAAGAGTGCCGGGATGGAGGTCAGAAGAGTTTCGCGGATGTGATCGTAAAGGTTGGCTTCGGCAGCACCGGCCGCAAGGTTTGCTGAATCGGACAACGGCGATGTCGTGTCCCCAAAATAAGCCCCGGAAATGATGGCGGCAGCCGTAATGGCGGGATCAAGGTCCATGTTTGCGGCGACGCCCATTAAACCGATACCGATCGTTCCGGCCACCGTCCAGGAACTGCCGATCCCGAAAGACGTGGCGGCAGCAACCGCACAGACGGTAACGTAGAAATAGTTGGGGTTTAGCAGGAGCAGCCCGTAATAGATCATGGTGACCAGCGTGCCGCTCAATGCCCAGGTGCCGATCAGCGCGCCGACCCCCAATAGAATGAATATGGCGCCGACCCCCGATCCGACACTCGAAATCGCCGCTTCTCTCAGTTCATCGAGTGAATAGCCACGAATGCGCGCCATCGCGACCGCAATCATTGTCGCAAAAACCAGGGCAACCTGATTAGGTCCTGATAAACCTTCATCCCCGAACAGATAATAGGACAATGCGATAAGGAGGATGAGGCCAGCCAGAGGTATAAGGGCTTCGAACAATGACAGCGGTGGTTTTTTGTCTTCTGCTGACATGGCTTTCCCATTCAAAGAGACGCCGGACCATCTCACGCCGTGCCATCATCTGGCTTTAGGACAGACATCGGCTGGTGGTAGCGGTCATGCAGGCGCAGCCCATTGAGTTATCCGATGCGAGGTTGCGGCCGTCAGTAATCGACCGCGTCGCGGATGATCGGGCAGGTCATGCAATGGCCGCCGCCGCGCCCGCGTCCAAGTTCAGCACCGGTAATGGTGATGACTTCGATGCCTTCGCTGCGAAGCAGGGTGTTCGTGTAGGTGTTGCGGTCATAGGCATAGACGACGCCCGGGGAGGCGCAGACGAGGTTGGCGCCGCTATCCCACTGGGTGCGCTCGCGCATGTAGTCATTGCCACCGGTCTGGACAACGCGCATCTTCTTCAAGCCGAGCGCATCGCGGACCGTCTCGACGAAGCTGCCCTTGTCCTTGTGCAGCTCGACGCCGCCTTTGCCGTCCGGGCGGTAGGAGAAGGCATCGATCTTGTCGACGATGTCGGGATAGATCAGGACGCAATCACGGTCAGCGAACGTGAAGACCGTGTCGAGATGCATGGCGGCGCGCAGCTTTGGCATGGCCGCGACAATAACGCGTTCGGCCGCACCTTTTTCGAACAGGGCCTGGGCAACCTGGCTGATCGCCTGGCGTGAGGTCCGCTCGCTCATGCCGATTAGCACGTTTCCCTTGCCGATTGGCATGACGTCGCCGCCCTCGAGCGTGGCAAGCCCCCAATCCTTGGTCGGATCGCCCCACCAGACGTTCACCTTTCCGGCGAAGTCCGGATGGAACTTGTAGATCGAGCTGGTGAGAATTGTCTCCTCGTGGCGGGCCGGCCAGTAAAGTGCGTTGAGCGTCACCCCGCCGTAGATCCAGCAGGTGGTGTCGCGGGTGTAGAGCGTGTTGGGCAGCGGCGGCAGCAGGTATTCGTTCACGCCCGCCGCGTCGCGTATCAGCGCGAGCTGCTCACCGCCGATCGATTCCGGAAATTCAAAGGTCGACAGGCCGCCGATCAGCGTTTCCGCGAGCTCGCGATTGGAAAGGCCTTCCAGATAGGAGCGTACCTCGTCGAGCAATCCGAGCCCGATCTGGTTTGGCACGACCTGATTATCGAGAATCCACTTCTTCGCTTCCGGGATGGCAACTGTTTCGGCGAGCAGATTGTGCATCTCAACGACTTCGACGCCGCGATCGCGCATCTTCGTCATGAAATCGAAATGATCGCGTTTGGCATTGTCGACCCAAAGCACATCGTCAAAGAGAAGATCGTCGCAATTGCTCGGTGTCAGGCGCTGGTGAGCCCGGCCTGGCGCGCAGACCATCACCTTGCGAAGCTGGCCCACTTCCGAATGCACGCCAAAAGGGGTTTCAGTTGTCATGTGTTCTCACCTCCGAATTAGGGACGTACATTGCGATACTCACGTGGCACCCAGATGGAATACGGAACGGAGGGCTAGGGTCTCAAATCTGAACCGCGCCGGTGCTGAGCAACACGATCCCGATTACTGCAAAGACCAGGACAATGAGGAATACGATCAGCCCTGGTGTTGTGAAGATCTTCGCCTGCTGCTGCCGTCGAGCGACGAAGTACAAAGCCGTCGCCGGAGCGAGCAGGATGCACGCGAGAAAAAGGAAAGTGTATCCGGCGGCCCAAATCAGGAACAGCGTGTAGATTGTCGAAACCGCTGCAACAATTAGCTCTCGCGTGCATTGAACTGCCGACGCTCCGTCATATCCGTCCCGCTGCCATGCGATTTTAACGGCATATGCGCTCGCGAGTGCGAACGGTGCAAGCGCAAGTGCGGCTGTCAAGTCCAGAGTGAAGTCCAGCGCGTTCTCTGCGAATTGCACGGCGAAGAGTATTGCGGATACGAACACCGACGTCCAGAAAACCGCGGGCTCTGGAACCTGCCGGTCGTTGAGCTTGGCAAAGTTGCTGGGCATATCCTGGTCCTTTGCTGCCGCATACATGACATCGGCTGCCAGGAGCTGCCATGCGAGATAAGCGCCGAGCACGGAGACGATGAGCCCAAGGCGGATGAACGTGCCACCCCATGGGCCTACGGCAGCCTCGAGGACGCCGCCCACGGATGGCTGCGATAGCGCCGCGATCTCAGCCTTAGGAAGGATGCCGTATGAAAGGATTGAGATGGATGCAAACAGCGCGAGCACCCCGAGGAACCCGAGCACCGTCGCCGTTCCAACGTCTTCGCGCCGCTTCGCATATCGCGAATAGACGCTTGCACCTTCGATGCCCAGGAACACGAACACTGTGATAAGCATAGTGCCCTGCACCTGCAGCAACAACGAATTGCCGCCAGGCACATCGTAGCCGCCAGTGAGATTGCCGACGAAAACCTCTCCGTTGAAAAAGAAAATAACAAGCACGAGGAATAACGCCAAAGGCACGAGCTTGGCGATGGTCACGATATAGTTGATCCATGCGGCCTCTTTGACCCCACGTCGGATGAGGAAATAATACCCCCACACGGCAGCAACGGAAACGATGAAAGATGGCCAGGTATCGCCATTTCCAAACACGTCTGCGAACTGAGGAAACAGTTGCGAAACGGTGGTCATAATAAGAACCCAGTAGAAGGCATTCCCCGCGCAGGCAGAGGCCCAGAAGCCTATGGCGGAGAGGAATCCAGGATAGACCCCAAATCCGTCACGCGCATAGACATACACCCCGTTGTCGAGTTCGGGCTTGCGAACTGCGAGGGCTTGAAAGACAAAGGCGAGAGCCAGCATACCGGTGCCGGCAATTGCCCAGGCAATGAGAGCGCCGTAGACACCGGTCTGAGTTGCGAAGCGCGTAGGCAACTGGAACACGCCTGCTCCAACCATCGAACCCACGACCATCGCCGTCAATGAAAAGAGAGGAAGTTTTTGCTCGGCTTCAGTCGCCGTAGCGCTTTCCTCAACCTGGGACGCCATACTTGCCATCGTGCCACTCCACTCACGTAAAATACCGTGAACTCGTTGCTTCACGATATTCCGTCGAACGCTACGTTTGAAAATCGTTAGGCGAAATCGAATCTGGATAGTGACCTGTCAAAAAGGATTAGCATGAAAACTGACAGCTGAAAAGTCCTTAAAATTGCAATACCGTCTTTTTAAAACCAAGGCGAGAAGACCTTATCCCCATCATGCGCTCTGAGTATCTGGTGACGCTGTGCATAGCCGGCCGGCAGTGTGGTTGGCGGAAGTAAGGGTCAAAGGTTTGCGGGGTGAATGGTCGGTATGGTGGGACAATCGTTGGCTCGACCGACAGTTCCCCGAAGGTTTCCGGTTTGTTTCAGGAGCGCGGGGCCTGCGAAAGCCTGACATTCAGGAAGCGCGATCTTGGGTGGAGATCAAGCGATGTTTACACACGCGGCATTTTGATCGTTCGGAACCTGCCGTTGGGGAATGCTGTGCCGTTGAAACGACCGTAGGCGTGTCGAGGGCGGGTCGCGTGCTCGCTGCGGAGTGGTATTGACGGCAGCCCAGTCCCGCCCATGTTCAAGACTCGCATTTTAGCCTTGGAGATAATGATGCGCCTCACCCCACGAACTGTTCGGTCTTCCCTCGCCTCATTTGTGCTTACGCTCGCTGTAGTCGCCTCGCCGGTCGCAGTTCCCCGGGAGGCGAGCGCTCAGATCGGCATCCAGATCGGAGCCGGAAACAGCCTGAACCACGGACGACCGGTAACATGTAATCAGGGAGCACGCCTCCTTCGTACTCGTGGTTTTAGGGATGTTAACGTGGTCAACTGCCGGGGCAGATACTTCACCTATCGCGCATCGCGCCGAGCGGAGAGATTCGAGATTGCAGTCCGTCAGAGGGACGGGCGTATTGTCGAGATGAGGCGCACTAGTCGGCGGCGATAAGTCCTTTCCTACTCACCGCGGTCCACGCGCGCGGTTCAACGACAAGTGGCAACTGTCCTGTGACCGCTCAGGCGAGCACGCGCCGCCAGCAAAACCCGATCACGAACGAACGCTAGGCGAGCTGGCGCTGTTTGCCCTTTGCCCGGAGTGCAATTGCCGGAAGACAATCGATCGTTGGGGGATCCAGGGCAATTCGGAAAAGCATTGACATTCGGTCAAGTCGCCAGTCTCATCCGATGTGGGCACAAGGGTGCTCGGTTGATGGTGAGGCATTCGTCGCGATAATTCAGAGGAAGCGAGAGGACATCCGGTATTGCGTCAACTCCGTACCGGCCCCTTTCAGGTTCGCGTCAGCAATTTAGGCAATTTTTGAAGTACCAAGTTTGGGGAAAGAGGCAACGCGGGGACATTCTATGAAGGGGACTTTTATTGACTACGAACTGCTGCGGCAGTTCGACCTTGACGCGTTTAGGAAAAGGTCACCCTTTCCCTGGGAGAACATTGGAGGCTTTTTGACCCAGGAGGGTTTTCAGTCCCTTTATGCTAACTTCCCATCGCTTGAGCTGTTCGAATACCACAACAATAGGCGTCGCTCCCACGATCAGCGTCCGCACAACCGACACTATCTGGCCTACGAGAGCTCGATCTATCATAAATATCGGCCAGCGGAGGCCGGCGGCGTTGTCGGTCGCGACCAACTACCCACGGCCTGGCAGGGGTTCATGGACGAACTAGAGACGAGCGACGAATACCAGCGTTTCATTCGCCGCGCGCTCGGAATTTCCACATTCATCCCGCGCTATGCCTGGCACGTTGGATCGCGGGGATCCGAGGTCTCGCCGCATCTCGACACCCCAACAAAGATCGGGACGCATATTCTCTATTTCAATACGAGCAATGATTGGAACCCCGAGTGGGGTGGTGCCACGCTGGCACTCGGCGGCAAGAAGATCGAAGCTATGAATCCCGATTTCGCGGACTTCGAGACGAGCACTGCGGCTCGTATCACCGACAACCACAGCTTTCTCTTCAAGAACACGTCGTCGGCCTGGCACGGCGCTACAGCCCTTACCTCTCCCGACGACAGCTACCGCCGCCTCTTCAACATCATTTTTGAAATGCCTAGACCCTCCGTCGGGCGCAAGCTTGTCGATCGTGCACGCGCGCTGTTCACGATACCAAGTTAATACCCGCCACACCGGTCCCAAAAAAGGGTCGGTATAGCGGATTGGCACAGAAGGGAAGATGATATCGCTCCTGTGACGCTCGTAGTGAGCGGCCAAGAAAATAATGGGCTGGTCACGTCACTGCTTGAGGCAGCCGACGCCCAAATGGTCGCCTGGACCGCTGACGACGGCGGAAATAATCGCTGCTGTGAAAACGTGCCTGGACGCCATTTGCGGCGATAATCCGGCCAAGGTAGCGCGTGCCGCACTCGTTCGCGTGGCGGACGAAGCCGGAATCCCCGTGATTGCCGTCGTTCACTGACGGGGCTCCTCAGTCAGATCGCATTGCTTAATTAAATTATGTGATCTTCGCATTCCAAGCCGAGGAAATCCCGCGTAAGGGCGGACCGAGCATCACGAAGTCGGAGCTCGACAAGGCTGATTTGGCCCTTATGTGAGTGTCGATTTTGGCGCGATGCGTGGAGTCTCCGGCTTTACTGATCTTTCGCGCGGAAAGGGACTCGCAGATATCACCCGCTTTATAAATCGACAAGGGCGGTCTGGCGCTGGTTCGCTAGATGGAGTCCTCTGTTCGGAGGCATCGGGATCGGAATCGCGGTGACGCTTGACTTGGTACGCAGGCATCAGGTTGATCGGGCTCTCGGCACCCTGTGCCCAGTGCGATCATCCATCCCGTAAAGGTAACACATGCCGTCGCCCTCCTCCGATTTTGACCGGCTCGGGCGATAAGTGCTATTCCGTCGCCAACACTGTAATACAGGTAGTTGCAGTTATTGGTTGCAATCATTTTTTGTGCACGGCGTCATAGAGCATTGGCGTCGTGCAGCCGCCGTGCAAAATGGGGGTCTCCACACTATGGTCAACAGCAAGAACGGCCTTAACGGGAGCGGCAGGATGCGGGTGCTGGTCCTCGGCGGCTACGGTCTTATTGGGCTTTCCATTGTCAAACGTCTTCTCGATGAAGGCTTTGCTGTAACGTCCCTTGTGAGAGGCGAGAAGCTTGGATTTCAGCGCGAACCGCGCTGCAACTGGTTGCGCCAGGACATCGCGCAGCTTCAATCCCCGGCGAGTTGGCGTCGGTTCCTTCACGGAGTCGATGTCGTCATCAATGCGGCGGGGGCACTTCAGACTGGCCTTCGCGACAATCTGGTTGATCTGCAGCAGATCGCAATATCAGCACTTGTCGATGCTTGTGAACAGAATGAGGTTTCTATCGTCCAAATTTCAGCGCCCGGCGCGACTGCGGATGCGACAACTGAGTTTATGTGGACAAAGGCCGCAGCGGATGACCGGCTCCGGATGTCGAAAGCCAGTTGGGTCATCCTCAAGCCAGGTTTGGTACTCGCGCCAGCTGCCTATGGGGGAAGCGCCTTGCTCCGCATGTTGGCAGCGTTCCCAATGATATTGCCAATCGTTCACTCGGAGGCCCGCCTCGCCACCGTATCAATCGACGATGTGGTGGAAGCGGTTATGATGGCCGTCGAGGGTAAAGTCCCTGCCAGAACGGAGCTTGACGTTGCCGGGAGTGTTGCGCCTCGGTTGGATGATATTGTTTTGGCGTTTCGTAAGTGGATGGGGTTCCCTTCGCCTCTCAGGATCGTTCCCTTGCCCCGTTGGTTGGTTGCCGTTATCGGGTCGGGCGCTGACGCGCTCGGTTGGCTTGGATGGAGGTCGCCGCTTCGTACCACTGCACTTACCGTGCTCAAGGATGGAATTGTCACAGACGCGAACGATTATATACAGCTTCGGGGGTGTCCAGCTCTGACGCTCGAAGAAACGTTAAGTAGGATGCCATCCACGGTTCAAGAGCGTTGGTTCGCGCAAATGTATCTCGCAATGCCTATTCTGATCGCGATCTTGTCGGCATTCTGGGTGACCTCGGGTATTGTCGTTTTAGTCAGTTTGGACGCGGCCGCAGGCCACTTAGTCAATGCGGGGTACAGTCAGAAGCTGGCTAATCTGGCGGTGGTTGGTGCCTCGATTGTCAACATCGTACTAGGCGTCGCAGTTCTTTGGCAGCATTGGGCAAAAGCTGCGTGTCTCGGCATGATTGTTGTCACTGGGCTTTACCTCGTCGGAGGCAGTTTGATTTCCCAAGGTCTATGGGGCGATCCGTTTGGAGCACTGTTGAAGGCAATTCCATCAGCCGCGCTTGCCTGGGTTGCTTCCAGGTTGGTGACTACTCGATGATCGATCTCGCGCTTCTGTGGCTGCGCGTCGTTGGCGCGTATGTACTTCGGTACCGGGCCGGCCAGATATCGCGTCCTTCGTTGTCGTGGCTCACTGGATTGGAAGACCTAACAGGCTGTTGAAAAAGGGCCCTAGCGCATCGGCTCTTGTCGTGATTCACTCGCTTTATTGCGATTTGGAGCTGATGGATGCGCGGCGGCGATGTGAGGACAGGCGAACTCTTCAGCTATGTGGATCTTGAGGCTCGTGTTCGAAAAGATCATCCTCTACGGGCCATCCGGCAGATCGTGAACGAAGCGCTCGTTTTATTGGAACAAGATTTTGCAGCGCTTTATTCACCGATCGGGCGACCGTCGATCGCGCCAGAAAAGCTTCTGCGCGCCATGCTTCTGCAAGCCTTCTATTCGATCCGTTCTGAGCGACTTCTGATGGAGCGGTTGGAATACGACCTTCTCTTCCGCTGGTTCGTCGACATCGGCGTTGACGATCCCGCATGGGACCATTCAGTGTTTTCGAAGAACCGCGACCGGTTGCTTGAGGGTGACATCGCTGCGAAGTTCCTGATCTCCCAGATTAAGCCAGGGCTCAATCCCGTCTGACTGCGATCGAAAGACCGGAATCCTGCGATATGACCGCAGCGCGGTTACCCGCTCAAGTGTCCAACGATTACCATTGCCGGTCGTCAGTCCATTGCGGTTGAGGACACCGGCAATCACGTCGTCATTGGCAATAAGGACGAGTTGCCGGACCGCCTCAATGATGTCGTCGGGGGTCGCGTTTCTTTGCCCTCGGCGTCGTTTTGGCAGGCGTCGCTCGGTATGCACCCCGCCAACCCAATGGATGACAAGGACGATCTCAGAGGTCACATCATCGAGATCGGCGACCACTTCATGGATGAGCGTGCGCACGATGCGTTTCTTGAGCCTTGCATCGGTTGCGGGCGCCGTCCAGACGGCACGCAGGTTCCCCGCAAGCGCTGCCATCTGCGAAGTCGAAAGAGGAGATGGTTGTGGCGCCGCTGTCTGATGGCTGCCAATCTTATTCTCGATCTCGCCGACTCGTGTGAGCGCCTTGTTCCAGCGCGCCTCGAGCTCCGACGCCACCAGCCGGTTCTCAGGATCAGCGGCGTCGTATTGCCGGAATGCCCGGTCGGCGGCGTAGCGCGCCGCCTGAAGATCGCGCAGGAGTGCCTCCTGGACCTGGTCGCGTTGGCTGGCCATACTACGCTCAGCCTCAACGGCGGCCGCGATGGCTCCCGGTTCCACCACCCCGAGCAGCGCCTCCTCGATCGCATCATCGACCCGCAGACCGCCGAAGGCGATGCAACGTGGTTCGCCGTTGTCGAGCAACCCTCGCCAGCAGGAATAGCGCGGGATGTTATGGTTGGCTCCTGTGTAACGAACCGTCAGCTTCCGGCCGCACCTTTTGCAGCGGAAAAGGCCGGCCAGCAGAGCGTCGCCATGCTTCGGCGCTCCGTGATGGCGACTGGCCGGTACATTATCGCTGATCATCTTGCGGATCTCCTCCGCCAACTGACGTAACCTTCGTGCGCATCCGGGATCAAGGCCAGCCATTCATCACGAGCCTTGCGACGAATTCCAGATCGGCCACCGTACCCCGGCACGGAACGACTCTTACCATAAGCATAAGCGCCGCCTTAGATCGGGTTCGCAATCATCCGGTGGATGGTCGCATAGTTGGGTCTGCGCCACATGGCATCACCGTTGGCGCGCCTGACAGGTAAATCGAGACCGTGTTCGAGGAACCACAGTAGGGCTTGTCGTGCACTGCCGAGTTCGGCGACCTTGTTGAAGACGAGTGCAATGGCGTCCTGGATGCGCCGGTCGGGATCTTTCTCTATCCTGTCACCGACTTTCAAAAAGCCGACCGGGACCGTGACGACAAGCTCTCCGCGGCGTGCCTTCTCGTAGCGGGCGGAAAGGGAACGCTGACGTAAGAGATCGAGCTCATACTCGTTGAGGCTGCCCTTCAGGCCCAAGAGCAGCCGGTCATTGCCCTGGCGTGGTGCGTAAACCGCTTCCTGGTCGATTAGGACGGTATCTACGACGCGGCACATCTCGATGAGCTGCTGCCAATCCCGGCTGTTGCGGGCAAATCGCGATACCTCTCGCGCGGCCACAGCCCCCACCTTGCCAAGGCAGACCTCGGCGACCATCCGGTCGAAACCGGCACGGGTCACGCCCCCGGCCGCCGAACGACCAAGATCGTCATCCACCGTCTCGATGCGCGACCACCCGAGTGCTGTCAGGCGATCGCGCAAGGCGTATTGAAGGGAACTGCTTTCGCGATTGTGCAGAACCTGATGGACCGAAGACTGCCGGACATACAGGATGGCCTTGCGCTCAAGATGGTGCGGCCCGATCTTCTCATGCGTCATCACCGGCCTCCTTCTGTTGAGAGGCGCGTCCGTTGTTTGCGTGGTCGATAAGTAGGCGAACCATGAGCGCCGTCAGCGCCTGGCGCGTCCCTTCCGGCAACTCCTGCCATTGTGGCATCGACGCTGTCTTCCCGCTGTGTAGACCCGAGAACAGATCGAACTGATATGTCATGAACTGGCGTGGCATGGACATCTCTCCGACTCGCTTCGTGAGAGACCAATGCTGCGCTCATCTTAGCCGATTGTGATGGGCCGCCTGCCTCCTCAAGCAACCCCGCCAAAGCATGCAGGCAGTTAAGTTCAACATGAGCGAACGGCATGCTGCGCCAAATCGTACTCAGAGACCGATCGAACATCCATGCTGGTACTTCCCGAGATCTGCCGGAGGAAGCGCCGGAAAGACTGCAACGGAAAACAGCATCGCCCTTCGCGAGCACCTCATGAATATGGACGAGCAGCCCAAACCAGGGATGCCACGGATATAGAAGCTCGCGAACTTCAGTCCCGTGGGTGTTCCGTTGTCTCGTTGTACAACGATCATCGACCACACTCTGGACTCGGCTGGATGACACCTGCCGAGTTCGCTCAGACAATCAACCCGCGACGTGATGCGGTGCTGCGCAGCCGGAATGGCTCCGCACCGCAACCCGCCGCTACCGCCCCAAATACAGCAACCCAAAACCGCCGGAGCGAACTTAAAACTGGATAAAACCTGGGGGCAAGGTCACGACCAATGAAACCGTCTATCCTCGGGACGGATCGCCATATCGTTTATGCAGGCAAATCTTTTTCGCATCCCCCCAACTCGTCAAATTCCCAGTTCTCGTGGGCGAAGGACCCGAACCAGTTACCGCTGTCGTCGTGCCCCTCATAGAGTTCTTTGATCGATCTGTATTCAAGTTCGCGCCAGTTCGCGGTAGGAAAGGCGACGATCACGTCACGCCCCATCAACGAATTTCGCGCGGTGCGCCAATTGCTGTCTGTTGTGTAGACATCTACGACCCGTGCCGGGTCACGGATAGTCCAGCCATCATCTGCAAGCCTTACTTTTTGCGCCGCGGTTTCCATAGAAGAAGGGGGCAGAGGTAGTTGTTGTGCATCCGTCACTTATCAAACTCCTTTTAATCAAGCGCTGAAGACGTGTTGTACGAGTCTAGTTAGCTACGTCGGAGAATGTGAGTTTGCGCTGTATCCGGAGCGTAAGACGACATAAAAAACCGGCGTTAGGAAAAGTCCCAAGATCGTAACGCCAAGCATGCCCCCGAACACTGCGGTGCCGAGAGACCGTCGCATTTCCGCTCCCGGACCTTCGGCAACGACGAGTGGCAGCACCCCAAAGATGAAGGCGAATGCGGTCATCAAGATCGGTCGCAGGCGGAGCAAACTGGCTTCTACCGCAGCGTCTATTGCACTCTTTCCTCCATCTTGCGCTTGCCTCGCGAGCTCTACGATGAGGATGGCGTTCTTTGCGGCCAATCCTATAAGAACGACGAAGCCAATCTGTGTCAGAACGTTGTTGTCCATTCCGCGAACGTAGAGGCCAATGAGCGCGCCTAACAATGCCAACGGCACAACGAGGATGATCGACAAAGGTAGGAGCCAACTTTCATATTGCGCAGCAAGTGCAAGAAAAACGAAGACGACTGAAAGGACGAATATCAACATGGCATTATTAGAGACATGAGTTTCCTGATAAGCGAGGTCCGTCCATTCAAAGGTTGTCCCAGTTGGAAGGATTTTTGCTGCCAAATCTTCCATTCTTTTGATAGCTTCCCCGGTTGATGTGCCAGGGGCAACACTACCCTGCAAGGGGACCGATACGTACATGCCATACCGTTGTACGAGTTGTGGTCCGCTTGTCTCGTGGATAGCCGCCAGAGTTCCAAGCGGCACCAGAGCGCCCGCTGCTGAGCGCACCTTCAGATCCAACATGTCCTCGCGTTCCATCCGGAACTGCTTCTCTGCCTGAGCACGCACCTGGTAGACCCGACCAAACGCGTTGAAGTCATTTACGTAGGATATGCCAAGGTTATCGGAAAGCGTGTTGAAAATGTTAGGGATGGGTACATTCAAAAATTGTGCCTTGTCTCGATCAATATCGATAAAATACTCCGGACTCGACTCCGAGAAGGTCGTAAAGACATTGGAGAGACCTGACGTCTTGTTCGCAGCGCCCATGAATTCTCGTGCCAAGGCAAGAATCCGGGTCATATCTGGGTTCTCAAAATCTTCAATCTGCATCTTGAAGCCACCAGACGTTCCGATCCCTCTGACCGGCGGCGGGGGGATGGCGATAATGATTGCGTCTTGTATCCCTTGCAGATTCTTGTAGAGGCTCTTGATAATCGATGGCGCAGTCTGTCCGTGCTTAATCCGCTCCTCGAAAGCTTTGAAGGGGGTGAAAATTAAACCAGCATTGGATGCGCTCGTGAAGGTCGAACCACTGAAGCCCGCAAGCTCCACAGCATTAGCGACACCCGGTGTTTTCTGCACGATTTCGGCCACTTGTTTGACCACAGCTTCGGTTCTCTGCAACGATGCGCCGTCTGGAAGTTGCACTGCGATAATGGCGTAACCCTGGTCCATAGTTGGGATGAAACCACTCGGAACTTTAGCTGTCAGATAATACGTCGCCCCTAGCATCACAACAAAAGCAGCAAGCGCGATTGTACGCCCAATCCACGACCGGACAAGAAGGCGCACGGCTGAAGAGTAGCCGCAGCTCAAGGCGTCAAATCCCCGATTGAAGCCAGTCGCAACACATTTGCCGACGCGTAAAAATAAATTCCTTTTTTTGAGATCATGCGCATGCTCTTTCAAGATGATGGCTGCCAGAGCAGGTGAAAGCGTTAGTGAATTGAGTGCGGAAATTGCCGTCGCGATTGACACGGTAACCGCAAACTGTCGATAAAACTGGCCTGAGATGCCAGGAATGAAGGCCGTGGGAACGAATACGGCTATGAGCACAATAGAGATCGCGAGGATAGCTGTACCTACCTCGTCCATGGTCACGTGAGCGGCCTGGCGTGGACTCATCCCTTTGGTAAGATTTCGCTCGACATTCTCAACGACAACAATTGCATCGTCTACAACGATCCCGATTGCCAAAACCAGTCCGAACAGGGTCAGCATGTTGAGAGACATGCCAAACGCTGCGAGAAATGCGAAGGTGCCTACGAGCGAAACAGGAATGGCGACAATCGGGATAATGGCTGTTCGCCACGATTGAAGAAAAATGAGCACGACAATTGCGACAAGGATGGAAGCTTCTCCAATGGTGCGGTAAACTTCAGTTATCGACTCTGAAACAAACGTGGTCGTGTCATAGACAATCCGGTATTCAAGACCCGGAGGGAAGTTCTTTGAGCTATCGACCATGATCTTTTTGATCTGGTTGGCCGTGTCTATTGCATTTGTTCCTGGTCTTGCAAAGATGCCAAGCGCCACTGCTTGCTGATTATTGAGAAAGCTGTTCGTAACGTAGTCTTGGGCGCCTAGTTCAATGCGAGCGACATCTTCGAGTTTAACCAACCGTCCGTCGGTGGTAGATTTTACGGTTACATGCCGAAATTGTCGGGAATCCGAAAAGCGTCCATCGGTTCTAACTGTATACTGGAACGCGTTGCCCTCGCTCGCCGGCGGTGCCCCTATGGAGCCACCAGAAACCTGTACATTTTGCTCCCGCAGAGCTCGCACAACATCACTGGAAGCCATGCCGTATGAAGCAAGCTTCTCAGGATCCAGCCAAATGCGCATGGCATACTGGCGTTCGCCATAAATATTGACGTCACCGACACCTTCAAGACGTAGCAAAGTATCGCGGATGCGGTTTCGGGCAAAATTGGATGTATATAGCTGGTCATATCGGTTCGATGGTGAAAGGATGTGAACGACCATCATCAAATCGGGGGAACTTTTGTTTGTAGTGACGCCTAGTCGCTTAACTTCTTCTGGGAGACGCGGCAGCGCAATTGCCACGCGGTTTTGGACCAACACCTGAGCGCGGTTAAGATCAGTCCCGAGTTTGAATGTGATGGTCAACGTCATCGCGCCATCGGCGTTGGAATAGGAAGACATGTAAAGCATGTCTTCAACGCCATTCACTTCCTGCTCAATTGGCGTCGACACGCTATCAGCAATGGTCTGAGGATCGGCGCCAGGGTAAAATGTCCTCACGACGATGGTCGGCGGAACTATGTCGGGATACTGTGCCACCGGTAGCTGAAAATAGGCGATTGCGCCAACGATCATTAGAACAGCGGAAATGACCGTCGCGAAGATTGGGCGCTGGATGAAGAAGTGCGCGAACCTCATTTCGATTGCTCCGAGCGTATAATGGCTTTCTGTCCGTCGTGAAGATCTGTCTCATATTCGGGGGGTAGTTCGATGAGGACGGGATTTACCTGGATCCCAGGACGCGCACGCACTATACCTTTGACAACGATCAACTCATCCCCGGAGAGACCGCTGCGGATGACGCGGTAACCGAAGAGCTTTGGCCCGGGTCTGACGGTTTTGGTGGTGAGAACGTTATCGGGGCCGACCACGTATACGACCCGTTGATTTTGATCCGCGGCGATCGCCTCGTCCGGGATCAAAACCGCCTTATAAGTATTCGAACCGGCGACGCTGATGCGACCAAAGAGCCCCGGTTGGAGTATTAAGTTCGGGTTTGCGAACCTTGCTCTGACCCGCAGCGTGCCGGAAGCCGAGTCCACCGTGTTTTCCGCAAAATTGAGTTTTCCAGTGAACTTCGTATGGTCTCGATCGGAAAGGGTGACCGATACCGGAAGGCCGCCGCCGCCTGCCTGAAGAGCATTACCACTATTACGTGAGGTCTCGGCGTAACTAAGGAGCCGACGTTCGTCGACGTCAAAGTAAAAGTCGATCGGATCCAAAGCCACGATAGTGGTCAAGATTGTTTGATCGGCCTGAACAAGATTACCGACTGAAATAAGATGGCGGTCGATCCGTCCACCGAAAGGGGCTGTGATATTGCTATATTCCAGATCAAGTTTAGCACGATCGACGCTCGCCTGAGCTCCTTGAACGTTAGCTTGGGCTGTCTGTAGTTCTCTATATTTGTCGTCGAGCATGGACACCGACTGGCTGCCCGACTTCACAAGCGATTCGATGCGATCGAATTGCGCCTTTGCATAGGTGAGCGTTGACTTGGCGACCGCAAGAGCTGCCGCAGATTCATTCAACGCAAGTTCGAAGGGACGTTCATCGATCCGGAAAAGTTTGTCGCCGCTCTTCACCAATTGTCCGTCATAGAAGTTGATGCTGTGCAGGTAACCACCCACTCGAGAACGTACAGACACTTCCTCCGAAGCTTGGAAGCGGCCGATGAAGTCGTCAGTATCGATAACCTCTTTGACAAGCGGTTTCGCTATCGTGACGGGCGGCAATGGAGATGGCTGCTGAGCGAATGCAGTTTCGGCCGATATGGCGGTCAATACCGCAACAAGTGGGCCTTTTAGCCGGCGTAAAATTTCTTCCGCTCTATCAGTGACCGCACTCCTCGTAAGTTTGTTTCGTTGCTTTCGCTGCGAGGTTCTTAGTTTAGCTGAATTGAGGGGGAGGCGAGCTTCGTGACCTTTATCTGAAGGCAGAAGATGCCTATCGGGGTGCGCTTCGAAAAACATGAGAGGCTCCTTTTAGAAGGCGGTAACGGCAAGGGAATAGTGAGTAGATAAAGAAGACCTGGCTTCACTAGCGGCGACCTTCTTGGGTCTTGTCTTGACACTGCAGGCGCTGGCGATCGCGACGCAGCTTACAATTGCTGGTCCTCGACAATACCATCTAGGACGGTGATGTCGCCTATGGGCTGTATTTAGCCGACATCACCGCGGATGCCTGAAAATTTGTCCGCGTGTCTGGCTTCCTACGGGAACACGATTAGGGGTTGACCGGACTAGAAGCCCAGATCGCTGAGGCCCGGATGGTCGTCGGGCTGCCGCCCGAGTGCCCAATGGAAGCGTTTGTCTTCAGGACGGATCGGCATGTCGTTGATACATGCAAATCGTTTGCGCATCAGACCGAACTCGTTGGATTCCCAGTTTCCGCTATCGTCGTGCCACTCATAGGCAAATCGAACCGCAATGCGATTTTCAGCGTACGCCCAAAGTTCCTTGATCAATCTGTAGTCCAGTTCGCGGCGCCATTTTGCGGCGAGAAAGGCGACGATGGCTTAGCGGCCATTGACGAATTCAGCGCGATTGCGCCACGCACTGTCCGCCGTGTAGGCCATTGAAACCCTCTCCGGGTCGCGGCTGTTCCAGCCATCTTCTGCAAGTCTCACCTTCTGCGTCGCGGTCTCCATGGAAAAGGTGGGGAGGGGTGGTCTGGCTGTATCCGTCATATATCGAGTTCCTTCAATCGTGCGCGCAAGGACGCGTTTTCCGATTCCAGTTGTGAAAGTCGTTCGCGCAACGGAAGAACGGCCTGTTCGACCTCCCGTTCGGTGAAGCGTGGTGTGATGTGTTGAGGGCAGTTCCAGTCAAAGGCCTCGAGGCGCAACTTGAATATTCGCTCCGCTCGCCCTTTGTAGGTTGGGTCCGATACAGCCGAGGCGAGAACCTCGTCCGCATCAAGGGCAAGTCGCTCGACGTGAGCGTAGATCTTGAGCCGGGCCCGTCGAAGATAATCCATGAGGAAGAGACAGGCTTTGTCGTTTACTGCGAGGTTCCCCGCGCTGATGTATTGGCGGTTTCCCCGAAAGTCTGCGAAGGCCAATGTTTGATCGTCTATGACCTTGAGAAATCCGGTTTTCCCGCCTCTATGTTGTACGTAGGGCCAGCCCGTCTCGGAGACCGAGGCCATGTAGAAGCTGTCACGCATCCCGATAAACGCAACTTCGCTCTCGGTAAACCGGTCGGAGCGGCGGTCCGTGTCGCCCAACCAGATCGGATCGACGCCCATCATCTTCTGAGCATCTCTCACGCTCGGGGTCACAGCGATTTCCAGAAAGTGATAAGGCATGGGCGTCTCCATCCGGTGAGAAGGAGGGTTTGGGCATGGTAGCTACAAACCCTCCCGCACTGGTTCACTGAAGAGGATCAGTGCGTCTTCGCCACCTTGCGGTCGAGGAAGTCATTGATGAGCGGGGCGGCTACATCCAGTTTTTCTTCGAGAAGAAAATGTCCCGAGTTGAGGATGTGGACTTCTGCATCGGGAAGATCCTTCAGATATGGGTGTGCGCCGTCTTCCGGGAAGATGAAGTCGTTCTTGCCCCAGACAATGAGCGTCGGCGGCTTGCGTTCGCGGAAGAAGCTCTGGAAATCCGGATAGAGCGGTACGTTCGTGCGATAGTCATACAGCATGTCCAGCTGGATATCATTGTTGCCAGGGCGGTCCAGGAGAGCCTGGTCGTGAACCCAGTTGTCCGGGCTGATGCGCGAAACATCCTCCATCCCATCGGTGTACTGGAATTTGGTGGTTTCGAGCGTGACCAGGCCGGCAAGCGCCTCGCGGCTCTTCGTCGATCCATCAGACCAGTATGTCTTGATCGGATCCCAGAACGTCTTCAGCCCTTCTTCATAGGCATTGCCGTTCTGGATGATCAGTCCCGTTACCCGCTCGGGATGTTTCAACGCCAGCCGATAGCCAACCGGTGCGCCGTAATCCATGACGTACATAGCGTAGCTCTTGGCGTCCAGCTTACCCATCAGCTTGTCGACGATGTCGGCAGCCGCGGCGAAGGTATATTTGTACTTGCTGCGATCCGGAGAAGCGCTTTGTCCATAGCCCGGATAGTCGGGGGCAATGACCCGGTAACGATCGGCCAGCAGCGGGATCAAATTCCGGAACATGTGTGACGATGTCGGAAACCCGTGAAGAAGAAGCACAACAGGTGCATCGGCCGGACCTGCCTCCCGATAGAATACATCGATGCCGTCGATGTTTTCCGTGCGGTAATGAACGGGAACTGGCGCCTTGACCGTTTCAGATGCCGCATATGCCGGCATGATGGTGGTTGCAGCGACAGTTGTCAGGCTGGCGGTTGCGAGCATTGCGGCAAGAAGAAATTTACGCATGATGATCTCCGGTGTTTGGGTTGGTTGAAATGTTCAGTTGAGTTGCAGGGCGTGTTAAAGGGTGCTGTTTGCCGCGGTTTCGATCATCGCTGCGACCTCTTCCGGCCGCGACATCATGACCGCATGGCTGCTTTTGATTTCGGTGATTTTGGCATTAGCCCGCTTCGCCATCATCGCTTGCGCTTCTGCGGGGATCATCTTGTCCTCGGTGGCGAGCAGGAAATATGAGGGCTTTTCGCGCCAGGCCGGCGTGCTGATCTTGCCCTGCACTGCTTCCAATCCCCACGGCACCTGTGTGGCCGCCATGAAACGGGTTTGAGCCCGGTCTATGTCGGCAGCGAATGCCGCAGGGAATTTTGCCGGATCGACGCGAATGAACCCGTCTGCCGGAGGCAGCAGTGGGGCTGGCTCGGCGCCCGGAACCTCCTGGGAAGCCAGGTCGAAGACCGACTCTCCGGCCTCTGGCATGAACGCTGCAAGATAGACAAGCGCTCGAACATTCTCGTGATTTCCCGCTTCTGTAATCACCGCTCCGCCATAGGAGTGACCCACGAGGATAACCGGATTTCGAGCCTGTGCGATTACATGTCGAACCGCTTCAACGTCTGCTTGGAGTGTTACCGTCGGGTTCTGTACGATTAGGACCTCATAGCCGTCTCGGGACAGAATTTCGTAGACACGGCGCCAGCCTGAAGCGTCAACGAAAGCGCCGTGTACGAGGATGACAGAGGCAGCTTTCGCAGGTTCATTTGGGTTCGATGGAGGTAGGTTTGGGTTCATTGTGAAGATATCCTGTTTGGAGGCAAAGAAGGTGCTATTCCCGGATCGATCGTTTCGGGATCAAAAATGTAATTCGTCTTGAATCCGAGTGGAAAATCTTCGAAGAGTTCCAATATTCATGTGAATATTGGTGTCTTTGCCCGGCGTTGCACAATATGAGTACGCCTGCTGACGATTTCGCTCAATTGGGACCTAGGTCAGTCGCGTATAGCCGAAGGGCCTGAGAACATAGACCTTAGTATATGCATTGGTTGTTACGAGCCGCAGTGAAATCCGTTAATTGTTGCCTGCGGCTGAAATCGCCGTCGCTGGCTCCTGGGACGGGCCGACCAGAGGTGATCGTGCGCTATGACGTTTGACAGAGAAACTTTTGCGGAAAGGGATGAGGGTTGGCAAACCGATCCCATTATCGACCTGATCCCCGCAATGGTTTGGTCTGCCACGGCGGACGGCATGCTGGATTTTGCCAACCAGCATTTTCTCGACTTCATCGGAGCGCCGCTTGAGGAAATCTCGGGAGAGAGATTCTACGGGATCTTTCATCCCGACGACATCTCACATCTCGCCTCGGAATGGCATGAGATCATGGCATCGAAGAATGCAAGGGAGGTTGAGGGTCGGCTGAGGCGCGCGGATGGGAACTATCGCTGGTGCACGCTTCGTCAAAAGCCGCGTCTCGATCCGGATGGAAATGTCCTGAGGTGGTATGGGGTGGTTCTCGATATCGAAGACCGCAAGCAGGCGGAAAACGCACTGAAGGAAACGAAGAGCGCTCTTGCCGCCAGCGAGGAGAACCTTAGCCTAATCATCAATTCGCTGCCTGTTCTCGTATGGTCGGCGCGACCGGACGGGAGTGCCGATTTCGTCAACAAGAGCTGGCTGGATTATGCAGGCCTTCCTGCCGACAAAATTCTCGAATGGGGCTTTCTGGACCTTTATCATCCCGACGATATCCCCGGGATGGTCGAGATCTGGAAGAGAGACCTTGAGCATTCCGATCACACCATTAACAAGGGGCGCATCCGCGGAGCAGATGGCAACTACCGCTGGTTCTATTTCGCTGGCCGAAAACTAGTCGATGCCAACGGTGTCGTCCGCTGGTTCGGCTGCAATATAGATATCGAAGACCTAGAACGTGCGGTAAACGCCCTCCGGGAGGGTGAAGCAGCGCTTAGGGAAAGTGAACACAAGCTCAATTTGATTATAAATACGATACCAGCCATGGCCTGGTCCTGCACGTCCGACGGCCGGCTTGAATACTTCAACCGCAACCTGATCGAATATGTGGGCTTGCCGATCGATGAGCTGCTGGGTTCCGGTTTTTATCGCATGTTCCATCCCGATGATGTTGAGCCGATGCGCGCAGTTTGGAACGATATCGTTTTCTCTAAAATCAGCCGTCCGGTAGATGCCCGCATCAGAGGCGCGGATGGAGTATATCGATGGTTCAACCTTCGACAAAGTCCGCTTCTAGATGCGGATGGAAATGTCGTGCGTTGGTACGGAGTGGTCGTCGACATCGAGGATCGGAAACGCGCTGAAGAATCCTTGCGACAAAGCCAGAGCGAGCTTGCACATGTGACACGAATGACTGCCACAGGTGAGCTTGCCGCTTCGATCGCGCATGAAGTCAATCAGCCGCTGATGGCGATTGTAACTAATGCCGGCACCTGCCTGCGCTGGCTGCAGCCGGATCATACCGATATTGAACAGGCCCGGCTGGCGGCTGAGAGGATCGTCAAGGACGGACATCGCGCCGGCGATATCATCGCGAGCATCCGCGCGATGGCTCAGAAGTCGCCAACGCGGATGGAGGCGACTGACCTGAAGGGCGCGCTTCGTGATGTACTGGATCTCTTGAAAGGGGAACTGCGCCATCGAGATATTGAACTCAGTATCGATCTGCCAACGCGACCGTTGAAAGTCATAGGAGATCGGACCCAGCTGCAACAGGTCGTTCTCAACCTGGTCATGAACAGCGCCGAAGCGATGAAGTCCTCAGCGGGACCGCATCGTGTAGACATCCTGTGTACTGTGGATGAAAGGCACGCGAGAGTTTCGGTTCTGGACACCGGGCGTGGGGTGCCTGCGGAGGAATTAGACCGGATTTTCGACGCATTCTACAGCACGAAGGCCGACGGCATGGGAATGGGTCTGTCAATATGCCGTTCTATCGTCGAGGCACATGGGGGACGCATTTGGGCGTCAAATGGCGATAACGGCCAAGGAAGCCTTTTTTCCTTTACGTTGCCGACGGCCGAAAGCGCAGTCATCCATGATTGATAATCGCAAAAGGGGCCAATCGACGGTCATCGTCATCGATGATGATGAAAGCGTCCGGGACGCCTTGAAGGGACTGTTTGAATCCGTCGGCCTGTTCACGGAGGTTCACGGCTCCGTCGCGGATTTCCTTGCTGCCGATAGTCCCGATCGTCCGGGCTGTATTGTTCTGGATATTCGTCTCCCTGGCCAAAGCGGTTTGGAGTTCCAGGAGGCTTTGGCGAAAAGCCATCATCCAAGGTCTGTGGTGTTGATCAGTGCGCATGTCGATGTGGCAATGGCTGTGCGTGCCATGAAAGCCGGTGCGATCGATGTGCTGACCAAACCGGTGCGCGAGCAGGATCTGCTTGAAGCTGTGAACCGTGCCCTGGCAAGCGACACAGCAAGACGAAACGAGATGAATCAGCTTACGGTTTTGCGTTTGAGGCATTCGAAGCTTACCGATCGCGAGCGGCAGATCATGGATCTTGTCGTAACCGGGAAACTAAACAAGCAGATCGCCTCGGAGGTCCACCTTGCCGAAGCAACCGTGAAGCTTCATCGGGGTCACATGATGCGGAAAATGCGTGCGACATCGATTGCAGACCTCGTGAGGATGGCCGGTATTCTGGGGGGCGCTCCATGACTTTTAGTTTTAGGCTGTTGTCCGAAGAATGCCCGCTGAACCTCGATAATGGCAGCAAACCCTATGTGAAAATCCCAAATTACAGTCTTCAAATTCCAGGCATTGCATCATGAACGGCAGGACCCAGACAGCTTCACCCTCGACCAAAGCCGTCGTTATCGTCGTCGATGACGATGCCGGCATTCGCAACGCGCTTTCCGGCGTGTTGGAATCCGTGGGTCTTGAATGCAGGACCTACAGCACGGCTGACGAACTTTTTTCACTCGGTAAACTGGATCAACCCGGCTGCATTATCCTGGACGTGCGACTGCCGGGTGTCAGCGGGCTGGAACTCCAGACCAAGCTCAATCTCATGGGCAACCATCTTCCGATCGTCTTCATAACCGGATTTGGCGACATCCCGATGAGTGTGCGGGCACTGAAAGCCGGCGCTGTCGATTTTCTGACCAAACCGTTCAGGGATCAGGATGTCCTTGACGCAGTAGCATCCGCTATCGCGAAAGATGCAGCTCGTCGTGGTGACGCACTCGAAACGTCGAAGCTCAGTGAACTCTTGGCGTCGTTGACGCCGCGAGAGCTGGAGGTGATGAACGAAGTCACCAAGGGCGCGATGAATAAACAGATCGCTTACACCCTCGGCATCACGGAAACGACAGTGAAACTCCATCGGGGAAATGTCATGCGGAAGATGCAAGCTGCGACCTTAGTTGATCTTGTCGATAAGGTAAGGAAACTTTCTGAGATAGGCCTGATCTCATCGTAAGATTTGGGATTTTTGAAAATACAACGCTGAATATCTGCTTACAGCATTTCGATACACAACCTATTTACCTAAGACGTTGGACCCATGTCTCAAGATACACTGAACGTCGAAGCAAACAGCTTAGAACTCGGCGCTGACGCGACTACGGCAACTCGTGCTGAATTGATCACCCAGAACCGCAAGCTTTCTCGCTATCAATCGATTTTCGACCACATAAATCTGGGTTTCTTTGAGCAGGATTTGTCAGAGTTGCGAGCATACCTCGCAAGGCTTCGCCATGACGGTGTTGTGGACATCAGAGCCTACGCGTCAGACAAGCCGAGCTTTCCAGATGATTGCCTGAACATGATCCGGACTGTCGATGTCAACGACGCATGCGTTAGATTGATGGGCGCCAATTCAAAGAATGATTTGATAGGGCCAACCCGCTTTCGCCCACCGCATTCATACAGATTGGGTGCGATTGCGGCGTTGTTTGAAGGCCAGCAAATGATCACCGGAAAGACAACTCTTGAAGGTATCGACGGCCGGGAACTCGTCGTGTTGTTTACGGCAATCCTCGATTGGGAGGATAGGGTCGATCGCGATCGTCTTATTTTCAGCATCATCGATATAACCGATCAAGAACGTACCAACGAGCGCCTCTTGAAAACGCAAGAAGCCCTGGCCAAAGCCAATCGAGTGGCCACCATCGGCGCTCTATCGGCTTCGATCGCCCATGAGCTCAACCAGCCGCTTGGTGCCCTGCTCATGGACGCGCAAACTACCCAACGATGGCTCGGTGTCGAGCAGCCCAATATTGCAAAGGCTTCGGAGGCGCTCGATCGTGTCGTTTCGAACGCGCGACGGGCTGCGGACATCGTCAGGTCCGTGCGCGACAGGGTTGTCAACAATCGAGCACGCACCTCGTCTGTTGATCCGGTGCGTCTTGTCAGAGAAACCGCGACGCTGCTTGAGCGGGAGTTGGCAAGGTACAATGCCCGGATCAAGGTCGAAGCCCCGGATATCGCGCCGCCTGTTGATGCCGATCCGGGCGAACTCCAGCAGGTCATTCTCAATCTCATCGTGAACGGCCTTCAGTCGATGGCGGCGGGTGGCCGCTCAGTGGTGCCGGTTATCGATGTGCAGATCACTCAATTGAACGACGATATGGCGCGGATCTCCGTGAGGGATAGAGGGCCTGGCATCGCTAAGGACCAGGCCGGGTCGCTGTTCGATCCGTTTTATACAACCAAACCTGACGGGATGGGGATGGGTCTCGCTATCTGCCGGTCAACCATAGAGTCATATGGCGGCGAGATCGAAGCCTTCAACCACCCTGAGGGGGGGGCGATTTTTCAGGTCACCCTACCAATTTTCGACAGCAGCAACAACACACTCAATTCGCATTGAGAGGCCAGGAAATGGGCGAAAACGTGAATACTCTCTCAGAACGCAACCATATCGGACGTCCGAACTTCGCAGCGGAAATCGGAATCGATAGCCCTGAACGCCGTGATGCTCTTGCGCGGATAGCCGGCTCTATCGAGCAGCAATCGCTGGAAGTAATCAGAGTGGGCTTTGTCGATACCAACGGCATCGTGAGGGTGCGCCCAATCGAGGCGCGGCACTTCTTGCAGGCCGCGGCAAACGGAGTGCCATTCACGACAGCGCTTTTGGCGATGGATTCCGGGAACTTCATCGTTCAAAACGTTTTTGCTGCAGATGGCGGGTTTGGTCGTGCTTCGATGGGTGGGGCAGGGGACATGCTGGCGATGCCAGATCCCGCCACCTTCCAAATTCTCCCATGGGCTGAGCGAACCGGCTTCATTCTGAGCGATCTCTATCTCAAAGACGGCGAACGCTGCCCGCTTGATCCTCGCAAGCTGATGCAGGATGCCTGCGCCCGTCTTGCCGAGCGGGGTTACGCATTCGTTGCGGGTATCGAGATTGAGGCCCATGTCTTCACGGTTACAGATCCCAAGACCGCGCTTCGCGATTGCACCCAGCCCTCGACCCCTCCCGCCGTTGAGGCATTGCGCCACGGATTTCAACATCTGTCAGACACGGCCGTCGATGGCTTGGATGGCATGCTTTCAGCGTTGCGAAAAGCCATCCGAGGTGTAGGTCTTCCTTTGCGCACTCTTGAAGTTGAATGGGGCCCGGGACAGATCGAAATAACGCTGGACCCTATCGTGGGTACCGCTGCGGCAGATGCGGCTGTTATGTTGCGCAGCACGATCAAGCAGACATGCCAAAGGTTGGGTTTGTTAGCGAGTTTCATGGCGCGACCAGGCTTGCCGAATGTCTTCTCCTGCGGTTGGCATCTTCATCAGTCGCTGAGCGCAATCGATGATGAGACCAACCGCTTTGCTTCACCGGATGATGTTTTGTCACCGACAGGTCGCTATTTTGTTGGGGGCCTACTCCATCATGCGCGCGCGGGGACGGCTTTTACCAATCCAACCATTAACGGCTACAAGCGTCTCAATGGAACACCGCTATCACCCAAACGCGCCACATGGTCTGTCGATAACAAGGGGGCGATGCTTCGGGTGATGGGGGGAGCGGGCGACGCGTCTGTGCATATTGAAAACCGCATCGGCGATCCGGCCGCCAACCCCTACCTCTACATGGCGTCGCAAATTCTAGCAGGGCTTGATGGGATGGCCCGCCAACAGCTTCCCGGCGAACCCAGTCCCAACCCTTATGATGTATCGGATGCCGAACGATTGCCGGCTACTCTTTCAGAGGCGATCAATGCGACGTCAGCGTCTTCGTTCTTCCGGTCCGCCTTCGGCGACGAATACATCAATCACTTTGTCGCTTTAAAGCGGCATGAAATCGGCCGCTACGAAGCCTATGTGACGGACTGGGAACACAAGGAGTACTTTGAACTGGTCTGATGGCTGATAGGCTACATAACCTGCACTAACGTGCAGTATTAAACCTTGGTGCTCCTGCTACATTCGATGCAACACCAAGGGAGTTCGGAAATGTCACGAGGTCAGATCATCGGGGTTGTGGACGACGACGCAGACGTTCGTGCGGCTCTCCATGGTCTCCTAAATGCCTTCGGCTACGACGCGATCCTTTACTCATCGGCCAATGATTTTCTCGAGCATGACCACGCTTCGGTTGGGTGCATCATTCTCGACATTCAGATGCCTGGCATCAGTGGGCTGGAACTGCAGGCTCGCCTGATCGAAAAGGGCTCGACGACCCCGATCATCTTCATGACCGGTCACCTCAATGCAAGGATCAGGGAACGCGCCCTGCGGCAAGGAGCATTCTGTGTTCTGGGCAAGCCGGTCGATCAAGATCATATTCTATCGTGCATAGCAAAGGCGCTGGGTAATCAAACCCCAAGCACATCGTCTAAAGTCCTTAATCTTGAGGAAATTGCCGCGTTAGCGCGCAGTCATGACGCGTTGAACCTTGCCCAGGGATTTCCGGACACCGCGGGGCCGGAGAATGTGAGATCCATCGCAGCCAGTGCTTTGCTGGACGGCAACAACCAATATGCACCCGTTAAAGGATTGGTGGAGTTGAGGTCGGCGGTCGCAAAGTTCTATACGAAGCGCCACAGGTTCCCGATGACGCCCGACGAGGTACTCGTCACATCCGGTGGGACCGAAGCGCTTGCATCGTCCATTCTTGCTCTGGTCTCCCCGGGCGACGGAGTGTTGGTGATCGAGCCGATGTATGACGCTTATGCTCCGCTCATCCGACGCGCCGGCGGGACTGTTGTCCCCGTGCGCCTGAGCCCTCCGAACTGGCGGTTGGAAGAGGATGCCATTCGGCCTCTCGTTACGTCCAAGACGCGGCTTGTTTTGCTTAGCCAGCCCGCTAACCCAATGTCACGTGTCTTCGGTTTCGACGAGCTTTCGATGCTGGCGCGCGTCTGCGTCGAAAACGATCTTACGGTTATTTCCGACGAGGTGTGGGAAAACGTTACATTCGACCAGCTGGCGCATCGGCCACTTGCAGGTTTTCCCGGCATGCGAGAACGGACCGTGAAGCTGGGTTCCGCTGGCAAACTACTGTCTCTAACGGGTTGGAAGGTGGGATTCGTGTGCGCCACGGCCAACCTGCTCGAAAAGATTGGCCATATGCATAAGGTGTTGACCTTCTCAACGCCTCCAAACCTGCAAACTGCAGTCGCGTATGGTTTAGGCTTATCGGATGAGGTTTTCGTCGCGGAACGGACGAGACTTGCGGCGAGCCGTGACAGGTTCATGCGCCAGGTGAGTGAATATGGGTTCAAGGTGCTATCGAGCCAGGCTTCGTACTTTGTTTATCTTGATTTGCCCGGCTCTGGCATCTCACTCGATGATGCTTCGTTCTGCCGCCACGCCATCGAGAATGCTCAAGTCGCGACGATCCCGCTCTCTGCCCTTTACCTATCGTCGCCGTGTACATCGCTACTACGCGTTTGCTTCGCCCGTCCAGACGAGGTCCTGGATGAGGGAGCAAGGAGGCTAACCGAGGCGCGCCGAATGCTGCAGGGCACTTAAGACCTTTTTTCGCCGACCAAGGCGAAGTCCGAGAGTTCTCGGAGCAACTCTGAATTCATCGCTGACGGCACCCAGTGTCGCCCGAGAAGGCGGCGCAATGGATCCCTGCGCCGTGAAGAAAACGCAGTCGAATAACTTCGCTTTTAGATTCAACGCCCATTCGCCTGGAGAATATCCATGACTACATTCACTCGTCGCAACTTTCTAGCCACTGGTGCCTCGGCCATCGCTTTGGCCGGACTGCCCGCCCAAAGCAAAGCTGCAGAGACTTTTTCGCTGGGCGAAAACAGGATTGTCGCCCTCTCGGACGGCTCATTTGCTTTTCCTGCGGACTTCTGGCTGGGCGCCACCGATGCTGAAAAGGCAGAACTGGGCAACCCGGTAGTCATTGGAGCCAACGTCTACGTATTTCGCAACAACGGCCGCGTGTTTCTATTTGATGCCGGTGCTGGCAATGCGCCGTTCATCGCGTCGCAGTTCGACACGGTTGGCCGTGTTCCCCGTGAGCTGAAGGCCGCAGGTATCGTCCCTGACAGCATTACCGATATCGTGATTACTCACATGCATCCGGACCATTTCGGCGGTGTTGTCTTTGATGGTGCTCCCATTTTTCCGAATGCCAAAATTCATATCAACGAGACGGAGTGGGCTTTTTGGACGCGAAAGGGTTTTGCCGCCGATGCCCCCGATCAGTTGCGCTCAATGGTCGCGTCGGTACAGCAGACTGCGGACCTGGTTGCTGACGCGGTTGAAACCCATGGCGGCGAAGCTGAGCTCGGTGGTGGTGTGATCATGCAGCCAGCCTACGGACATACACCCGGCCACAATGTCATGCTCATCGACCTTGGCACGGAACAGCTTCTGGTGCTCGGCGACACCGTCGTATCCGGCCACATCCATTTTGCTCATCCCCACGTCGGTTGGGCACTCGACCTCGACCCGGTTAAGGCGGAGTCAACACGTCGGCGGTTGCTCGATCTTGCTGCGACCGATCGCTTGCTTGTGGCGGGCAACCACGTGACGAAACCAGGCCTTGGTCGGGTCGAACGGCACGGCTCCACGTTCAAATTCGTGCCCATCTGACGTAGCGGCCATCGGCCGCTGGCACCAAACCCTCATCACAAAGTGCAAACTGAGTAACAACCCCAACCAGGAGAAATGCAATGACCTCAAAAATTAAAACCAGCGTTCTGTCCTCTGGCGGCGGACTGACCCTTATCGATCCTTCCGATACCGTGATCCTTCTGCTCGATCATCAATCCGGTCTGTTCCAGACCGTCAAGGATATCCCCGTTGCGGATTTGCGCCGGAACGTGACGATGATTTCGAAGCTTGCTGCGCTTCTCAAAATCCCCGTGATTACGACGGCTTCGGAACCGAATGGCAGCAACGGTCCGCTCATGCCTGAAATCCATCAATATGCGCCGCACGCCGTATATGTGCCACGCAAGGGAGAAGTGAACGCCTGGGACAACAACGACTTCGTGGAGACGGTGAAGGCAACGGGCCGGAAGACACTTGTTATGGCGGGCGTCTGGACCAGTGTCTGCGTGATGTTTCCCGCACTCGATGCCCAAGCAGCCGGTTACGAGGTGTATGCGGTCATAGACGCTTCGGGCGACCCGAGCGAAATGGCCTCACGCGTGTCACTGGCGCGCTTCGTACAGGGCGGGGTCAAGCCGACAACCACAAATGCACTATTGTCGGAACTCCATCGTACATGGGCACGGCCTGAAGCTGCTGATCTTGCCCAGCTCTATGCTTTGGCGGCACCCAACTACGGTGCGGTGATGGAAAGCTACCAGCGAGCACAGGAAGCGGCGCGGCAGCCTAGCTAGACCACAAAACCGACTGGGCGAGCGCTCATCTCGCTCGCTCAGCTTCGTTTTCGTCAATGAAGATGTGATCCTAGAAAGATCCTCGCCGTTACCGAAATTCATCCACAGAGCGCCTTCGACCGGAAAGGGAAGTTCCATGAAAGTCTATCTTCTGTCACTTGGCGTCGGCCTACTGGTCGGCATCGTTTACAGCCTGCTCAATGTGCGCTCCCCTGCGCCGCCCGTTATCGCGCTCGTCGGTCTGCTGGGCATTCTGGTTGGAGAGCAGATCATACCCTTCGCGAAGACGATTGTCGGCAAAGAACCGGCTGCAGTCTCCTGGATCTACCAAATCAAACCGCATATGTTCCGCCACATGCCCAGAGGTGGCGCTGAAGCATCCGACCTTGCCGAAGTCAAACAGACCATCAACCGGGAGAAAAGCTGATGCCGACACGACGCACTTTCCTCGGCGCGGCATCCAGTCTCGCCTTTCCGAATCTGTTTTCACCGGCTAAGGCCGCTGATCCCATCAAGAGCGGTGCTTCGCCCATGCATCCAGATAGCATCCTTCACAATGGCCGCATCACGACACTTGATCGTGGCAATCCGAATGCAACGGCAGTCGCCATCAAGGATGGCCTGTTTCTAGAGGTGGGAAGCGATACCGAGGTCATGGTTCTTGCCGGTCCGGATACCAGGATTGTCGACCTTAAAGGCAAGCGTGTGCTTCCGGGCCTCATCGACAATCACACACATGTGGTCCGAGGCGGACTGAACTTTAACATGGAATTGCGGTGGGATGGGGTGCGCAGCTTGGCTGATGCCATGGATATGCTGAAGCGGCAGGTGGCTATTACCCCCGCTCCCCAGTGGGTGCGCGTGGTCGGCGGCTTTACCGAGCACCAATTTGTGGAAAAGCGCCTGCCCACGATTGAGGAAATCAATGCAGTTGCGCCGGATACGCCAGTATTTCTTCTGCATCTTTACGACCGCGCACTTTTGAATGGTGCGGCGCTTCGCGCCGTTGGCTACACCAGGGACACGCCGAACCCGCCCGGTGGCGAAATCACCCGCGATACCAACGGCAATCCCACCGGCCTGCTGCTCGCCAAGCCCAATGCCGGCATTCTCTATTCGACGCTCGCCAAGGGGCCAAAACTGCCGCTCGACTATCAGGTCAATTCCACCCGCCATTTCATGCGCGAGCTGAACCGGCTGGGTGTGACCGGCGTGATCGACGCCGGCGGCGGCTTCCAGAATTATCCAGATGATTACGAGGTGATCCAGAAGCTGTCAGATGAGAATCAGATGACCGTTCGGCTAGCCTACAACCTCTTCACACAGAAGCCGAAACAGGAAAAGGAAGACTTTCTCAACTGGACGCAATCGGTCAAATACAAGCAGGGCAACGATTATTTCCGGCATAATGGTGCGGGTGAAATGCTGGTCTTTTCCGCGGCCGATTTCGAGGATTTCCGCCAGCCGCGGCCGGAAATGGGGCCGGAAATGGAAGGCGAGCTCGAAGAGGTCGTGCGGGTTCTGGCCGAGAATCGCTGGCCCTGGCGCATGCACGCGACCTATGACGAGACGATCTCCCGCTCGCTCGATGTCTTTGAAAAGGTCAACAAGGACATTCCGCTTGAAGGGCTGAACTGGTTCTTCGACCACGCCGAAACCATATCGGAGCGGTCCATCGACCGCATCGCAGCACTCTGCGGCGGTATCGCCACCCAGCACCGCATGGCCTTCCAGGGCGAATATTTCGTCGAGCGTTATGGCGATGGCGTGGCGGAGGCGACCCCGCCAATCAAGCGCATGCTCGACAAGGGCGTGAACGTCTCGGCCGGTACGGACGCGACCCGTGTCGCATCCTATAATCCCTGGGTCTCGCTCTCGTGGATGGTCACGGGCAAGACGCTCGGCGGCATGCAGCTTTATCCGCGTGCCAATTGCCTCGATCGCGAGACGGCACTGCGCATGTGGACCGAAAAGGTCACCTGGTTTTCCAATGAAGAAGGCAAGAAGGGCCGGATCGAGAAGGGCCAGTTTGCCGATCTCGTGGTGCCGGACAAGGACTTCTTCTCCTGCGCCGAGGACGAGATCTCCTTCCTTGTCTCCGAGCTCACCATGGTTGGCGGCAAGATCGTCTACGGTGCCGGTGACTTCAAGGCACTGGACGAGAACGACATCCCGCCCGCCATGCCCGACTGGTCTCCGGTCCGCACGTTCGGCGGCTATGGGGCCTGGGGGGAGCCGGAGGGCGCGGGACGCAACTCGCTGCGTCGCACGGCGATCTCGACATGCGGCTGCTTCAGCGATTGCGGCGTGCACGGCCACGATCATGCCAGCGCCTGGACATCAAAGCTGCCTATCTCCGATCTCAAGGGCTTCTTTGGAGCGCTCGGCTGCTCCTGCTGGGCTGTGTGAATTACTAACGACTGTTTTCAGAAGCCTAAAATATGATGAACCATTGACGCTCGGTAATTCTTTAGCGCGCGTATTTGATTATGGGAGAAATGAACATGCTGAGAGAAGAATTGCTAGCTCAGATCACTGAAAAGCCCGGTATTTTTGCCGCACTTGACCAAAGTGGTGGATCCACTCCGGAGGCGCTTCGCCTCTATGGCATCACTGATCAGAGCTACGAAACCGAAGCCGAAATGTTCAAACTTATCCATGAGATGCGTCTGAGAATTATCATGTCGCCTTCGTTTTCAGGCGCGCGTGTGATCGCTGCGATTCTCTTCGAAAAAACGATCGAAAGCACTATTAACGGAAAATCGCTCCCCACCTACCTTTGGCAAGACCGCGGTGTTGTTCCGATCCTAAAGGTTGATAGAGGCCGGCTCCCCGAGCACGACGGGGTCGAGCTCATGAAACCTATACCTGAATTGAGTGCAGTGCTAGAGCGAGCTGGGCGCGAAGGCATTGTGGGAACGAAGATGAGGGCAGTAATCAAACAGCCGTCGAGGAGCGGCATAGCTTCGGTCGTAGCTCAGCAGATCGAGATCGCTAGCCAGATCGCACGGTCCGGTCTAATGCCGATAATCGAGCCTGAGATCCTTATAAATAGCCCAGACAGAGCGACCTCCGAAGCTATACTGTACGAAGAGCTTCAGGTAGGATTATCAAAACTACCAACTGGAGTAAAAGTCATCCTTAAACTTTCAATCCCGGCTGAATCAAATCTCTATAGCTCTTTTGTAGGGCATCCTGGGGTCGCAAGGATTTTGGCTTTGTCTGGAGGATATAGTAGACGGGAAGCTTGCCAAAGACTCCAGGCCAACCCAGGAATGATTGCGAGCTTTTCTAGAGCTTTGGTAGAGGGCCTGCAGGCTACAATGACAGAGACGGAATTCGACGAGCAACTCTCCGCTGCGATTGATGAAAGCTATGTGGCCAGCACTGTAAAGGTTAGATAGGAAGAGCCGAAACCCGTGCTTAAAGCAGTCTAGCGAGCTGCGATGGAATCGACGGAATGACCCCACCAACGTCCACAGCTGGGACGCCCCAGCACCTCAGTCGGGTTGAGACACCGTCGCGATCCATAACTTCGTGAAGCAAGGTAAATGCTGGGCAAACTTGCTCGTTAAGGCCAACCGCAATAAGACCGTCAGCTTAGAGCGGATCATTGCTTATCGGAATCGGTGCGCGATTCCCAAATCGGCAGATTTGTGATTCATCATGGATGCTGGAATGGAGGCCAGCATCCATGACACGACCCTATTCGAATGATCTTCGTGAGCGCGTCGTTGCAGCGGTTGTGGACGGTCAGAGCTGCCGGGTGGTGGCGGAGCGGTTCGACATAGCTGTCTCATCCGTGGTGAAGTGGTCGCAGCGTTATCGGACCACCGGTAGTGTGTCGCCCGGCAAGATGGGCGGCCGTCGCCGACGTGTGCTGGA
>Ga0209256_1000319_pt1 | contig 82827 bp, 73 predicted proteins | sample AraplaCol_mCL_r2_2_FD_184270 | JGI IMG/M metagenome (GOLD analysis project Ga0209256, IMG submission 184270) | Arabidopsis root microbial communities from North Carolina, USA - plate scrape MF_Col_mCL_r2 (SPAdes) (version 3) | ecosystem: Host-associated > Plants > Roots > Endosphere | place... | reverse complement strand
TCATCCTCGCAGAATCCGGACTTTGGGCGCGATCGCTGATCTGGTGCGGGTAGAGAGACTTGAACTCCCACGCCTTACGGCACCAGAACCTAAATCTGGCGTGTCTACCAATTTCACCATACCCGCGTTCAGACAATCGCACCGCCTGACCGTATTCCCGCAAGACCAACCAGCGGAATACCGCGGATAGAATGGGCATGCTGAAAGTTCAGGGCTTTCCCGAGCGCGGCGTCTCTATATCACTCGTTTTCGCGGGATCAAAGGGAAAATGCGGGAATTCCACGACCAAGCCGGTTGGCACGGCGTGCCTCAATAGAGAGGCTCCTCGTAGACCGGGCTGCCATTGACTGCGATCTCGCGGATCTGGGCCTTTCCCTTGGCGTCCACGCGGATATTGACGGAGAGCGCCTCGGCGTTGCGCGCCTCCTCCAGCGTCCGTCCCTCGCCTTCCGGCACATAGAAACGCTCGATCCCGTATTCTACATTGACGGACGAGAGCGCAGACGAGGGATAGTAGGTAAATGGCAGAGAGCGAAGGACGACGCTGTCGCCGGCAGGGCTAAGCGGCGCGAAGGACGCTTCGGTCGCCGCCCAAAAGCCGTCGAGCTGCCTTTCCAGCCGAACGTAGACTTTAGCCTCTTCCGACTGCTTCGGCGTATCGCCCTTGAACAATTCCGGCCGGAGCCTTGAAATGTCGTAGCTCAAGATCACGTAGTCGCCCCGAAGCAGATCGCGGGGATCGACAGGCACGGTCTTCAACAGCACGTCACGGCCGCTTCTGAGGATCGAGGCCCTGCTCTCGATCATATAGCCAAGTGCCGCCGTCTGTACGCCCGCAACCAGCAGGGCCGCCAGCAATGGGTTCAACCAACGGGTCTTTGCCGTGGTCATCGTGGCGCCTCCGTCCCGCGCGCATTTGCCAAGTGCCCCTCGATGCGGATGACGAGCCAGGCGATGCCGGCAACCACCAATCCGGAGATCAGGAAGAAACCGGAGGTGCCGAGCATGGAGCCGAGGGTTTCGAAGGCGAGATAGAGAAGCTCACCGGCAAAGGCGACGTAGCCGAGATAGCGCACGGCGCCGTTCTGCGCCCCGGCAAGCGCGATCCCAAGGAGGGCCACCAGCAGCGTGCCCGCCCCGGTCGCGACCTCCGTTGTCACTCCGACGGCTTCGAATTGAAGAGCGGTAAAACCGAGCAAGGCGAGCGCGAAGGAATAGAAAGCGGGTGCCGAACCGGCATCGACTGCCAGGGCGCGAAGCGGAGAGCCTGGCAGCGTCGCCGCCAGAAAGGCCACGAGGCCGAACGCCGCAAGGCCACCTGCAAAGGCAAGCGACGCGTTGTCGAGGTAAAGCCAGGCCAGCCACGACAGGACCAGCAGATAGGCGAGATGACGGGCCCGGTCGGCGGCCGTGAAGCGCACCAGCAGAACGACGATCACCGCGAGCGCCGGAACGGACCACACGCGCCAGTCCGGCGTGGCGCCGAACCCATTGTCCTGCAGCACCGTTCCGAAATAGAACCAGGCAAGCCCACCCGCAACTGCGGTCATTGCTGCTGAGCGAAATGCCAGGGCAGAGAGGACGGCGCCGGCAAACCACAGCAGCGCGGCATCGGCCGCGTCACCCGACAGGTGATACATCTGCCCGATCAGCGCGATGCCGCCCCCAAAGGCGGCCACCCCCAGAACGAGGGCCGCTGCGGCAAGCGTCGTGCGGCCGGTCTGGGTCAGCCAGGCAGCGGCGAAATGAAAGCCCCAGACCAGAGCGACGATGCCGGCCACCCGCGCAAGGCGTGGCAGCGCCTCCCAGTTGGCGGCGACAAGCAGCAGGATTGAGGCGGACAACAGGAATGCGGCGAGAATGAGCAGGACGCGCCCTGCCCGGAACGTGGACTCGCGACCGTCATATTCGGCCAGCATCGCGCGTGCTGCATTCTCCTGCAGCAGCCCCTTGTCCATCCAGTGCTTGAAGTCTCGTTCGAGACGCGCGCGGTACATCCTGCCCCCAGCCTAGAATCCGATGCTTGAAATGGTCCGGTTCAGCTCCCAACTAATCACGTATCGGCGCGGAAACACAATCGCTCACTCGCGACTGCGCACCAAACCGATGAGGACGAACGAACGGCTTGCGCAATGCGCATATCTTCCATGCAGATATTGCACTGCACAAATCGATTTAAAGGTCCTATATTCAAATCATCAAAGGCGAACGAAGGCATGAAGCCAGACGGTCGCCAGCGGAAATGGCCAGCCGCCTCAGTTTGCTGAGAAAGGCCCGGGTAAAACCGACGGAATTCGGACGAGCGCACTCCTCCTCCCAGCGCTCTTCCGATCAGATTGGCAACACTCCTCCTCCCAGTTGCCAATCACCCCTAATGACGCTCGCTGGACCTCCTCCCCCAGCGGGCGTTATTCTTTTCAGCCTCCTCTCCACAAAGAAGCCTGCGTCTGCGCACCTGCACAATATTCGTGCATAAATTCGCTGCGCTCGCCCCGCGCCATGCACTGGATGCATAGGTGCCATTCTGGAACAGCGCTACCCTTCCACCCGCCTGCGTACTATCTTCAACTCATCGATCGGGGCGGCGCACTCCTCCTCCCAGCGCCCCTCGATTTGGATCGGCGACACTCCTCCTCCCGGTTGCCGATCGGAACAAAGCGACGCTCGCTGGATCTCCTCCCCCAGCGGGCGTTGTTTGTTTTTGGCCCTCACATTTCGGGCAGCTTTCCAGCCACGACAACTCGATTGCGCCGCGCGTTTTAGGCGACAGCCGCGAACACGCCATCGCGTAGAGGCTTGCACGGCCTGCATGGGTGCGATGCAGCATTGTCTCTGTAACTTCTGCTCAAAAAGATTATATTTCAGAGCATCAGATGACGGCCAGCAAGAGAGATGAGCGCTGGCACACGACCCTAGAAAGGATAGGATCATGAACCTCGCACGTTCTTTCAACAATTGGCGCAAGTATCGTCAGACCTGCAACGAACTCGGCCGTATGACCGACCGCGAACTGTCTGACCTCGGCATCGGCCGTGGCGACATCCCGTACGTTGCTCGCCAGGCGATCAAGTAATTCAGGCAGCGCGTCAAGCGCAACCGACCTCCAAGTAAGACGCCCTCCGGTTCATTCCGGGGGGCGTTTTCTTTTGTCGCAGCGAGTACGATCCAGGTGACGCCTTCGCACTTGCGAGAGGCACCGGATGCTTCGCCATCTGCGACTGCCCATGCGGCCGAACCGCGTCCATCGACAGACGCTGCGTCCTTGCTCAGCATCGGCTCGTAAGTCCCTTTGAAAACAATCGCTTATCAACGGGCAATTAAGATTTTAATCAATCATTAATCGATGCCGCCTTTTGAAGCGGTGCCCATCTATGCGGCGATGCACTGCACAAATGCATAGCAGCTGCATTTTCTTTGCACTCCACCTTCTAATTAGACAAGCGTATAAGAACCTCAACGACGCAGACAGATGGCTGTCGCGACAACCTGATTTTGAGGAAATGACCATGAACCCGATTCGTATCGCAAAAAGCTGGATCAACTACCGCCGCACCGTCAGCGAGCTCGGCAACCTGTCGAACCACGCTCTCAATGACATCGGCATCACCCGTTACGACATCCGCAACATTGCGGCCCGTTCCTTCCGTTAATCGGAACGAACGACCAGGACTTCCAAGACGGCGCCTTCAGGGCGCCGTTTTCGTTTATAGGCGTTGGAACGAAAGGCCGAGCCGTGATAGGAAGCCGGCCATGAGCAAAGACACTTCTTCCCACTCCCCCATCCACGTCATCGGCGGCGGCCTTGCCGGATCGGAAGCCGCCTGGCAGATCGCCGAAGCCGGCGTACCGGTCATCCTGCATGAGATGCGCGGCGTGCGCGGCACTGACGCGCACAAGACCGACGGCCTTGCCGAACTCGTCTGTTCCAATTCCTTCCGCTCGGATGACGCGACCAGCAACGCGGTTGGCGTGCTGCATGCGGAAATGCGCCTTGCCGGCTCGCTGATCATGAAATCCGCCGACGCCAACCAGGTGCCTGCGGGCGGTGCGCTTGCGGTCGACCGTGACGGCTTCTCCGACGCGGTCAGCGCGGCGATCGCCGCTCATCCGCTGATCACGGTGGTGCGCGAAGAAGTCACCGGTCTGCCGCCGAAAGATTGGGATCTCGCCGTCATCGCGACCGGCCCGCTGACCGCACCCGGTCTTGCCGAAGCGATCCGCGCGGAAACGGGCGCCGATGCGCTCGCCTTCTTCGACGCCATCGCGCCGATCGTCTATACCGAGACGATCGACATGGACATCTGCTGGTTTCAGTCGCGCTACGACAAGGTCGGCCCCGGCGGAACCGGTAAGGACTATATCAACTGCCCGATGACCGAGGAGCAGTACAATGCCTTCGTCGATGCGTTGATCGCCGGCGACAAGACCGGCTTCAAGGAATGGGAAGGCACGCCCTATTTCGACGGCTGCCTGCCGATCGAGGTGATGGCGGAACGCGGCCGCGAGACGCTGCGCCACGGGCCTATGAAGCCGATGGGCCTCACCAATGCCCATAACCCCACCGTCAAGCCCTATGCCGTCGTACAGCTGCGCCAGGACAATGCGCTCGGCACGCTCTACAACATGGTCGGCTTCCAGACGAAGCTGAAGTATGGCGCTCAGGCCGAAGTCTTCCGCATGATTCCCGGCCTCGAGAATGCCGAATTCGCCCGTCTCGGCGGCCTGCACCGCAACACCTACATCAACTCGCCGACACTGCTCGACGGAACGCTGACGCTGAAGTCGCGGCCGGGCCTGCGCTTTGCCGGACAGATCACCGGCTGCGAAGGTTATGTCGAAAGCGCCAGCATTGGCCTGCTCGCTGGCCGCTTCGCCGCTGCCGAACGCAAGGGCGAGACTTTGGCGACCCCGCCGGCGACCACCGCCTTCGGCGCATTGCTCAACCACATCACCGGCGGCCACATCGTTTCCGACGATGAACCGGGCAAGCGCTCTTTCCAGCCGATGAACGTCAATTTCGGCCTGTTCCCGCCGCTCGATCCGGGCGCGATCACCAAGCCGGAAGGCGTCAAGCGCTTCCGTGGTAAGGAAAAGGCAGTCGCCAAGAAGCAGGCGACGGCGTCGCGCGCGCTCGCTGATTGCGCCGCCTGGCTCGGCAAGTCCGCCTGACAGGCGGACGCGCATTTGTTCCACGACAAAAGGCCCGCCTGCAGTGATGCAAGCGGGCCTTTTCTTATGGAAGAACGCGGTGAGAGCTACTCGGTCGCCTGTGCCGTATGCGGCGGCTCGGCGGCGGGCTGCTCGAACTCCGATTTCGGACTGAAGCTGCCGAGCAGCCAGAGCGAAACCTCGGCCGCCTCGCCGGCGCTCTGAAACTCGAAGTCGTTGTCGAGATAAGCAAAATCGGGGAAATGCACGATGAGGCCGCGGCCGGTCTCGGAGCTATTGACCCGAACCTTTCCGGGCTGGATCACGTGGCAGACATAGTGGGTGCCGTGCGACTGGATGAAGCCCGCCTTGCCGTCATGCAGCCGCAGGAAGATCGCCGTGCGGTCCGCCGTCGAGTGCAGCGCCCGGATCGCCTCGTCCGGAAAGGCACGCCCGAACTCCACCATCGCAGAGCCGGCATCGGGATTGTCCCAGTCCCGCTCGGCGCGGGCGTTCATCCACATGTAGAATGCGCCGACCAAGACGATGACGGCGATGAGCAATAACCAAAGCATCCGCGGGCGCTCCCCTTCGCTCGGCATGACGCCGATAAAGCGCTTCTATACGCTGCGAGGCTTGCGCCAATTTGTCGTCACGGCGTGTGCGTCCGCGCCAAAGCCCCGAGCAGACCGAACCTCTGACGTATCAGAAGCGGCGGCGCCGTGCCGCACGCCACATCCACCATTGCCGTTGCCATTGGGCCGGGCGGATGGGCTTCTGCAGAAGCCCGGCGCCCGCAGCCTCCGCGCGGTTGAGGATAGGCTCGACAAGCGCAAGCGGTATGAAGGCGGGGAAATTCGACGGCGCGATCGCTGCCATCTGCGCACGCGCCCTGGCGAGATGATCTCGCCCGAAGCCCGCGAAGGCCCGGATCGCCTGGCTGATCGCGGCGCTGTCTTGGCCGGCGATCAGCGTTTCGCGATCGAGACCGGTGGCGCGCAGCAGTTCGGCCGGCAGGTAGACCTGGCCACGGCGCAAATGCAGCGGCAACAGCATGAGGAGGCCCGCGACCGTCTGCGCGACACCGCCGTGACCGGCGACTTCGGCCGATTTCGCGGCATTCTCTGGATCAAGGACCAGGGATGAGAGCTGGATCAGCGCCGAGGCGGTCTCGCCGGCATAGCCCTCGAGCGCCGAACGGTCTTCCATCGGATCGTCGTAGAGATCGAAGATCCGGGCATCGATCATGTTCTCGAACACGGAGACCGGCAGCCGATGCGCGCGAATGCAGCCAAGGAGCGCTTCAGCGAGCGGATGCCCTTCTCCGGTCGACGCGTCGTTGCCGATGAGGTCCCGCCACCATTGCATGCGGATCTCACCGGGGATCGGCTCGTGCACGAGATCGCGGATGCGGGCGATCTCCGCACTGAAGGCATAGAGTGCGGCAAGCGCGGGCTGCTTGTCGGCAGGCGCAAGCAGGCAGGCGAGATAGCGGTCGCGGTCCGTGTCCCGCAGGTCAGCCAGAATCTGGGCAGAATTGTCGTGCACGTCGTCTTCCCCAGGCCCGATCAGACCGCGATCAGTGCGACGGCGACTGCGCGCGATTCGGCCAGCATCACATTGTAGGTGCGGACAGCGGCCCCGGTGCTCATGGGATCCGACGATATGTTGGCGGCGCGTAAAGCTGTCTTCACATCGGCCGGCAGCGGGCGAATGTCCTTGCCGGTGCCGACCAGCAGCACCTCAATGTCCTTCGCCTCATCAACGACCTTGTAGAACTTCTCGACCGTCAGCGCATCGCCCTCCGCGACGTCCCATGCATAGACGCCCGAGGGCAGCATCAGGATCGAGCCACGATGCGACATGTCTGCGAAGCGAAAGCCACCATTGCCGTAGGCATCGATGGGCGCACGTCCCGGAAAATGGGCTTCGCGAATTTCAATTCCCTTTGGCATTTCAAACAGCACCCTTTGCCGCGCCCGCCGCACCCGTATCCGCGCCGGAGGCGTTCTCGTCCCCCGGAATGTGGTCGGTGCGCTTTCTGAAGAGGATGAGGATCGGCCCGGCGATGTAAATGGACGAGATCGTCCCGACGATAACGCCAAACAGCATTGTAACACTGAAGGCGCGGATAAGGCCGCCACCGAAGAGATAAAGCGCTGTCAGTGCCAGAACGGTCGTCAGCGCTGTCAGGATGGTGCGCGACAGTGTCTGGTTGATCGACGTATCGATCAGCACCGACAACGGCATGCGCTTGTAGCGTGCAAGGTTTTCGCGGATGCGATCGTAGATGACGACCGTGTCGTTCAGCGAGTAGCCGACGATCGTCAGAACCGCGGCAATGCTGCCGAGATTGAACTCGATGCCGGTCAGCACGAGGAAACCGATCGTCAGCAGGACGTCGTGCGTCGTGGCAATGATCGCGCCGACGGCGAAGCGCCACTCGAAGCGCAGCCACACATAGAGCAGGATAGCCAGGAACGAAACAGCAAGCCCGATAGTGCCGGCGCGTGTGAGTTCGCCGGATACGACGGGGCCGACCACCTCGACGCGGCGGAAATCATACTCGTCCGAAAGTTCCGACCGGATGACGCCGGCGGCCGTCTGCTCGGCGTTGTCTCCCGCCTCCTGCGACGGTACCCGCACCAGAACGTCCTCGCCCGAGCCGAGCTGCTGCACCTGGACCTCGCCGAAATTCAGCTCGTCGAGGCGCGCCCGAAGATCGGCGACATCGACCGGTCCGCCTTTGGAATGCAGCTCGATGATCGAGCCGCCCTTGAAGTCGACGCCGAGATTGAGCCCGATGCCGGCAAGCAGCAGGACGGAGGCGAGCGACAGCGCCGCCATCAGGATGAAGACCGGGTTGCGGATCCGCATGAAGCGGATATCCAGGTCGCTGAAGCGGCCGGTCCGAATACCCTTCGGCAAGCGTTCCGACTTCCATTGGCGCAGCCAGCGCTTCACGATCAGGCGGGTGACCGTGTAAGCGGTGAAGAGCGTCGTCACGCTACCGATCGCAAGCGTAACGGCAAAGCCGCGCACCGATCCGGAGCCAAGATAAAAGAGGATGGCGCTCGCAATCAGCATCGTCAGGTTGGCATCGAAGATGCTGCTGAAGACACGCGAAAAGGCGTTGTTGATGGTGCGCCGCAGCGGCTCGGCGCCGCGAACCTCTTCACGCAGGCGCTCGTAGATCAGCACGTTCGAATCCACGGCCACGCCGATCGTCAGAATGATGCCGGCAATGCCCGGAAGGGTCAGCGTCGCGCCCGAAAGGGAAAGCGCCGCGATAATCAGGACAATGTTCAGGGCGAGCGCAATGACCGCAAAGACGCCGAAGACGCCGTAGAAAAAGATCATCGATGCGGCGACTGCGACAGCCGCAACCAGACCCGCCTTCAGGCCGTCTGCGATGGCGTCGCCACCGACGCCGGGGCCGACCGTTCGCTCTTCGACGAAGGTCAGGGGCGTCGCGAGCGGCCCTGTGCGCACGAGAGCGGCAAGGTCGGTCGCACCTTCGGTCGGCAGGTCTGCGGAGATGCGCAAGGTGTCGCTGTTGACAGCCTCCGACAGCTTGAGCGTCGCGATGACCTGTCCATCGAGAACGATCGCTGCATCCTTTGGCGGCTGCTGCGCCGCAAGGGCGGCAACACGCTGCTGCGAAGCGGTATCGATCTTGATGGCGACCGACGCGCTTTCGCCGGAAGCATCAGGTTCCGGCTGGGCTGCAACAAAATTCGCCGCTGCAAGCAGCGGTGCCTTTTCGACGAGATAGGGCACTGGCGGGTCGTCGAAGGAATATAGGACTTCCGTGCCGGACGGAGGCTGGCCCTCCACGGCGCGTTGCACGGGCACGGAGGTATCCAGCATCCGCAGGGCCAGGTTGGCCCTTTGGCTGAGCAGATCCTTCAACCGCTGCGGATCGCCGAGGCCAGGCACCTGCACGATCAGCCGGTCATCGCCACGGCGCTGGATCAGCGGCTCGATGGCGCCAACTTCGGCGACGCGGCGGCGCACGACGTCGATGGACTGCGCCACGGCCAGCGAGAGCCGGTAGTCGATGCCTTCGTCCGTGAGGCGCAGGCGAACCAGTTCATCCGGTTCTGCACTGTCGAACACGACCTCGGAAATCGGCTCGGAGCCGAACCCCCCGATATCGACGGGCGCCGTCAGCGGCCTCAGCCGCTCGCGAGCGGCAGAGAGTTGCGACCGGTCGCGAACGCGGAAGGCGATCGACTGGCCTTCGCCGGAAAGGCCGATATAGGCGATGTCGGCATCGCGCAGCGATTTGCCGACCTCGTTGGCGATCGTCTCGAGCCGTTCAGCGACGATGTCGCTGCGCGCCGCCCGCAGCATGAAATGGGAGCCACCCTGGAGATCGAGCCCGAGCGCCACCTGGCGATGGGGCAGCCAAGACGGAAGTTCGGCTGCCTCTTCCCGGCTTAGAACGTTCGGCAGCGCAAAGGCGATGCCGGCAAGTGCCACCAACCAGACGAGGATACGTTTCAACGGCGGTAATCTGCGCATGCCTCAAACGCTCCAGTTGCTCGGCTGGTGGTGGCTGTTCCTGCCTTATTCCTTGACAGGCTCGCCCTTGACGCGAACTTCCGACACGCCGCTGCGGACGACGCGGATCTTCACGCCATCGGCGATTTCGACTTCGAGTTCGCTGTCGTCAACGACCTTGGTGACCTTGCCGACGATGCCGCCACCGGTCACGACCTGGTCACCGCGACGGATGTTCTTCAGGAGTTCCTCGCGGCGCTTCATCTGAGCGCGCTGCGGACGGATGATCAGGAAATACATAACGACGAAAATCAGCAGGAACGGCAGGATGGACATGAGAATGTCCGCGCCGCCGGCGGAAGGGGCGCCGGCAGTCTGCGCAAAAGCTTCGGTAATGAACATCGATCACTCCTTGAGTTCAAATATCGGCGGTTCCTCCGCGCCAAATCGGCCGGAATATAGGGACGCCCCGCCGCTCTGCAAAGCCGCGGGCACCCGTACCCGTTCCTGTGCCTCTGACACAATTTACACAAGAGGAGAACCCCTCGCGCGGGCCTCGGTGACCTTTTCCAGCGTAAACCTGCGTGCTACCGGGTTTCTGGTGGGACCTGGCCGCGACGCGGTTACGGTAAACACCAGGGCCACGCCGCCTCGAATCATGACGGCACGGCCAAACACCTGATTCAGCGAGTGGAGAGAGACATATGCCGGAAGCCAAGATCGACGTTCTCATCAGGGAAATGCAGAAGCTTTCCGCGGCGATCGAGCGCATGGCCGGACCCGCCGCTGCAGCCAACGACTGGACCGCTGCCGAGTGCTTCGTCTGGGCCCCGGCGACACACCATCTGCAGCCGGTCGCCAAGCCGAACCGCATCGAACTGTCCCTGATCACCGGGGTCGACCATGTCCGTGACATCCTGCTCGACAACACGCTGCGTTTTGCCGAGGGCTACACGGCCAATAACGTGCTTCTCTGGGGCGCACGCGGCATGGGCAAATCCTCGCTGGTAAAATCGGTTCATGCGCAGGTTGCGCGCGACACCGGTGTTGCGGTCAAGCTGGTCGAGGTGCATCGCGAAGATATTGCCACACTTCCGGCGCTGATGGACATTCTGAAGTCGGCACCGGTCCCGGTTATCGTCTTCTGCGATGACCTGTCCTTCGATCACGACGATACGTCCTACAAGTCGCTGAAGGCCGTGCTCGACGGCGGCGTCGAGGGACGTCCTTCCAACGTGCTCCTTTACGCCACCTCGAACCGGCGCCACCTGCTGCCGCGGCATATGATGGAGAACGAGCAGTCGACCGCGATCAACCCGTCGGAAGCGGTCGAGGAGAAGGTTTCGCTGTCCGACCGTTTCGGCCTGTGGCTCGGCTTCCACAAGTGCAGCCAGGACGACTATCTGGCGATGATCGACGGCTATGCCGCGCACTATGGCTTCAAGCTCGATCGCGACACCTTGCACGCCGAAGCGCTGGAATGGGCAACGACCCGTGGCGCAAGGTCCGGCCGCGTCGCCTGGCAGTTCATCCAGGATCTCGCCGGCCGCCTGCGCCACAGGCTCGACGGGTAACCGGGCGCGTCGCGAACCGCACGCCTTACCGACATCCTGAAATAGAAAGCACCGCCTGCCCGAGAGGGCAAGCGGTGCAAACACCGGATCCGGATCGGCTTTGCGACCGATCGAGACTATTCGAGGAAGGTCGCCGGGTTTACCGCGGTGGCGTTCTTGCGCACCTCGAAGTGAACCTGCGGCTGGCTTGCCCGGCCGGTCATGCCCGAAGCAGCGAGCGTCTGGCCGCGCTGAACCTTCTGGCCGCGCTGAACCTTGAGTTCGGAAGCGTTACCATAAACCGTGACCGTGCCGTCGTCGTGGCGCACCAGGACGGCGTTGCCGAGTTCCTTCAGGCTGCTGCCCGAATAAATAACGACACCGTTTTCAGCCGCCTTGATCGGCGTGCCCTCGGGCACCGAGATGTTGATACCGTCGTTGCGGTTGCCGTCGACATTGGCGCCGTAGCCGGCGACGACTGCGCCGCGCACAGGCCAGCGGTACTTGCTGATGCCGGTCGACTTCGGAGAATCGTCGTCGATATCCGTCGTCTTGCTGGCGACTTCGCTGACGCTCTGCTTAGCAACCGGCGCCTGGTATTCAGCCGGCTTGTTCTTGTCGAGCGAGGCAACCTGCGGCTGCTCGGCCTTCTTGGGAACCGAGGCCGTCTTGAGCTGATCCGGAGCGGCACCATTTGCGCCCGGCAGCTGCAGCGTCTGGCCGACGCGGATCGATTCGGCCGTCAGGCCGTTTGCCTGCTTGAGGGCGGCAACGGATACGCCCGTCGTCTTGGCGATACGGTTGAGCGAGTCGCCCGGCTTGACGGTGTAGGATCCACCGCCGGCGCCCTCGCCGTTCGTTGCCGGCTTGCCTGCAACGACGTCAGACTTGCCTTCACCCTTTTCGCGGGACTGGGCCGAACCCGGCAGGATCGCAACGTCGCGCTGGTTGACCGGCAGCGGCGACGGCTGGCGGTTGTTGCCATCGAGATCGGCGATCGAGTTCGTGGCTGCCGCCTTGGCAGCGCTGCCTGCGACACCGAAGGTCGGGATGACGAGACGCTGACCGGTCTCGACCTGCGCTGCGGACTGCAGACCGTTGGCCTTCAGGATTTCCTTTTCCGGGACACCAAAACGCTTGGAGAGAACGGCGACATTGTCACCTGGGCGAACCATGATCGTCGGAGCGTTCTGCGTCGTCCAGCCGCTCTTGCTTGCGGTTTCCTTGACCGTTGCGGGAAGCGTCTGCTGCGTGGCGAGTGCGGCCTGCTGGCGTGCTGCCGGGAACGGCTGGGCTTCGGCGCGCTGGTTTCCAGCAGCGCTCGGGTCAGCCAGAGTGTTGCGCTGAACGGAGATCGGGGTCGAGGCGACGCGGGCGTTCGATACGGGCGTGGAGGCCGTGTTTACCGGATCGTAGGCACCCTGCCCAGCTGCCGCAGGATAGGGCTGACCGAGGGCTGAACCACGGTTATCAACCGGCGCTGCCGCCATCTGACCGACGGACACATCGCCGCGCGGAACCGGCGTTGCGTCTCGGGGGATGGAATTTGTGGTGATGTTGTCGGACCGGGAGAACAGGCCGTCAAACCGGCTTGCATCCGAACTGCAGCCTGTTGCGACGCCTGCCAGCAGGACCGCCACGCAAAGGCGGATCGTCGACTTTCCAACCCCGGGAGATACAAACTTACGCATGACGCTTACCCACTCCGAACGCAACTCGATGTGGATTGATTAAAGCGTATTAGAGTTACCGCGTGGTTAAGGCAGACCCCACCAAAGGACTAATTTGACCAAATGCTAACCATAGGTCGACCGTCGCCCGTGAAGGGCATGCTAGAGGCAGCGTCACAGCTGCCGCCCGGGCACGAGGAGCCTAGCGCTAGATCAGTTCGGAATAGAGGCGCTCGATCTCGGATACGGATCGCCGCTCCGTCTGGTCCTCTTCGTAGCTGATGCTCGTCAGGTCCCAGGCAAAAATCTGGCGACCGGCCGGCTGCGCCAGGGTTTCGGACTGCGCCGTCTTGTCTTCGTCGAGCAGGACGCTCACCAAGGTCTGGAACGCCGCGTCTCCGTCCGCACCGCTTGCTTCTTCATATTCGAGCGACCGCAGACCTGCCACCGCCGCCTCGCGTGTCCCGAAATAGCGCAAACTGTTCTGGTCCTCCGGACGAAGGCCGTCGTAGTAGTCGATGAAGTTCTTGTAATAGGCTTGGTGATCGCCGGAATCGAGAAACTTGCCGAAGGCCTGGTACTCGCGCGAGGCCAGTTGCGGCGACAGGCGGTTGTTCCATTCCTCGCGGGTGAGCGCCGGCTGGCCGTCGGATCCCTTCTTCGTCTGGCCTAGATAAAGCAGGGCATCGGCCGAAAGCGAGATGCGTGGCGTCGGATCAAAGAAGGTCGCGGCAAGCGCCTGTGCCGCCTGCTCATCCTTGCCCGCGGAATTCGTCTGGCCGGCATTGCGCCCGGCAAGATTGTTCAGCCCGTCGCCGGATGCTGCCGCCGTCAACCTGTTCGCGATCTGCATGTGCCGTCTCCGTACCTCGCGACCGGTGTCCGCCGACGTCGCAAGGCAAGCGACGACTCGCAGGCGGAACCCTGTCCGTGCACGGCAGGCGTATGGCGCGAAGCTTGCGCGAGACTGGAGAAAGTTAAGGGGTCGTTAATAGTCGACGCCGGCGCGACCGGCGCTCCTCACCCGCACGGACGGGAATTCAACGTTTAGAGAAACGACGCCAGCTGCTGCACGATCGGAAGGTAAGGCGCGTCGAACAGATCCTCGCGATCGAAGCGGCTGCCCGTGCGGCTGACGCGCACGACCCGGCAATGGGTCTCGCTCATCATGATCGGAACCAGCAGGGTGCCACCCGAAACGAGGTGATCCGAAAACATGCGCGGCAGACTGTTGAAGGCGGCCGTGATCAGGATCCGGTCGAAGGTGCCCTCACCCGGCACGCCGGCGCTGCCGTCGGCATGCCGGACGATGACATTGCGAACACCTGTTTTTTCGAGGTTCTTCTGGGCCATGCCGACGAGCGTCTGATAGCGGTCGATCGTCAGCACCCGCTCGGCAACGCGTCCCATGACCGCGGCGGTGAAGCCGCTGCCGGTGCCGACTTCGAGAACACGCTGGCCGGATTTCAGATTGAGACTGTGCAGCAGACGGACCGCAAAGTCGTATCCCTCCATGAACGAACCGCAATCGAGCGGGATCGTCCGCTGCGAATGGGCTTCGGCCTGGTACTGCGGCGGCGCGAAATGGCTTCGCGGCGTCTGCTCAACCGCCTTCAACAGATCATGGTTGGTGATGCCTTCGGCGCGCAGACGCAGCACCATCTTGGCAAAGCCTTCCTGTTCGGTCACCCGCGCACTCAAGCAACGGCTCCCTCGTTGAGCGCCCGCGCCAGGCGATCCTGGACACTGTAGTCGGTAAGGTCGAGTTTGAGCGGCGTGACCGAGATCATGTTTTCACGCAGGGCGTGAATGTCGGTTCCGGCGCGGAAATCGCCGAAGCGTTCGCCGAAACGCAGCCAGAAATAGGGAAAGCCGCGGCCATCGGTTCGCTCGTCGATCGACAGGCCGAAGTCGAGCTTGCCTTGCGACGTCACCTCCGTACCGGCAATAGCGTCCGCCGAGCAATTGGGGAAGTTGACGTTGAGCAGCGTGCCGTCAGGCAGATCCACCTTCATCAGCTTGCGGACCAAGGCCGGCGCGTGCGTTTCGACGACATCCCACGGAACGGTCTTTCCGACGGCGTGATTGTAGGCCTGGCTCAGCGCGATCGAGCGGATGCCCTGCAACGTTCCTTCGATGGCGCCGGCGACGGTACCGGAATAGGTCACGTCGTCGGCCATGTTGGCGCCGATGTTGACGCCGGACAGCACGAGATCGGGCTTGCGATCGAGCACCTTGCGGACGGCCATGATAACGCAATCGGTCGGCGTGCCGCGAAGTGCGAAGCGCTTTTCCGCGATCTGTCGCAGCCGCAATGGCTCCGACAGGGTCAGCGAATGGGCAAGGCCGCTCTGGTCCGCTTCGGGCGCAACGACCCACACATCGTCCGAAATCGTCCGGGCGACGCGTTCAAGTACCGACAGGCCCTCGGCGTGAATGCCGTCATCGTTTGTCAGCAGGATCCGCATGATGCCGCACTCCCCTCGACGTTCGCTCAGGCTACCTTTTCGATGCGCGTCTGGCCGCCCATGTAGGGGACCAGCACGTCCGGCACCGATATCGAACCATCGTCATTCAGATAGTTCTCGATGACGGCGATGAGCGCGCGGCCGACGGCAACGCCCGAACCGTTCAGCGTGTGAACGAAGCGGGTTCCCTTGTCTTCCTTGGTGCGGTAGCGGGCGTTCATGCGGCGCGCCTGGAAATCGCCGCAGACCGAGCAGGACGAAATCTCGCGGAACGTATCCTGTCCCGGCAGCCAGACCTCGAGGTCGTAGGTCTTGCGGGCGCCAAAGCCCATGTCGCCGGTGCAAAGGGTCATGACGCGGTAATGCAGGCCGAGGCGCTTCAGCACCTCCTCGGCGCAGGCGGTCATGCGCTCGTGTTCGGCAACGGACGTTTCGGCATCGGTGATCGAGACCAGTTCCACCTTGTTGAACTGGTGCTGGCGCAGCATGCCGCGGGTATCGCGACCGGCAGAACCAGCTTCCGAGCGGAAGGACGGCGTCAGCGCGGTGAAACGCAGCGGTAGCTTTTCGGCTTCCAGGATCTGCTCACGGACGATGTTGGTGAGCGGCACTTCCGCCGTCGGGATCAGCCAACGGCCATCCGTGGTACGGAAGAGGTCTTCGGCAAATTTCGGCAGCTGGCCCGTGCCATACATCGCATCGTCACGCACCAAGAGCGGCGGCTGCACTTCGGTGTAACCATGTTCCTGGGTGTGCAGGTCGAGCATGAACTGGCCGAGCGCGCGCTCGAGTCGCGCCAATTGGCCCTTCAGGATCGTGAAGCGCGAACCGGAAATGCGGGCCGCACCCTCGAAATCCATCAGCCCGAGCGCTTCGCCGATTTCAAAGTGCTCGCGCGGCTGGTGGTTCCAGGTGGGCTTCTTGCCAACCACGCTCTTGACGACGTTTCCGGTCTCGTCAGCACCAACGGGTACATCGTCCAGCGGGATGTTCGGAATGCGCGACAGGGCGTCGTTGAGCTCGGCCTCGATTTTGCGGCTGTCCTCTTCGAGCGCCGGCATGGCGTTCTTCAGGTCGGCAACCTCGGCCTTCAGCTTATCGGCGAGCTCGGCATTCTTCTGCGCCATGGCCGCGCCGATATCCTTCGAGGCCGCATTGCGGCGCGACTGCATGTCCTGCAGCGCCTGAAGGTTCGTACGGCGGCGTTCGTCGAGCGCGATCAGAGATGCCGACAAAGGCTCCGCGCCCCGCTTCGCCAGGGCGGCGTCCAGCATCTCGGCATTCTCACGGATCCATTTGATATCAAGCATTTTCGTTCCACGCGTTGGTCAGATCACGGCGCGAAATCTCGAATGCTCAGCCCTTGGCGGGGCCGACCTCTCCGGAAGATCCTTCCTGCGACTCGGCAGCCTCGCTCTTGAGCGCGTCCGCTGCCCGCTGCCTTTCGACGAGTCGCGCCGTATAGATCGAAATTTCGTAGAGAAGGATGGCTGGCAGCGCAAGGCCGATCTGGGAAATCGGGTCCGGCGGCGTGAGCACGGCCGCGACAACGAAGGCGATTACGATCGCGTATTTGCGCTTCTCGGCAAGACCCTGCGAGCTCACGAAGCCGACGCGGGCAAGAAGCGTGGTGATGACCGGGAGCTGGAAGACAAGGCCGAAGGCGAAGACCAGCGACATGATCAGGCTGAGATACTCCGAGACCTTCGGCAGGAGCTGAATGGCCACCTGCCCTTCGCCACCGCCCTGCTCCATGGCCAGGAAGAACCACATGACCATCGGGGTGAAGAAGAAATAGACAAGCGCGCCGCCAAGCAGAAACAGGAGCGGTGACGCGACCAGGAACGGCAGAAACGCCGCGCGCTCGTTCTTATAGAGCCCCGGTGCAACGAACTTGTAGATCTGTGCCGCGATTACAGGAAAGGCGATGACCAGCGCACCGAACATCGCGACCTTAATCTGGGTGAAGAAGAACTCCTGCGGCGCCGTATAGATGAGCTCGACATTGCGATGGTTGAGGCCCGCCCAGCTCACGGCCCATTTGAACGGCAGCACCAGAAGGTTGAACAGGCCCTTGGCGAAGTAGAAGCAGACGAGGAACGCAGCGAAGAACGCGCCGATGGCCCACATCAGGCGCTTGCGCAATTCGATCAGATGCTCGATCAGCGGCTGCGGCCGGTCCTCGATATCGCCGCTCATGCTTCACCTTTCTTGCGCGCGCTGGTGCGCGGCTTTGACGTCTTGGCAGCAGGCTCTGCCACTGTCGGCGTCACTTTTTTCTTTTCAGCGGCCAGCTTCGCGGGCGCCTTGGCAGCAGACTTTGCCGTGGCCGACTTGGATGCAGCTGTTGCCGTCTTGGGCGCTGCCGTTGTCGACTTGGGCGCGGCCTTCTTTACAGCCGGCGTCGCATCGGCCTTCGTCCTGGTCGCACGCTTCGGCTTTTCTGCCGGTACGGATGCGACCTCTGCGCGCTCGATCTGGCGATTGGCCGAACCGATTGCCGCAGCGGCAACCGCATCTGCGGGCTTGGCTTCGACCGCGGCCGGCGCAACGGCTGGTTCGACGGCGGAAACCGTATCGACGGTGTTCGATGTCGCAGGCTGGTCGGGTGTGGCCGCCTTCTGCAGGTCCGCCTTGATATCGTTGCCCATCTGGCGCAGCGGATTGATTGCATCGCGCAACGCATTGGCCGGATTGAGACTTTGCGCGTCGCTGATGGTCTTTCGAACCTCGTCAAGGTCCGCTTCGCGCAGCGCTTCATCGAACTGCTGACGGAATTCCGATGCCATGCCGCGCATCTTCGAGGTCATGCGGCCGAAAGCCCGCAACATTGGCGGAAGGTCTTTCGGCCCGACAACCACGATCAGAACGATTGCGATGACGACGAGCTCGGTCCAGCCGATATCAAGCATGCGATATGTCCTGCAAACCCTTGATGCCGCCAGCCCGGTATGGACACCGGACAGGCTTCACCGACACCAGACTGTTAGCGAACTTCGTCAGACTTGTGGTCAACGGTCTTGCTGTCGAGCGTCTTGTCGGTAGCAGCCGCCTCATCGTCGGACATGCCCTTCTTGAAACTCTTGATGCCCTTAGCAACGTCACCCATCAGTTCGGGGATCTTACCGCGACCGAACAAGAGCAGCACCACGACCAGAACGATCAGCCAGTGCCAAATGCTTAACGAACCCATGCTCTTACTCCTCTGAGCCTTCCCCGATTTAGGCTCTATCACATGTCAATTTTCAGGCGTGCCTCAAGCACGCGTCTCGTTGTGACAGAACCTAAGATGCCGAACTGCTTTTTTCAAACAGTAATATATCCCGCTCGTTAACTGAAAGCATTACATCACGCAATCCATGCGGCAATCGGTCCGCCCTGATGCGCGCCCGAACCACCTCTTCACAACGCGGCACAGCGAGCTCCAGAAGCTCGACCACGCCGATGAAGCGACGGGAGAGAATGCGGGCGGGAATGTCGCCATCCTCTTCGCCGACGCGCACTCCAGACAACCTGACGGCCACCGAGAGGCGCTTGCCTTCCGGATGGGGGCCGGCTGCAACGCTTCCGACCGGCGTTTCGACGCGGCCGCCACGAACCTGCGCATCGAAGACGTTGATCTCCGAGAAGAAGCCGGCGGCAAAAAGGTCCCTCGGCTCGCGGTAGAGTTCGTCGGCCGTTCCGACCTGAACGAGGCGCCCGTCCTTCAGGAGCGCGATGCGATCCGCCATGCGCATCGCCTCTTCGGCGTCATGCGTGACGACGATAGCCGTTGCCCGCGTTTCCCTGAGGATCGCCAGCGTATCGGCACGGATCGAATCCTTCAGGCGCGAGTCGAGGCCGGAAAATGGTTCGTCCATGAGCAGCACCGCCGGGCGCGGCGCGAGCGCGCGGGCAAGCGCTACGCGCTGCTGCTCGCCGCCGGAAAGCACGTGCGGATACAGATCGGCATAGTGCGACAGGCCGACACGCTCGAGCGCCGCATCCGCCTGGATCAGACCTTCCTTCTTGGGGATCGCCGTCAGACCGAAGCGGACGTTGTCGCGGATCGTCATGTGCGGGAAAAGCGCAAAGTCCTGAAACATCAGCCCGACGCCACGCTTTTCCGGCGGCAGGAACACGGAGGGGCCGGAAATTTCCTGGCCATTGAGCATCAGACGCCCAGCGCTCTGCCTCTCGATACCCGCGGCGATGCGCAGCAGGGTCGTCTTGCCGGATCCCGAAGGCCCGAGCAGGCAAAGGACCTCGCCGGCCTTTGCCGCCAGGCTGACGCCCTTGATCGTTTCCTTGGCGTGATAGCTGTGGTGAATATCTTCGAAGGTCAGGCTCGCCGCGAAGGAAACGCCCGCTGTCCGTCGCGTGGTCATGACGGGAGCGTCCTGCGGATCTGAAACCATGCTCTTGCATTCCTTGACACCAGTGGCGCAGGGTCAGCGAGCCCCGACGCCATGGAAAGCCGATATCTATAATCAGGTTTTTCTAATCGGCTTCTTCGCCCTTCGGTGTCAAGAGCCCCAGTTCCTCCAGGTCGAGCTGGGTGATCGGATCCTCGTTCTCGGCCAGTTCGTCGTCGCCGGTCGGAACGGGGATGTTGAGGTTCGAAGGCACGCGGCCGGAGAGCAGCCCGGCGCCCTTCAATTCCTCGATGCCCGGCAGGTCGCGCAGTTCCTCAAGCCCGAAGTGATCGAGGAAGTCGCGCGTCGTACCGAAGGTCACCGGACGCCCCGGTGTGCGCCGGCGCCCGCGGAACCGGACCCAGCCCGCCTCCATCAACACGTCGAGCGTACCCTTCGAGGTCTGCACGCCGCGGATATCCTCGATCTCGGCGCGCGTAACCGGCTGATGGTAGGCGATGATCGACAGAACCTCGAGGGCTGCCCTTGAAAGCTTGCGGACCTCCTGTTCGTCGGTCTGAACGACGAAAGAGAGATCGGCGGCCGTGCGGAAGGCCCAATGGTCGGCCACCTGAACGAGGTTGACGCCCCGCGTCGCGTAAACGGCTTTAAGCCGCAGCATGATTGTGCGGACATCGGCGCCACGCGGCAACCGGCTCTCGATATAGGCCTCGGACACCGGCTGCGCCGAAGCGAAGACCAGGGCTTCGGCGATCCGCTCGGCTTCCTGCTCCAGCCGGGGGTCGAGGGATGCCGTTTCGATCTCGTCCTCCTCGTCGGGAACGCCAGGCAGGTACTTCTGGGCTTCAGCCACGGGCTGCCTCCATCTCGGCGAGAGTCTCCGCATCGATCGGATTTGGTCCGCGCCGGAGATAGATCGGCGCGAAGGCCTCCTCTTGGCGGATCTCCAGGCGGCCCTCGCGAACCATTTCGAGCGACGCGGCAAAGGAGCTGGCGATTGCCGTCGCTCTCTCCTTCGGCGTCGTCATGTAGCGCACGAGAAAATGATCGAGCGCAGTCCAGTCGTCGAGACCACCGATCATGCGGGCCAGGATCAGCCGCGCATCGGACAGCGACCAGACGTGGCGCTTCTCGATTGTCACCTGGGTGATCGCCTGTCGTTGGCGCAGGCCCGCATAGGCGCTCAGCAGATCGTAGAGCGAAGCGTCGAAACCGGATTTCCTCTCGGTGACGATATGCTCCGGTGCGCCTCGGACGAAAACGTCCCGGCCGAGCCGGTTTCGGTTGATGAGCCGCGTCGCCGCCTCGCGCATCGCTTCCAGCCGCTTGAGCCGGAAGGCCAGCGCCGAGGCCATCTCCTCGCCGGTAGGACCATCATCCTTCGCCTGCTGCGGGATCAGCAGCCGCGACTTCAGATAGGCGAGCCACGCCGCCATGACGAGGTAATCGGCCGCAAGCTCGATGCGGATGCTGCGCGCGCGTTCGATAAAGGCGATGTACTGTTCGGCGAGCGCCAGGACGGAAATCCGCGAAAGGTCGACGCGTTGGCTTCGGGCGAGATGCAACAGCAGGTCGAGCGGACCTTCGAAGCCGGCGATGTCGACCACCAGCGCTTCCTCATGCAGTCCGCGCTCGGCAGTCTCGTCCTGCCACAAGGGCTCCATCGGCGCCTTCGACGCAGGCTTGCCTTGTCTTTCGCCCGCATTGCTCACTGGCAGCCCGATCCTTTCCTTCAGTCCCTGTTTGCCGTCAGCCTCTGTTTGCCTCAGACGGTTGCAAACAGGGCATTGAACTCCGCCCGCAGATCGACTTCGCTCGCATCGTCAGGCGCCCGGAACGCGGCTTCGGCGGCCCGCGCCCGGCGCAAGCTTTCGCCGGCCAGAACCGGGACGACATCCGCGACCGCCTTCATTTCCTCCATTATGCCATGACAATGCAAGACGAGATCAAGTCCCGCGGCAATGATGTTGCGCGCGCGGGTCGTCATGTCGCCGGCAAGCGCGTTCATCGACACGTCATCCGACATCAGCAGGCCGTCGAAACCGATATGGCCGCGAATGATCTCGCGCACGACCTTCGCAGAGGTGGTCGCCGGATTGTCCGGATCGATCGTGGTGAACACCATGTGCGCCGACATCGCCATCACCTCGTCCTTCATCGCAACGAAGGGCAGGAAGTCGCTCGCGGCAAGCTCGTCGAATGTGGCGCTGACGACAGGCAGGTTGTGGTGCGAGTCGACGAAGGTGCGTCCGTGGCCCGGCATATGCTTCATTACAGGCAGCATGCCGCCGGCCTTCAGTCCCTCGCCCATCGCACGGCCGATTGCCGTGACGGTCTCGGGATCGTGCCCATAGGCGCGATTGCCGATGACGTCGTGGCTGCCGGGCACGGGCACGTCGAGCACAGGCAGGCAATCGACGGTGATGCCGAAGCGCATCAGGTCAAAGGCATGCAGGCGTCCCATCAGCCAGGCGGCGCGCAGACCGAGCTCCGCGTCGCGGCGGTAGATTTCGCCGATCGCCGCGCCATTCGGATACTGCTGAACGAGCGGTGGGCGGATGCGTTGAACGCGTCCGCCTTCCTGGTCGATGAGCACGGGCGCATTGGGATTGCCGATACTCTCGCGAAGGGCTGCCACCAGATCCGAGATCTGCTGCTCCTCGCCAATGTTGCGACCGAAGAGGATGAAGCCCCAGGGGCGTTCTCCTGCAAAGAAATCGCGCTCGTCGCTCGTGAGGGAAAGGCCCTTGCAGCCGGAGATAAATGCTTTTGATTCGCTCATCCCAAAAGCATAGAGCGCGGGCTGCCCGGCGCGAAGCCACAAAGACAGCGCCCCCCCCACTCATGCACAAGGTCATGGGGCAATCGGAAGCCCGAAAACGCGAAGGGCGCGGCCTCCTCGGCCGCGCCCTTCGTCAACTCGATCATTATGCCCGTTTACTTGGTAACCAGGCAGCTTCCGCCGGCGCCCTTGTACTTGGAGCAAAGGGCATTGGCCTCGTCCTTCGAACCGGCCGGGATGCGGACGCGGTAGTAGGTACCCTTGCCGGCGATCTCCGCCTTGCGGATGTCGACGCCGCGGCCGCCGATGACGCTTCCGAACTTGCTCGAAAGGCTGTTGTAGGACTTCTGCGCCTCGGCTTCAGACGGCAGAGATGCGACCTGGATGAAGTAGCCACCGGCCGGAACCGATGCCGTGGCAACCTGCTGCGCGGGCTGGGTCTCAACCGGGAGAGCGGCCTGCTCTTCCGCCGGACGGGCGTTTTCGGCAGGCTGTGCGGCCGGACGGGTCTGCGGCGTCGGCGCCTTTTCGCCACCGGCAGAAGCCGTCGTCGTGACGCTGCGCACCGGAACCTGTTCGATGTTGGCGTTACCCGTTGCGGCAAGCGCAACCTGGTCGGTGTTGGCCGCAGCCTGCCCTGCAGCAGCGACTTCGTTCGAAGGTGTTGCGGGCAGCGGCTGGGTCGTGCCAGCGACATCGGTTGCCGGTGCTGCAACCGGCTCCTCGCGAGCAACCAGCGTTCCATCCGGCTTGACGATCATCGTGCGCACCTTCCTCGGTGCGACGGCCGGCGTCTTGTCTTCTTCCTGGGCAGCGGTCTCGCCATTTGCGCCATCCGGCAGCAGGCGATCACCGTCCTCTTCGTTTGGCAGTGCCGTCTGCAGGGTTTCGGCCTCGTTGCTGCCTTCGAGCGGCAGGGTCTCCGGCGTCAGCGTCCTCTGGACGACATCCATCGGCTCCTCGGTCGAAGAGACCAGGGCTTCCTGCTGCGGGGCACCAGCCTGAGCACCGGCAACGCGGTCATAGACCGCCTTGTCCTGGTTCGGCACGGTCTTGCCGCCCTTTTCCTCAGGCACGACCTTGACCGGGGCCTTGTCGGCCAGAATGATCTTCGGGCCTTCGGCCGAGCTAACCGCGCCGCTACCGCCCATCCAGGCGTAGACGGCAGCGCCACCAAGGATGATGACGCCGGCAACGCTTGCTGCCAGCAACATCGTGCGCTGCGAGCGACGGCCGGTGCCATATTCGCGGTATTCGCCGGCATCCTGCTGGCTCTGCGCCGCTGAAACCCGTTCGGCATCGCGGGCAACCGCCGGACGCTCGACGATCGAGCGGCGGAAGTCTTCTTCCATCGCCTTTTCAAACTCGTCGAAATCGTCAAGCGAACCCTGACCGAAGGCCGGAGCAGCGGCAGCGGCCGGTGCCGGACGGGCCGGCTCCACCTTTTCGACGGCCGCCGGACGGCTTTCCTTGACCGGAGCCGGCGTTCCGAAGAGCTGGGCCATTTCCGCGTCGATGTCGAGATCGTAGTCGGCCGGATAAGCGACCGGCTTCTCGGTCTCGATAACCGGCAGCTGCGGCACGTCCATATCCGCGATCGGGGCGACGCCGTTCTCGGCTTCGGCAATCATCGACGGATCGAAGGGCAGCGTGCTCTCGGGCTGTGCTTCCTGGCGCTCGACCGGCGCGGGAGCGACGTAAGGCTCGACGAACCGCTCCGGCTCGCGCTGCGGAACGGCCGCCTGCGCGACCGGCTGCACCGGTGCTTGCGGTACGACGGCAGCAACGACCGGCTCATCTACGGTGACGTCTGCGAAGTCGAGCTTCAGCGCCTCGTCGGAGAGCTCAATTTCGAAGTTCTCGATGTCGAAGCTCGGCTCGTGCTCCGGCTGCGCAATTGGCTTGGCCACCTCGACCAAGGGTTCCGCGACCTGAACGGGAGCAGCTGCCGCTGACGCAACCGGCGCTGCAACAGCGGCCACCGGTGCTGCGACCGACGATACCAACGGGCCGGCAAAGGCACGCTGCTGGCTGGCGCCCGAGGCGGACGCAACCGGCGTCGCACGGCTGAAGGTGGGCGTAAAGGGATAAGGGCTCTTCTTTATCGGAGCGGCAGTGGCAACCGCTGGCGTGACCACCGGCGCCACGACGGGCTGTGTTTCCACATGGAGAGCCGGATGCGACTGGACCGCAGCGGCAACCATCGCTGAGACCGGCGGAACCGGGAACCGTTCGATGTCCGCCAGAAGATCGTCGCGGCCAGCATCCTGCTCGACGACTGCCTGAGCTGCGACCACGTCTTCCTGATAGGGAGGCTCAATTTCGCGCTCTTCGGCCGCGACATCGAAGCGCGGCTGTTCATAGGCCGAAAATGCATCCGCAACCGGAGCCGGCTCGGCCCAGACCGGAGCGGCTTCGACGGCCGGCGCCTGCCATGCATCGACGAACTGATCACGCGGATCGATATCCTGCGGTTCGACGTGCGCCGCAACCTCGGCAACGTCATCCGACAACAGATCGGCTTCGCCAAGCGACAACTCGAGTTCGCGCTCAAGATCGAACGCCGGCTCGTCGACGACGGCCTCGGCGTTGTCGTCTTCGGCAACCTGCGGCGCCACGGAGAAGGCGTGAACCTCGGCATAGTCCTCGTCAGCGACGGGGGCTGGCGCCGCTTCGACGCGTTCGGGCTGGACGAACACCGGCTCTTCAAGCTCGGCGACGGGCTCCGCCACCGGCTCTTCGTGAACGACGACGTGTTCGGCTACCGGCTCGAACCGGGGCTCTTCGATCGGAGCCGGCTGGATTGGAGCCGGCTGCGGCGCGGACCGCGGCGCGTCGTAGCTGTCGAACGCGCGAAGCAGCTCGTCTTCGAGATCGAAGGCGGGATCTTGACGCACCGCCTCCTGGTGTCGTTGCAGTTCCTGCAACTGTTGGACGGCCGGCCGGGCATCGTAACCGACGATCCGGGCGAGTTCGGCCAACGGATCATCGTCTGCCAATACATCGAATTCAGCCGGCCCGCTTCGTGCGAATTGTTTGTCTGCCATGCTCTCCACTCACAATTGCCTGTATCGCTGTGCCAGTGCATTGTGGGAAAATGGTGACAATACTTATCGCATTTCCTCCGGTGCGGAGGTGCCTGTAATAGACAGGCCGGATTTCAATACCGAAGCGACAGCATGCACCAGCCCGAGTCTGGCAGTACTTAATTCTCTATTTTTATCGTTAACAAAACGTAATTCCGGATTCTCTTTACCTTTGTTCCAATGTGCGTGGAAGGCGGCGGCAAGATCATACAGGTAAAACGCGATGCGATGCGGCTCCTGAGCCAGTGCCGCAGCCTCGATGACTCGCGGATATTCTGCGAGCTTGGCGACGAGCTGGAGCTCCGTCGGATCCGTGATCTGGCCCAGAACGGCACTGGCGAGATCGACCGATTCGAGGTTCAGATCCGGGAATGCGTCCGCGGCCTGGCGGAAGACCGAGCGGCAGCGCGCATGCGCATACTGCACATAGAAGACCGGGTTATCCTTCGACTGTTCTGTTACTTTAGCAAAGTCGAAGTCGAGCGGTTCCGAGTTCTTCCGATAGATCATCATGAATCGAACCGGATCGCGGCCGACTTCATCGACGACATCGCGCAGCGTGACGAAGTCGCCGGAGCGCTTCGACATCTTCACCGGCTCGCCGTCACGGAAGAGCTTGACCAGCTGGCACAACAGAACCGTAAGCTTCGACGAACCGCCGGAGACGGCGCGCGCCAGCGCTTCCAGGCGCTTGACGTAGCCGCCATGGTCGGCACCGAGGACATAGATCATCTCGTCGAAGCCGCGGTCGAACTTGTCCTTGAAGTAGGCAACGTCGGCGGCGAAGTAGGTATAGCTGCCGTCCGACTTGATCAGCGGCCGGTCGATATCGTCGCCGACCTCGGTCGAGCGGAACAGCGTCTGCTCGCGGTCTTCCCAATCCTCCGGGAGCTGGCCCTTCGGCGGCGGCAGCGTGCCCTTGTAGACGTGGCCCTTGAAGGTCAGGTCGTTGATCGCCGTGCGGATGGCGGCAGCACCGTTCGCGTGCAGCGTGCGCTCGGAGAAGAAGACGTCGTGATTGACGTTCAGCGCCGCGAGATCCTCGCGGATCATCGCCATCATCGCGTCGATCGTCCGGTCCTTGACGAGCGGCATCCACTTGTCTTCAGGCATCAGCCTGAGGCTCGTGCCGAATTCGTCGGCGAGCGCCTCGCCGACCGGCACGAGATAGTCGCCCGGATAAAGGCCCGGCGGGATCTCGCCGATCTCTTCGCCCAGCGCTTGGCGATAACGCAGGAATGCGGACCGCGCGAGAACGTCGATCTGCGACCCCGCATCGTTGATGTAGTATTCCTTCGTGACCTCATAGCCGGAGAAGGCCAAAAGGTTGGCCAGCGCGTCGCCGACAACGGCTCCGCGGCAATGGCCGACATGCATCGGGCCGGTCGGGTTGGCCGATACGTATTCGACGTTGACCTTGCGGCCGCCACCGACAGCGCTACGGCCGTAGTCGACGCCCGCACGCGCCATGCCCGACAGCAGCTTCTGCCAGTAGGAAACGGAAAGGCGGACGTTGATGAAGCCCGGACCGGCGACGGAGACGTCGGTGACTTCCGGATCCTGCTTGAGCTTCTCGACGATGAGTTCGGCAAGCGCGCGAGGATTCATGCCGAGCGGCTTTGCCAGCACCATCGCAGCATTGGTCGCAACATCACCATGGCTCGGATCACGTGGCGGCTCGACATTGACACGGCCGAAGTCAAGCTCGGATCGCTTTTCTCGAACGCTTTCAAGCGTTTCTAGAATGTCCTTAATTCTTGATTCGAAGTCCGTGAAGAGATTCATCTGATCCGTCCGCTTTTCCCGGCCACAAGTGACCGGCGCAAAACTCAAAAAGGAGGCTCGGTTCGGCCGAACCGCAAGCCTCCGGGCGGGGGGTCCCTAGCGCAAATCGGGCGTATGGTCAAACAAGCGCTTGTGCACGCTGATCGCAAAAGTGTCGGTCATGCCGGCGAGGTAGTCGCCGACGTGCCGCGCCCGCGCCGGCTCCGCCATGCCGGCAATCTGGTCGATCCAATAGTGCTCACGCATCAGCTGCGGGTCGTCCATGAAGGCATGATAGAGATCGCAGACGATCGAGGCTGCATTTTCGCGCACGCGCATGACTTCCGGGTGCCGGTAGATCCGGGTCATCAGCAAGCGCTTGATCTGCTTGTCCGTCTCGCCCATCTCCTCAGAGAAGGTCGCCATCACGGTGCCGGCCTGGCGCACATCGGCAGCACTTTGCGGCCGTATCTCGCCGATCCGTTGCTGCGCGACGCCGATGACGTCCTCGACCATCGCGGTAATCTGACGCCGCATGATCTCATGCGTGAAGCGGCTTCTTTCAAGACCGGGATAACGGTCATGGACCTCGCGCATCAGGCGCGCGAGAAACGGCACGTCTTCGAGCATTTCGAAGGTGAGATAGCCAGCCCGCAGACCGTCATCGATATCATGGGTGTTGTAGGCGATATCGTCAGCAATGGCCGCGACCTGCGCTTCGAGGCTCGCAAAACTCGCCAGTTCCAGATCATGCAGCGCGCAATAGTCGAGGATCGGCTGCGGCACGGGCCCTCGCGTGCCCTCACCGTCCGCGGTCAGCAACGGCCCGTTGTGCTTGACCAGGCCTTCCAGGCTCTCCCAGGTCAGGTTCAACCCGTCGAACTCGGCGTAGCGACGCTCGAGCTTGGTGACGATGCGCAGCGACTGGGCATTGTGATCGAAGCCGCCATAGGGCTTCAGCATCTCGTGAAGGGCATCCTCGCCCGTATGGCCAAAGGGCGTGTGGCCGAAATCATGCACGAGAGCGACGCCTTCGGCCAGATCTTCGTCGAGCTTGAGCGCGCGCGCCAGAGCCCGGGCGATCTGCGCCACCTCGATCGTGTGCGTAAGACGGGTGCGGTAGTGATCGCCGTCAGCGGCAATAAAGACCTGCGTCTTGTGCTTCAGGCGGCGAAACGCCGTGGTGTGCACGATGCGGTCGCGGTCGCGCTGAAAATCGGAGCGCGTCGCGCTCGTCGCTTCGGGAAAGAGCCTGCCGCGCGTCATCCAGGGATTCGACGCGAACGGCGCATGTTCACCATAACCGAAGCCGAGCGCATTTTTGTCGAATGTCATCTTCCACCTAATTCGTCGTCCCATTGACGGGACATTCAAGCCTTCATACCTATAGTGAAAGCTACGGAAACGCGTGATGCAAGATCGACCGATTCCGCAAGCGGAAGCAACGGCTTGGCCGCGGGTCTTGAAAGAGGCCCCGAAACCGACCAGATCGGATGCTTTAACACAGGGCAATTCTCTCCGGTTCTTGACCCCGGCAGGAGGCAGATATGACGCATGAAACCGTGACCCTCTCGGACGCTGCAGCGAAGCGGATCGCCACGATCCTGCGTTCAGACAGCCACAACAACGCCATGCGAGTGTCCGTCGAGGGCGGCGGCTGCTCGGGCTTTTCCTACAAGTTCGACCTGGTCGACAGCAGCAATGACGACGACCTGGTGCTGGAAAAGAACGAAGCCAAGGTCCTGATCGACAGCCTGTCGCTCGTCTATATGGGCGGCTCGGAAATCGACTTCGTCGACAACCTGCTCGGCCAGTCGTTTCAGATCAAGAATCCGAACGCGGTTGCAAGCTGCGGATGCGGAACGAGTTTTTCCATCTGACGCCAGCGCCCCACGTCTCTCTTAGCCGGCTCCGTTTCAACAACGAACGGAGCCGTTTGCGTCAGAGATAGGGCGATCCGAGCCAGAGAATGCGGTTCGCCAATCGATCCGCGAACGACTTCTTGCGCAGCCTTTCGAGCGTGACCGGCTCGGCTGATGCGAGAATGTCGGAGATCGTGCCATTGATCGCCTCGGCGAAGCCATGGTCGAGAACCTCCAAGTCGAACTCGAAGTTGAGGCGCAGGGAGCGCGGGTCGAGATTGGTGGACCCGACATAGGCCCAACGCTCGTCCACGGTCAAAAGCTTGGAGTGGTTGAAGGCGCCCTTCGCCCGCCAGACGCGACAATGGCCCTTCAGCACCTGATCGAACTGCGCAGTCATCGCCCTGTCGACCAGCAGCAGATTGTTGACTGCGGGAACGATGATATCCACCTCGACGCCGCGGCGCGCGGCGGTGACGAGCGCGCTGATCAGTTCGCGGTCCGGCAGGAAATAGGGTGACATCACGCGGATATTCTTCTGCGCGACCGAAAACGCCCCCATGAGCATCTTGTGATTGGTCTCATTGGTGGCGTCAGGTCCGGATGGCACGGCGCGCATCAGTACCGACGGCCCATCCGCCGGCAGCGGTGCCTCTTCGATCGCCCATGCGGGGCCCGCCAGAACCTCGCCACTTGAGAATTGCCAATCTTCGGACGAGACCTGGAAGATATCGGCGACCACCGGTCCGGCCATGCGGAAATGCGTATCCTGTGCCGGCGCCTGACCGGCGATCTCGCTGGTGAAGCCCACCCGGATGTTCATGCCGCCGGCAAAGGCAACCTGACCGTCGACCACGAGGATCTTGCGGTGCGTGCGCAGGTTGGCATAGGGCAGCCGTAGCCCCATGATGATGTTGCCGTTGAAAACCGCCGTCGGAACGCCCGCCGCCTCAAGATGACCGACAATGCTCGGCACCGAGTAGCGCGCGCCTACGGCGTCAATCAGCACCCGCACCTCGACACCCCGCGCCACCGCCGCGATCAGGGCGTCTGCAAAGCGCAGGCCGATGACGTCGCGATCGAAGATATAGCTTTCGAGCAGGATCGAGCGCCGGGCGCCGGCGATCGCTTCCAGCATCGCGGCATAGACGGCATCGCCGCCTGCGAGCACCGAAATACGGTTGCCCGTGGACATACGATGGCGTGAAACGCGGTCGCCGAGGATCTTCATCGCCGCAAATCGTTCTCCGAACTGCACCGATATGTCGGCATCCGAAACGTCGAAGCGGCCGAACTGATCCGGCCCCTGCCCGCGCAACAGAGCGCGTTGCGAGCCGATCGAGGAGCGCCGGATACGGTTGATTCCGGCAACGGCATAGATCAGCGCGCCGACGATCGGCGAAAGCAGGACGACACCGACCCAGCCCGCCGCGGCGCGTACGTCGTCCTTCGTCATCGCGGCATGAATGGCGGCAGGAATGCCCAGCGCGAAGGACAAAAGCGCCAGGATATGCGGCCAATAATTCTGCACGAGATCGATCATGGGCGGGACTATAGCCCGCCAACGGGCGGAATCAATTCGACGCCTGCAGCGTATACCGTATCGACCGCTGCCCCCTCATGGGAAGCGTCGGTGCTGCTCGCGCGCGCTGTTGAAAACCCGCAGGTAACGGATTTGTCAAAAGAATCCGGAGCGGCTAGAAATGACCCCGCCAAGGACTTAACCGACATGGAAGGGCGTTTCGAGCCATGAAGATTGCCACCTGGAACATCAATGGCGTCAAGGCGCGAATCGACAGCCTGCTGGCCTGGCTGAAGGAAAGCGGACCGGATATCGTCTGCCTGCAGGAGATCAAATCGGTCGACGACGGCTTTCCGCGCCTCGAGATCGAGGCGCTTGGCTATCATGTCGAAACACACGGCCAGAAGGGCTTCAATGGCGTCGCGCTGCTTTCCAAGCTGCGGCCGGACGAGGTCAATCGCGGCCTGCCTGGTGACGATACGGACGAACAGTCACGTTTCATCGAAGGTGTCTTCTCGGTCGAAGGCGGCGCGATCCGCGTCTGCTCGCTCTACCTTCCGAACGGAAACCCCGTCGACAGCGAGAAATACCCCTACAAACTCGCCTGGATGCGCCGGCTTGAGGCCTATGCGAAGCAGCGCCTGTTGCTGGAAGAACCCTTCATCCTTGCCGGCGACTACAACGTCATCCCCGAGGAACACGACTGCTGGGATATCAAGGTCTGGCAGAACGATGCCCTCTTCCTGCCGGAAACGCGCGAGGCATTTCGCCGGCTGCGCAACCTCGGCTTCACCGACGCTGTGCGCGCGACGTCGGACGCTGTGCCGCTCTATACGTTCTGGGATTATCAGGCCGGCTGCTGGCCGAAAAATTTCGGCATCCGCATTGATCATCTGATGCTGTCGCCGGAGGCGACCGATCGGCTGGTGTCGACATCCATCGACAAGCATGTCCGCGCCTGGGAGAAGCCTTCGGACCACGTGCCCGTCATCGGGACGTTCGCGTTTGCGCCCGCTTAAGGCGCGTTTTTCCAGATCTTAGTGTGTGGAGAATGGTCCCAGGGCCGGCGGCGGTTCGGGGACCGCTCGACGATGACAATCAGTCGTCGTCGCCCTGCATGTGCAGGTTCTGCGACAGTGCGATTGCGGTGCGTCGATCGTCCTCGCTGGCAAGCGAGAAGGCCTGCTCCTGCATCGACTGCATCCACGGCCGATCCTTCGGCGAACACTGGTCGAGTGCCGCAGTCATGAACGCGAGACCACGAACGGTCTGGCCTTCCTGGAAAATCACATTGCCAAAGACGCCCATGGCGCCGGCGTGACCGCTCTTGCGCGCACGATTGAGCCATTTCTTGGCCTGCTGAACGTTCACGCTACCGCCCTCGCCCGACAAGAGCATGCGCGCGAGCTGGAACTGCGCCTCGGCGACGCCGAAGGTCGATGCCGCCTGGAAATAAAGCTGGCGCGCCTGGGACATGTCGGACTTGATCGGGCTGTCGGGAATGCCGCGGCGATAGTAGCCGGCAAGGGAGATCAACGCGTTGACGAAGTAACCGGTGTCTTCCGAGCCTGGCTCCACGCCCTCCTGGGCGATTTCGCTATAGATCTTGAAGGCTTCAAGGTCGTTCTCGGCGACGCCGTCGCCATAGGCGTACATGTTGGCGAGGGCCCAGCGGGATCCGGTGTGGCCCTTCTCGGCCGCGTATTTGTAAGCTTCTACGGCCTCGTCCTTGCGGCCATTCTTGTAGGCGGAAAACCCGAACTTGAAGAGCGCGAACGGACCTGATTCTTTGGTGACGCCCGCACCGGGATCAAAAGCGTAGGCCGGCATGGCGAAGGTCCCACAGACCGCCAGCGACACGCCGAGTATCGCAACCTTTAGTGACTTTAGTTCACCCGCAAGCATCACAGTCTAATTCTTCCGTTCCAGCCGGCCACGCCGAACCCATCACCGCTGCAAACACACAAGCCCGGACGACCCGCCGCCGGGAACTGCACCAACTCCGCCGACAAAGCCGGCGCAACCTTTCCACAATGAAACTTCGACATAGTCCCCGAAGCAGTCATTTTAATGGACCACTTGCACTGGCGTGCCGGAGGCCACATTTCTCATGACGGTCATCGATCCAAGTTTCATTTCACCCCAAACGCTGCAGGTATCGCACTCACATTGCAGGCTTGTCCCTATATCGCTGCTCCCTGTTTGTGGCGGGAAATGGACATAGCCGGAACGAGTCTGATCCTAGCAAACTCTAGCATTAAAAGTGTTGCTGAATCGTCACATTGCGGGACAGTGCGGACGCGTGGTTAAGAGGCTCCACACATAAGAAAGGCCCGGTAAAAACCGGGCCTTGCAGGATCAGATGACGAAGGATCAGAACTTCACTTTGATCGATGTCGAAATGGCACCGACAAAGTCGTCGTCGAAATCGTAGGAAACGTCGTCACCAATGACGTCGTCCCCATACTTCACCGCACCGGAACTGCCGCCGGTCATGATGCCGACAGCACCAGCAAGACGGAACTCAAGGTTCTCGGTCGGCGTGTAGGAAACACCGGTTCCCAGCGTCCAGGTGTCGGTCTGCGTTCCATAACCGTGGCTGGTGCCGCGGTCCCAGGTCAGGCTGACGGCGCCGCTCCACTGATCATTGAACTTGTGGCCGACACCGCCGGTGATCGTCCAGCCGTCACGGTAGAGAAGATCAAGGCTCGTGCATGGCGTAGTACGGGAGACCGTGGCGGGGCAGAACTTCAGAACCTGAAGCTGGCTCCAGTCCGTCCACTTCACCGAGCCAAATGCCGCCCAACCGGGTGCAAAGCCGCTCTGCAGCTTGAGTTCCAGCGAGTCCGGCATCGAAGCCGCACCGTTTACGTCGTATTTCGTACCGGTCACAAGGCCCACACCCGGTACAACGAAGCCCAGCTGGCGAAGGTCGATGAAGCCCGAGAGGTTATCCAGATCGACAGCACTGTTGTAGACGAGGCTCGCTCGCAAGGCATACTCGGGGATTTCGTAGGCAGCACCTGCGCGCCAGCCCCAGCCATGCCCTCCAAGCTCGAGCCTGCCAATGCCGGTAAAGGCACCAGCGAGCGGCGTGCCTGTATAATCCTGAACCAGCCGTTCCTTGAAGCCGTTGACTTCCTGATAGAAGACGCCGCCGATCACACGGAACTGGCCTGGCCCCATGTCCCATTTGTAGGAGCAGGTCGCGGCGTAGTTGTCGCTCTCTACTTTCGTTTCGATATTGCTGTTGGCACCGGCCCAGTTCTGCCCCGGATTGGTGTGGGCACCCCAGGGCTGGGAGTAGTCAGCCATACAGTCGACGCTGTCACCAAAGGCCGCCTTAACGCCGACGCGCGGAACCCAGTAGCTCTCGGTGTCGTCAGCAGTATTCGGTCTGTTGTTGAGATTGCCGCCACCAAAAGTCCCGGTAAGGATGTTGGTGTTCCCGGTATCGGTATCACGGACGTTCTTCAATTCGCGCTGCGGATTGACGTAGGTCGCCGACGCTTCCCCCGCATAATCCGACGGGTCGAACAGCAGATCGATGTTGTAACCGCCGCGCTCAAGACCGCCCGCGTGCGCGGCGGAGGCAAACAGCAAACCCGCTGCTACCGACAGAACACCCCGCTTTAAATTCATGTGAGCCATCCAGCTCCTCCCCTGCACTGCAAAACTGCGACATTCCACCTCATGTCGTGTGGGCCGAAGTATTCTCACGATCCCGTGAAATCGCAAATGCGAGATCTAGCAGTTAGCAGGCTCGATCGGTCACAGAATTTACGTAAGATTCTCATGATTTAGCCACAATGGCGCCAGATCGGAACCATTTTTCCAGAATCATGGATGAAATCCACTGAATTAGAATGGATTTCCAAACCATCGAAAACCTGTGTCGCCTGAACAACATTATCGCTTTTTGCGGTAGAACAGCGAAAAACTCCGTTGAAGTTCCGCTCAAACGCCACGCGCGCTTAATGACCCGCGCAGCAGATTCAACTGATCGAATCAATGCCAAATCTCGATAGGCTGAAGTCTATCTTGCATCGATAAAATAAAAAATCCGCGGCATTTCTGCCGCGGATTTCGATTTCTGACGGTCAGGCATTCTCTTGAACGCCCTCTCGTTGAATCCGTCGATTAACGGCCTCAACCGGCCTCGGCGACGCGCGTCAGCGCAACGCTCAGCGATTCCTTCTGGAGATCGAGCTCTACGAGGCGTTCACGTTCCGCTTCGACCAGTTCCGGCTTTGCGTTGGCGACAAACTTCTCATTGGCCAGCTTGCCGAGGATGCGCTCGCGCTCGGCTTCCACCTTGGCGATCGCCTTCTCAAGTCGGGCCTTCTCGGCGGAAAGGTCGATCAGGTTGCCGAGCGGCAGGCAGGCCGTTGCCTCGCCAACGACGATCTGGGCGCTGCCGCGCGGCGCAACAGTGGCGTGGTCGATATGCTCGACGCGCGCCAGACGACCGATGGCCTGCGCATGCTGCTGCAGGCGCTCGCGCGTCAGGTTGTTGGCACCGACAACGATCAGCGGCGCGGTTGCCGCCGGCGGGACGTTCATCTCCGAACGGACCGAACGAATGCCCGAAACCAGATCGATCAGCCAGTTGATCTCGTCGGCCGCCGTGTCGTCAGCATAGGACGGCGCCGGCCATTCGGCGTGGCACAGCAGCGTCGAACGCTCCTGGCCCTCGCCTGCCGTCTGCGCCCAGAGCTCTTCCGTCATGAACGGCATGAACGGGTGCAGCAGCTTGTAGATCTCGTCGAGAACGTAGGCGACGCAAGCCTGCGACTCGCGTTTTGCCGCTTCGTCCTCGCCACTGAAGATCGGCTTCAGCAGTTCGAGGTACCAATCGCAGAACTGGTTCCAGACGAACCGATAGAGGCTGCCGGCCGCGTCGTTGAAGCGATAGGCATCGAGCGCCTCGGTGACGTCGCGGATGGTCCGCGACAGCTCCGTCAGGATCCAGCGGTTGACGGTGAGCGATGAGGTTTCAGGAATGAACCCATCGCTGCTGGTAACGCCATTCATCTGGGCAAAACGCGTCGCGTTCCACAGCTTGGTGCCGAAGTTGCGGTAGCCGGCGATGCGGGCCGGGTCGAGTTTCACGTCACGCCCCTGGGCCGCCATGATCGCCAGCGTGAAGCGCAAGGCGTCAGCACCGTATTCGTCGATCAGTTCGAGTGGATCGATGACGTTGCCCTTCGACTTCGACATCTTCTGGCCGTTCTTGTCGCGAACGAGCGCATGGACGTAGACGGTATGGAAAGGCTCGACCGGAGTGCCGTCGGCATCCTTCATGAAATGCAGGCCCATCATCATCATCCGGGCAACCCAGAAGAAGATGATGTCGAAACCGGTGACCAGCACGTCGGTCTGATAGTACTTCTCCAGTTCCGGCGTCTCGTTCGGCCAGCCGAGCGTGGAGAACGGCCAGAGCGCCGAGGAGAACCAGGTGTCGAGAACGTCTTCGTCACGCGTCAGGATTTCGCCCGGCTTGAAGTTCTCGAGCAGATCCTCGACATAGGCCTTCATCGGGCCTTCATGCGCCAGATAATGCTGGATCGCCGCGTGCAGCGCCTCTTCCTCGGTCTTTTCGACGAAGACCTGACCGTCCGGACCGTACCAGGCCGGGATCTGGTGCCCCCACCACAGCTGGCGCGAAACGCACCAAGGTTGAATGTTTTCCATCCACTCGTAGTAGGTCTTCTCCCAGTTCTTTGGAACGAAGTTGGTCCGACCTTCCTTGACGGCGGCGATCGCGGGCTTGGCCAGCGTCTTCGCGTCAACGTACCATTGCTCCGTCAGACGCGGTTCGATCGGCACGCCGCCACGGTCGCCATGGGGAACCATGTGCTTGTGCGGCTCGATCTTGTCGAGCAGGCCCGCCTCTTCGAAGATGCGAACGATGATCTTGCGCGCTTCGAAGCGGTCCTTGCCTTCGAGTTCGTCCCAGGCACCGTGCAGGGCAGCCGGATCGCTGAGCCCTTCGAGGAAATCCTCGTTGTCCTTGATCGTGATGCGGCCTTCGATCGTCATAATGTTGATCGCGCGCAGGCCGGCGCGCTTGCCGACGTCGAAGTCGTTGAAATCATGCGCAGGCGTGATCTTCACCGCACCGGTACCGGCGGTCGGATCCGCATAGTCGTCGGCAACGACAGAAATGCGGCGACCGACGATCGGCAGAATGACGTGCTTGCCGATCAAAGGCTTGTAGCGCTCATCCTCCGGATTGACCGCGATGCCGCTGTCTCCGAGCATGGTTTCAGGACGCGTCGTGGCGACGACGAGGTAATCGCGCTTTTCCCACTCGGTCGCCTTGCCCTCTTCATCGAAGGCGACCGGGTAATCGAAGGTTACGCCAGGCTCCAACGGATAGCGCAGGTGCCAGAGGTTGCCGTTGATCTCGTGCTGCTCGACCTCCAGATCCGAAATCGCGGTCAGAAGCTTCGGGTCCCAGTTGACCAGGCGCTTATCCTTGTAGATCAGGCCTTCCTTGTAGAGCGAAACGAAGACCTCGAGAACGGCTTCGGACAGCCCTTCGTCCATGGTGAAGCGTTCGCGCGACCAGTCGCAGGACGCGCCAAGACGCTTCAATTGGTTGAAGATGAGCCCGCCCGATTCGGCTTTCCATTCCCAGACCTTCTCGATGAAGGCTTCGCGGCCCATCTGCCGGCGGTGCTGCTGGCTCTCCATCAGCTTACGCTCGACGACCATCTGGGTGGCGATGCCTGCATGGTCCATGCCCGGCTGCCACAACACGTCCTTGCCGCGCATGCGCTCGAAACGCACGAGCACGTCCTGAAGCGTGTTGTTGAGCGCGTGGCCCATGTGCAGCGAACCCGTCACGTTCGGCGGCGGGATCACGATGCAGAAACTGTCGGCGCCGGGCTTGGCACCCGCCCCTGCACGAAACGCGTTTTCTTCGTCCCACTTCTTGGCGATACGCGGGTCGACGGATGCGGAATCGTAGGTCTTATCAAGCATTTTGGAGCCAATTTACGAGATTGATGTCAGCGTCTTGTAAACCGGAACGGCCGGTGCAAGTCAACACGAACGCAAAAAGCCGCGACGATCGCGCGGCTTCTTTCGTGTTCGGATTCGGCATTTAGCGGCGGGGGCCGCGCGCGACGCGTTCGATTTCCTCGCGGACGAGCCGCTCGACAAGCGTCGGCAGATTGTCATCGAGCCATTCCTGCAGCATCGGCCGTAGCATCGCTTCGGCAATTTCATCAAAGGAACGCCGCGATTCCTGATCCACTGCGTGGGCAAGATCGCCGAACGACTGAGCGACCTTGCGGCCGACCTCCGGCGAGACGATCGCCGCAAGCGCCGTCTCCGGCGCGGGCGCTTCCGGCGGAACGACGGCGGCCACCGGCGGAACCGCGCTTAGAACTTCCGGGAGTTCGACTGGCGGCGGCGCTACGACTTCCGGCTCTGCCGGCGCCTCAACAGCAGCAGCGGGCTCGATCACCGGCGCTTTCGGCGCGGAAACCGCCGCCATGCGCGAGGTGACGACCGGACTGTCCTGAATAGCGACGACCTGCGGCGCAGGCGGCACCTCACGTCCGGCAAAGCCCGTCGTATGACGCTCGGACGCGGCGCGAACCCGTGCTGCGACATCGGCAAGTGAAAGCGGCGGCTGCGCTGCCGGCGACGGCTCCGACAGCCCGGCCTGGCTGTCCACGACCGGTTCGACAAACGCGGCCTTGGGCGCCTCATCGCGTCGGCCAAAGGCGATCGTCTCGATCTCGCTGTCGATGGTCAGCTCGATCTCGTCGTTGCCCTCGTCCTCGAACTGCTCCTGCGGCGCAAATCCGGCTTGCCCGGGTTCGTTGCTCTCAATGATCTTGCGAATGGATGCCAGGATTTCATCCATCGACGGTTCACGCGCGACATTGAGCTGTGCCATTTCCATCCTCGTTTGACGCGGCAGACATGTGTCCCAAAACTGGACATGCGCCGATTTCCGACAAACCTTAAGTGAGTTCGCGAACGAAACATACGCCACGAATCAACGCTAAGGATTCTTGCACAGATTTGTTTTCAGGGGAAAAAATAGAAACGCCCCGGGGAAGACCCGAGGCGTTGGCAGGTACTCAATGATGCGAACGGACGCCTTAGCGACCGTCAACGGTTCGCAGACCGAACCACTTGTCCTTGACCACTTCGTAGTGCTCTTCGGCACGGTATTCGGCAACCTGCAGGCCCTGATCCTTCACGGTCAGCCGCGCGGCGGCAGCAAGCAGCGAATAGCTCGCAACGACCGCGTCGCGCTGGGCAACGGCCAGAAGTTCCTGTGCCTGAAGCACGTCCTGCTGCGAATCAAGCACGTCGAGTGTCGTACGCTGGCCGACCTTGCGCTCTTCGATCACGCCATCGAGAGCCAGCTTGGCGGCGGAGATCTGCGCCTTGTTGGCGGAGATGCGCGCAATCGCGGCTTCCAGCTGAGCATAGGCGGAGACAATAGTCTGCTGTACCGCCGCACGCGCCGAATCGACGAGGATGCGCTGCTGGCCGAGACGTTCCTTGGCCTGGCGGATCTGGCCGTACTCGGCGCCACCCTGATAGATCGGAACTTCGAGGCGAGCCGTAATGCTCGATGCATTGCTATCGAACTGGCTGGCATTGCCGGTGGTGCGGCCAACCTGGCCCTGCAGCGTCACACCGGGGAGCATCGTGCCTTCCGCCGACTTGACCTGATAACCGGCCGAATCAACGGAGTACTGCGCCGACAGAATGATCGGGCTTTCGCGCAGACCTGTCGCGACGGCCTGATCGAGCGTGCGCGGCAGGGCCTTCGAAGCCGGCGAAGCCTGCTTGATGCCGCGCGGCACATCGCCGACGATCTGTACATAGGTCGCTTCGCTCTGCTTCAACTGAGCGACGGCGACGATAAGCTGCGACTGGGCATTGGCGAGCGAGGCTTCGGCGAGGCTCACGTCCGTTCGGGTACCTTCGCCCACATCGAGACGGGCTTTCGCCGCGTTCACCTGCTCCTGAAGGAAGGCGATGTTCTGCTTGCGGATCGATACGAGCTGCTGGTCGCGCGCGATGTTGGAATAGATGGTCGCGGCCGAAAGGAGAATCGATATCTCGTTGGCGCGCAGCGATTCGCGGGTCGCAAAGACGTTCGATTCAGCGGCGCGCACATTGTTCAGCGTCTGAAAGCCGTCAAACACCATCTGGTTTACGGTGATGCCGACCTGTCCCTGGTGGAGGTCTTCGCTCAGGGTCTTTTCTCTGTCGATGGTCGAAAGCGTTCCGGACGCGAATGCCGCCACCTGGGGGCGAAAGCCGGACTTGGCAATCGGCACGCTCTCGTCGGTCGCCCTGAGGCCGGCCCGCGCGGCGTTCAGGTCAGGGTTGTTTGCGTAGGCTTTGGCCATTGCGCCGAAGATCGTTTCGGCCAGTACTGCGTGCGGTGCAAGCAGCAAGCTTGTCGAAACGGCGGCCAGGAGGGCCGCTTTGCGGACAATCGACACCATTACTTCTCTCTCCGATCGGGGCGGCAGAGCCTGCCCTCTATTTCCGCGGCGCCGCTCTTTGTGCAAAAAGCGACCCCAACTAGACACGGCGATGAAGCGCTCACACCGCCCACTGGTGAGCAAATCACTACCACTGCACTCTTTGAAACCCGGAATCAGCATTCCGACAACTGCGCAGCCATACTCTGCGCAGCCATTTCAAAAAGAAACAAGTACCGCGTTGCGAATTGGCAACATTGTTATTTTAGCAACGCAATTAATTGTTGATATCCCTCAATAAGCGGGACCTCAAAAAACAAATTCCTGTGCACGACGGAAGCCGGGAAGCGGCTTGACCGCGGTGTTGAAATCGGGGCGCTCGGACGTCTTTCCGTGCTCGTGCACATAGAGTTTAGCGCGAGAAGCATTGCCAAATCCTTCAACGACGACCAGCCGCCCGCCATCGCGCAGCTGCTCGAACAAAGCGGTCGGCAGGACTTCGACCGAGCCGTGAACGAAGATCACGTCATAGGGTGCCTCGGCGGCATATCCCTTCTCGAGTTCGCCGGTCACGACGGCGATGTTGTCGTAGCCGAGGCGAGACAGCGTTTCCGTCGCGGTGGCGGCGAGGCCTTCATCGCTTTCGAGCGCAACGACCGAACCTGCAACCTGTGACAGCAGTGCGGACGCGTAGCCGGTGCCGCAGCCGATCTCCAGGACGACATCGGACTTGGCGATTTCGGCCAGCTGGAGAAGCTTGGCGAGCGGCGACGGCTCCATCAGGAAACGCGGTGCGTTGCCATTGGTAACCTCAAGCGCGATATCCGTGTCGATGTAGGCAAGCTCTTTCATCTTGGCAGGCACGAATTCCTCGCGCGGCACGCTCAGGAACGCGGACAGAACCGAGTGGGACGTGACATCCGTCGTGCGGATCTGGTTGTCCACCATCTTGGTGCGCGCTGCTTCGAAATTCATGGTAGTGCCCTCGTGTCCGGATAGGCGCGGCGCCCGCTTTCGGGCAAGCACGCACGATCGTCTTCTGGCTCCCGTCGGAAAGCCTTTGAGGTAAGCTCATAAATCGGCGCCCGGCCGGTTTCAAGCGATAGCGGCAATCTGCGCCGGAAAAACGGGAGGGAATTGCACTGCGAATGGCGGAGGCAACACGATTGCCGGCCGGGATCAGCGTCCCGGCGCGCCTTCCAGCCCAACGAGGGCAATCTTGGTGTAGCCGGCGTTCTGAATGAGGTTCATCACCGTCATCAGTTCACCGTAGTCGACGGCTTTGTCCGCGCGCAGCAGAACGCGCGTCTCGGTATTGCCTTCGGTCAGGCGCTTCAACTCGTCGGCAAAGCTCTCGCGCGCCGTCTCATCGTTGCCGATCGCCAGAGCCAGATCCGCCTTCAAAGTCACGAAGACCGGCTTGTCGTCCCGCGGAGCCGGCTTTGCGGCCGATTGCGGCAGGTCCACCTTCATGTCCACGGTGGCAAGCGGCGCCGCCACCATGAAAATGATCAACAGCACCAGCATGACGTCGATGAAGGGGGTGACGTTGATCTCGGCGTTTTCATCGAGATCGCCGCCACCGTCGCTGATTTTTCCGGCCATAGGTCACCCGATCCTTGCGATGGTCGTCTCGGTGTGACCGAAGTCCTGGCGGCGCGGCTGCGCCTTGCGGGCCAGGCGATGGTCGAGGTCGCGGCTGACGAGCCGTTCCACGGCCGCCGCGGCATCGGCGAGAATGACCTTGTAGCCACCGACCGAGCGGGCAAAATAGTTGTAGATGACGACGGCCGGGATCGCCGCCACCAGGCCGATAGCGGTCGCCAAAAGCGCCTCCGCGATGCCCGGCGCCACGATCGCCAGATTGGTCGTCTGCGCCTTGCTGATGCCGATGAAGGAATTCATGATCCCCCAGACCGTGCCGAACAGGCCGACGAATGGGCCGACGGAGCCGATCGAGGCCAAGATGCCGGTGCCACTTGTCATGCGCTTACCGGCGCGAACCTCGATGCGGGTCAGAAGCGAGGAAACACGCTCCTTCAGGCCGCCCGTCGGCGCATGGTCGATCACCGCCTCCGAGCGGGCCATTTCGTCGATCGCCGCGGCGACCATTTCGGGCGCCGGTCCCGACTTGCCGTCAAAGGCTCCCTTGACGTCTGCCAGGCCGTTGGCAGCCGACAGCAGGCGAACTGCGCGCGTCAGGCGCGCCTTGGCGCCAAAGAGTTCCAGCAGCTTGACCACAAAGATCGCCCAGGTGGCGACGGACGCCAGCGCAAGGCCAATCATCACGCTCTTCACCACCACGTCGGCGGCCATGAACATGCCAATCGGCGAAAGATCATGCGGCAACACCGTGCTTGCTGCACCCTCGCCCGTTGCCGGCCCGCTTTCCGCCGTCACCGGGGCGCCTTCAACGGTTACCGGAGCCCCCTCGCCCGACGTAGCGGCAGGAGCTTGCAGTGTCGGCTGCGCCTGCGTCGCCGGTTCCGCTGGCGGAACGGTTACGGCCGTGCCCTGACTTTCTGCCGTCGGCGCGGATGCGGACGGCGCCGTTGCTCCGCTTTGCGTACCATTAACCGCGGGTGCCTGCGTCGTCGCTTGGGCCAAGGCGGCCGTTGGCGAAACTGCGGAGGACAGGACCAGCAGCGCGGCTGCCAACAAATTGATCGTCGATCGGGCTCGTCTCGGCATCTCGTTCCTCACGTACTGGTCCATTTCGTCGTGTCAGGGCGAAGGGTTTTCCGTCATCCGCCGCTACCCTTGCGCGCTTCCGGGGCTCTTTAAGCAAAGGAAAACCGAATGACAAGGATTTGTGGAGTTTATCAATCAAGAATAATTTCGCAACCACCCATTGCCGGAACTGGACAGGCGTTTTCAGGGCGTCGGCTGATCTTCGATGAAGGTGTCGCTGCGCCAATCATAGGTGCGATGGCGCTCCCAGGGACGGGCAAGCGTCGTGAAAGCCGGCCGGATTTGCATGACGGGTGAGCCCTGCCCTTCCTGCTGCTCCGCCCGGATTTCGATTGCGCCCGTGCGGCGCAGCGTCCGTGCGTCGACGATGCGGGCTCGGCGCGGCGCGCACGCTTCCACATCCACCCGCGCGGCGACCACGATCAGGTCTGCCTGATCGCACAGGGCGGGAAAGAGGCGTGGATTTTCGAGGGTGACGATCGTCCAGCCGATGGCGCTGCGCGCCGCACACCATTGCTTGTCACGGCAGACAAATCGGCCTGGCCGGCTTGCCTCGATGGCCGATGAAAAATCCGCACGGATCGCCGTAGCCTTCTCTACGTCGATCGGCGGCGCTCGTCGGACCGCCTGTTCCATAGCCGGGTAAAGATCATCGGCTGCAGGCGGGAGCATGACCGGCCGCTCGTGCTCCCCCACGGCGAGCGCCCGTTGCCATTGCGAAAATATGAAGTCCGGCGGGCGCGGCCGGTTCGTTGCGATGGCATCATCCGTGACCAGACCGAGAAGGCGTCCGTCCTCGGCGATCACGATGTCGGGCCGGCTCCCATCTTCCAACGCCAGGCTGAAGAAGCCTGCACAGATCAGCACGATGCCAGAGATTGCCAGCCAACTGCGCAGCACGCAGAGAAAAACACCGCCGATCGCGATCAGCACGAAGCCGATAGGTCCGATGCGGCCGGTCACGACCTCGCCATCGAGCGACATCACGAACCGGGCGACGTCGAGCATCCGATCGAGACCCCACGCCATCGCCATCAAAGGCAGATGCTCAAGCCCGAACGGCATCAGCAGCATGGCGAACAGACCGAAGGGCATGATCACGATGCTGATCAGCGGCATGGTGAGAATGTTTGCGAGCAGGCCATAGGCCGGCAGCCTGTGGAAGTAGGCGATCGAATAGACCGACGTCGCCAGGCCGCCGATGAGCGAGGTGATGAGGATGCCTGCGGCGACACCGGTGATGAGGCGCCCCTTGCTGCGGCCACCAGACACTTCAGCCTTGCCGGTGTGCCGTTCGCGCCAGCGCCCGTAGCCGGCAACCAGCGCCAGGGTAGCGGCGAAGGACATCTGGAAGCCTGGCCCCGCCACGGCCGAAGGCATGAGAACCACGATGACGATTGCGGCGAGCGCGACGTTGCGCAGGCTGATCGACATGCGGTCGAAAAACACCGCGACCAGCATGATCGAGATCATGATCCAGGCGCGAAGTGCCGATACGGCGCCGCCGGAAATGAGGATGTAGAGGCAGACCATCAGCAGCGCACCGGCAGCGGCAACCTTCTTGATCGGCACACGGTGCGCCAGCCCCGGAACCATGCTGAGAACAGTGCGTGCGCCGATCAGAAACGTGCCGGCTGCCAGCGCCATGTTGAGGCCGGAGATCGCCAGCACATGCGCTAGCCCCGCCTGTCGCAGCACCTCGACCGTCTCCCGGCTGATGGCCCTTTCCTCTGCGGTCACCAGAGCCGCCGCAAGCGCGCCGGTATCGCCGCCGATCGAGGCGCGGATCCTCTCGCCAACCGTTTCCCGCATTGCGGCCATCGTTTTCGCCGCTGTCGAACGCAGCGAGAAAGCCGCCTCGGGCTCTTCGGTCGCCACCTTCTCGGATAGTTTGGGCGCGCCGTAGAAAAACCCGACGGCGCCGATTCCCTTGAAATAGCTGTCGAAGGCGAAATCGTTCAGGCCGGGCAGCGCCGGACCCGAGGGCGGAGACAGCCGCGCCCTGCCCTCGATCATCGCGCCGAGCGGAAACGGCTCTCCGGAGCCCCGCGTCACCAGCGTCGCCTTCAGCGGCTGGCGGCGCAGCTTTGGCCGGCTCGCTTCCTCGATCTCCAGCCCGTAGCGCCAGCGGCCGCGATCGTCCTGCTCGCGCGAAAAGACCACGCCCCGCAGGTTCGTGGTCACCGGAGCGTCGAGAACAACCGTGTCGGTGCACCACGTGTCGATCGCGACCAGCAGCATGCCGCAGATGAAGAGCGTAACCGCAATCAACGGAGCCCTCAAAGGCGCCAGCCGCCACCGACAGGCCAGCGCTGCTATTCCGAAAATGCACAGCAGCACTGCAAGATTGGCAATCCGGATATCGAAGGGCAGCGCCAGCCAGGCGAGCACGCCGAAGATCAAGAACACCGGGATCAACACGAAACCGTGACCGAATGCCCGTTCCTCTTCGATCGCGGCGAGGAATGCCGGTTTAAGCGCGGCAGGCCGGAAACGAGCTGCGCGGCCCGCAATTGCTTGCCACGATGGCCGGAGAAACAGGAAGAACCGGCCTCGCGTAGGCAATGTCGCGGCGACAACGGCGGCATCGGATTCGGGAAGCCTGAAGCTTCCGCGTTCGACGTCGAGCGACGCTTGCCGCATTTCCGTTTCGCTCATTGCGCCCGCACTTTGGACCCTGACTTCGCGGTCGATCATGCAACCAACGCAGCGCAACTGCAACCGAGGCGCTATCTGCCGAAAAAAGCGGCAAACCTATATAGAATGGTACCGCACCATCATCGGACGAGCTTATTGATCTCTTTGGACTTATTGCCGTAACATGCCATTATTGCGTCGCCATATGCACATTTTCGCATCGCACAATTTGCCTTTCGTACAGCTTGGCAGTCGAAAATAAATCATATAGCAAATTCGCAACGTTCATTGTCGTGGCACGTCTGTGTGCCACGTTGCCATAAGACGGAGGGTCCGATGACTGATAAAACCGCGGTTGTAACACTCGATGGAAAGTCGGCGGATCTTCCGGTGCGATCTGGGTCCATCGGCCCTGACGTCGTGGACATCGGCTCGCTCTACAAGCAGACGAAGATGTTCACCTACGACCCGGGCTTCACGTCGACGGCGTCGTGCGAATCCAAGATCACCTATATCGACGGCGACGAAGGCGTGCTGCTCCACCGCGGCTATCCGATCGAACAGCTCGCCGAGCACGGCGACTTCCTGGAAGTCTGCTACCTGCTGCTTTACGGCGAACTGCCGACGAAGGCGCAGAAGGCTGACTTCGACTATCGCGTCACGCACCACACCATGGTGCATGAGCAGATGTCGCGCTTCTTCACCGGCTTCCGCCGCGACGCACACCCGATGGCCGTCATGTGCGGCTGCGTCGGCGCGCTTTCTGCCTTCTACCACGACTCGACCGACATCACCGATCCGCACCAGCGCATGGTTGCGTCGCTGCGCATGATCGCCAAGATGCCGACGATTGCGGCCATGGCCTACAAGTACCACATCGGCCAGCCCTTCGTTTACCCGAAGAACGACCTCGACTACGCCTCGAACTTCCTGCGCATGTGCTTTGCCGTTCCCTGCGAAGAATATGTCGTCAACCCGGTTCTGTCGCGCGCCATGGACCGTATCTTCATCCTGCACGCCGACCACGAACAGAACGCTTCGACCTCGACGGTTCGCCTTGCCGGCTCGTCGGGTGCCAACCCGTTCGCCTGCATCGCGGCCGGCATCGCCTGCCTCTGGGGCCCGGCGCACGGCGGCGCCAACGAAGCGGCACTCAACATGCTTGCCGAAATCGGCACGGCCGACCGTATTCCGGAATTCATCGCCCGCGCCAAGGATAAGAACGATCCGTTCCGCCTGATGGGCTTCGGTCACCGCGTCTACAAGAACTACGATCCGCGCGCCAAGATCATGCAGAAGACCACGCATGAAGTGCTCGCCGAACTCGGCCACAAGGACGATCCGCTTCTCGAAGTGGCGATGGAACTCGAACGCATCGCGCTCACCGACGAGTACTTCATCGAGAAGAAGCTCTACCCGAACATCGACTTCTACTCGGGCATCACGCTGAAGGCTCTCGGCTTCCCCACCACCATGTTCACCGTTCTCTTCGCGCTTGCCCGTACCGTCGGCTGGATCGCGCAGTGGAACGAGATGATCGAGGATCCGGAACAGCGCATCGGCCGTCCGCGCCAGCTCTATGTCGGCGCTCCGCAGCGCGACTACGTGCCGGTTTCCAAGCGCTAAGACTGACAATCAGCAGAGACAACAAAGCCCGGTCAGCGATGGCCGGGCTTTTGTTTTTGCAGGGTAGGATCGACGTTTCGCACCGGTTGTGGCGATTTTTGTAATAGCAGCAACACAACCACCCGAGCGCACACTGTGCGCCAGGCTCGTCTTCAGTGAAGCGTTGAGGCAATCGCGCGCTCGGGCGTAAGTCTTACGGCTTGCTCTTATTGAGATAGCCAAGAACGATTTCGGCCGCCATCTCGCCCGGCGGATGATCGGTCGCCATGCGCTGTTGCACCAGCGCGTAACCGTCGAGCATCGAGGCCCGCTGCGCCGTTGCGCCCGAAAGCCGCTCCATCCAGCGCGTCAACGCGCCGGGACGGATCGATTCGCCGAAATATTCCGGGACGATCGGGAAATCCGCGATCAGGTTCGGCAGTGCGCCACTCCAGATGCGGATGCGCTTGTGCAGGAACTTCACCAGGAAATCCGGCGCATAGGTTGAAACCACGGGCACGCCAGCCAAAGCGAGTTCCAGAATGACCGTACCCGAAGCAGCAATCGCCGCGTCGGCTCGATCGAAGGCCGCCCATTTGTCGGCCGCACCGACCGAAATTTCCGGCTGGATCGTCCAGGATGCGGTAATTTCCCGCACCAGCTTCTCCTGGCGCGGGACGGTCGGAAGCAGGAAGCGAATGCCCGGATGGCGGGCTTCGAGTTCCTCGACTGTCGCGCGGAAGATCGGAAGCAGGCGACCGACCTCGCTGGAGCGAGAGCCCGGCAATAGAAGGCATGTCTCAACACGCCCGTCCTTGGCGCCCGCAAGGCGCGGCTGGCGGCTTGCGCGAACGGCGAGCACATTGGCGTCGCTTGCAAGGCGATGGCCGACATAAGTGGTCGGGGGGCCTTGCAGCCGCTCCATCGCCTCCGGCTCGAACGGCAAGACGGCGAGCACGTGATCGACGTAGCCGCGCATGCGCGGTGCTCGCTCCGGCTTCCAGGCCCAGACGCTCGGGCAGACGTAGTTGATGACGGGCAGATCCGGCAATGCGGCGCGCACTTTTCGCGCTACGCGGTGGGTGAAATCCGGGCTATCAATGATCAGAAGCGCGTCGGGTCGGGCTGCGATGATCGCCTTTGCCGTTTGGCGAATACGCATGATCAGCTTCGGCAGACGGGCGAGCACCTGGGTGAAGCCCATGATCGACAGTTCGGAATAGTCGAACAACGAGCGAAGGCCCTCGGCCTCCAGCGCCTCGCCGCCGACCCCGACGAGTTCGACGTCGGAATGGCTTTGCGCCCGAAGCGCGCGGACGAGATCGGCACCCAGAAGGTCGCCGGAAACTTCACCCGCGATTACTGCGAGCTTGTAACGTGGCGCGTTCATCGCCTGATACCTCCGGAAGTGCGCTCCACTCCGGCGACAAAAAGCCCCGCTTGATCGGCGACCTTGACCACTTCGCTACGTTCCAGCACCAGCGCCCGTCCGGCTTCGACGGCAACACCGGCAAGACCGGCCCGCTCGGCGAGCGCGATGGTGGACGGGCCGATCGACGGCAGATCCGCGCGCAGATCCTGCCCGGGCTTGCAAAGTTTGACGAGAACGCCGCGCCGGCGCGAAGAGACGCGCCCCTCCGCCTTCAAGACGGCGACACGCTCCAGCATGGCGTCCGTGCCCTCGGCGCCCTCGAGCGCTACGACACGCCCGCCGACCGCAACCGCCCCCTGCCCCACGTCGAGCGCGCCGAGCGCGTTGGCCGCAGCGATGCCCGCTTCTATGTCGCGTTGGTCGTCACCGTCAGGGTTCACAGCACCGATGGGGCCTGATTCGGCCAGGAGATTGGGTACCACCTCGTGCACGCCGATGACATGCGCGCCGCTTGCCTCGATCAGCTGCATCGCCATGCGCAGAACCGCATCGTCCCCGCCCGAGACCAAGGTCTTCAGCACTGACGGTATCTTTGCGAGGGTCCGCAACGTCGGGCGGATATCGCGCCACTCCGGCCGACGCCGAACCCACCCGGACAAGACGACGCGGTCGATGCCCTCTTCTTTGAATGTGCGGCTGATATTGGCGAAATCGCCGATCTCCAGAACCGAATGGTCAAAATCGACCCAATCGGTTTCTTCCGCTTCACGCGTGAGCGCGATGATGTAGGGATCTTCGCCGCGTGCACGAACCGCTTCGGCGACGTGATGAGGCAGCGCGCCGCCACCAGCGATGATTGCGAGCCGGCCGCTGGTCGCCGCGCGGCTCGCAGCAGAAGACATCACGGTCAGGCCTTGCCGCGTTGCGGCGAAGATAGCGCGCGGTCGCTCTCGGCGCCGATGAAATCGAGGATTTCCATGACCGGCGCGCAATCCATATAGTCTTCGCGAATCGCTGCGGCATTGGCGCGGATCGATTCCGGCCCTTCGAAGATCTGCTTGTAGGCGCGGCGAACCACATGGATCGTTGCACGATCGATGCCAGCCCGGCTCATGCCGACGACATTCAGACCGCTCAGCAGGCCGGGATTGCCGTTGAGCATGCCATAGGGAATGACGTCGTAGCTGACAGCCGACAGACCGCCGACAAAGGCCTGACGGCCGACGCGGGTGAACTGGTGGACCGCACAGCCGCCGCCGAGAATGACGCGATCTTCGACCGTGACGTGGCCCGCCAGCATCACATTGTTGGATAGGATGATGTTGCTGCCGAGGCGGCAATCATGCGCCACGTGCGAGTTGGCGAGAAAGAGATTGTTATCGCCGACGACCGTCTTACCGCCATGCTCGACGGTTCCGGTGTTCATCGTCACGCCTTCACGGATCGTGCAATTGGAGCCGATCAGAAGCTCGGTATCGACGGCGCTGTGGTGAACGCTCTGAGAATCACCGCCGACCACGGCGTTCGGGAAAATCTTCGTTCCCTTGCCGACGGACGTCCGGCCGATCACCACGACATGGCTGAGAAGCTCGATATCGTCGCCCAGAACGACTTTCGGCCCGATGTAGCAAAACGGGCCGATCTTGACGTTCTCGCCGATCACAGCACCGCTCTCGACGATCGAGGACGGGTGGATCTTCGCAGATGCTGCAATCATGTTCAGGCGTCTTCCTTGCTGACTATCATCGCGCCGATATCAGCTTCTGCGACAAGTTGCCCGTCAACTTTTGCGTCACAGTGAAATTTCCAGATATTGCCGCGCTGCTTCTGCTTCACGACATGGAATTCGACACGATCGCCGGGCACGACCGGCTTGCGGAAACGGGCATTGTCGATGGTCATGAAATAGACCAGGTTCGTGCCGGTTCCCACCTTGCGGGCGCAGATCGCGCCGGCGGTCTGCGCCATGCCCTCGACCAGCAGGACGCCCGGCATGATCGGCTGCTCCGGGAAGTGGCCAGTGAAATGCGGCTCGTTCGCCGAAACGTTCTTGATGCCGATCGCCGAATTGTCGCCGTCGATCTCGATGATGCGATCGACGAGCAGAAATGGGTAGCGATGGGGAAGCAGTTTCAGGATTTCCTGAATATCCGCCGTGCCGAGAACCGTTGCTGCTTCACTCATTCGCGCCGCCCTTCTTCTTTTTCTGTCTTTCCTCTGCCCGCATGGCCATCTCCGCAACGTCGCGCAGGAAATCACGCATCGGGCGCGCTGGAATACCGCCGTACCGTTCGCCGGCGGGAACATCAGCCGCCACGCCGCTCATGGCGGCGATCTGGACGCCATCACCAACGGTGATATGGCCATTGACGCCGCTGCCGCCGCCGATCATGACACCGTCGCCGATCTTCGTGCTGCCGGCGATGCCGACCCCGCTAACGATGCCGCAATAGCGACCGATGCGCACGTTGTGACCGATCTGAACGAGATTGTCGATCTTCGTGCCCTCGCCGATCACCGTATCATCCATCGTGCCACGGTCGATCGTCGTATTCGCGCCGATCTCGACATGATCCTGAATGATCACCCGTCCGACCTGAACGATCTTGATCATCCCGCCTTTCGGACCCGGCGCATAGCCGAAGCCGTCCTGACCGATGCGAGCGCCGGGGTGAATGATCACGCTGTTGCCCACGAGAGCGCAAAGCACGCTTGCACCTGCGGCAATCGTGCAATCGCGGCCGATGCGCACGCCTGGGCCAATGACCGCGCCGGCCGCGATCCGCGTGCCGCGGCCGATCTCGGCGCCAGCACCAACCACAGCCGTCGGTTCGACCTCGACATCGTCTTCAAGCCGCGCGGTCGGATCCACGAACGCGCCAGGCGCGATGCCGCGCAGGCTCGTATTGCGAGCCGGACGCATCGCAATCTCGTGCAACAACGTGCCAGCAAGCGCAAAGGCCGTGTGCGGCCGAGCTGTCAAAAGGACGGGAATATGTGCAGGGACGAGAGAGGAGATCGTCTTATCGCAAATGATCGCCGATGCCTCACACGTTTCGAGTTCGGCGCGGCTCTTGCGAGACAACATATAGCAGACGTCACCGGGCTTTGCCCGATAGACCGGCGCTACGGAGCGGACGGCGCGGTCAACGACCGCGACATCAACCAACTCCGCCCCAATTCGATCCGCCAGGTCGCCCAGGCGGATCCCATCGTGGGGCGGAAAAAACCAGTTCTGTTCCATGTACACTCCAGAACGATCTTTTCTGGCAGTTCTGGACTGCTTCTTATCAGAACGACGACGAAATACCGAACTTCAGGTTCTGAACCCGGTCGAAATCTTCCTTGGCAACCGGCCATGCGTAGTCGACTCGCAGCGGACCGAACGGCGAAGCCCAGATCAGACCAATACCGACCGAGGCGCGCAGCGAGGCGTCGTTGCCCTGGACCGATTCACCAGGACCGGTGAGCGCGACCTTGTTGCTGTAGAGCGTTCCTGCGTCAGCGAAGACCGCACCGCGGAAGCCGCTGTCACGCGGGATACCCGGAAGCGGGAACGTCGCCTCGGCCGAAGCCGTGAAATAGGTCGTACCACCGAGCGAGTCACCCGATTGCTTTTCGCGCGGGCCGATACCGTTCCGCTCGAAGCCGCGGATGTCGCTGGTGCCGAGCTGGAACTGGTCGAAGACCTGCAGATCGCTACCAGTCTCGAAGATATGGCCAGCGCTACCGCCGAGCGAAGCGATAATGTCGGCTTCGTCGTTGACCGTGTAGTACCACTTGGCCTTACCGGTCATCTTGTAGAAGTCGGAGTCACCGCCGAGGCCGGCGAATTCATGCGTGAAGGTCGCAAGAATGCCGTCATGCGGCAGCTGCGCATCGTCGAGCGTGTTGTAGGTGATCGACTGCGACACCGACGAACGGACCCAGTTGCCGCCGTCGATCGCACGAATGTAGGGCGACGAAAGCTTCGACCGGTCACCGCTATAATCGAACTGCGTGAAGTTGTAACGCAGCGTCGTCGACAGGTTCTCGGTGATCGGCGCGGTCACGCGCAGGCTGAAGCCCTGATCTTCGTAGCTGTAGTTGTCGTCATCGAAGTCGTTTTCGTTCTTGAAGACGTCGAAGCCTGCGGCCAGACGATAGCCGAGGAAATACGGCTCCGTGAACGAAACGTTGTACGTGCGGCTCTCGTCACCACGACCAGCGGCAACGCGGATGTACTGACCACGGCCGAGGAAGTTCTTTTCTTCGATCGAAGCTTCGACGAGGAAGCCACCACCGCTACCGGCGGAGTAACCTGCACCGATACCGAACGAACCGGTCGACTGATCCTGTACGTCGACGATCACGACAACACGGTCAGCGGCGCTGCCCGGAGCGGTCGAAACGTTGACAGTCGAGAAGTAACCGAGAGCCTCGAGACGACGCTTGGCGCGCGCTACCATTTCCTGGTTGAAGGCGTCGCCTTCACCCATGTCGAACTCGCGACGGATAACGTAGTCGCGGGTACGGGTGTTGCCGCGGATTTCGATACGCTCGACATAGGCGCGCTCGCCCTGGTCGACGAGGTAGTCGACGGCGATCGTGTGGTTGCCGAGATCGCGGTTGCCGCGAGGCGTGACGCGAGCGAACGGGTAGCCAGCCGAAGCCACGCGCTTCGAGATCTCGGTCATCGTCGCCTGAACGTCCTTGGCCTTGTAGACCGAACCCTGACGGCTGACGATAAGCCCCTTCAGTTCTTCGGCGTTGATGCCCTCAACGGTCGATTCGACGTTGACGGAACCAAAGTCGTAGCGCGGACCTTCTTCGACGGTGATCGTCACCGTGTATTCGTTGGTCGCTTCATTCAGGGTCGCATCCGAGGTAACGACCTGGAAGTCGGCGTAGCCGCGGTTGTAGTAGAACTGACGCAGCAGTTCTTCGTCCGCGCGCAGCTTGTCGGGATTGTAGACGTCCTTCCGCGTAATGAAGGAGAAGATGCCCGATTCCTTCGTCGCGATGACCGACTGCAGGCGACCGTCGCTGTAGGCTTCGTTGCCGACGAAGTTGATCTGAGAAATCTTGGTGCGCTCGCCTTCGTTGATGACGAACGCGAGGTTTACGCGACCTTCGGCGACAGGAACGACCTGCGTCGTCACCGTGACATCGCCACGACCGATCGCCGCATAGGCGTCCTTGATCGACTGGATGTCCGTCTCGACCGTCGCTTCGCTGTAAGGACCGAGCGGCTGCGTGCGCACGACGCCCTGCAGCTTGTCGTCCTTGATCTTGCGGTTGCCGTTGAAGACGACCTGGTTGACGAGCTGATTCTCGCTGACGCTGACGACCAGCGTGCCGCCGGAAACATTGATGCTGACGTCGGAGAAGTAGCCGGTCGCATACAGGCGCTTCACGGAAGCGTCGATGTCGGTGTTGTTGAAGCTCTTACCCGGAACGATCGTGATGTTGGCGCGAACCGTCTCAGCGCTGACGCGCGTGGCGCCGCGCACTTCGACACGATTGATGACCGCAGCTTCTGCAACGGACGTGCCTGCGAGCAACCCAACACCAGCGCCGGAAACAACAATGCTTGTTGACAGCGCAGCCGCCGACACCGCGTTCAAAAACCTTGAACCAGCTTTCATGTTCAAATCTTACCTTTTCCAAACGTCGCGCGGCAGTTTCGTGCCGACTCCGGTCACGGTTGCCGTTTTAACCGCTTTTCCCATACAAGCAAGCCAGCTCGTTAATTTCTGTTTACTTCAATTCGAACCGTGGCTTAACGGCCACTACAGCTTCGATTTATCGTAAACAAAACCTTTCGTCGCAAGCCGTTGAAAACCAATCGTTCACAGTATCCGTCGAAATCCCCCTCGCCGTTTCCCCGGCCGAACGCTAGCCGAAGAACATCGATATGTCGTTCCAGGTGGCAAAGACCATGAGCATCAGCACCATGGCAAAACCGATCCGGTAGGCGACATCTTGCGCGGCCGGGCCCACCGGCCTTCCGCGCAAGGCCTCAACCGCATAGAACATCAAGTGGCCGCCATCAAGCACCGGAACGGGCATGAGGTTAAGCAATCCTATGGAAACAGACAGGATCGCGGCAATATTCAGCAAAAACGGAATTCCAAGCGTCGCCATCTGCCCCGAGACCTTGGCGACGCGGATCGGTCCGCCGATCTGATCCGCCTTCATCCGCCCGGTCACGACATTGGAGAGATAGTCGAAAGTACCGGTGACAACGTGCCAGCTTTGCAGGACGCCCTGCCCGACGGCCTCGATCGGACCATAGTTGACCGTGCGGAAATTGCCGGCTTCCTGGTCGGTCAGGATACCGATGACGCCGATTTCCATCTTGTTGCCAAACTGATCCGTGAGCTCGGTACGCTGCGGCACCATGGACAGATCGAGCATCGCGCCGTTGCGTTCGATTCGGATCGAAATCGGCATTTCCGGGCGAACACTGACGTAGCGGCGAACGTCGTCGAAGGTGACGACGGGCGTGCCGTCGATCGAAATCAGACGGTCTCCCGGCACGACACCGGCTTGCGCAGCAGCACTGTTCTCATTCACCCGTGCAACCACCGGATCGGCGACCTGACGCCCGTAGACGGAAAACAGCACGGCAAAGATGGCGATGGCGAGAATGAAGTTTGCGATCGGTCCGGCGGCGACGGTTGCCGCACGCTTCCACAATTTGGCGCCGAGGAAGGTCTGGCTGCGCTCTTCCGGCGCCAGCGCCTCCAGGCGCTTGTAGTCCGGCACGCTCGCCGCATCCTCGTCGCCGTAGAACTTGACGTAACCGCCAAGGGGAATCGCCGCCAGTTTCCACCGCGTTCCGTGCCGGTCGGTCCAGCCGACGAGCTCAGGGCCAAAGCCGATCGAAAAAGCCAGAATGCGGATGCCCGACCAGCGGCCGACGAGGTAGTGGCCCATCTCGTGCACAAAGACCAGCAGCGTCAGCACCAGAAGAAATGGGACGACGTAGCCGGTCAGAATCTGAAGGGCATCAAGCAGATATGTCATGAACGTTCCTCAAGCACCCGCGGGCCTAAGCTCAAAGGCTATACAGGACGGATCCGAAAGCGATCTGGCGCCCATCGCTGACGAAATACTGAATCATGACCAGAATCAACGCCGCGACACACGCGAAAATCAACCCGTCGACCCGATCCATAACGCCGCCATGCCCCGGAATGAGACGGCTGGAATCCTTCACCCCAAAACGGCGCTTGATGAAGGATTCGAACAAGTCTCCCACTTGGCTGGCGACGGAAAGCACCAGCGCAATGATCGGAATGCGGAGATCTTGCAGTGAAAAATAAGCCATAAAGACGGCAACACCGGCAACGATGCCGCAAATTGTGCCACCGATGGCACCCGACCATGTCTTGCCGGGCGATATGCGTGGCGCGAGCTTCGGTCCACCGATCGCGCGGCCGGTAAAATAGGCGAAGATGTCGGTCGCCCAGACGACGGCAAAGACGAACAGCGTCGCCATCAAGCCAAGATCGTCGGCGCCGCGAAGGGCCGCAAGCGAAATGCCGGTCAGCCCGGCATAGGCGATGCCACCCGGCAGCCACCAACTGGTCTTCTGCAGAAATACCCAAAGGACAGTGAGAACTACAAAAGCGGCCAGGACCGGAAGGCTGTAGCCGATATAGCCGGTCACGATCAGGCCGGCGATGATCACGACGGCCAGCCAGCCAACGGCATTGCCTTGGAAATCCCGCTCCTGGAGGTCCGTGATCGTCGACCACTCATAATAGACGAGCAGCGCAATCAGCGCCGACAGCAACTGAAACGCCAAACCGCCGAACCAGGTCGCCGCCAGTGTCACCGCTGCGAGGACCACGCCCGAAGCGATACGAAGCTTAAGTTCAGTCTGCATCAGGAACCGACCGCCAACGTGGGCTCGGCGACGCCGCCGAAGCGGCGCTCGCGGCAGGCGTATTTTTCAAGCGCCGCCAGGAACGTTTCGCGCGTAAAGTCCGGCCACAACTCCGGAACGAAGATCAGTTCCGAATAGGCGCCCTGCCAAAGAAGGAAATTCGAGAGACGCTCTTCGCCGCTGGTGCGGATGATCAGGTCCGGATCGGGAATGTCCGACGTGTCCAGCATCGCCGCGATACGCTCGGGGTTGATGTCTTCCGGCCGCAAGCGTCCTTCGGCGACTTCCGTCGCCAGCCGCCGCATGGCTCGTGTCATTTCGTCCCGGGCGCCGTAATTGAAGGCAATGACGAGCGTAATCCCGGTATTTGCCCGCGTCGTTTCCTCCGCCTCCACCAGCAACGGTAGAATGTCGCCTCTGAGGTTGGAGCGGTCACCGATGACTCGGATGCGGACATTCTCGCGGTGCAGATCGGCAAGATCCCGGCGGATGAAGGTCTTGAGCAGCCCCATCAGATCGCTGACTTCCGCCGCCGGCCTGCTCCAGTTTTCCGAGGAAAATGCAAAAAGCGTGAGGTAGCGGATCCCCAAGTCGCCCGCCGTCTTGACGGCGGCGCGAACGGTCTCGACACCCTTGCGGTGCCCCATCGTGCGCGGCAGACCACGCGCGTTCGCCCAACGCCCGTTGCCATCCATGATGATGGCAACATGTTCCGGAACGGTCGTGGAAGTGAGGTTTTGCATAAGGCGTCCGCGAAAGGAGACTCAGATCACGAGCAGAGCAGATCAGACCTGCATGATTTCCTTTTCCTTCTCGACGAGCAAGCGGTCGATATCGGAAATCGTTTCGTCGGTCATCTTTTGCACGCGCTCGGACTGAGAACGGCTGATATCCTGACCGATGTCGCCATCCTTTTCGGCTTTTTTCAGGTCGTCCATGCCGTCACGGCGCACGTGGCGCACGGCGACCTTCGCCTTTTCGGCGTAGTCATGTGCCACTTTGACGAGCGACTTGCGGCGCTCTTCGTTGAGTTCCGGCAGCGGAATGCGCAGGTTCTGGCCGTCGATGATCGGATTGAGGCCGAGGTTCGATTCGCGAATGCCGCGATCCACAGCGCCGACCATCTGCTTGTCCCAGACCGAGACGGACAGCATGCGCGGCTCGGGAACCGTGATGTTCGCCACCTGGTTGAGCGGCACGCGTGAGCCATAGGCTTCGACGGTCACCGGGTCGAGAACGTTCGCCGACGCGCGGCCGGTACGGAGCGACGCGATATCGCTCTTGAATGCGGAAATGGCGCCATCCATGCGACGCTTCAGTTCCTTCAGGTCAACACCTTCACTCATGGTCGAAACTCCCGTTCTATCATTCGCCGGCCCGAGGGCCGTTCTGCAGCTTCTTAATTGTCTGTGACGATGGTCGCGCGACCGCCGCCGGTCAATATTTCCGCAAAGCCACCCTTCTCATGAATGGAGAAGACAACGATCGGAATGGCATTTTCGCGTGCAAGCGCGACGGCGGCAACATCCATGACAGCAAGCCCCTTCTCGAGGACTTCGCTGTGCGTCAGGCGGTCGAAGCGGGTCGCATCCGGATCCTTCTTCGGGTCGGCGGAATAGATGCCATCGACCTGGGTGCCCTTGAAGATCGCCTGCGCGCCCATTTCGGCGGCGCGAAGGGCGGCGGCAGAGTCGGTCGTGAAGAAGGGATTGCCCGTGCCGCCGGCGAAGATCACGACGCGCCCGAGGGAAAGATGGTAGAGCGTTGCGCGCTGCGAGAAGCTCTCGCAGATTTCCGGCATCGCGATCGCCGAGAGCACGACCGTATCGATGTCGAGCTTGCGCAGCGACGTTGCGAGCGCCAGCGCATTGATGACGGTTGCCAGCATGCCCATGTGGTCGCCGGTTACCCGGTCGCCGCCCTTGGAAGCGACGGCCACGCCGCGGAAGATATTGCCGCCGCCGACAACCACGCCCACTTCGACGCCCATGGCGCGCGCTTCGGCGATATCTGCGGCGATGCGGTCAGCGACCGCCACATCGATGCCGAAGCCCTGGCTGCCCATGAGAGCTTCACCGGAGGCTTTGAGTAGAACGCGTTTGTAGAGTGGCTCGGCCGGCATCATCGCTCCTGAACAGATCGGCGCGCGTGCGCACGATGGCGGCGCACAGCGCATAAGGACACATTGCGCACCATGGTTTCAACCGCAACGGCGTATTTTCCGGCGGGTCCAGCGCATTGACGAAGCCGGATACACGAAGGGCACCGCGTTGTCACGCGATGCCCCAAGGTTTTCCCAATATGGGTGAAGAAATCAGCCCTTGGCGACGGCTGCAACTTCTGCAGCGAAGTCGGACTCTTCCTTCTCGACACCTTCGCCGAGCAGCAGGCGAGCCATGCCGGTGACTTCGATCGGTGCGCCAGCGAGCTTTTCAGCGTCCTTGACGGCCTGACCGACGGTGATTTCCGGGTTCATGACGAAGGCCTGCGACAGCAGAGCGACTTCTTCGAAGAACTTGCGCATGCGGCCTTCGACCATCTTTTCGATGATGTTGTCCGGCTTGCCCGAAGCGCGCGACTGTTCGATGAAGACGTTGCGTTCGCGCTCGGCAACAGCGGCGTCGACTTCGTCCGCACGGATCGCGAGCGGGTTGGTGGCAGCGATGTGCATGGCGATCTGACGGCCAACCGAGAAGAGAACTTCCTTGTCGCCGATCGACTTCAGGGCGACGAGAACACCGAGCTTGCCGATGCCGTCGCCGGCAGCGTTGTGGATGTAGGTGGCAACAACACCGTCTTCGACCTTGAGCAGGGCTGCGCGGCGAAGCGTCATGTTCTCGCCGATGGTGGCGATCGCGTCCTTGATGGTCTCGTCGACCGACTTGCCGGTTGCCGGGTAGTTTGCAGCCGCGATGGCTTCAACCGAGCCGTCGGTGGTCAGCGCTACATTGGCAACGCCGCGGACGAGTTCCTGGAAGGCTTCGTTGCGGGCAACGAAATCGGTCTCGGAGTTGATTTCGACGACGACAGCCTTGACGCCACCGCTGACAATACCGATGAGGCCTTCAGCAGCCGTGCGGCCCGACTTCTTGTCGGCCTTGGCGATGCCCTTGGCGCGCAGCCAGTCGATCGCAGCTTCCATGTCGCCGTTGGTTTCGGCGAGCGCCTTCTTGCAGTCCATCATGCCTGCGCCGGTCTTTTCGCGCAGTTCCTTCACCATTGCTGCAGTTACACTCATCTTATTGCCTCTTTGTCTGTTTGGTTGGCGCGCTGCCCTTGAGGGCGCGGTACCAGGAGGTGTGGCAGGGAATGGCTTTTCAATGTGACACCGTGATGACTGAACCATCACGGGGTTGCTCGGCTCCAAAGATCCGAACGGATCAGCGCCATCCCCGGCTGAAAAGAACAAGGCCGTTCAGATTTTCATCACAAACGGCCTTGTCCCGACATTTCATTGGGGGCGGCAGGCTTACCTGCCGCCAAGGCCCGATCAGGCGTCGGAGGCCTCGTCGAGCGCCGGCTCGACCGGAGCTTCGGCAGATGCGCCGAGGTCACGGCCCGATGCGCCCTGCTGACGTGCGATGCCGTCGATGGCAGCGCGTGCAATGAGGTCGCAGTAGAGAGCGATGGCGCGCGAAGCGTCGTCGTTGCCCGGGATCGGATAGTCGATCTGGTCCGGATCGCAGTTCGAGTCGATGACTGCGACAACCGGGATGCCGAGGCGCTTGGCTTCGTCGATCGCGATCGATTCCTTATTGGTGTCGATGATGAACATCAGGTCCGGCGTGCCGCCCATGTCGCGGATACCGCCGAGAGCGCGGTTCAGCTTTTCGCGTTCGCGCTCGAGGTTCAGGCGTTCCTTCTTGGTGAAGCCCGAAGCTTCCGAAGAAAGGATTTCGTCGAGCTTGCGCAGGCGCTGGATCGAGTTCGAAATCGTCTTCCAGTTGGTCATCATGCCGCCGAGCCAGCGAGCGTTGACGTAGTACTGGGCCGAACGCTTGGCAGCGTCAGCGATGATTTCGGACGCCTGGCGCTTGGTGCCGACGAACAGAACGCGGCCGCCGTTGGCAACGGTGTCGCTGACGATCTGCAGGGCGCGCGACAGCATCGGCACGGTCTGTGCGAGGTCGATGATGTGAACGTTGTTGCGATCGCCGAAAATGTACGGCTTCATCTTCGGGTTCCAGCGGTGCGTCTGGTGGCCGAAGTGAACGCCAGCTTCCAGAAGCTGACGCATGCTAAAATCAGGCAATGCCATGCCTTTTCTCCTTTTCCGGTTGAACCTCCGCGAAGCGTCGAGCATGTCTTTCGACCGGCCCACCGGCGGAACGATCCGGATTTCTCCCGGAACATCCCAAGCTTCACGTGTGGAATGGGCAGCCCCTTAACGGCAACCGCCCGAGAAATCAAGCCGCAAACGCCGCTTTTTACCGCAATCGGCTATTTGCAGTCCTCGGATTTGAACACTTCGAGGTCCGCAAGCTTGCCGCTCAGAACGAAATCGCCGTAGTCCATCGTCAGGTCGCGGGTAATCCCGTTCTCGTAAAGCTTGAACGACATACGGTAGATCGGCAGCGCGTCGCCGCTCTTGTCATCGTTGAAATAGGAGATCGTCACCGGCCAGTAATTGTCGCCGCTGAGCTTGCCCGCCTTGCCTGCATCCGGCTCGTCCGCCGTGGGTTTGCGCGATTTGCCGACGAAGGTCGAGGTGATCAAGGTCTTGTCACCCGAATCGGAGCCGTCGAAGATGCGCGCCTCAAAGAGGCTCTCGCCTTTCTTCGCTCGCGAGATCACCTCCATCATGTGCGCCGTCGGAAACCGGCTCGCCGCAAGCTCGATTTCGCGCTTGTCCGGCGCGGTCAGCTCGACCTTAACGCCCGCTTTTTCCTCATGCGCCGTACCGCGTACTTCCTTGTCCAGCTTCTCATCGGTGAAGGAGCGGGTCAGGAAGCGGAAATTGCCATTCTTTAGATCTTCGTAGGTGGTCGTCTGCTGATCGGTCAGGCGCACTTCCTCGCCGGTATCGACCTGGGTGACGAAACGGAAGCTGACGGTATAGCCCGCACAGGCCGAGCCATTGAACTCGTAGACCATGCGACCATACATTCCGGCAATGCCCGAACGATCCGATGCATCCTTGAGTTCGAGATCATAGACGGCGCGGTGCGGCACAAGGGCGTTTGCGTGTGCCGCCGTGGCGCCCGATACTGTCATGACGGCGAAACAGGCGCTGCCCAAAGTGACGAGACCGAAGCCTTTATGAAACATCCGTTTCCTCCTGTTGGACTCGCCGGCAATGCTATAAACAAGCGTTCGGCAGAAGCGAGGCGGCGTTCGCAGGAAAAAGCCGGTGCCCGCCGCGATCCGGCCTGAATGCAGGATTTTAACACAAAAGACAACAATGGAGCTTTCCATGTCGGCAGAGATCGAAGCGCGCCTCAAGGACCTCGGCGTCACACTTCCCCAGGCTGCGACCCCGGTTGCAAACTACGTGCCCTACGTCATCAGCGGCTCGATGCTCTACATCTCTGGACAGCTTCCGATGGAAGACGGCAAGGTCGCTGTGACCGGCATCGTCGGCAAGGATGTGGACGTGGCCCGTGCACAGCGCGCCGCCGAACTCTGCTCGATCAACATCCTCGCCCAGGCCAAGGCAGCACTCGGCGGCGATCTCGGTCGCATCCGACGCCTGGTGAAGATCAACGGCTTCGTCGCCTCGACACCGGAATTCGTCGAGCAGCATCTGGTCATCAACGGCGCATCCAATCTGCTTGCGACCGTGCTCGGTGAAGCCGGCAAGCATGCGCGTGCCGCCGTCGGCATGGCTTCCCTTCCCTTCAATGCCGCCGTCGAGATCGACGCCGTCATCGAAATCGCCTGACAGAGTGCCCGGCATGGCTGATATTTCCTGGCTGAAGGCCCAACCGATTGCCCATCGCGGTTATCACGACATGAACAAGCAGGTGTGGGAGAATACGCTTTCGGCCTTCTCCCGCGCCGTCGACGCCGGTTTCGCGATCGAATGCGATCTGCAGTATACCGCCGACAGCATTCCGGTCGTCTTCCACGATGACGACACCGAGCGCCTGTGCGGGATCAAGGGCGACGTTCGCGCGCGCACCGCCGGCGAACTCGGCCTGATGGCGATCGGCGGCACGAAGGACAAGGTGCCGACGTTGACGCAGATGCTGCGGCTGGTTGCCGGTAAGGTGCCGCTCGTCATCGAGCTCAAGGGCCGCAAGGGCGACGACGAGGGCTTTGCCGCCGCCGTGCTCGAAACGCTGGAAGGCTACAAGGGCCATGTCGCACTGATGAGCTTCGATCACTGGCTGCTCAAGGACCTGAAGGCGCTCGACGCGCCCTACCCGCTGGGCCTCACCGCGGAAGGTGCCAATCCGGAGACCTTCTTCGTGCATGAGGAAGCGATGCAGCTCGGGCTCGATTTCATCTCCTACCACTACGGCCACCTGCCGAACTCGTTCATCACCAAGGAACGGACGCTCGGCAAGACGATCATCACCTGGACCGTGCGCGACCGGCAGGCCGAAGCCTACACGTTTGCCCATGCGGATCAGATGACCTTCGAGGGTTTCGACCCGCGGGAGGCCCTGGTTTCCTAAAGTAATGTCAGACGCCGTCACCCTCCGCATCGCGCAATCCTTCACCGATATACCGGCGGCACGCTGGAATGTGCTGTCCGGTGCATCGAAGGCGTTTCCTGGCGGCGTCTACAATCCCTTCCTCTCGCATGCCTATCTCTCGGCGCTCGAGGAGTCCGGGTCGGCGACGGCCAAGACCGGCTGGCTCGGCCAGCATCTGTTGCTTGAAGGCGGCGACGGGCAATTGCGCGGCGGCCTCGTCTGCTACCTGAAGAGCCACAGCCAGGGCGAATACGTTTTCGACCACGGCTGGGCAGACGCCTTCGAGCGCGCCGGCGGCCGCTACTATCCGAAACTGCAAAGTTCCATCCCCTTCACGCCTGCGACCGGACCACGGCTGCTTTCGGCACCGGACGAAAATACGAACGCCGTTCAGGATGCGCTTGCCGCGGGCCTGAAAGAGCTTGCCCGCAGACACGATGTCTCTTCGGCACATGTGACTTTCGTGCCCGAAGCCGAGATCCCTGCGCTTGAGCGCGCCGGGTTCCTGCACCGCACAGACCAGCAGTTCCACTTCACCAATGAAGGCTATGGCTCCCACGCCGATTTTCTGGAGACCCTTGCCTCACGCAAACGCAAGGCGCTGAAGAAGGAGCGCAGGGCTGCGCTCGAAAACGGGATTTCGATCGACTGGCTGACTGGCAGCGACCTGACGGAATCGATCTGGGACGAGTTCTTCGCCTTCTACATGGACACCGGCGGACGCAAATGGGGCCGCCCCTATCTGACGCGCGCGTTCTATTCGCTCATTGGCGAGCGCATGGCCGACGATATCCTTCTGGTGATGGCACGCCGCAACGGCCGCTACATCGCCGGCGCGATCAACTTCATCGGCGGCGATGCGCTCTACGGTCGCCACTGGGGCTGCATCGAGGATCACCCGTTCCTGCATTTCGAAGTCTGCTATCACCAGGCGATCGATTTCGCGATCGCCAAGGGGCTGAAACGGGTCGAGGCTGGCGCCCAGGGCGAACACAAGCTTGCGCGCGGCTACATGCCCGTCACCACCCATTCCGCCCATTTCATCACACATCCGGGACTTGCCCGCGCCGTCGGCGACTATCTTCAGCGCGAGCGCAGGGATGTGGAGGAAACGGGCGAGTTTCTTGCCGAGCACGGACCTTTCCGCAAAGGTGAACGGCAGGACGATTGACCCCCTTTTCGTGAAGGCCGGCTTCATTACACGAGGAAGAACAATGAGCTACGACGACAACAACATTTTCGCCAAGATCCTGCGCGGCGAAATTCCCTCGCACCGCGTCTACGAGGACGACGCGACGATCGCCTTCATGGATGTCATGCCGCAGGCAGAAGGCCATCTGCTCGTGGTGCCGAAATCCCCTTCGCGCAACCTGCTCGACGCCGATGCAGCAACGCTGCCGGCGCTGATTGCCACCGTACAGAAGCTGGCCGTTGCCGCCAAGGAAGCTTTCGACGCCGATGGTGTGACGATCATGCAGTTCAACGAAGCACCGGCTGGACAATCGGTGTTCCACCTGCACTTCCACGTCATTCCGCGGCAAGCAGGCGTGCCGCTGAAGCCGCATTCCGGCACGATGGAAGACGGCGCCGTTCTGGCTGCCAATGCCGAAAAGGTTCGGCAGGCGCTCTGATCGCGCTCATACTATCCGCGCAGGAGCCAGGGAGCCGGCGACGCGCCGGCTCTTTAACCGACGGTCAGGTGAAAGCACCTCACCCAGCCTAAAAACCCAACCACCACAGGCCCAGCGCCAACGCGGCAATCGCTGACGCGATCCCGATCGCCGGTTTTCTTCCGAACAGGAAGAAGGCGGCCGCCCCGAGCGCGACGGCACCTGCGCGCAGCCAGAGTGGGGATTGTTCGAGTACGCCGGTCGGATAGAGGATAAGCTTTGCGATGACCGCTGCGACCAGCGCGGTCGCAACCGCCCTCACCCAGTTCAGCGCCTCGGAATCATCGCGCAGCCTGTTGCCTGTGATGACACCCAACCAGCGCCAGATGTCGGTCGCCAGCCAGCCGGCAATCGCGATGAAGACATAGGCCCACCAACCATCCTGCCAGGTCATCCTCTCACCTCCTTGCGACGGCGCCAGAGGCGCTCGATGAGCCAGGCAAGCGTACCGCCGACGAGGCCGGCGAGAAGGATGTCGAATTCCGGAAACAGCCAGTAGAACAGCGGCCCGCCTGCAAGACCGAAGAGCAACGCCACATAGACGACGGGATGGCGCGCCGAATGCCAGATCGAGGCGAGAAAGTAGACCGGCGTCAGGAAGAAAAGGCAGCCGGCAACGATCGGCGGGAAATCGGCGACGAAGTGGTAGACGACAGCGACGAGCAGCATGTTTGCCGCCACCAGCGTGATGCCGAAGCCCGCGAAAAAGGCGACGCGCCGCTCGCGCGGCACGTGCGGCACCTTCTCCATCGCGAAAACCCAGGCGGTGATCGCGACGAAATGCGACAGGAAGAGCAGAAGCCAAGTCGGCGTGCGCGACCCGCGCAGCTCCGGTATCAGCGCGGCGACCATCGGCATCAGCCGTACGGACGACAGCGAGACCGCGAGGAACGCGGTCGCGAGCCCGGCTCCGCTCATCATCGAACTGACGAGAATGACCTTGGCCGGAAGCGCCCAGACCATGCCGACCATGAAGACCACCTGCTCGACCGGGATGCCGGCCTGAGCCGTCAGCGAACAGAAGCCGACAAAGGACAACATCAGAATGAAGGCCGGCAGGCTGAAAATGCCGCGCATGCCTTTCCCGAACCAGGCGAGCGAAGATTGCTCGTCTTCTTCTCTCTTCATCGGCGATTCCGGATTGTTTTCAACTTGACTACGACCACCCCGGATCGAATCGTCCGGGATCAGCATGACCGAATATAGGCTATCAGACCGGCACGCGGACGAAAAACCACGCAGGCTCTTCTCATTTCTTCTTTAAAGAAAAACGGTGCCGGATGGTTTGCATCCAGCACCGTCGAACGTGTCTTGCGGGGGGGGCTACTTCTTGCGCGGCACCTTCGGCACCGTGCGGCCCTTTCTGGGAGCCGCGTCGCCCGCCCCGGCCTCGTCATCCGTTGACGCCTTGGCGGTCGCCTTCTTCGGCTTGGACTTCGGCGCAGGCTCGGCGCCCACCTCTTCCTTGTCCTCGGCCTTTTTCGGCTTGGCGGCCTTCATCGCCGGGCGGGATACTTCCGCCTTCGGCTTGATTGGCGTCGTCTCAGGAACGGCATCGAGCAGCAGGCCCTTGGTGCCATCGGCCTTCGTGCCGATCGTCACCTTGACGACGCCGCCCTTCTTCAGCTTGCCGAAGAGGATTTCATCGGCGAGCGGCTTCTTGATGTTTTCCTGGATGACACGCGACAGCGGTCGCGCGCCCATCTTCTCGTCGTAGCCCTTTTCGGCAAGCCAGGCGATCGCCTCCGGCGCGAGGTCGAAGGTGACGTTGCGCTCGGCAAGCTGGGTTTCAAGCTGCATGACGAACTTCTGAACCACCTGGTGGATAACCGGTGTCGGCAGCGAAGCAAACGGAATGACCGCATCCAGACGGTTGCGGAATTCCGGCGTGAACAGGCGGTTCAGCGCCTCTTCGTCTTCGCCCGTACGCTTGGAAGAACCGAAGCCAATGGCGGCCCGGGCCATTTCCGATGCGCCGGCATTGGTCGTCATGATCAGGATGACGTTGCGGAAGTCGATCTTCTTGCCGTTGTGATCCGTCAGCGAGCCATGGTCCATGACCTGCAGCAGGATGTTGAACAGGTCCGGATGCGCCTTCTCGATCTCGTCGAGCAGCAGCACGCAATGCGGGTGCTGGTCGACGCCATCGGTCAAGAGGCCGCCCTGGTCGAAGCCGACATAGCCGGGAGGTGCACCGAGCAGGCGGGAAACCGTATGCCGCTCCATGTATTCCGACATGTCGAAGCGCAGGAGCTCGACGCCGAGCGAGGTCGCAAGCTGCTTGGCGACTTCCGTCTTGCCGACGCCGGTCGGGCCGGAGAAGACGTAGCAGCCGATCGGCTTGTTCGGTTCGCGCAGGCCGGCACGCGCCAGCTTGATCGACGAAGCGAGCGCCTCGATCGCCAGGTCCTGGCCGTAGACGACCGAGCGCAGCTCTCGCTCGAGATTGGCAAGCACGGCCTCGTCGTCCTTGGAGACGGTCTTCGGCGGGATGCGCGCCATCGTCGCGATCGTCGCCTCGATCTCCTTCTCGGTGATCAGCTTGCGGCGCTTGCTGGCTGGCAGCAGCATCTGTGCGGCACCGGATTCATCGATCACGTCGATCGCCTTGTCCGGCAGCTTGCGGTCGTTGATGTAGCGGGCCGAAAGCTCGACCGCGGCCTTGATCGCCTCGTTCGAGTATTTCAGGTGATGATATTCCTCGTAATAAGGCTTCAGCCCCTTCATGATCTCGATCGCGTCGGCAATCGTCGGCTCGTTCACGTCGATCTTCTGGAAACGGCGAACCAGCGCCCGATCCTTCTCGAAAAACTGGCGGTATTCCTTGTAGGTGGTCGAACCGATGCAGCGGATCGCGCCGGAGGAAAGCGCCGGCTTCAGAAGGTTGGATGCATCCATCGCGCCGCCGGACGTAGCTCCGGCGCCGATGACCGTATGGATCTCGTCGATGAAGAGCACGGCGCCCGGATAGTCCTCGAGCTCCTTGACGACCTGCTTCAGCCGTTCTTCGAAATCGCCACGGTAGCGCGTGCCGGCAAGAAGCGTGCCCATGTCGAGCGAGAAGATCGTCGCATCCTGCAACGCTTCCGGCACCTTCTTTTCGATGATGCGCTTGGCAAGGCCTTCGGCGATCGCCGTCTTGCCGACGCCGGGGTCCCCGACATAGAGCGGATTGTTCTTCGAGCGGCGGCACAGCACCTGGATGGTGCGGTTCACCTCGGCGTGACGGCCGATCAGCGGGTCGATCTTGCCGGATTTCGCCTTCTCATTGAGGTTGACGCAATAGGCGGTCAGCGCGTCCTGCTGCTTCTTGGCGCTGGCCTCTTCGTTGTCGCGCGCGGGCTTCTGCTCGCTCTCATGATCGTCAGAGCCACGCACAGGACGGGACTCAGAGCTGCCGGGCCGCTTGCCGATGCCGTGCGAAATGAAGTTGACCGCGTCGTAGCGGGTCATCTCCTGCTCCTGCAGGAAATAGGCTGCGTGACTTTCGCGCTCGGCGAAGATCGCGACCAGCACGTTGGCGCCGGTCACTTCCTCGCGGCCGGACGATTGCACGTGGATCACCGCCCGCTGGATCACGCGCTGGAACCCGGCCGTCGGCTTGGAATCTTCGTCGTAGCCGGTCACGAGGTTCGACAGTTCATTGTCGACGTAATCGGTTACGGTCTTGCGCAGCGTCTCAAGATTGACGTTGCAGGCGCCCATCACGGCCGCCGCGTCGGCATCGTCGATCAATGCCAGAAGCAGATGCTCGAGCGTAGCGTATTCGTGGTGGCGCTCGTTGGCAAAAGTCAGTGCCTGGTGCAGCGCCTTTTCGAGGCTGGGCGAAAATGTTGGCACGTTAGTTCCTCATTTCTTTTCCATGACGCATTGCAACGGATGCTGATGCTGCCGGGCGAAGTCCATCACCTGCGTCACCTTGGTTTCGGCGACCTCATAGGTGAAGACGCCGCACTCTCCCACACCGTGATTGTGGACGTGGAGCATGATGCGGGTCGCCTCTTCCGGATTCTTTTGAAAGAAGCGCTCCAGAATATGGATGACAAATTCCATCGGCGTGTAATCGTCATTCAAAAGCAGAACGCGATACAAACTCGGCTTTTTGGTCTTCGGCTTGGTACGCGTGATGACGGACGTGCTGCGGTTGTTGCCGTTCCCCTCATCATCGCTACCTTGCTGCATCCGGACCGGCATGGCGATCATTCTTGTCAGTTCCTTGTACAGTAGCGACCCATCGAACTCGGCCGCAGCCTGCTTGCCCTTTATCTAATGGTTCGTTTTCAGATTTTAAGACCGAACCAACACACTGCAATCATAATCGCACGTTGACCGGCAAGATTGATCAACTTTCTTTGGGCTGCGCACAGCTTATGCGAAAAACAAAAAGGCCGGTCGCAAGCGCTGCGACCGGCCTTTTTATTGAGAAATTGTTTTAGCCGGTGATCAGGCTGCTGCAGCGGCGGCCTTGACTGCTGCCGTTGCCTTGGCAACCGGCGCTTCGTAGGGCTTGTAGGCGTCCTTGGCGAGGTCGGCATACATTTCGCCGATCTTCGTTGCTTCGGCGACAAAGCCTTCGTAGCTCGACTTCACGAAGTTGGTCTGCAGTTCGAAAGCAGCCTCGACGCTCTTGACGCTGGTCAGCTTTTCGACATGCGCGACGCTGTCCTCGAAGGACTTCTTCGAAAAGTCGGCAGCTTCGGTCGCGATAGCCTGGAGACCCTTGGTCCAAGCGGAATAGCTCTTTACAGCCACGTCAATGGCTTCCTTGCTCTTCTTGTTTGCATCGTCGAAGTTGAACATCCGGTGTCTCCTTGGTGACGGCCTGATCTGGAGGCTTCAGTTTATGTGCACTGCACAAAAAGTCAAGACGAGTGTGCGATGCAATAAAATACAACAGATGCAACAACTTGATGAAATATGGCGGTTCGGCATGAAATTTCTTGCCGCGCTCGCTACAGCCGCAAGATAAGCACTAGCGAGCAATTGCCCAGCAAGACATCAACATCCCACACAAAACAATAAACCCCGAAAATCCCATGGATTTTCGGGGTTTATACTGAAAGCGTCCGGCGTCGCGACTTAGAGGTCGATGTCGAGGATCGCCATGGAGAAGTTGTAGGAAAGCTCGCCGTCTTCCTCATCGCGGAAGACCACACCGAGGAACTCGTCACCGAGATAGACTTCAGCGGACTCGTCCTTCTTCGGGCGAGCCTTGACGACCATCTGCTGATTGAAGGTGCGCTTGAAGTAGGCTTCAAGCTTGCGGATTTCTTCGGGCTTCAAAACACGTCTCCGTAGCCGTTTAAACTGTGCGGCGCTTCTCGCACGCTGCATCGGCGGGTGTAAACCCCTCGAAAGAGGCTACACACCGGTTCCCGCATGTCAGATATCGAAGCTGGCAAGGATCTGGTCCATCTGGCGCGACGGCTCGGAACAGCCGGCCTCGCCCACGACCTTTGCCGGTACGCCGGCGACCGTCGACTTCGGCGGCACCGGTTTCAGGACGACCGAACCCGCAGCGACGCGCGAGCAGTGCCCGATATGGATATTGCCGAGGATCTTGGCGCCGGCGCCAATCAGCACGCCATCGGCGATCTTCGGGTGGCGATCGCTGCCTTCCTTGCCCGTGCCGCCGAGCGTCACGCCGTGCAGGATCGAGACGTTGTCACCAATGACCGCGGTCTCGCCGACGACAAGGCCGGTGGCATGATCAAGGAAGATGCCGCGGCCGATGCGGGCGGCGGGGTTGATGTCCGTCTGGAAGACGCTCGACGCCCGGCTCTGCAGGTAGAAGGCGAAATCCTTGCGGCCGCGCTTCAATAGCCAATGCGCCAGGCGATGCGTCTGGATCGCATGGAAGCCCTTGAAATAGAGCACCGGCTCGATGAAGCGGGTGCAGGCGGGGTCACGGTCGTAGACGGCCTGGATGTCGACACGCAGAATCGTGCCCCATTCCGGCCAGTCCTCCAGCATCTCCGAGAAGGTCTGGCGCAAAAGGTTTGCCTGCAGATCCGGGTGATCCAACCGTTCGCAGATGCGGTAGATCACGCTTTCTTCGAGAGAGTGCTGATTGACCACGGTGGAATAGAGGAAGGCCGCGAGCATTGGGTCTTGCTCGGCGGCAATCCGGGCTTCTTCGCGCAGGCTATTCCAGATCGGGTCCATCACTTGCAGCGCTTCTGCCTGGCGAAGTTCGGTCTTGGCGACCATCGTCGCTCTCCTTCCTTGTCCGTGCCTGTCATCACTATAGGGGAAATCAGGCGTGACTTAAATGGCGTCTGGCGGCAATGACGATACGCTAGATGCGATCGATCTCTGCCAGAAATTCGAGCACCGCTTTCTTGAAAACCCGGTCGCCGACGGCGAGCATATGGTCGCGGCCCGGAATGTCGAGCGCACGCGCACGCGGCATCAGCGCTGCCAGTTCCTGCGCCGACCCGGCGATGTCATCGGTCGTCCCGACGCCAATCAGCGTCGGCTGCTCGATGCGCGCCATATCCTGTGCCGTCAGCAGATCCCGCGAGGTCGAGATACAGGCGGCAAGCGCCTGCCGGTCGCTCTTGGTCTGGTCGGCAAAGGCGCGGAACATGCGCCCGCGCGCATGGGTCACGTCGTCAAGCGACGGCGCCACCAGAGCGTCGGCAATCGGATCCCAATCTCCTACCCCCGACACCATGCCGATGCCGAGGCCGCCGAAGACCAGCGAGCGCACGCGGTCGGGATGCGCGAGCGCCAGGAAGGCCGAGATGCGAGCGCCCATCGAATAGCCCATGACATGGGCCTCGGCGATCCCGAGATGCCCAAGCAATGCGGCGGCGTCACCCGCCATCTGCTGAGGGTGGTAGAGTTCCGGGTCGTAGGGCTTGCTGCTCTTGCCATGACCTCGGTTGTCGAGCGCGATGACGCGGTAGCCGGCGTCACCCAGCGTCTTCAGCCAGCCCGGGAAAACCCAGTTGACGTTGGCGCTGGAGGCAAAGCCGTGAATGAGCAGAACGGGCGCGCCGGACGGGTCGCCCTCGTCGAAGAAGGCGATCTCCAGACCGTCATGATTGAAACGGGAAAACGGCGGCGGGGTGAGATCCATCTATTCATCCTCGGGCATATCGATCCGGCGCAACCTAGTTCGTCGCCTTGGCGGGCGAAACCCCGCACCGGCAAAAACCACAACTGCGGCAGCTTTGCCGCTACACATTTCAGGCAAAGCTGACTATGGTGCCGCCAAATTTGACCTTCAGACTTGCATTCATCGGAGCATGACATGGCCGGCCACAGCATCCCGCATTTCCAGAACGACGGCGGACATCAGGCAATCGAAATCGGCGTCAAGGAATTCATGTGCACCGGCGCATCCATTCCCTACGATCACCCGCACATCTTCATCGACATGGGTGACGACAACGAGAAGGTCTGCTCCTACTGCTCTACGCTCTATCGCTACAATCCGAAGCTGAAGGCGACCGAAACCAATCCCCCCGGCTGCCTCTTCGCCCATAAAGCCGCCTGATAAGCGACGATGTCGCGCCCCGTCGCGATCATAGGCGCCGGCATAGGCGGCCTCACGGCTGCCCTGTGCCTTGCCCGGCGCGGCTTCGACGTCGATATCATCGAGCGGGCGACGGCACTGACCGAGGTCGGAGCCGGCCTGCAGCTCTCACCGAACGCCTCCCGCATCCTCATCGAGCTCGGCCTGCTGACGCAGCTTGAGAGCGTATGGACGGAGCCCGAGCGCATCGGGCTCGTTGACGGCCGCTCTCTGCGCGCGCTTGCCAGCGTACCGGCCGGGACCTTCGCGCGCCGCCGCTGGCATGCGCCCTATGCCGTTCTCCACCGCGCCAGCCTTCAGAGAATCCTGTTTCAGGCTGTTCAATCCGAACCGCGCTGCCGTCTCCACCTCGGATGCCAGATCGACAAGCCCGGGGACCAGGCGATCGCGGCAGTGACAGGGCGCATGCCGGACGTCGTCATCGGCGCCGACGGCATCTGGTCGCGGCTGCGCGAGACTGTGCCCGCCGCCGGCCGTGTCCGGTTCTCCGGCAATATCGCCTGGCGCATGACGCTTGCAGGCGACGTTGCCGCGGGCGTGCTCAAGCGCGGTGAGGTCACCGCCTTCCTCGGCCCGCGCGCCCACCTCGTTGCCTATCCTCTGCGGGAAGTCGGCGGTTTCAATCTCGTCGCCATCATCGAGGGCAAGGAGACCGACGCGATCTGGGTCGGCAAGGATTCGGACGCGCGGCGCCAGGATTGCCTCAGCGCCTTTTCCGATTGGAGCCCAGGCATCCGCTCGCTTCTCGATAAGGCCGTGGCGCCCACCTACTGGCCGCTCTGCACCGTCGACGACGGCGCCTGGCATGATGGTCAAAAAACAGTGCTGATCGGCGACGCGGCCCATGCGATGACGCCTTTTGCGGCGCAAGGTGCGGCCATGGCCATCGAGGACGCATCCGCGCTTGCGGCTTGCCTGTCTGAAAACCTCAGCGTCGCGGATTCCTTGCGGAAATTCGAGGCGCTTCGCAGGCCACGCATCGCGCGCGTCCGCCGCCGTGCGGCCTTCAACCATTTCGCCTATCACGCCCGCGGGCCGGTGCGTATCGGCCGCGACATGGTGTTGAAGCTCAAGGGGCCCGACGCGCTTGCGGCCGACCTCGACTGGCTCTACGGCTACGGAGCGCCGGAGCACTGAGAAGCGACGGCCATTCACCGCGATCCGTTCGATAAACTGCCGGCGCGCGAAAGATCTAGTCCAGAAAAGCAGAACGCCGCGGATGACCGCGGCGTCCGTCATTGCCTTCGTCAAACGGCGTTTGCCGCAGCCAGGCCCGCTTCGATGTCGCGGCGGATATCCGGCACGTCCTCAAGGCCGATCTGCAGGCGCAGAACCGGACCTTCGGTCGGCGCCAGCGCCACCTTGCGATCTCCGAGACCGACATGGAGTGCCAGGCTTTCGAAACCGCCCCAGGAATAGCCGAGCCCGAACAATCTCAGCGCATCGAGGAAGGCGTGCGCCTTGGCCTTGAAGCGGTCAGGGCTCTCCGCCTTCAGCACGAAGGAGAAGATGCCGCTCGCGCCGGTGAAATCGCGCTTCCAGAGCTCGTGGCCGGGGAAGCTCGGCAGCGCCGGATGCAGCACGCGAGCGACTTCCTCGCGTGTTTCCAGCCATTTCGCCAGCGTCAGGGCGCTTTCCTGGTGCCGCTCGAGACGGATGCCCATGGTGCGAAGGCCACGCAGGATCTGGTAGCTGTCATCGGGCGAGACGCAGACGCCGAGCGTCACCATGGCCTCTGTCAGGGCCGGCCAGTGCTCGGCATTGGCCGAAACGGTACCGAAGAGCACGTCCGAATGGCCGGACGGATATTTGGTCGCCGCATGGATCGACACATCGACGCCATGGTCGAGCGGCTTGAAGTAAACGGGCGTCGCCCAGGTATTGTCCATGGTGACGATGCAGCCATGGCGATGGGCGGCATCGGCGATCGCGCGGATGTCCTGCATTTCGAAGGTGTTCGATCCCGGTGCTTCGGTGTGTACCAGGCGCGTGTTCGGGCGGATCAGGCTCTCGATCGCAGCGCCGATCATCGGATCGTAGTATTCGACCGTGACGCCAAGTCGCTTCAGCATCGTGTCGCAGAAATGGCGCGTCGGGAAGTAGACCGAATCGACGATCAAGGCGTGGTCGCCGGCCGAGAGATAGGCGAGGAACGGCACCGTGACCGCCGCCAGCCCCGAAGGCACGAGGATCGTTCCGGCGGACCCTTCGAGTTCGTTGATCGCGTCGCAGAGCGCGTCCGTGGTCGGCGTTCCGCGCGTGCCGTAGGTGTACTTCTGCGCCCGCGTCTCCATGGTCTTGGCGTTCGGGAACAGCACCGTGGAGGCGTGCACGACCGGCGGATTGACGAAGCCGAAGTAATCGGAGGGGTTGTTGCCGCCATGGGCGAGACGCGTGTTGATGCCTGCCTTGCCGTTCACATTGCCACTGTCTGCCATTGCTCATTCCGCTTCTAGATTTCGAATGCAAAACTCTTCGAACGAGCCACAATCGCGGTCAAGTGGCAAAAATCATGAAGCGTCGTTTTGACCGTCGCGAGGCCACTTCTGGCGAATTTTCCGCCAGAGCGTGCTTCACACCCCCAAGATCTGCCTAACTTTCTGGCTTGTTTCGAGTTTTTCACATGCAAAACCAGAAAATCGGCGGCCTCTCTTGACCCTCATGGAAATTGAGCATGAGATAGCCGACACTCGCGCCAGGAGGGTGGCGGAGGCTCACCGCGCTAGGAGACGCGACGGTGCAGACTGGAACTAACGACAACAGAAAAAGGTTCTAAAAATGGCAAAAAGAATTCTGACAGCTCTCGTTGGCGCTGCTGTCATGGGGATTGGCACACAGGCGGCTTCGGGCGCTACTCTTGATGACGTCAAAGCCAAGGGCTTTGTCCAGTGCGGCGTGAACACCGGTCTCGCCGGCTTCGCAGCGCCGGATGCTTCGGGCAACTGGAGCGGATTCGACGTAGACTACTGCAAGGCAATCGCCGCCGCGATCTTCGCGGATGGCAGCAAGGTGAAGTACACCCCGACCTCCGCCAAGGAACGCTTCCCGGCGCTGCAGTCGGGCGAAGTCGACGTGCTTGCCCGTAACACCACCTGGACGATCAACCGCGACACCGCGCTCGGCTTCAACTTCCGCCCGGTCAACTACTATGACGGCCAAGGCTTCATGGTTCGCAAGGGCCTGAACGTCAAATCCGCGCTGGAGCTTTCGGGCGCCGCTGTCTGCGTGCAGACGGGCACCACCACCGAGCTCAACCTCGCCGACTACTTCAAGTCGAACAACCTGCAGTACAATCCGGTCGTTTTCGAAAAGCTTGAAGAAGTCAACGCCGCCTATGACGCCGGCCGTTGCGACGTCTACACGACCGACCAGTCCGGCCTTTATTCGCTGCGTCTGACGCTGTCGAAGCCAGACGATCACATGATCCTGCCGGAAATCATCTCGAAGGAGCCGCTCGGCCCGGCCGTGCGCCAGGGTGACGACCAGTGGTTCGATATCGTCAGCTGGGTTCACTATGCGCTGATCCAGGCTGAAGAGTTCGGCGTCACCCAGGCCAACGTCGAAGAAATGAAGAAGTCCACCAACCCGGACGTTCAGCGCTTCCTCGGCGTCGAAGCTGACTCGAAGATCGGCACCGACCTCGGCCTCACCAACGAATGGGCCGTGAACGTGATCAAGGCCGTCGGGAACTACGGCGAAGTCTTCGACCGCAACATCGGCGCCGGCAGCCCGCTCAAGATCGAGCGCGGCCTCAACGCGCTGTGGAACAAGGGCGGCATCCAGTACGCTCCGCCGGTCCGCTAAAGCGAACCGAAAATACCGGGGAAGCGGACAACCGCTTCCCCATCCCAACGATAAAAACACCCAAAAGGGTGAAAAGGGGAAAGAGGCATTGCATGGCGATTGGCGTCACAACTACGCCTGAGAAATCGAAACCTTCGGGGTCGATCATCAACGACCCGCAGGTCCGCGGCATCTTTTATCAGGTTATTACCGTCGTCCTACTCGGGGCCTTCGTCTATTGGGTGGCCGACAACACGATCGAGAATCTCAAACGGGCGAACATCGCTTCCGGTTACGGCTTCCTCAATGGACGCGCCGGTTTTGACGTCGGGCAGTCGCTGATCGCCTATACCAGCGATTCCACGTATCAGCGCGCACTTGTCGTCGGCCTGCTCAACACATTGCTGGTCGCCGTCTGCGGTATTTTTACCGCCACCATCATCGGCTTTGGAGTCGGGATCGGCCGCCTGTCGCACAACTGGCTGATCGCCAAGCTGTCGCTCGCCTATGTCGAGATCTTCCGCAACATCCCGCCGCTGCTGGTCATCTTCTTCTGGTACAGCGGCGTCCTGGCGATCCTGCCGCAGCCGCGTGAATCGGCAGCACTGCCGCTCAACATGTTCCTCAACAACCGCGGCCTTGCCTTTCCCAAGCCGATCTTTGGCGACGGTTCGCTGTACACGGTTCTAGCCTTTGTCCTCGCGATCGTCGCCAGCTTCCTCCTGGCACGCTATGCGCGCAAGAAGCAGGAGGCCACCGGACAGCGTTTCCCGGTTCTTTGGGCGTCTCTCGGCCTGATCATCGGTCTGCCGTTGCTGGTCTTCCTTGCCACGGGATCGCCGATCACCTTCGACGTCCCCGTCGCCGGCAAATTCAACCTCACCGGCGGCTCGGTCATCGGACCGGAATTCCTGTCGCTGTTCCTGGCGCTCTCGTTCTACACGGCCGCCTTCATAGCCGAGATCGTGCGTGCCGGCATCCGCGGCGTATCCAAGGGGCAGACGGAAGCCGCGCACGCGCTCGGTGTACGCCCCGGCCTGACGACACGACTGGTGGTGGTTCCGCAAGCGCTCCGGATCATCATTCCGCCGCTCACCAGCCAGTATTTGAACCTTACCAAGAACTCGTCGCTCGCCGTTGCGATCGGTTACGCGGATCTTGTCGCCGTCGGTGGCACCATCCTCAACCAGACAGGACAATCGATCGAGATCGTCACGATCTGGATCGTCGTCTACCTGTCGCTGAGCCTTGCGACGTCGCTGTTCATGAACTGGTTCAATGCCCGCATGGCCCTGGTGGAGAGATAAGATCATGAACACACACCAGGCAACTTTTGTTCGTACCTCGATGATCGAAGGGTCCGCCCCGCCGGTCGCCGAAGGTGGCATCGTCCATTGGCTGCGCGAAAACCTGTTCGCGACGCCAAAGGATGCGGTGCTCACCATCGTCAGCCTGCTTGCGCTTGCGTGGCTCGTGCCTCCGGCCATCCAGTGGCTCTTCATCGACGCCGCCTGGACCGGCGGCGGCCGTGGCGTTTGCGCCACGGTTGCTCAAGGAGGCTCGCAGCCGGATGGCTGGAGCGGTGCGTGCTGGGCCTTCGTCAACGCGAAACTCGACCAATTCGCCTACGGCCGCTACCCGCTCGATGAGCGTTGGAGACCGACGCTGGTCGGCATCCTCTTCGTGCTTTTCCTCATTCCGATGTTGATCCCGAAGGCTCCCTTCAAGGGCATCAACGCCATCCTGCTCTTCGCCGTGCTGCCGATCATTTCCTTGATCCTGCTTCCCGGCGGCTGGTTCGGACTGACCTACGTCGAGACGCCGCTCTGGGGCGGTCTGATGGTGACGCTCATCCTTTCGTTCGTCGGCATTGCCGTGTCGTTGCCACTCGGCATTCTTCTGGCACTGGGGCGGCGATCGCATATGCCTGTGATCAAGATGCTCTGCACCGCCTTCATCGAACTGGTGCGCGGCATCCCTCTGATCACCGTGCTCTTCATGGCGAGCGTCATGCTGCCACTGTTCCTGCCGCAGGGCGTCACCTTCGACAAGTTCCTGCGTGCACTGATCGGCGTGTCGTTCTTCGCCTCGGCCTACATGGCCGAAGTGGTGCGCGGCGGCCTCCAGGCTATCCCGAAGGGGCAGTATGAGGGCGCGGATTCCCTCGGTCTCAGCTTCTGGCAGAAGATGAACCTCATCGTGCTGCCACAGGCGCTGAAGCTCGTGATTCCGGGCATCGTCAACACCTTCATCGGCCTCTTCAAGGACACGTCACTGGTGTCGATCATCGGCATGTTCGACCTGCTCGGCATCGTCCGCTTCAACTTCACGGACGCCAACTGGGCCTCTTCGGTGACGCCGATCTCAGGGCTAATTTTCGCTGGCTTCATATTCTGGCTTTTCTGCTTTGGTATGTCGCGCTATTCAGGTTTCATGGAACGCGTGCTCGACACGGCCCATAAACGATAAAATGAGGGGAGGATCGCATGGCAAACGCAGCCACTGCTTCCAAAATGACTGTTTCCGCAACGGATGTCGCAGTCGAAATCACTGGAATGAACAAGTGGTACGGGGACTTCCACGTCCTTCGTGACATCAACCTGAAGGTTATGAAGGGCGAGCGCATCGTCATTGCCGGCCCGTCGGGCTCCGGCAAGTCGACGATGATCCGCTGCATCAATCGCCTCGAAGAGCACCAGAAGGGCAAGATCGTCGTCGACGGCATCGAGCTCACCAACGATCTGAAGAAGATCGACGAAGTGCGCCGCGAAGTCGGCATGGTGTTCCAGCACTTCAACCTCTTCCCGCACCTGACGATCCTCGAAAACTGCACGCTTGCGCCGATCTGGGTGCGCAAGATGCCGAAGAAGCAGGCGGAAGAAATCGCGATGCACTTCCTGAAGCGCGTCAAGATTCCCGAACAGGCGAACAAATATCCGGGCCAGCTCTCCGGCGGTCAGCAGCAGCGCGTGGCGATCGCCCGCTCGCTGTGCATGAATCCGAAGATAATGCTGTTCGACGAGCCGACTTCGGCGCTCGACCCGGAAATGATCAAGGAAGTGCTCGACACGATGGTCGGCCTCGCCGAGGAAGGCATGACCATGCTCTGCGTGACCCACGAAATGGGCTTTGCCCGCCAGGTCGCCAACCGCGTGATTTTCATGGACCAGGGCCAGATCGTCGAGCAGAACTCGCCGGCCGAGTTCTTCGACAATCCGCAGCACGAGCGCACCAAGCTCTTCCTCAGCCAGATCCTGCACTAGGATCGGCAGACGCCTTCACAAGGAAGCCCGTCTCATCGAGGCGGGCTTTTTCTATTCGGATTGCTCGGTCCTATTCAACGCGATAGCGCAAAGTGCCGACGGACCAGTGAATACCGCGGCGGTCGAGGTCGCCAGTCCAGGTCTTCTGCAATCGTGCAACGACTTCGCTTAAGGTTTCCCGCGCGTCCAGCTCGATCTTCAACCCGCGCGCTTTCGGAGCGACGTCAGCCAGATCGATGGCATCGCTGACCACGAGTGCAACGAAGGCACTCTCGCCCTCGCCAGACGCTTCGAAATCGAAGCCATAATAGTCGTCCGGTAATGTCAGCGGCACGTCTGGCGCAAGTGGCGTGATCTTTTGTGCGAACTCGTTCGGGAAGATCTGTGTGGCCTTGCCCTGGCTGTTCACGTCGAAGAGCAGCAGGTCGCCGCCGGTTTGGCTGGTGACTGTCACCTTGAAAACGTCGCCGGCCTTCATGGTCGTGGGTCGATCTATGGCGAGTTTCACTTCGCCGGTCTCGGTCTTGCCGATGATGTCACCGACCGCGTTGACCGCATCGGAGTCCTGATAGGTCGTCGGCGTCGCACTTGGAGCGCTTGATTGCTGGTAAGTCCCCTGCCCGTTGCCACCCGCACCGAGCTTTTCAGGGGCGATTGCACTATCGCCAAGCGTCTGCGCCTTGCTTTCCAATTGCGGGTCGAGATTGCCGCATTTTTCCTGCGAGGAGCAGTAAGCGGTCGACTGCGCCTTTGCGAATTCGAGCAGTTCGGCGTTGCTCGTCAAGCCGTTGCCGTTGGCGTCCGCCGCATTGCCGGTCTGGCCAGCGACGAAAGCCGCGGTGAACACGCCGTGCCGATCCTCGACGGGAAGCCGCACATCGTCCCAGGCCACCTGGTATGGAGCAGCCGCGCTCCAGGCGGTCACGCCCGATTCCACCAGCTTCGGCTTATCGACAACGGCAAGATCGATCCTGAGACCGCGGGTCAAGGCCTGCTCAACCGGCTTGGCATGCGGGCGCGGCAGGAAACGAGCGCCCTCGATGCCCGACGAGACGTCGTCGGAAAGCGTACGAGAGATCGTGCCTGAATGGCAGGCGTCGATCACCATCGTCACCGCCCGCCCCTGCAGCCGCTCCAGGATCCGGTCGATCTCATCGTCGAGGATCGCGCCTTGCCAGTCCGTTTCACCGGAGACGATATCGACGGGCGCCAGCGCCTCGTCCAGTCCATCCTGCTCGTCGCCATCTGCATCCGTCACCTGAAGGCCGTGGCCGGAAAAATAGATGTAGACGCGATCGCCAAACCCTGTTGCATCGACAAGCCACGTGTTCATGGCCGAGAGTATTTCTGCTCGCGTCGCCTGCTCGTCCTTCAAAATGCGGATCGAGGACGGATCGAAACCAAGTTTTCCCGTCAGCAGGCCCTGCATTGCCACGAGATCGTTCTTCGGACCTTTGAGCGCGAATATTGGCGACAGGTTCGGGTAGCTGCCGACACCGATGAACAAGACCCGGTCGCCGGCCACGGCCGGAGCGGCAAGCAAGGCGAGCCATGCCACCACAGAAAGCGCCGCGGTACACCACGACTTGCCACGCGCGCTCATTGGCCCCGGTCCCTCGTGTAAAGCGGTTGGATGGCGATGGTGCTTTCGCTGTCCTCCAACCGTGTTTCAAGGAGGCGCAGAAGCGCTGCGGCATCGAGCTTCGAGTTGGAGAAGGCCGCCGCAATGGCGTCGATCGGCGCATTGGTCGAGATGGCGACCAAGTGATCCGCGCCGAAGGGTTTCACCACCTCCAGGCCCTGAAGCTGAAACGCGTGGCTGCCACTGCCCGCAATCTGCGCGTCGAGAAGCTGTGCTTCGCCGGTATTCGCCAGATTGAAAACCAGCATGTTGGCGTAGTCGCCCTGCGCCGCCTTGAAATTCAGCCTGTCACCTGCCGCGTAGATGTCCTTCAACGGCGTGAGCGAAACGCTGCCGGGGCTCTGCGTCGCCAGGACCTTCAGGAAATCGACCAGGATAAACTTGTCGACGGCGCCCTGGAGCATGTCCGGCGCGATATGTTCGCCGGCGACATCGCCGTTCGGCGTGTAGAACACCCCGGTGGCAGCATCCCAGCGGTAGGGCACACCATTGCCGCCGAGATTGTTGAGCGGCGGCGCCGTACCGGTGACGCTGAGCGCCAGTTTCCCCGTCCAGCCCATTTCACGCGGCGACTTCAATTTCGTTCCGGCGTCGCCTGTCGCGCCCGCGCCGATGGTCGCGCTTCGCGGCAGGGACAGGACAATCTCCTTGTCGGAGCGCGGCACTTGCGGCGTGAAGTTCGGCACCTGCAGCGCTTCCGACTGAAGCTTGACGTTGGAGAAGACATAATCCTCAAGCTCGATGCGCGAGATCCGGCCATCGCCGTCGCGATCCGCAGCCCCCTCGATGGCGCGGGCAAAGCTCCAGCTCAGGGCCCCGCGCGGCTCGCCGCCGATCACCACTTCCGGCGTCGGCTGGCTTTCGAGCGACGCGGCCAGGATCGTCACGCGAGACAGATCCGCTTCCTTCACCTTCGCGCCCCTGAGCGCCTCTTCGGACGGCGGCGGCACCTTCGCACGCACGATCGGTGCAAGCCGCGTTTTACCGGAAATGGAACGGTTCATGCCGCCGGAAAAGCAACTGTCGGAAAGGAACAGAACCTGAATACCTTTGGCCTCCGCTTCCGCGAACCAGGCGTTCAGCTCGTTGTCGACAATGATCTCCTTGCTGGTTTCTTCCGCGCGGCTCCTGTCGAAGCCGGGTAGTTCCAGGAACTCGTCCAGACCGTCTTCTTCGCTGCCCGCAATCAGTTCCGGCATCTGCGCGCCGTGCCCGGCATAGGTGAAGACGATCGTATCGCCGCGGGCTGCGCCGGCGACCAGTTCGGTCCAGGCGGAGCGGATGGCGTCCTTCGTCGCCTGCTCATTGATGAACTGCCGTATCGTGTCGACATTGGCCGCCTTTAGCGCCTGCGTGACATCGCGTGCGTCCTTCACTGCGCCGTCGAGGCTCACTTCATGCGGATAGGCATCCACCCCGACGACCAGCGCCGACGTGGCCGCGAGGACGGGGGGCACGGGCAGGACGAACAGGACCGTCGAAAGCAGGATTCTGTGCAACACAACTAGTTCCCCACGTCCACTTCCACCCGCCGGTCGAGTTGGTGCAGCATCGCCTCGTCGTAGGCGCTCGGGTCATCCGTCTTGAACGGCTCTTCCTCGCCCTTGCCGACGGCTATCCAGGTACCCGGATATCCGGCATCCACAAGGTAATGCGCCAGGGCCTCGGCGCGGGCGATCGACAATGCCTTGTTCGCCTCGGTCGTGCCAACCGGATCGGTATGGCCAATCAGCGTGATTGTCGACGGTTTCGCCGACTTCAGGCATTCGAAAAGATCCTTTGCCGACTGCAGCCCCTCCGGCGTGAATTCGGCGGTGCCGAAGACGTAGCGCACCGGGGTGGCCTTCTTCTTGATCGAGACGCCGCGATAGGAGAACTTGCAGGCGCCGCGCGCGGCGAGCTTGACGGGCTTGGTTGC
>Ga0209256_1000297_pt1 | contig 86973 bp, 74 predicted proteins | sample AraplaCol_mCL_r2_2_FD_184270 | JGI IMG/M metagenome (GOLD analysis project Ga0209256, IMG submission 184270) | Arabidopsis root microbial communities from North Carolina, USA - plate scrape MF_Col_mCL_r2 (SPAdes) (version 3) | ecosystem: Host-associated > Plants > Roots > Endosphere | place... | reverse complement strand
CGTGTTTTGCCTTGTAGTCGTTCACAGCTGCCTTGATGGCGTCTTCCGCCAGGATGGAGCAGTGGATCTTCACTGGCGGCAGTGCCAGTTCTTCCGCGATCTGGGTGTTCTTGATGGCCAGCGCTTCGTCGAGCGACTTGCCCTTCACCCATTCGGTCACCAGGGAGCTGGAGGCGATTGCCGAACCGCAGCCGTAGGTCTTGAATTTCGCGTCTTCGATCTTGCCGTCCGCGCCAACCTTGATCTGCAGCTTCATCACGTCGCCGCAGGCAGGTGCGCCGACCATGCCGGTACCGACGGTTTCGTCGCCCTTTTCAAAGGAACCGACATTGCGTGGGTTTTCGTAGTGGTCGAGGACTTTTTCCGAGTATGCCATTTTGATGCTCCTGTAATCTTAAGAATTCTGCTCTGCGCTTAGTGCGCTGCCCACTGGATGGTGGAGAGGTCCACGCCATCCTTGTACATTTCCCACAGCGGGGACAGTTCGCGCAGCTTGCCCACTTTGCCTTTCAGCAGTTCGACGGCGAAGTCGACGTCCTTTTCAGTGGTGAAGCGGCCGATGGTGAAACGGATCGAGCTGTGTGCCAGTTCGTCGCTGCGGCCCAGGGCGCGCAGAACGTAGGACGGCTCCAGCGAAGCCGAGGTGCAGGCGGAACCGGACGACACGGCCAGGTCTTTCACGGCCATGATCAGGGACTCGCCTTCCACGAAGTTGAAGCTCACGTTCAGGTTGTGCGGCACGCGGTGGTCCATGTCGCCGTTGACGTAGGTTTCTTCGATTTCCTGCAGGCCCTTCGCCAGGCGGTCGCGCAGGGCGCGGATGCGGGCGATTTCGGAATCCATTTCCACTTTCGCCAGGCGGAAGGCTTCGCCCATCGCCACGATCTGGTGGGTTGGCAGGGTGCCGGAGCGCAGGCCGCGTTCGTGGCCGCCACCGTGCATCTGTGCTTCGATACGCACGCGCGGCTTGCGGCAAACGTACAGGGCGCCAACGCCTTTCGGGCCGTAGGTCTTGTGCGCGGTGAAGGTCATCAGGTCGACTTTCAGGTCTTGCAGGTCGATTGCCACTTTGCCGGTCGCTTGCGCGGCGTCGCAGTGGAAGATGATGCCTTTCTTGCGGCAGAAGGCGGCGATTTCCTTGATCGGCTGGATCACGCCGATTTCGTTGTTGACCATCATGACGGAGATCAGGATGGTGTCCGGACGCACGGCCGCTTCCAGCTGTTCGATGGTGATCAGGCCATTGTCCTGGGTGTCCAGGTAGGTCGCATCAAAGCCCTGGCGCTCCAGCTCACGCACGGTGTCCAGCACGGATTTGTGCTCGGTTTTCACGGTGATGATGTGCTTGCCCTTGGACTTGTAGAAGTTGGCCGCGCCTTTCAGGGCGAGGTTGTTCGATTCGGTAGCGCCGGAGGTCCAGATGATTTCGCGCGGGTCGGCGTTGACCAGGGCGGCGACGTGGCCGCGCGCTTCTTCCACCGCTGCTTCCGCGGTCCAGCCGTACATGTGGCTGCGCGATGCCGGGTTGCCGAACTGTTCGCGCAGGTAAGGGATCATCTTGTCCGCAACGCGTGGATCGATCGGCGTGGTGGCCGAGTAGTCCATGTAGATCGGGAAGTGCGGCGCGGTCTTGAATTCTACCGGTGCGATGTTCTTTTCAGGGGCGTTCATCTAAATAACTCCAATTCGGTTAACCGAGTGCTGCTTGGTTGCTGTTGCGGTGCACATGCACTGGCTGCTCTGCCGCGGCCTTGGCTTTTTGCTGGTCCACCAGGTCCTGCAGCGATACGGAATCCAGGTAGTCGACCATCTTTTCATTCAGGGTGGCCCACAGTTCGTGGGTCATGCAGCGGGCGCCGTTCGCGTGGTCAGCGCCGTGGCAATTCTCCTTGCCGCCGCACTGGGTTGCATCGAGCGGTTCATCGACAGCGATAATGATGTCGGCGACGGTCACCTTGTCTGCCTTGCGGGCCAGGCTGTAGCCGCCGCCAGGGCCGCGGATCGATTCCACGATTTCGTGGCGACGCAGCTTACCGAACAATTGCTCCAGGTAAGACAGGGAGATCGCCTGACGCTGGCTGATTCCGGAAAGCGTCACCGGACCCTTGCCCTGGCGCATAGCCAGGTCAATCATCGCAGTCACTGCAAAACGGCCTTTGGTAGTCAGTCGCATCACAACCTCGGTTCAACTCAGTTAAAATATCGTTCTGTTCTCGCAAATCAAATCCTGATTACTTGAACGATTTAGTCAAGTATAACAGACTTGCGCAGACCTTGCCGGACGCGCCTCTAGCTGTCCGAGGGGCAATATGCGCCCCAACTTAGCGCTTCAGCAATTCCATCGGGCCGAACAGCGCCTGCATTTCCTTATTGGCAATAAAACTGACGTTATAAGGATGCTCCGCCACGATCTGCGGCAGCGCCTGCACGCTTGGCAGCTTGTTGAGCTGCTCGGCAATCTTTCCCCAGAGTATCAATTTTGGCTGTTTGGCGGCCAGGGCCTGCATTACAGTCTCAAAGAATGGCTGCCAGGCTTTGGCATCCTTGACCGGCGCCACGTGGGGGCGGAAGACCAACGAGGCATTCAGCAGCAGGAAGCCGTTGGCGTGCATCTTGTCCTGGATATTGGCCAGGGTTTCCGCGCCGTTGGCGCGCGCGCGTCGCGCTGCGTCGGCCAGCGCAGGGCCAGTGGTGGCGTCTTCCGCCAGGTGGCCATCGGCTACCAGCAGCATTTTCATGAAGTTGCGCAGCGAGGTCGCCTTGTTGACCGGCTTGGACAGCGCACCGCCCTCTTCGTCCGACCACAAGCTGCCGACCGCGCCATCCATGAAGCAAACACCGGTTGCGCTTTCAGCGCGCGGGTACGGACCCTCGCCCACCAGCACGTAACGCACCTGGTCCAGCGGCTGCTGGAACGCTGCAAACAAGCGGCCTTCGGTCGGAAGGTAGTTATCCGCCGCCAATGCCGGCAAGTAGGCCGGGTCGGCCTTCATCATTGCCTCAAGGCCGCGCACCAGAATGTCGCGCCAGGAGGCGTCGGCCAAGCTTACTGCGTTCAGGATAGGTTCGGCGATGGCCATGGTCGGATGGTGCGGTGCAAAAAGGGCAGATTGTATCCCAACAACAAGCCGATTGTCCCCTTTGCCAGGGTGATGCCGAGTCACGTAGAATTGTGCTTTTCTGACAATAACAGGTTCACAGTGTCAACGAATCTCGCCCGCATCATCCTGACCGTCCTATTGCTGTGTGCGCAGCTCGCCAGCAGTTTTGCCGCGCCAACGATTCCGGTCAGCGACTTTTCGGCACTGGACAATGTGGTCAACCCGGTGCTGTCGCCCGATGGCAAGCACCTCGCTGTGACCATGGATATCAGGGACACGCTTTTCACCTACCGGATGTTGACGATTTATGCGGTGCCTGAGATGAAGGCGGTCAACGCAATCAAATTGTCAGACTTCAGGCGGCCAAAGCATTACCTTTGGGTGAGCAATACTCGCCTGGCGCTGAGCCTCGCCTACCCATATGCGGGAGGCGTCGATGGCGCGACCGGAGAAGTTGAGGCGCTCGATATCAATGGCGAACGCCAACTCTACCTGTTTGGCCGGCGCCGCCCAGGCGGCAGGGACGGATGCTGGCCTTCGCGCATCCAGACCCTGAGCCAGCCCGATGAAAACCTGTTCGTGACAGTCAGCGAGGAAGACTGCAACAGCATGTTCATACGCATCAATTCCGTCGATGGGAAGCGCACCTTCCTGGCCGACCTAAAGGAGCGCGGCATGCATTTCCTGGCCGACGCTGAAGGCAATCCTCGTATTGCGATGAGGGATGCGGCCGGGCGCATGGATGTCCGCCGTTACGACAAGGAGGCAAAGAAATGGGTTCCTGGGCCGGGAGATGGGCAAGTCGAAACATCGGTACCAATCGCCGTTACGCCCGATGGCTCGAGCGTCTATATCTACGATCGCAACGAAAGCCTTAACCGGCTAATTCTCCAGCCGTTCGAAGGCGGTGCACCTCAGGTTCTGGCGAGCTTCGCAGACCGGGAAATGGACCGGTTCCAGTGGACGCATGAAGGCAAGCGCCCCTATGCCATCATCAGCCATTTGGACGTGCCGACGATCCATTACCTTGATGATTCAGCCGATGAAGCACGCATCCAGAAAATGCTTGCCGGGCAATTCCCTGGGCAGTTCGTACGACTCCTCGATGGCAGCAGTGCGAGTGGCCGCTGGCTGTTCCGCGTAACAAGCGACCGTGACCCCGGCAGCCTGTACCTGTTCGACAGCAAGGAGAATAAAGCATCCCTGATTGTGACCGAGATGGACAAGATCGATCCAGACCAGATGGCGCCGAAACGGGTGATCAAATTCAAAGCGAGAGACGGCCTGGAAATCCACGGCTACCTGACCCTGCCGATCAACCAGCCGGCCGGATACAAGCCGCCCCTGATCGTCAAGCCACACGGCGGCCCGCATGGCATCGCGGATACCTGGGAGTTCGATCGCGACGTGCAATTCCTTGCGAGCAGGGGCTATGCGGTGCTGCAAGTGAATTATCGCGGCTCCGGCGGGAGGGGCATCAAGTTCATGGAGGCCGGGTTCCAGCATTGGGCTGATACGATCCAGGACGACATCCTGGACGGCGTCGACTGGGTGGTCGCGCAAGGCCTGGTCGATGCTTCGCGGATGTGCACGATGGGTGGCAGCTTTGGCGCTTATTCGGCGATGATGCTGAACGTGCGCGCGCCAGGCAAGTTCCGCTGCGCCGTGGGCAGTGCGGGCTTGTACGACATCCCGCTGCACCTGAGCCAGAAGAATCAATACAAGGCTCTCAAGGAGCGATTCGAGCAGTACCTTGGGACGGACGCGGAGAAATGGGGCAGCATCTCACCGGTGAACAACGCGCGGCAGCTCCGCATCCCAGTCATGCTGGTACATGGCAAAGACGACGAGAATACGACGCTCGAGCAAGCGCGCAAAATGCGGGCAGCTCTCAAGGCTGCCGGCAATCCCCCGCTCTATTTTGAAGCATCCGAGGAAGGCCATGGTTTCAGCCAGCCCGATAACATTTCCGAGTTTTACGAGAAGCTTGAGAAATTCCTCTCCGAGCACTTGAAGTGAACGCGGACTACGGCTTGGGTTTTTCCGCGCCGTAGACTTTGGTCAGGTAATCGACCATCGCCGGGATGTCGTCGTCCGAGAACTGGGCGCCGAAGGGTTTCTTCATTTTCTTCACCGTGGCTTCCCAATAGCCGCGCGGCGAAGAGGATGGCTGCATCTGCGCGTAATGCGCCGAGTGGCACAGCAGGCAGTTGTTCAGCACGAGCTGGTAGCCGGGCAGCGTGCTTTGCTTGTAGGCCGCCGTTTCGTCGGGCAGCTTGATTTCAGCGGCGTTGGCGGCGCTGGCGCTCAGGAGGAGCGTGATGGCGAAAGTCTTCATTTGCGTTCCCCTCAGGCCGCCGTGACGCGGGTGGTTTCGACGACATTGCGCATATAGCCCGCCGCATTCCACAGCGCTGTAGAAGGCTGGCTTTGGCCGATGCGGTTCACGGCGCGCACCATCAGTGCGTGCTCGCCCTTGCCCGGCTTGAAGGAAGCGCTCCACTCGCGGAAGGAGTATTTGCCCAGGTCCTTGCCCAGCGTGGCAGCCTGCCAGCTCTTGCCGCCGTCGGAGGAGAACGCGACCTCGGTGATGCCGTAGCCGCCGTCGAAGGCGATGCCCTTCACCACGACCGGCTTGCCTGCCTTGATGCGCGCGCCATCCTGCAGGCTGGTGATGAAGGAGCGCACATTGAAGCGGTTGATCGGCACCGTTTTGGCGGGCGCCGTACCGGGCGCCACGCAGGCGCAGGCGTTGTCGGCGATGCGGTAAGCGGTGGCGACCCAGAAGCCGTCGAAGGGCTTGTCGAGCACCGTAATATCGGAAAGATGCTTGATCCAGTATGTGCCGTAATAGCCTGGGACCACAAGCCGCAGCGGGTAGCCGTTCAGCATGGGCAGGTCTTCGCCGTTCATCTGCCAGGCCAGCATCACTTCCCCGTCCAGCGCATGGTCGATATTGAGCGACTTGACGAAGTCGGGGCCGTCGCCAGCGGGCGGCGTATCGAGTCCGTTGAAGGAGACCTGCACGGCGCCGGCTTTGACGCCAGCGCGCTCCAGCACTTTTTTCAGCGGCACACCGGTCCAGCGCGCGTTGCCCATGGCGCCGTTGGACAACTGGCCGCCGTTGGCGCGTGGCGCAAAGTAGCCGCGGCTATTGCCCGAGCATTGGTTGACCGCAACGATCTCCATCGGCTCGGCGAGCTGTTTGAGTTCAGCCAGCGAGAGTTCCAGCGGCGTGTTGACGTGACCGCCGATTTTCAGACGGTAGCCTTGCGGGTCGATTTCGGTGGGGATGGCGCTCCAGTGATAGCGCACGAAGAAGGCGTCGTTCGGTGTCAGCACACCTTCGCTGAAAACGCTGAACGGGGTTTCCAGCTGCGGCGGGCGGCTGGTCAGCACGATCATCGGCCGCTTTTGCGGGAAAGCCAGCAGTTCGCGCTCACCGTTCTCGAATGGCAGCGCCACCCTGCCCGGCCCGGCCAGCGCCGTCAGCGCCGGGCTGCCGAGGGCGGTCGCTACGCCCGCCAAGCCAGCCTGTTTCAGGAACTCACGTCTTGGAATGCTTTTCATGCCTGCCTCCCGGTGTGTGATTCATGCCGAGATGCAAATTTAACATGCTATTCCGAGGCCGAATCGAAATTCTTCAGCTTGACGCGGGCGGCACGCAGCTGGCGGTACATGAACGCAACGAGGAGCACGCCGAAAATGGCCAGGGCGCCGGCCACCGACCAGGCGCGCCGCAGCTTTTCCTGGTTGCGCAGCTCCTTGGCCTGCTCGTCCTTCTGGCGCAGGAGCTCTTCATCCTCGCGGTTCTTCTTCTCAACCTGGGCTTTAGCAGTACCGGCGTCCAGAGACTTGCGGGTGGCGCTGGCGTAGACCTGCAAGGCCAGCTCTTTCAAGCCGACGTAATCGAGCGCACGGGCATATTCGGACAGCGCCTCCGCATCGATTGTTTCGATGTTGACCGCCTCGATCGTTTCGCGCCCGGCATCGGTCTGGCCCAGGTAGATCAGGGCAATGCCTTCGTTGAATTGCGAAATGTCCGCGATCTCGGTGTTGCCCGACGCCAGCGCCGCCTTTTTCGATTCGCGGCTCAGGGCCAGGGCTTGCTTATAGTCCTGGCTTTTCAGGCTCATGTCGGCGAGGTTGACCTGCAGCTCCGGCACGTCTTCATTCATATGGTGTTTTTGCAGCCAGGCCACCACGTCGTTCAGGGCATCGCGGGCGCGGGCAAGCTGGCCGGCGCTTTCGGCGATCTCCCACTCTGCGTAGCGCGCCCTGATCATCGGACCATCGAGCGGAATGACGGCTGCCTTGGCCTTCAAGACATCGATGGACTTGAGCGCCTCCTGGCTTCCGCCGGCCAGGCCATTCAGCGCATAGGCCCTGGCGCGCAGGGCCATGAACTGGGTAATCGACTGGCCCGACTTTTCGGCCACGCCCACGGCGCGTTCAATGTATTCAAGGCCCTTGCGGACATTCCCCTGGCGAATCTCGTTCTGGCCAGCGGTGATGATCACGCGGGCCTGCAGCGCCAGGTCGCTGGTCTGCTCGGCCAGTTGGCGCGACTGCTCCACGTACCGCGTTGCCGTATCCTTTTCGCCCAGCGTGTAATAGACATATGAGCGGTCCAGCAAGCTGTTGGCAATGATGGAATCGTCATCGAGCTGGTGGCCGATCAGCTCTTCCGCTTCCGCCGCCTGCAATGCCGTGGGGCGGTCCGTCCTGTACACGACGTTGCTGAGCAGGGAATAGTAGGTGGCCTGGTCGCGTTGCGACCATTGCGCCAGCTGGGGCTTCAGCTTGCGCAACTCAGCCAGGGTACTGTTGGTGGCCAGATAGGAAAACTCCCGCAATTGCGCAAGCCGGGCACGCGGCGTCGGCGCGTCCTGCGCCTTTGCTGGCGATAGTGTCAGCCCGATGACCAGGACAGACGCACCAAGCGAGCGCAAAAGTTTGCAGAACATTACGACTTTCGAATTAACAGGAAGTAAGCTATTTTACCGCTCTGCAAACAAATCGTGGGCATTCAGGATGGCAAAAGCGATTTCCGGGTTGCGTTCCAGACACTTACGTATGGCTGCCGGCACCGACTGGCGCGTCTTGCGGCACAAGCCAGGGCGCTCGCCAAGCACGATCTGGAAACCGCGCACCGTGCGGACTTCGTTGGGACCGGGAGCAATGCTGACGGAGACGCCCAGTTGCTCTTCCAGCCGCTGGCCGATGCGCATGAGCTCCGCATAGGTGGAGATGGCTTCGATGCGCTCAAGCAGGCGCTTTTCCTCTTCCTTCGTCAGGCGCAGGATGCGCAAATCCGCTTGCGGGTCCTCCAGCAGCGACTCGCGCGCGCAGTCGCAAGCACCCGGCGGGCACTCCTTGCGTATAGGGAAAGGCGGCATCGTCATCGTCCCAGTATCCGTTGCTTGCATGCTGCTGTCAAACCCGGCCGTGGCAGGCACTTGTGTGCGACGCTCAGTTTTCGTACAGTGCTAAATTGCTAAAAATTTCATATCAGAGTTACGCGTGACTATCAAACAGGAAGGTTTGAATTTCCTAGCGTCCCCTGGCGCGCTGGGCCGGCAGATCGCGGAGTTCGACTGGTCCGCGACACCGCTCGGGCGCCTCGACGCCTGGCCGCAAAGCCTGCGCACCACCGTCAACCTGATGCTCAACTCCAGCCACCCGATCTGGATTGGCTGGGGACCGCAAGCCACCTTCCTCTACAACGACGCCTATATCGACGTGCTGGGCGCAGCCAAGCACCCGTGGGCGCTTGGACGGCCGGCGCAGGAAGTCTGGGCCGAGATCTGGCATTTCTGCGGACCGCTGGCCGACAAGGTATTCCAGCGCGCCGAACCCTCGTACGTCGACGCGGTGCAGCTGTTCATGAACCGTGGCGACTGGGTGGAAGAAGTCTGGTACTCCTTCTCCTACAGCCCGATCTTCAATGAGGCCGGCGCAGTGGGCGGCCTGTTCTGCCCATCCACCGACACCACGGCCACGCGCCTGAATGCGCGCCGCCTCGCTGCACTGTCGGCATTGTCGGCCAGCGCCTTGCGCGAGCAGGACGTGGCGAGTGCCTGCGCCACTGCGATGCATACCATTGCCGAGAACCCGACCGACATCCCTTTCGCCCTGCTGTTCAAGCGCGTCGGCGAAACGGTGCGCCTGCAGCAGACGGCACATGTGGAGGATGCTGCCTGCGATCTGGCGCACTGGCCAGTCGGGCAAGTACTGACCAGCGGCCAGCCAGTGGCGATTGCCACCGCCGGCCTGCCAGGCTTGCCGCTTGGGCTGGCAGGCCAGCCGGTACGGGTCGCGATGGCGCTGCCCGTAACGGACGGGGTGCTGGTGCTGGGCATCAGCCCAGCGCGTCCGCTCGATGCCGAATACCGCACATTCTGCGAGCTGGTGGCGGGCCAGGTATCGGCAGCGGTGCAGAACGCCAGCGCCGCATCCGAGCAGCGCCAGCGCGCCGAGGCCCTGGCGGAACTGGATCGCGCCAAGACGGCTTTCTTCAGCAATGTGAGCCACGAGTTCCGCACGCCGCTGACGCTGATGCTCGGTCCCATCGAGGAGGCCCTGGGCGACAGCAGCAACCGCCTGCCCGCCATCCACCACGAACGCCTGCGACTGGCCCAGCGCAATGCGCTGCGCCTGCAAAAACTGGTCAATACCCTGCTCGATTTCTCGCGCGTGCAAGCGGGGCGTATGCACGCCAGCTATTCGCGCGTGGACCTTGCAGCCTTGACCCGCGATTTGGCCAGCGGTTTCCGCTCCGTGGTGGAAAGCGCGGGGCTGAAGCTGACCGTTGATTGCAGCGAGCTGACGGCCAGCGCCTGGGTCGACATCGGCCTGTTCGAAAAGATCGTGCTGAACCTGCTGTCCAACGCTTTCAAATTCACTTTCGACGGCGGCATCACCGTCACACTGCGCCAACAGGGACCTATGGCGGTGCTGTCGGTCTGCGACACAGGTGTCGGCATCTCGGAAGACCAGCAGCAGCGCATCTTCGAGCGCTTCCGCCGCGTAGAAGGAACCCGCTCGCGCACCCATGAGGGCTCAGGGATCGGCCTGGCGCTGGTACGCGACCTGGTGGAACTGCTGCATGGCCATATCGAATTGGAAAGCACGCTGGGCGCAGGCAGCACCTTCACCATCACCCTGCCGCTTGGCCATGCACACTTGCGCGATGAGCAGCTGGGCGTCGGTCACAGTCCTGGCAACGACGGCGTGCGAGAAGCATTCCTTCTCGAAGCGCAGCGCTGGCTGCCGGAAGAAGACAGCGAAGAGCCCTTCCTCGACCTGGCCGATGACGACAGCGTGCTGACGCTGGGCGCGCAGGTGCTGGTGGTGGACGACAACGCCGATATGCGCGACTACCTGGCGCGTTTGCTGCGCCAGCGCTGGCACGTCAGCACCGCCGCCAACGGACGCGAAGCAATGCGCATCATGGGAGACGCGGCGCCCGACCTGGTAGTGTCCGACGTGATGATGCCCGAACTGGACGGGTTTGGCCTGATCGCCGCCATGCGCTCCGATGAAATCCTGCACGACGTGCCGGTGCTGTTGCTGTCGGCGCGCGCTGGCGAAGAAGCGCGCATCGAAGGCGTGAACGCCGGCGCCGACGATTACCTGGTCAAGCCCTTCTCCGCCCGCGAGTTGCTGACGCGCGTCGATTCGCAGCTGATGCGCTCGCGCATCCGCCAGGCCGAACGCGCGCATATGGCGCGCATGGCCAATACCTTCCAGCAGGCTCCGGCCGCGATTGCCATCGTACGCGGGGCGGACCTGGACTTTGAGCTCGCCAATGACCGCTTCGTCGAATTGAGCTGGCAGCGCCAGCTCATCGGCCTGCCGATGCGGCGCGCTTTCCCCGAGCTCGAGGGCCAGGGCATGGTGGAGGAGCTGGAACAGGCCTTGGCCACGGGGCAGCCGGTGATCGGCAAGGCGCGCCGCGTGATGCTGAAGCGCGACGGCGGGCTGCAGGAGTGCTATTTCGACTACGTTCACCAGCCGGTGCGCAATGCGCGCGGCGAAGTGGACCGTGTGGCTATTGTGGCCTTTGAAGTAACGGAACTTGTGCGCGCGCGGCGCGATGCGGAACTGGCGAATCGCACCAAGGATGATTTCCTGGCCATGGTGGGCCATGAGTTGCGCAATCCGCTATCGCCTATCCTGATCGCGCTGGAGCTGATGCGGCTTAAAGGCCTGGGCGGATTGGCGCGCGAGCACGCGGCCATTGAACGCCAGGCGCACCATTTGGTGCGGCTGGTGGATGATTTGCTGGACGTTGCGCGCATTGCCCAGGGCAAGATCGCGCTGCGTATGGAGCGGATCGAACTTTCCAAGCTATTGGCGCAGGCGCTGGAGACGGTCAGCGGCTTGCTGGAGGAACGCCAGCAGCGGCTCGAAGTCGATGTTGCCGTGGAAGGATTGGCGATCAATGCCGATCCGATGCGCTTTGCGCAGGTGCTGGTCAACCTGCTGACCAATGCGGCCAAGTATTCCAACCTGGGTGGGCATATCCTGGTGCGGGCGTCCGCTTCAAAGGGGAGCGTGGTGCTGAAGGTGCGCGATACGGGCATTGGCATCGGCGCGGAGATGCTGCCGCATCTGTTCGACAAGTTCGTGCAGGCGCCGCAGTCGCTGGATCGCTCGCGCGGCGGGCTGGGATTGGGCTTGTCGATTGCGCGCAGCCTGGTGCAGCTGCATGGCGGGGAAATCGAGGCGCACAGCGCTGGACCTGGCGCGGGCAGCGAGTTCACTATTCGTTTGCCGCTGGCTGGCGAGACGGACATGGTTCCGGTGGCGGGTGCTGCGCCGGGGCAGTTGGCGGCTGTGACGCCGCGGCGTGTGTTGCTGGTGGATGATAACCAGGATGTGCTGCAAGGCTTGCGCGCGCTGCTGGAGGTTGGCGGGCATGAAGTACATGCGGTGGCGGATCCGGCCAGCGCGCTGCGGGCGAGTGCGAGCTTTGTGCCGGATCTGGCGATTCTCGATATCGGCCTGCCGGGGATGGATGGGTACGAGCTGGCGACTGAACTGCGGCGCAAGCCTGGGTTTGGGAATACGCGGCTGGTGGCGTTGTCGGGGTATGGACAGCCGGCGGATCAGGCGCGGTCGCGCGCGGCGGGGTTTGCGGCGCATTTGGTGAAGCCGATTACGCCGGCGCAGCTTTATTCCTTGCTGGTGGATTAAAACCGGCAAACCGGTAAACCGGTGTCAGACCCACAGGGTCAGACACCGGGTTGCCGGTTTTATTCGGTATCCGGCTGCGCGGATGGATGCGCCGCTTTGAACGCCGGCAGGTCGGCGCAATTGGCCGCAATGTGCGCAACGTTCGGATACGGCGTCAGATCAATCTCAAACCGCTGTGCGTTATACACTTGCGGCACCAGGCAGCAGTCGGCAATAGTCGGGGTATCGCCGTAGCAGAACCGTCCCGCATCGCCATCACGCTCCAGGTGCGCCTCCAGCGCCTTCATCCCCTCGCCCATCCAATGGAAGTACCAATCCATTTTCTGCTCTTCGCTCAGCCCCATCGGGCCTTTGAGATGCTTGAGCACGCGCAGGTTCATCAGCGGATGGGTATCGCAAGCAATGGTCTGCGCCAGCGCACGCACGCGCGCACGGCCGACCGCGTCCTGCGGCAGCAACGGCACCATCGGGTGCACCTCTTCCAGGTACTCGATGATCGCCAGCGACTGGGTCAGCGCAATCCCGTTGTCCACCAATGCCGGCACCAGGCCGGCCGGGTTGACGTCGCGATATGCCGGCGCCAGTTGCTCGCCGCCGTTGCGTAGCAGGTGCACTGGCACGGCATCGTAAGCCAGGCCTTTCAGGTTCAGCGCAATGCGGACGCGGTAGGCGGCCGAACTGCGGAAATAGGTATAGAGCTTCATGCCCGTTCCCCGTAATTGCGCACCGTCTGGTCGATCGCGCCGAAGATGGACTTGCCGGCGGCGTCGTGCATCTCGATGCGCACGGTGTCGCCGAATTGCAGGAAGCCGGTTTGCGGCTTGCCGCTTTCGATGGTTTCGTACATACGCACTTCAGCCAGGCAGCAGTAGCCCACGCCGCCGTTGTCGATGCTGGAACCGTGCAGGCTGCCCTGCTTGTTCGACACGGTACCGGAGCCGATGATGGTGCCGGCGCACAGTTCGCGCGTCTTGGCGGCGTGCGCCACCAGCTGGGCGAAGTTGAAGGTCATGTCTTCGCCGGCATTCGGCTTGCCGAAAGGCTGGCGGTTGATCTGCACCAGCAGCGGCAGGCGCAGCTTGTTGTCGTCCCAGGACTTGCCCAGCTCGTCCGGAGTGACGGCGACCGGCGAGAATGCGCTGGCCGGCTTGGAGTTGAAGAAGCCGAAGCCCTTTGCCAGTTCGTTCGGGATCAGGTTGCGCAGCGAGACGTCGTTGACCAGCATGACCAGGCGGATCGCCTTGGCCGCTTCTTCATCGCTGGCGCCCATCTTCACGTCGCCGGTGATGACGGCGACTTCCGCTTCCAGGTCGATACCCCAGGCTTCGTCCAGCGCGAAAATGGCGTCGCGCGGGCCGACGAAGCTGTCGGACCCGCCCTGGTACATCAGCGGGTCGGTGTAGAACGATGCCGGCACTTCGGCATTGCGCGCCTTGCGAACCAGCTCCACGTGGTTGATGTAGGCGGAACCGTCGGCCCACTGATAGGCGCGCGGCAGCGGCGAATGGCACATGCTTTCGTCGAAAGGCTTGGCGCCGGATGCGCTGCCCTGGTTCAGCAGGGCGTAGATCTGTTTCAGCTGCGGCGCGGCGGTGTCCCAGTTGTCCAGCGCATCCTGCATGGTGGCGGCGATGGCCGGTACCGGCTGGCAGGATTTCAGGTCGCGGCTAACAACCACCAGGCGGCCGTCACGGCTGCCGTCTTTCAGGGAGGCGAGTTTCATTGTGTTCCTTCTTTATTCTTGTGGTGCGTGCATCCAGGCTGCGTGCTTGGGGGCTTTTTTCGTTTTAGACCATTCTTCAAGCATTTCCCACTTCACGTCGTCCAGCTTTTTCATCATTTCAGGCGTGCCGATGTTGGCTGCCAGTTCCAGGCGGTGGCCGTTCGGGTCGAAGAAATAGATCGATTTGAAGATGGTGTGGTTGACGGGGCCCAGCACGTCGATGCCGGCTGCGACCAGGCGCTCTTTCGCGGCCAGAAGCTCATCCATCGAGGCCACTTCCAGCGCCAGGTGCTGCACCCAGGCCGGGGTGTTTTCGTCGCGGCCCATTTCTTTCTGGGTTGGCAGCTCGAAGAAGGCGAGGATATTGCCCTGGCCGGCGTCCAGGAAGACGTGCATATACGGATCAGGGGCCTTGGTCGACGGCACTTCGTCTTCTGCGATGGCCAGCACGAAGTTCATATTGAGGTGCTTGACGTACCACTCAACGGTTTCCTTGGCGTCTTTGCAGCGGTAGGCAACGTGGTGGATTTGCTTGATTTTCATGGCGGGCTCCTTGGTATCCCGCCATTAAACTCTTGTTTCAGCTATCATACAAACGATATTTTCACCTCCATTTATTAGTTTTCCTGATGAGTCCAACCGTCCGCCAAATGCGCGCCCTGGTCGCCGTGGCCCGCACCGGCAGCTTCACTTCCGCCGCCGACCTGCTGCATGTGACCCAGTCCGCCCTGTCGGGTCAGATCAAAGAACTGGAGCAGCTGCTGGGCGTGAAAGTGGTCGAGCGCAATACGCGGCGCGTGCAGCTCTCCGAGGTGGGGCGCGAGCTTTATCCGCTGTTCGACAAGATGCTGCAGGACCTGGATGGGGCGATGGTGGACATTGCCAACCGCAAGGCGCTGAAAAAGGGCATCGTGCGGGTGGCGGCGCCGCAGATGATGGCCTGCACCCTGCTGCCGCAGGTGATCGGCTCCTTCCGCGCTTCCTATCCCGACGTCCAGGTGCAACTGGTGGATTGCCCGGTCGATAACGTGGCGGCGCGCGTGGTGAGCGGCGAGGTTGATGTGGGCATTGGGCCGGAACGCGATGTGACGGCGGAAGTGGATGCCCAGTTACTGTTCGAAATGCCTTTCGTGGTGGTGTTCCCTGCCGGGCATCCGCTGGCTGCGCGCCGTACGGTTGCCTGGTCGGAGGTCAACCAGCATCCCTTCATCGCTTTGCAGGGCCAGTTCACCGAACGCTTGCTGCGCGACATGACCACGCTGGCGCCCTACAACGAAGTGACCTTCATGACGACCGCGCTGGCCATGGTGGCGGCGGGGTTGGGCATCACCGCCTGCCTGCCTTACGCCGAACCGATGGTGCGCCTGTACGGGCTGGAGATGCGCCCGCTGGTCGAGCCTGAACTGAAGCGAAAATTCTTCATCTACACGAAGACGTCGCGCACGCCCTCGCCCGCTGCAGAGCGCTTCATCAGCGTGCTCGGCGAGCATTCCCTATAATTGGCGGATGTCGCACAATACGATTGAAGCCAATAAGGCAATGGACAAGTTCGACGGCCACCACCAGGTGTGGCTGTTCGGTTATGGCTCGCTGATTTACAAGGCGGACTTCCCTTTCATCGAGCGCCGGCCCGCCCACATCTTTGGCTGGTCGCGCCGCTTCTGGCAAGGTTCGCACGACCACCGGGGCACGCCGGAGTCGCCGGGCCGCGTGGCTACCCTGATTCCGTTGGAAGGCGCCGTCTGCCACGGCATGGCCTACCTCGTGACGCCCGAAGAATTCGCGCACCTGGACCATCGCGAGAAGAATGGCTACTTGCGCGTCGCGATCGACATCCACTTCGAAGCGGGCGGCGTGGAGGAAGGCCTGATCTATATCGCCGCCGCCGATAACGCAGCCTGGCTGGGCGAAGCGCCGGTTGAGGAAATCGCCCGTCACATCGCTTCAGCTTCCGGCCCAAGCGGCCCGAACATCGAATACCTGCTGCGCCTGGCAACGGCCCTGCGCGAAATGGGCCACCATGATGAGCACGTTCACGCGATCGAAGAATATCTGCGAACGATGTCGCCTTCCAGCTCTGTCGGGGGGAAGTGCTGAATTCACCCGGTTACCTGTTGCAGAACACGAGGTCCTCTAATCAGAACAAATCCATTTGCCCTGCCTTCGCGGCGGCGCGGGCTCGGGCGCCGGAGGGCGGAATGTAGTCAGGGCGTTTGAATTGGGTGCAGTCGAGGGAGCGGAACTTGCTATGTCGGCCGTGGAAGCCGAAGCGGGTGATGCCTTTTTCAATGCGTTGCTGGATCAGGTCGGCCCACACCCCTTCGCCGCGCATGCGTGAACCGAACTCGGCCTCATATTCCTTGCCACCGCGCATATCGCGTACCCGGTTCATCACGCGGGCTGCACGGTCGGGAAAATGGGCTTCCAGCCATTCCTTGAACAAGGGGCTGACTTCCCAGGGCAGGCGCAGGACAACGTAAGTTGCCATCACTGCGCCGGCATCGCGCGCGGCGGCCATGATTTTTTCGATATCAGGCTCGGTCACGAAGGGGATGATCGGCGCGATGCTGACGCCGACCGGAATGCCCGCCTTGGCCAGCGTTTCGATCGTGCGCAGGCGGCGTGCCGGGGCAGCGGCCCTTGGTTCAAGCGTGCGGGAGATCTTGCTGTCCAGCGTGGTGATGGTGATCGAGGCGGCCGCCAGGTTACGCTCTGCCATCGGCGCGAGAATGTCGATATCGCGCTCGATCAGCGAGGACTTGGTAATCAGCCCGACCGGGTGGTTGCACTCGGCCAGCACTTCCAGCACGCGCCGCGTGAGCTGGTATTCGCGCTCGCACGGCTGATAGGCGTCGGTATTCACGCCCAGCGCCAGAGATTCCACCAGGTAGCCGGGCTTGGACAATTCGGCGCGCAGCAATTGCGCCGCGTTCACTTTGGCAAACAGCTTGGTCTCGAAATCCAGCCCGGGCGACAGGCCGAGGTAGCTGTGCGACGGGCGCGCGAAACAATAAATGCATCCGTGCTCGCAGCCGCGATAGGGATTCAGGGAGACATTGAAAGGAATATCGGGCGACTGGTTGTGCGTCAGGATCGTTTTCGCCATTTCTTCAGTGACGATGGTGCGCGGCGGACGCATTTCAGCGTCGGCATCGTCCGGATCGGGCGCCCAGCCGTCATCGAACGCCTCGCGCGCCTGCAACTCGTACCTGCCTTGCATATTTGATACCGCTCCGCGCCCTTTTTGAGCCTTGCGCGATTGCGGCGGCAGCATCACCTGTCCCTCTAATTCATCGTCCTGCATGGGGTGCCTCGACGGCTAAATACTGGATATATATACAGTATTGTAAACCGCCCTCGACGCGGCTGCAAGCCAAGCTGGTATCATGCGCACTTCTCCGGGATATCCCCCGACATTCAAAGAGCAATAAGATGAGCAAAACTTCCAATCTGCCCTCCTTTGGGAGCAGGATTTCCCTCGCCATTGGCGCCTTTTTCAAAACCCTGGGCGATGCCGAATTCGCTGCGCGCGTGCGCGACGATCAAGTCGGTCCTTTAGCTGCACCCGCCCCGGCTCCAACGCCTGCCCCGGCACCGGCCGCCGCGCCCCTGCGCGAAGCCACGCCTGACGCAGCCCTGCAACTGCTGTCGCTGTTCCAGCGCGAAGCACGCCTGATCGACTTCACCCAGGAAAACCTGTCCGCCTATTCGGACGCCGACATTGGCGCGGCGGCACGCGTGGTGCACGAAGGCTGCGCCAAGGTGCTGCGCGAACACTTCACCATCGAAGGCATCCGCAGCGAAGCGGAAGGCAGCCGGGTGACGCTGCCGGAAGGCTTCGACGCCGCCGCCGTGCGCCTGACCGGCAACGTGGTCGGCAAGGCGCCGTTCAGCGGCACCTTGAGCCACCGCGGCTGGCGCGCCTCGAGCGTGCGCCTGCCGAAACTGGCGGAAGCGCATGACGCCAAAGTGCTGGCCCCGGCCGAGGTGGAGCTGTGAGCGACCCACGTTACGCAATCGGCATCGACCTTGGTACCACGCATAGCGCGCTGTCCTATGTGGAACTGGCCGGCAGCGACGGCGAGAAAACCGCGCACGGCGTGCTGGGCGTGCCCCAGCTGACCGCCCCGGGCACGGTGGAAGAACTGGCGCTGCTGCCAAGCTTCCTTTACCTGCCGCACCCTGACGAACTGGCCGCCGGCGAACTGGCCCTGCCCTGGGCCGCCGCCGACGGACAGCCTGCAGTGACGGGCGAAATGGCCCGCAGCCGCGGCGCCACCACGCCAATCCGCCTGGTCTCCAGCGCCAAGAGCTGGCTGTGCCACCCTGGCGTGGACCGCCGCGCCGCCATCCTGCCGCATGACGCGCCGGAAGAAGTGTCGCGCGTCTCGCCGCTGGAAGCTTCCACCCGCTACCTGAAGCACCTGCGCGCCGCATGGGATCACGCCCATCCGGAAGCCCCGTTCGCGCAGCAGGCGGTGACCGTTACCATTCCCGCCTCCTTCGACCCGGCTGCACGCGAGCTGACCGCCGAAGCCGCGCGCGCAGCCGGCTACGACGCCATGACGCTGCTGGAAGAACCGCAGGCAGCCCTGTATAGCTGGATCCAGAACAGCGACGGCCGCTGGCGCAAGGAGGTGAAGCCGGGCGATATCATCCTGGTGGTGGACGTGGGCGGCGGCACCAGCGACTTCTCGCTGATCGCCATCCTCGAACGCGATGGCAAGCTGGAGCCGCACCGCGTGGCGGTGGGCGACCATATCCTGCTGGGCGGCGACAATATGGACCTGGCCCTGGCCCATCTGGTGGCGCGCAAGCTGGCCGCCAACGGCACCCAGCTCGACGCCTGGCAAATGCGCGCGCTGACTTACGGCTGCCGCAGCGCCAAGGAAAACCTGCTGGCCGATGCGCAAGCCGAAACCTGGCCTATCGTCGTTCCTAGCCGCGGCTCGAAGCTGATCGGCGGTTCGATCCGCACCGAGCTAACGCGCGCCGAAGTGTCAACCTTCATCACGGACGGCTTCTTCCCGAAAGTGGAAGCGTCGGCACGCCCTGCAGTGCGCGCCCGTGCCGGCCTGACCCAGCTTGGCCTGCCTTACGCGCAGGACGCGGCGATCACCAGGCACCTGGCGGCATTCCTGGCGCGCCAGGTGGGTGCGACCGGCGAGCTGGAAGGCTTCTCCGTCAATCCGGCACACACCTTCCTGCATCCAAGCGCAGTGCTGTTCAACGGCGGCGTGTTCAAGTCCGAGCTGCTGGCCAATCGCGTGATGGAGACCATCAACGACTGGCTGACTATGGAAGGCGCCGAACCTGCCCGCATGCTGGGCGGTGCGGACCTGGACCTGGCGGTCGCACGCGGCGCAGCGTATTACAGCTACGTGCGGCGCGGCGCCGGCGTGCGCATTCGCGGCGGCACGGCGCGTTCCTACTACGTAGCGGTGGAGTCGTCGATGCCGGCCATCCCGGGCATGGAACCGCCGATCCAGGCGCTGTGCGTGGCGCCCTTCGGCATGGAAGAAGGCAGCGAGCTGGAATTGCCTGGCCAGGAATTCGGCCTGGTGGTGGGCGAGCCGGTGCACTTCCGCTTCTTCGGCTCCTCCGTGCGCCGCCAGGACCAGATCGGCTCCGTGCTGGACTTCTGGGGTCCGGACGAACTGGTTGAACTGAATGAAATCCAGGCAACGCTGTCGCCGGAAGGCCGTTCCGTCGGCGAAGTGGTGCAGGTGCGCCTGCATGCTTACGCCAGCGAAGCGGGTACGCTGGAATTGCTGGCCGTGGCGCAGGATGGCCAGCGCTGGAAGGTCGAATTCGACGTACGCGGCGCCGGCGAAGGCCAATGACGCAGTACCTGGTCAGCATCGACCTGGGCACCACCAATTCGGTGCTTGCCTATGCCGCGCCGGGCGGCGATGTACAGCTGTTCGAAGTCGAGCAGCTCACCGCTCCCGGCGAAGTTGGCAGCGGCGCCTTGCTGCCCTCTTCCCGCTATCACCCTGCCGCAGGCGAATTTGCGGCGGGCGAGCTGCAACTGTCCTGGCCTGAACCGGCGGTGACGGATGCGCCTTCCGGCGCGGTCATTGGCCGCCTGGCGCGCAAGCTTGGCGGACAGGTGCCGGGTCGGCTCGTTGCCAGCGCCAAAAGCTGGTTGTCGCATACCGGCGTTGACCGCATGGCGCCTATCCTGCCATGGGGCGCCGCGGACGACGTGGCGCGCGTGTCGCCGGTCGCTGCCAGCGCTAGCTATCTGGCGCATTTGCGTGCGGCGTGGAATACGCACTTTCCTTCAGCACCGCTGGAACACCAGCAAATCGTACTGACCATTCCCGCCTCCTTCGACGAAGGCGCGCGCGCCCTCACGCTGGAAGCGGCGCGTCTGGCTGGATTGCCTTCATTACGCCTGCTGGAAGAACCGCAGGCGGCGCTCTACGACTGGCTGTACCGCCATCGCGCGTCGCTGGCGCAGGAGCTGGCCTCCGCCCGCCTGGTGCTGGTCGCCGACGTCGGCGGCGGCACCACCGACTTCACGCTCGTCAAGGTGGAAATGGTCGATGGCGCGCCGCAGCTGACGCGCATCGGCGTCGGCAACCACCTGATCCTCGGCGGCGACAATATGGACCTGGCGCTGGCGCACCTGGCCGAACAGCGCATGGCCGCCAATGCCGACGGGGCGGAGAACGCACAACCCCCGCAGCGCCTGTCGGCGGCGCGCCTTGCGCAGCTTACTGAACGCTGCCGCGCAGCGAAGGAAACCTTGCTGGCGCAGGACGCGCCGGAGCAAGTGAGCGTCACCTTGCTCGGTGCCGGCTCCAAACTGATCGGCGGCAGCCGCTCCATCGCACTGCAGCGCCAGGACGTCGAACACATCGTGCTGGATGGTTTCTTCCCCTTCAACGAAGCGCAGCAGCCCGCGCAACTGAAGCGCGGCGGCATTGTCGAATTCGGCCTGCCCTATGCCAGCGACCCGGCCATTACGCGCCACCTGGCCAGCTTCCTGCGCCAGCATGCCGCCGCCGCGCGTGAAGCATTGGGACAGGCGGACGACGGCAAGCTGCCCATTCCCGACACCCTGCTGCTGAACGGCGGCGTCTTCCGCGCTGCCAAACTCGCAGAGCGCCTGGCGACGACCCTGGCTGCATGGCGCGGCCAGCCGCTGCGCATCCTGCACAACGACCATCCCGACGTGGCAGTAGCACGCGGCGGGGTCGCCTACGCGCTTGGCAAGCAAGGCATGGCCCCCACCATCGCCGGCGGCTCTCCCCGCAGCTACTGGCTATTGCTGGACAACGCCCGCGCCCCCGGAGTCACGCGCCGCGCTGTCTGCCTCCTGCCGCGCGGCGCCGCCAGCGGCCAAGAAGTGCGGCTCGACGAACGCAGCTTCGCCTTGCGCCTGGGCCGACCGGTGCGCTTCCACATTGCGACAACGCTGGCCGACGCCACGCCACCGCGCGCCGGCGAGGTTGCCGACCTCGCGCCCGACGATCTCGCCGCGCTGCCGGCCATCGCCACCGTGCTGCGCGACAGCAACGATGCCAACGCGCGCAAGGAAATCACCGTGCAACTGGCTGCATCGCTGACTGAAGTCGGCACGCTGGAAGTGCATTGCGAAGGCAACGGCCAACGCTGGCAACTGGAATTCCAGCTACGCGAACACGGTGAGCACGGCGCCAATGCCGATGGCGACGCCGCCGACGGCGAGATAGCCGGCGCGGCCGACACCGGCGCCGGAACATCGCTGCCGGCGCGCCTGCCCGACGCCCTGGAAAAGATCGACCGCATCTTCGGCAGCCGCGCGCAGCAAGTCGACGTCAAGGAGGTACGCCAGCTTCGCAGCCAGCTTGAACACCTGCTTGGCAGCCGTGAACGCTGGGCCACGCCCCTGCTGCGCCGCCTGTTTGACGCATTGGTGGAGCGCGCCAAGGGCCGCCGCCGCTCGCCCGAACACGAACGCACGTGGCTCAACCTGGCTGGCTACTGCCTGCGTCCAGGCTTCGGCCACACGCTCGACGAATGGCGCATCGAACAACTGTGGGCGATTTTCGAAACCGGCGTGCAGTACCACAAGGACAGCCAGGTCTGCGCCGAATGGTGGACTTTGTGGCGCCGCGTGGCGGGCGGTCTGCCACCCGTGGCGCAACTGCGCCTGCTGGACGATTTCGCCTTCAACCTGCAAGCCGATGCCGGCGAGCGAGGGCGCCGTCCCGTTACCCTGGTCAACGGCAGCGAGGAAGACATGCTGCGCCTTGGCGCATCGCTCGAACGCATTCCTTCCGCCTACAAGGCCGAAATCGGCAACTGGATGGTTGGCGAATTGCCCAAGGCGAAGGACCTCGCCCGGCAAACCCGCTACCTGTGGGCGCTGGGCCGCGTTGGCGCACGCCGCCCCTTCCACGGCAGCGCGCACGATGTCGCGCCGGCCGAAACGGTGGAGCAATGGCTGCAGGCTGTGATGTTGCTGGATTGGCGTAAAGTGGAACCGGCAGGCTTCGCTGCCGCCCACCTGGCGCGCATGACCGGCGACCGTTCGCGTGACATCGACGATTCATTGCGCGCGGAAGTGGTGCGCCGGCTGACGACGGCGGGCGCACCACCAAGCTGGCCGGCCATGGTGCGCGAGATCGTGCAGCTCGACCAGGCCAGCGAACAGCGCATGCTGGGCGAAGCGCTGCCGCCAGGGCTGAAGCTCCTTAGCTGACCGTGCTGCCGCGCGCAGCCTGCTCCTGCTGCTGCGCGACAAAGCCGTCGAACGCCGCGATAACGCGGTCGTAGCGGTGCGCATCTTCTTCCAGTTGCGCCAGCGCATAGCAAGTCGCCTCCAGCGTCGAAAGCTGGTCGGGCGCGTGCGCCTTGCGGATCAGATAGTGCGAGGGCGGCATGTCGCGCAGGGGCAGGCGTGGCAAGGCTTGCAGGGCGGGGTTCAAATACAGCATCTTGCGGCTCTTGCGCCAGGTCGCGTCCAGCACCACCAACTGCACGCGCTCCGGCGCCAGCGTGGCGCTGTAGGGCGGCGGCGGCGCAATGCCCAGCGAGCGGTCGCCAGGCGTATCGGGGTATAGCAGCACCGGTTGCCGGCCGCCGGCGCCGAGCATGGCGCGCAGCGCCGCTTCATCGAACTGCTCCCCCGTTTCAATACGGCTGCCGGGCAGGCAAAGATGCAACAGCCGCGCGCTACCCTTGGCGTTCGGCACTTCCATCGGGTGCTGCAGGATCAGGACTTCAACCGCGCCCGCAACCGGCGACGCCAAATGGCAGATGCAGGTGGCGGCTGGGCGCAGGCAGGTGGCGCACATTGGTCGCCGCGGCATGGTGTTCATGCCGCGGATCATACACTAGGCTTGCTGGCTCGCCCCTAGCAGTTCCTCAAGCTGGGCAATCTGCGCCGGATCCTTGACGACAGCGCGCAACCATTCGTGCAGCGGCAGTTCGCCCCATTTGGCGGCCTTTTCGGCGAGATAGGCCACGGGGCTATGCGGTTCGGTGCGGCGGAAAAATTCTGCCACCAGGCGCAGTTGCGCCAAGGCATACACGCGCGATTGCGGCATCACAGGCTTGCCGCCTGTCGCGCCCTCTGCCTCCGGCCACGAACCCGGGCCGGGCCCGGCATCCACATCTTGCTCCACGCCGGCGCCAAAGCCGTCGGACGCGACAGCTAGCGCGGCTTGTTCAACCGCCCGCTGCACCGCTTCGCGCGCCAGCCCGAAGGCCGGGCCATCCGCGCCAAGGCGCGCGTCGACTACTGCCTGCAACTGCTGCAGCCCAGCGAGACAATATTGCGCGTCTTGCAGGCATGCCGCCGGTTCGCCCTCGGCCGGATAGTCCCTCACCAGCGAGGGGGTGCGCCCCAATAGCCATGCCAGGTTGCCGCTGCGCAGTTCATGCACGCCCCCCTCCGGCAAGGGATGCAGATCCTGCCAAAACCGTTCGCACAGGCTGGCCAGCAGGTGGAAGCCGTCCCCCAGCCCGCGCAAGCGATGCGTATGCGCCCTGGCCTCGGCCAGCCAGACCGCGAGCCTGACGTCTTTGCTGCGCGAGCGAAGCAGCTCGGCGCAGCGGCTGGCCACCAGCGGCCAGTCCGCAGTATGGAGCGTGGCGGCCCACTCGCCCTGCTCCAGGGTCGGATCGTCCTGGCGCCTCGCAGCTGCGATCGCATCCATACACTCATCGAACGAAACGTCCTCCCCGCAAGGCTGGCCAGCGCTGACAGGCACCAGCAAATCCTCGTTGCTGAACATATGTCCTCCTATCTGGTGGTGATGCGGAATTGCCCTTGGCGCGTAACGCCCGCCTTCACTTTCGCCACCGGCAAGCCATCTGCCATGCGCGCAAGCAGGACGTCTGCTATCCCCGGCAACAAGCTGCCATGCAGGATGCTGTCGATGTTGCGCGCGCCGGAATCAGTCTCGGTACAGCGCGCGAGCACCGCCTGTACCAAGGCGTCGTCCCAACAGAATTCGGCGTGGTGGTTTTCGCTGATGCGCTGGCCGATGCGGCCAAGCTTCATCGCGATGACCTGGGCCAGCGCCTCGTCCGAGATCGGGTAATACGGCACCACTTGCAAGCGCCCCAGAAAGGCTGGCTTGAAGTGCCGTACCAGCTGCGGCCGCAGCAAGGCATCCAGCTCCTCCGGCGTTGGCAGCGGCGCCTCGCCCCGGTTCAGGCAGGCCTGCATGATGGCGCCGGAGCCCAGGTTGGACGTGAGCACGATGACCGTGTTGCTGAAGTCGACCATCTGCCCTTCCGAGTCCTCCAGCATGCCGCGGTCGAACACTTGGTAGAACAGCTCGAGCACATCCGGATGGGCTTTGTCCACTTCGTCGAGCAGCACCACGCAGTAGGGGCAGCGCCGTACAGCCTCCGTCAGCACGCCGCCCTCGCCATAGCCGACGTAGCCGGGCGGAGAACCTTTCAGCCCGGCCACGCTGTGCGGTTCCTGGTATTCGCTCATATTGATGGTAACCAGCTTGCGCTCGCCGCCGTACAGCAAGTCGGCCAAGGCCAGTGCGGTCTCGGTCTTGCCCACTCCGGAAGGACCGGTCAGCAGAAACACGCCCTTGGGCTTGCGCGGATCGTCGAGGCCTGCGCGGGCGGTGCGCATGCGCTGCACGATGGTTTCAACAGCGTGGGGCTGGCCCAGGACGCGCGACTCCAGCGCGGGCGTAAGCTGCTGCACGGTGCGGATTTCGTCGCGCAGCATGCGGCCGACAGGAATGCCGGTCCATGCCGCCACCACGCCGGCGACAACGTGGCGGTCGACTTCCAGCGGCACCATCGGCGCCTCGCGCTGCAGAGCGTGCAGTTCCTGCTGGGCGCTGGCGGCGGCGCTGGCATCGCCGTCCTGCCGCAGCGTTACAACACGATTGCAAAGCTCGCGCTCACGCTCATGGCGGGCCGCCAGTTCCGCGTGCCAGGCCTGCAGGCTGCCCCGCTCATCGCGCAGCGCAGGCAGCGGCGACGGCGCGTTATCGATGCTGCCCGCACCGGTCGCCGTATCGCGTTCGAGCGCCGCAATGCGCGCGGACAAACGCTCAATCTGGCAGGCTGCGTCTTCCAGCAGCGCAGGCGATGCGCATTGGCCCAGTGCGACGCGCGCGCAAGCCGTATCCAGCACGCCAACCGCCTTATCGGGCAGTTGCCGGCTGTTGATATACCGGTGCGCCAACCGGACAGCCGCCGTGACGGCATCATCGCGCACGCGCACCCCGAAATGCCGCTCCATCAGTGGCACCATGGCGCGCAGCATGGCCGCGGCAGAGTCCTCGTCCGGCTCTTCGACCTTGACGACCTGGAAGCGGCGAGCCAGCGCCGCGTCTTTTTCGAAATAGCGTTTGTATTCGCTCCATGTCGTGGCGGCGATGGTGCGCAGTTCACCGCGCGCCAATGCCGGTTTGAGCAGGTTGGCGGCGTCGCCCTGCCCGGCCGCGCCGCCGGCGCCGATCATTGTGTGCGCTTCGTCGATAAACAGCACGATGGGATGCGGACTGCGGCGCACTTCGTCGATCACATTCTTGAGGCGGGCCTCGAATTCGCCGCGCACGCTGGCGCCGGCCTGCAGCAGCGCCAGGTCCAGTGCGTGCAGTTCCACGTTGCGCAGCGGCGGCGGCACTTCGCCTGCCGCAATGCGCAAGGCCAGGCCTTCAACCACGGCGGTCTTGCCGACACCCGCCGCCCCGGTCAGGATTGGATTGTTCTGGCGGCGCCGCAGCAAGATGTCCATCAATTGCCGCACTTCCGAGGCACGGCCGATGACAGGATCCAGTTTTCCGTCACGCGCCAACTGGCAGAGGTTGACGGTGTATTGAGCCAGCGCTGCAGCCGTCGGCGGTGCTTGCACCGCGGCCTCGCCAACGGCAATTGCCGGGACAGCCGATTCGACCGATCCGGCAACATACTTGTCCATGCGGTGTTTCAGGCCATCGACCGGAAAGCGCGAGAAGAGCGGGGAGATCCGAAACGCCTGCTGGGACAATTCCGTCTCCGTCAGCAGCGCAAGCAGCAAATGACCGCTACGCACCTGGTCTGGTTGCGGCAGTGCCAGCGAGGCTATCAGCCAGGCATGCTCCATCAGCAGTTGCAGCCGCCGCGCAAATACCGGCACACGCACCGTCGCAACGCGCATGCCGGCCAGCTCGCGCCGAAAATCCGCCTCCAGCGAAGTTGGACTGACGTCGCAACGGCGGGCAATCGCGAGCACATCGCCATCCGGCTGCTCCAGCAACGCCAGCAAAAGATGCTCGACATCGACTTCGCCATGTCCCATGCCGATGGCGATATTGGCAGCGCGGGCGGCAGCGGCGCGGCAGGCGCCATTCAGTTTTCCGATCAGGGTTTTCAGTTGAATGCTCATGCAATAGCTCCGCGCTTGATGGAATAATGCAGCGATGATGGTTGAAGCGCTGCGCTGAAGCTCACCGCTTCGCTTCCGCCGTGCATGCGCAGCATGCCGACAATGACGATATCGATGCGGTTGACTGCTCCGTTGCGCTCAGCCAGCCTGACCTGCACATTGCGCAGGCGCGGCTCATGACGCTCCACCGCCTGGCGTATGCTGCTGCAGATGCGCGCCCGGTCTTCGCTGCTGCTATGGGACAGGCCGGCGAAATCGGCCAGCCCAAAGTTCAGGATCGAGCTCGCGCATTCCGGATAGGCTTGCAGCAGTTGTTGCGGCAACGCGGTGCGCGTGTTCAGCAACACCTCCAGGTCGCGCGCCACGCTTTCCTTCACCTGCTCCTGCGACAGGAAGCGCACGCCGGGATGGCTGCCGAGCAAACGGTCCAACAAACCAGGACGGTATCCTTCCATACGGCACCTCCGAAAAAAAACGGCTGCAGCGCTTGCGCACCGCAGCCGCAACTCCCTCCAAAATCAGGCAATGCGGTTGCTTGCCAGGTCCCATCCGCCCGACGTGTTGCCGCCCATGCCGCCGGAAATGCGCTGCTGCGTGTACTTCCAGCGCACCTTGGAGAACTTGAAGCCCACTTCTTCGGTCAGGATGTCGCCTTCGCTCACCGAAGGAGACACGGCGCCTATCAGCACGTTATCGAGTTCAATCTCGAAGTACTTGACGCGCTCGCCCTGGGCATCGGCGCGCATGAATTCCAGCTTGGCCCGCGGGATGGTGCGGCCGGCCGAGCAGGTCTGCAGCAGGATGGGCGACGCCAGGTCGGCCAGTTTGGTGATCACCACGTCATGGTGCTCGCAGCGCTCCGCCGTATGGCCGCCGCCGGTGGAGGAAGTGGCGGAACGGGGCTGCTCCACGGCCCAGCTGACCGATTTGCATTCAATCCAGTCCTTATGGCGCTCATCGGCCGATTCGCCCTTGATGCCGTCGATATGCAGGTATACGTCAATTGCCATTGCAATACTCCTTTTCAGTAGTTGGTGGTTTGCGGCAGTTCCGCCACGAGGCGGAGGGAAACAGTCAGCTCGTCGAGCTGGAAATGGGGACGCAGGAAGCTGACAGCGCGGAACACGCCCGGCCGGCCTGGCGCCTCGCTCACCTGCACCGAAGCCTCGCGCAAAGGGAATTGGGCCTTCTGTTCCTGGCTGGCGTTATCGTCCAGCAGGACATATTTCATCAGCCAGCGATTGAGAAAGTCTTCCACATTCGAGGCGGCGGCGAAGCTGCCGATCTTGTCGCGCATCATGGCCTTCATGTAGTGCGCGATGCGCGAAACGGCAAAGATGTATTGCAGTTGCGACGACAGCACCGCGTTGGCGTTGGCTGCTTCAGAGCTGTAGCGCATGGCCTTCTGCGCCGACTGTGCGCCGAAGAAGGCGGCGTAGGCGGTGTTCTTGCAGTGGACGAGCGAGATGAACCCCAGGTCGCTCAGCTCCTTCTCGCGGCGGTCCGTGATCGCCACCTCGGTCGGGCATTTCAGCGCCACTTCGCCCTCGTCGGTCTTGAAGGTGTGCGTCGGCAGGTCGTCCACCAGGCCGCCGCCTTCCACGCCCCGGATGGCGGCGCACCAGCCGAACTCCTCGTGCGCTTTGGTCAGGCGCGCGCCAAAGGCGTAAGCTGCGTTGCACCAGAGGTATTTGTGGTGGTCGCGTCCATCCACGTCCTCCACGAAATTGAAGCCTTCGACCGTGGTCCCGTCAACGGGATTGAACGGCAGGCGGCCGAGGAAGCGAGGCAGTGCCAGGCCGACATAGCGCGAGTCCTCGCATTCGCGGAAGGCCTTCCACTTTGCATATTCCACGGTATCGAACACTTTGGCCAGGTCGCGCGGCTTGCCAAGGTCACCATAGCTCTCGAGGCCGAACAGCTCCGGCGAGGCGGCGCTGATGAATGGCGCGTGCGCCGCCGCAGCGAGGTGCGACATCTGCTCGATAAAATAGACATCTTCCGGCTGCCGTGAAATCTCGAAGTCGCCCAGCAACGCGGCGTACGGCGATCCGCCGAAGGTGCCAAATTCCTCTTCATAGACTTTCTTGAAAATAGTGCTCTGATCGAACTCCAGCGCGCTCTGGAAGTCGCGTACCAGCTCGCGCTTGCTCACGTTCAGCAGGCGGATTTTCAAGGCGGGGCCGGTGGCCGTGCTGCCAACCAGGTAGTGCAAGCCGGTCCAGCTTTGCTCCAGCTTCTGGAATGCAGGGGTGTGCATGATGGTGCTCAACTGCTCGGAAATCATGCGATCCAACTGCGCCACCCGTGCATCAATGGTGGCGGAGAGGTTTTGCGACATCTGCACCGTGCCTTTCACCACTTGCCGCGCCAGCTCGCCGATGATGTCGCGTGCGCGTTCGTGCTCGCTGCTTGATTTGGCGACCTTGCTTTCCTCGACGATGCGGTCCAGCAGGTCGCCCTCCTCCACCCCGGCCTGCGCGGCAGCTTTCAGTTGTGCGCTCATCTCATTCCTCCTTGGGGGCGATAGCCGCCAGGTCTTCGGTGTTTTGCAGCACGTCGGTCAGCAAGTCTTCCAGCCGGTCGTTGCCGGCCAGCTTGTTGCGCAGGTCGGCCAGCTTGCTGCGTGCTTCCAGCAATCTGCTGAGCGGCTCGACTTGCCGCACGATGGCTTCAGGACGAAAATCCTGCATGCCGTTGAAGCTCAGCTCCACCGGAAATTCGCCCTCCCCGCCCAGGCAGTTCGGCACCTGGAAATTCAGCACCGGATTGACGCCGGCTAGCACTTCGTCGAAGTTACTGCTGTCGATATTGACGAAGTTGCGCTCCTTGAGCCGCTTCTGGGGCGCCGCCGGGTTGCCGCCAAAGTCGCCCATCACGCCAACCACAAAGGGCAGCTCCTTGCTTTCCATCGCGTCGCCGACTTCCACGTCATAGGTCATCTGCACGCGCGGCGGACGTACTTTTGTCAGACGCTTCTGCACACTGTCGCGGTTTGCCATGGTCATGCTCCTATTTGAGGGCGCCGAACGGATCGGCTGCGGTAGACGGGGTGGTGGTGCGAGGCGACGGCAGCTTGATGGGTGCAGCGGCTTTCTTCGGTTGGCGCGGCGCTCCCGCTGCTGGCACCAGCACGTCTTCGCCAAGCGCCGTGCGTAGCGTGCGCGCCAGTTCCTGCGCTTCACTGCGGACCGATCCGCCAAGGTTGCTTTGCTGGTTCAGTTCCGACAGCGAACGGGTCGAAAGGCGCAAACCGCCGACGGCAATGATGCTATGCGCCTGCTTATCGCTCGGGTCGCGCTGAAGCGCTTCCTGCGCGTTCACGATCGCTTCGCTGTAATTGCCGCGGTCGAAGCGCGCTTGCGCCATTTGCAGCCAGGGCGCCTTATCGGCTGGGTAGCTTGCAGCCGCGGCCTTCAACGCCGCCTGGTACTTTTCCTGCTGGCCCGCGGCAGCGGCGCGGTCCGCCTCGGCCAGCATGCTTTCAAGGGATTTCAGGGCTATTTTGTCGCTGCGTTGCAGCGGCTCTTCTGTGGCACAGCCAGCCAGCAGGGCCGCGCTGATCAAAGCAGCAGTGCATGATTTGCGCATCGCTCTCTCCTTCCGCAAAGTGAAGGCCATTATTGGATCGATGCGCCGGCTTGCCATTGCGCTGTCTCAAAGTCCCCCTATATCCCGGCGCCGCTGTTTGCGCACGCGCAAACGCGGCCTGCAAATGCGCAGCTTTAATGGAATCTTCGAACAAGGAGGAAGGCATGACATTACCCGCGAAGATCCTTTGGAGCGAAGGACTGTTCCTGCGCCCGCAGCATTTCCAGCAGCAGGACCGATATCACGAAGCCCGCATGCATGCCACTGCGCTGGCCGCGCATCCAATGCTGTGGGGCGTACAGACCGTCGAATGGGACCAGGCAGCGCTGGCGAACGGAAAACTGCGCCTGCTGGCTTTTCGCGCCATCTTTCGCGAAGGCGAGTTGTTCGACGCACCGGCCAGCGATCCCCTGCCGCCGGCCATTGACCTGGGCATCTTGCCTGCGGAGTTGCAGGAGATCTGCTTTCACGCCGCCATGCCCTCGCAGGAATCCGACCGTTTCCAGCAGGCGCAGCGTGAGACCGCGGACTTGTTCAGCGATGCCTTGCCGGCCGGCCTGACATATTTGCGCAAGCAGGTACGCCTGCTGTCCGACCTTGAGCCGCGCGGCGCTTACGACTGTTTTCCCTTGTTGCGCCTGCGTCGCGTCGTGTCCGGCAGCTTCGAAATCGACGCGTCTTTCATGCCTCCCTCCATCACCGTCACCGCCACGCCACGTCTCAAGCTGCTCCTGGACCAGCTCATGGATGCGCTGCAAGCCAAGATGAACGCGCTGCAAGGCCACATGCGGGAGCCAAGCCGCCACGTCATCGAGTTCCGTAGCGGCGACGTTTCTTCCTTCTGGCTGCTGCACACTGTCTCCACCTCGGCCGCCACGCTGCTGCACCTGCTGCGCCATCCCAACCTGCATCCAGAACGTCTTTATCAAGCCATGCTTGGCCTGGCGGGCGGCCTGATGACGTACTCCCGCCATGTCCACCTGGGAAATTTACCGGCGTACGACCACGCCGAGCCTGGGCCATCTTTCCTGCAGCTGGATGGCATGATCCGCGAACTGCTCGATACTGTCATCTCGGCGCGCTACTTCTCCATTCCGCTGCGCGAGGAAAAGCCCGGCTACCATATTGGCAAGCTCGATTCGGGAAAAATCGGCGCCGGAGCGACGCTCTACCTGGCTATCGCGGCCGCCATGCCGATGCTGGAACTGGTCGATGCCGTCCCGCTGCGCGTAAAGGCAGGCGCGCCGGACGATGTTGAACAGTGCGTGCTTTCCGCTATGCCCGGCGTCAGGCTGGTTCATGCGCCGCAAGTTCCCTCCGCAATTCCGGTACGTCCGGACACCTGCTACTTCGCGCTGGAGAATCGTGGCGTGCTATATGAGCAGATGCTCAAGGCGCAATCCATTTCCATCTACGTGCCCGCAGGGATCAAGGAACTGCGGCTCGAACTCCAGGTGGTGACCGAATGAGCCAATTCATCGAACGGCGCGCCGCGCCACCCAAGCAACACACCCCGGACCTGGTGGACCTGATGCAAGAAGGCTTCCACATGCTCTCCCTGCTGCGGCATGGAAGCGCACCTCCCGGGGAAGCGGAGTTCGCGGCGGCGATCCGCCGCTTTCTTGACGACTTCGGAAACGCCGCGCGCGAACTGCACATTGCAGCAGAAGACATCGACGCAGCGAAATACGCCTTCTGCGCAGCGCTGGACGAAATCATCCTCGCCTCGGCCTTTCCACTGCGCGATGCATGGGAACGCAGGCCGCTGCAATTGCTGCTGTTCGGCGACCAACTGGCCGGAGAGCATTTCTTCGACAAGCTTGAAAACCTGAGGCTGAGGGGCAGCGAGCGACTGCACGCGCTGCAAGTCTTCCATATGTGCCTGCTACTCGGCTTCAAAGGACGCTACGCAATCGACGGCGCCGACCGCCTGGCCTACCTTGCCGCCCGGCTTGGCGACGAGATCGCGCACTTGCGCGGCAGAGGGAAAGGATTTGCGCCCCGCGCGGCGCGGCCGGACAATGTGGCGCATAAGCTCAAAAGCAACGGTCCTCTGTGGGTCGCAGGAGGCGTGTTCGCGCTGGCAGCAATAGCTTCCTTCGGCATCATGCGCATTAGCCTGGACAGCTCGACCAGCGCCACGCTGGCAGCCTATCAGGACGTGGTCAGGCAGCCGCCACGCCCTGCCTCCCTGTCTGTAAGCTTGCCTTGACCCGGCTCAGTCGATAACGCGGAATTCGATGCGCCGGTTGCGTGCGCGCCCTTCTGTGCTGGCGTTGTCCGCGACCGGTTGATCCGGTCCCGCGCCCGCCACCGCGATACTGGCGGCCGGGATGCCCTTGGCCGCCAGATAGCTGCGCACCGCTCCGGCGCGCGCGAGGCTGAGCGACAGGTTGGCTTCGCGTGCACCGGTATTGTCCGTGTGGCCCACCACTTCCACTTTGCGGCCGCCGATCTGCGCCATCGCCGCAGCCATTTCATCGAGGATCTGCAGGCCCGACGGCATGATGACGGCCTGTCCGCTTTCAAATTCGATGATTCGCCGGGCCAAGGCGGTATCCAGCAGCTTTTGCGCCGGGGCGCTGACGCGCAGGCCGTTGCTGATAGTGAAAGTGGGGTTGAGATTGTTGGCCAAGTCGCTGGCCACCTGCTGTCGCTGTGCCTCGTTGGCCACGTCGCCGCGAATACCAACGCGGTTGCCTTCCACCGTCAGCTGCCCCTGGCTGACCCGCTTCAGCGGCTCGGAGAGCAGCTTTTGCATGTGCGCACTCCAATTGGGTGGAGCCACCACATTACCCACCGCCAGCTGGTCCACCACGCGTGCAGCGCCGTACAAGGCGCGCGCCCGTTGCAGTATGGCTGCCCTGGTCGCCTCGTCAGGCACGGTGCCCGCAACGATGACCGGCGCCACTTGCGCAAGCGCGGGCGCGCCGGCGGCCAGGAAGAGGATCAAAGCCAGTTTGCGCATGCCGGGCTCCTTGTCAGCAGAAGGTTTCGTGGAATAGCTGTATCGCGGCCGGCAAGCCAAGCCGCCCTTGCTCGAGGCACGCCGCAAGGCGCAGCAAAGGCGCTTCCCCCTGCAGTGCACCTTCAACCCAGGCGCATTCGGTGAGCGTCACCATGCCTTCTTTCCTGGCCTCCGGATCAATGACGGCGCTCAGGCTGGCCGGGTTGGCACCGTCCAGGCCAAGCACCAGCGAGGGCTGGCCGTCGACCGGCACCAGGAATATGGCTAGCTCCAGATCCTGCCGCGCCAGTATTGGGGCGGCAAGCGTCATCCAGAATGCGGCAGTTGGGGGACGCAGCGCCGCCTCATGCGGCAAAGGCAAGGCCAGGCAGCGTGAGGGCACGGGTCCTTGCCGGCGCAGCGGCGACAAGAGCAATCCGAATGCAAGAAGCAGCTGCCGCGTGGACACGGTGGTGAACGACGGCGCGAGCGCGGCTTCCAGGCTGGCCAGGCTCGCGACCGCGAGGAATTCATCAAAACTTGCCTGCGCAAGCGCCACTTCCGTGACCGGCGCCGGCTGGATGCCGTCAACCGGGCGTACAGCGGCCGCCAGGGCGGCGCCGGCGGCAATTGCCAGCCCCTCCCACGATGGCGCCAGCGCCAGGGGGCTACAAGGCAGGAAGTCGCGCGGCGTTGCTACCTGGTGCACTGCCATGCAAACGAATGGGAAGCGGCGCTCCGACTGATCGCGGCTAGCCAAAAGGCGACCACTGACGACCTGGCGCGAACGTGTTCCTAAAAAAGCAAAGTCCAGCGGCGGGCATGCGTCGTAGTACTGCCGCCAGCGCGGATTGCCCGAAAGACGCTGCATGACTGTCGCCAGCCATTGGTCGATCAACTCCACCAGCACCTGCTCGCCAGGCGAGCGCACAAAGTCGCCGCAGCCTGGCAACTTGCCGAAATAGGCGATACGAGGCACTGCGACAGTCATGGCGTCACGCCCTTTCCCACGATATTCTCGGGCAAGCGCATACTGCGGAAACCGTTGTCTCCGGGTGCACTGCCGGGCGTGCTGGTGATGCGCAGGTCGACTGCCACCGATGCGCCGCCGCTGCTCCATCGCAGTTCATGCATGCCCTCTTCCTTGCGCGTGCGGCTGGCGGAGTCGATCATGCGCCGCAGGCCCATGGCACCGGTTTCGCTGAATAGCTCCATCACTTTGCCGTCCGCCGTGACGCCGCTGATCCGCACACCGCTGTTTCCTTGTGGCCCCGGATAGACCATATTGGTCCATTGCGGCGCGCCGTTGCGAAAGCGTAGCAACTGCCCGTCGATCTCAATCGAATACTCCACCAACCCGCTTGCGGCGTGCGGCAGTAGCTGGAAAACAGTCTGCGTCGCCGATGCGACGCCGCCCGCCGCCAAGGGCGCCATCCAGCCTGGGAAGCGCTGCAAGGTTTGCGGCGTGAAGCTGATACCCTTCTCGGCCCAAGTTCGCGGAGCCAGAACGTCACCGCGCCTCAGCACCAGGGCGCCGAGCGATACGCTGGCGAATTTGGCGATCGCTCCCTCCGGCCCGAACACCTGGCCAATTTCCGCCTGACTGGCTTCCGCGCTGCCGGCTGGCGCGAACGGGAATTTTGCGGCCAGTGTGCGCGTGAACGGTTCATAGACCTGCGCTTGCCAGGTCTTGTTGATCTCGGCTTCGGCAGGCGCCACCAGTCCCGCAAAAACCTGGATCAAGGGCCTTACAAGGAGCGGGCGAATCGATTGCTTTTGCCGTTCTTCCAGTCCCGCCATCATCTGTTCGTCCACATGGCGCAGCGCATCGGCCAGTTCGGAGCCGCTGCCTTCAAGCGTCTGCTGCATCAGCTGGCGCGCACCCGGGCCGGGGTCGCCCTGGTTGCGAATGCCGTTAAGGCGCGCGCGCAACCGCGACAGATGTTCGAGGTATGTCCGCATCATGGAATCGTCTTTTTCCCGGTTCGCAAGCATAGCCGCCACAGGTGCAAACTCGCGCCCCAGCGCCCCTGCCTGCGGCGCCGGCAGTGCGGCCGCCACTGCGCCCCCTGCCGGGGCGCGTTCGAACAAGCGGGCTTTGAACCATTGCGCCAGCCCGCTATCGCCATGCTGCACGCTGTCCCGGGTGAGAAGCGGGTTGTCCCAGCCGGTCTGTGCTGCCACAGTGCTCCAGACCTTCAACAACGGCGAAGAGGCTGGATCGCCGAGGCGATTCATGGCGTCGGCAGTGCGCGAAAAATCCCCCATGCTGGCGATGGCTACGCCTTGCAGGAAAATCTGCCACTGCTTGCTGTATTCGGCCTTGTAGATTTCGGTCAGTGCCTTTTGCACCTGCTCCGGACTGCCCTCCAGCGTCAGGTCGGTGCGTTCCGACGTTTTCAGCACCCAGTCGCTCGACTGGAGCGAGCTATTGGCCGCCTCGCGGATGGCGTTGCGCACATAGCCCTCCCATGCCTCGCGCGTAAAGGCGCCTGGAACCGCATGGCTGCCCAGTACCATCTCCCGGTCTTGTTCGCCGACGATACGCGCCACGGTCATCGCCGGAAAGCGCGTGTTTGCGCGCGCCCTGATCTCCGCATAAACGCGTTCGCGGGCCGTCATGCCGCGAACGACCTGCCGCAGCTGCTCGCGCGCCGCGTCGACCAGTGCAAGTTTTGGTTCAAGGCGGGGCCAAGCCGGATCTGCAAGCTGCGAAAGGTAGAAGGAAAGTAAGCCCTCCGCGCTGCGCAGCAGCTGCTCGCGCGGCATGGCGCCGCGATTGGTCTCCAGCCAGCCGCGCCAATGGCGGGTCAACTGGTCGCCGAGGTGACCGGGTTCCGCATGGGATTTCTCGGCCAGCATCAGGTATGCTTTCAACGCGTTGTAGGCATCCTCGCCATTGCCAGCTTCGCGACGGCCCAAGGCAAACAGCTGGTTTTCCAGGCTGGATGCCACTGGCTTGAGCAGGATTTCCGACATGCCTTTAAAGTATTCGCTGCGCAGCTTTCTTTCCAGCGCGCCGCGTTGGGAGAGACCCATCCCCAAAAGCCATGGCGATTCTCTTTCCAGCTTGTCCAATTGCTCGATGCGGTCTTGCAGCAGCTGCAGCGCTTCCAGGCGCGATTGCAGGTCCGGACGTTGCGCCTGCAGTTTAACGGCCTTGTCCAGGTCCTCCGCGGCATTGGCGACGAGCTGCGCATTTCCCGAATAGGACCAGGTCCAGGCGCCCAGCAGTATGCCAAGCAGCACGACTGCGGTGACGAAAGCCCCGTTGCGCAAAAGGCGCTGCCTGCGGGTCGCATACTGCGAGACCAGGTTTTTGTCCGCGAAAATCACGTCACGAAAAAGCTGTGGCAAGAAATATCCGGTTTGGATTCGCGGATGCGTTGCCGTATCATCTGGTCGCGCCAAGCCGAAACGTTGCGCCACCCGCAGCGATTGAGCGCACAGGGGTTGCCCTTCCTGGAGTGCACTGGTGAAGTAATAGCCCCGGAATACAGGACGGAACTGGAAGGGATTGTCCTCGAACAGGGTGGCAAGGAACGCCTTCACTGGCGACCGCAAGGCCGAAAATTCAAGCGGGAAGGTATGCACGCCTGCCGGTACAAGCTCTCGGCGGCGCTCGGTCATCGTGGCGACGGCCATTTCACGCAAACCATCGCATAACTCATCGTAACTCTGTTCAAAGAATGCCAGCATGTCGCGGCAGCCAGCCTTTTGCCTGAACGGCATGGTCGCGCCCCAGGGCCGCTCTCGCTCCGACAGTTCTGCATCGGCGAAGAAGTCGGCAAATCCGGCGATCAGGTCGGCTTTGGTGAACATCACATACACAGGTGCGAAGACTTCCAGCCTCTCAATGAGGTCCTGTACGCGCTGGCGCAGGCTGCGTGCAAGCCGCAGCACGGCCTCCGGGTCGTCGCCGCGCAACTCCGCGATGCTGACTGCGATGATGATGCCGTTGACCGGCGCGCGCGGCCGGTGCTTCTTCAATAGCCCAAGAAAACCATGCCATTCCTCGCGGTCAGCCGCCTGCACCGCATAGCGCCCGGCAGTATCGAGCAGGATGCCTTCCGCCGTGAAGAACCAGTCGCATTGGCGTGTGCCGCCCACGCCCTGGATCGCGCGTGCGTCCGCGAAGGGAAACTGGAGACCGGATTGTGTTATGGCGCTGCTCTTGCCCGCCGCCGGGTTGCCGATCACCATGTACCAGGGAAGTTCGTACAGCGCACGCGCGCCCGTAGCGTGGCCAAGGCGCGAATTCTTGATAGTGCCGACTGCATCCGCCATCGCGCTGCGCACAGCTTCCAAGTCCGCCTGGGCGCGCGTTTCCGCCGGAAGTTCAGGCTCGCGCTCCCGACGGTAGGCCAGGTAGCGCCGCGCGCCCCAAACGACCAGCGCCAGCACGGCAAGCGCCGCAACCGCAAGCAGGACCCAGATCAGCGCCAGCTGCAGGAGCTCGGCCCCCAGGAATAGCAGGCCTGCCAGCAGGACAAAGGCCAGCGCATTCAGGACGCGCCAATCGGTCAGCAGGTACCAGATTCTTTGCCACATGATGGAGTGGATGAGGGAGACAGGTTGAGCGATGTTGCCATCAAGCCGGTCGACGCTTCTTGAGCCGCCTCAAGACCTGGCAGCGCGTGTGCGCAATTCAGTATGGCCAAAGTCCATCATGCTCCAGCGTCCACCCCATACCAAGCCGGCTGCTTCAGCCACTTCGCCATACAGCTGGTAGCCGCGCATCGCCCAGGGATCGCGTTCACTGATGACCAGCCTGCCCTCGCGCACAAAGGCGCAATCGGCGGCGAGGCCATATTGATGGAAGCTCTGGAAAGCACGCGCGTTGCTGACATGGCCGCCGCTGGCAGCCAGCCGCTCTTGCCGCTCCGGACTGCGGTATCCCTCCAACAGCGCCATTTCGTAGCCGTGGCGTTCGCGCATCACATTGAATACCGCCAGCAGGCGCTGGGCAAAGTCCTTGTCCAATCGTTGCCAATCGCGATCAGCTTGCGACAACATAGGCCGCAGCAGCTCCACTTCAGCGGCGGAGAATGCCAGCGGCGGCAACGGCAGCGGCGGCGCAAGCTGCTCGCCCTGCAGCAACGCTGCGATTTGTGGATCGGCGGGATGAACGCTGTCGTCAAAGGCCGGTAGCATCTGGCGCGGACGCCGCCAGCGTACCAAGAGCGGCGGCATTCCAGCCAGCACCAGCGCGCCGGCGCCATATAAAAGCATCCGGCGCTGGCGCAGGTCTGGCGCCTGCTTTGGAGGGAAAAGCAACAGCCAGCCGCTTGCGCAGGCTGCAATGAAGATGCATGCCACGATAAATAACAACATGGTGCGTTCCATCAATGCGAATGCGCATACGCCGCGCGACACTTGCATCCTATGCCGGCCCGGGATCGGACGGGACGAGCCAAATCAAGCTTTGGGAGGACTTATGCAGCCCGACTTGTTTACAGGCGGCGCGCAAAGGGACGATAGCCATCGGATCCTGGCGCGGCTGGCCAATGGTGGGCACGTGCCAAGGGTGGCGCGGCAATGGCACGGCTGGCATTCCGTGCAGCGGGCGCGCATGGCGGCGGTTGTCGCGCTGCTTGCCGTCATTGCCGCCGCCTGGGTATGGCTGCAAGATGTGGGCGCGCCCGAGGTGCTTTCCACTCCGGCGCCGGTTGCAATGGTCAAAGCCACCGCCATCTCAGGACCGCAAGCGGCGACCATCATCAACGAGCCGACGCATGCCCTTCCCTCCATGCAGCTGCCGCCTGCGGCGTCGGTAGCGGTGGCGCGGCCCGAACCGCGCTTCGCGCGCCCTCACCCGGCCAAGCCGGCTTCGCCGCAGCAACGCGTGCCGCACAGCGATGGGTCGGCCGAGGGCGACGAAGATGTCACCCTGCTGACGGCCATGCTGAAGCACGCCACCGGGCAAAAGCCGGCGCCTACCCCGCCAAAGGATTGATGAATGCCGCCATCGCCTGCAGGGTGGCTTCTGTTTGTTCAAGGTGCGGGCTGTGGCCGCAGTCAGGCAGCAGCAATTGCCGGGAGTCGGGCACAGCGCGAACGATGGCGTCCAGCTGTGCGCCGGATCCGTAATGGTCGTCGCTGCCCTGCATCGCCAGCACGGGACAGGCAATCGCCGGCAGCAGGTATTCGATATTCCACTGTCTGAACCAGGGGGCCAGCCAGGTATCGGCCCAAGATGAAAATACCGTCTCTGCCTTCTCGCCGTGATAGCGCGCAAGCGCCCGCAGCATCTTCCCTGAGCCGTGCGCGGCCAGCACGGCACGGATGCCCTCGATGGTGACATCTTCCACAAACACGTGCGCCGCCGCGCTGACTACTGCGCGCAACCCCTCGGGCCGCGCTGCCGCGTAAATCAGTGCGATACTGCCGCCGTCTGAATGCCCTACCACGATATGCTGCCGGCCCGGCGCCAGGCGCTCGACCAGTGCCGGCAATTCCGACAGCGCAGACTGATGCAGGTAATGGATTGTGCGCTGCGCCGGTTGCGGCGATGACAAACCGTAGCCCTGACGGTCATACACCAGCCCAGGGCAGCCGGTGGCCGCGCACAGCCGCTTCGGGAATTCCTTCCACATGCCGATGCAACCCAGTCCCTCGTGCAAGAACACCAGCAAAGGCTTGCGTGAGTCGCCCTCAATCAACTGGTAATGAAGCTCCACCGCCCCTAGATCAAGGAAAGGCATGGGCGGCTCCTAGTGCAGCGAGAAATCCACGCGGCCCACTGCACCGGACTTCGGCGCGATCAGGAAGACCCGCTCCGGCGGTACCTGTCCCTGCCCTGTCAGCCAATCCTTGGCGGCTTGCGCACGCCGGTTGCCAAGCGCGATGAAGTCGTCTTGCTCGAACTTGATATTCGCCAGCATGAGCTTCTCCATTTCCTCGTTTGGCAGCGACTTGGTAAAGCCCAGCGCGTTGCGCGGCTTGGTGAACGTCTCGTCCTTGTACGCGCGCGCCAGCAGGCCTGGGTATTCTTCCTTGCTGACCACTACACCGCCTTCCGGCAAGGCTGTGCCCTTCGCCTGCAGGTCCCGCGTCTTGAGCTGGCGTAGCTTGCGGTCCAGCGCCGCGCGCTTCATGGCCTCCAGTTCCGCCGTCTCGTCGAAGCGGCCGGTGATATCCAGTTTCAGGCCGGGGCGCTCCGTCATCGCCTTGGACAGCGATTTCAATTTCGCTTCCGAAGCCGGCAACAGCGCCGCACGGCCCTGATCGAATTCCAGGTTCGACAATTCTTCGCCACCTCCAAACATGGAGCTGATCAACGCAAATGGCGAGGTGACGGTCTTCATGATGGCGTTACCGATCACCTTGAGGATAATGCCCCCCAGCGAAAATTGTGGATCGTCCAGCGAGCCGCCGATCGGCACGTTGATGTCGATCACGCCATTGCGGTCGCTGAGCAAGGCGACCGCCAGGTTCACCGGCAGCTTGGTTGCTTCGGGGTTGGTGCTTTCTTTACCGAAGGTGAGCTGGTCGAGCACCAGGCGGTTCTCGGCCTTCAATGCGCGATTCTCCAGCTGGTAAGCCACCTCGAACGTCATCTTGCCTTTCTCGATGCCGTAGCCGACGTATTTGTCAGCGTAGGCGGAAAGCTGCGACAGCTCCATGCCACGCACTTCGGCGCGCAGGTCGAGCGACAATTCCTGTTTTAGCGGATGCACCTGGCCGGCGATCAGCAGCGGTGCGCCGCTGACATTGCCGCGCAAGTCCACCTTGGCGTTGTGCGCCGGATCCGACGACAAACCGCTCACGGTGCCGCCCAGGTCTTTCAGGTTGGCCGTGTAGTTAGGCTTGATGAAGTTGTCGGTGAAACGCACCTTACCGCCGGACAGCAACAGCTTGCCAATGCGGATAGGCGGCAGCGGCTCGGAAGGCTTGGCTGGTTTTGCAGGCACCGCTGCCGGGGTTTCGGCAGGCGGCGCAGCTTGTGCCACTTCCTTCGCCCTGGCCTTAGCATCCTTGACTGCCTGCGCACGCGCTCCGGCTTCGGTCAGGCTCTTGCCCTCTTCGCCTTCCTTGCGCAGTACGTCCTGCACGTTCAATCGGCCGTTCGGGTCGATAATCACGCGGGCAAAGAAATCATCCAGCGCCACGCGGTCGATATTCAGCGTGAACGGCTTGAAGTTGATGTCCATGCCGCCGAACGCCAGCGACTTCCAGCTAAGGAAATCATTCGAGCTGGTTTTATCCACGGTCGACAGGCGGTTCACGCTGACGTCGCCCTTGAAGCCGCCGGCAACCGCGCCATCTTTGCCAGTATCGAGTTTCAGGCGCGCCTTGCTTGTCACGGCCGCCTGCAACAGGCGCAGGTTCACATAGTCGGTGACGTAGGGCTGCAACGGCAGCAAGTCGAAGTTCTTCAAATCCAGCGCCAGGTCTGCCTTCAGCGGCGAAGGCGCCAGTTGCCCCTTGACCTCCAGCTCTCCCTTGTTGATGGCGGTTTTCAGCGCCACTTCAGCGCTGGCGCCAGGTGCATTGGAATAACCCTCCACCGTCAGCGCCAGCGGCGACAGTTTGAAGACGGTCGGCTCGGTGTGGAAGTCCTCGCGCAGCTTGGCCGACCACTCGCTGATATCGAGCTTGCCGACCTTAATTTGCATCGGCTCGTCCCCTGACGGTTTGGCCTGCGCCTTTGCCGGCGCGGCGCTGGCAGGCAGCTTGCCCTGGTGGACGTCGATTTCTGCGCTGCTGGACGAAACGGTCGCAATATCCAGCGTGTGCTTGGCACTATCGAATGCAATGTCCTGCACCGTCAGGCCGAACTTCGCCAGTTTCGCACGCAGGTTGCCTTGCGGTGTATCGTCGGCATAACGCAACCCCGCGCCGTTGATGGTCAATTCCTTCAACAAGACCACTGGACCGGTGGCGGCAGGCTTGGTGGCAGGCGGTGCGGCCGGCGCGGCCTCTGGCCCTGCCGCTGGCGCCAGCTGCGCCAGATTCAGCTTGCCATCCTTGCTGCGCTTGACGTCCAGGTCCAGGCCATCAATTCCAACTTGCGCGATCTCGAAACGCTGCGCCAGCAAATCGAGCTTGCCCAGTTTGACCTTGAGTGCGTCCAGCTTGGCGACTTGCGTCCCATCCAGCTGTTGCAACTGAACGCCCGACAAGCTGGCCTCACCAGCCAGCACCAGCGATGCAGGTTTGTCCTTTGGCTGCACCACGGTCAGTTTAAGCCTGGTGTCCAGATGCGCCGACGGCAGCTTGAAGCCCGGCTTGAACGGCAGGTAGCCCAGGTAGGTAGTCAGGTCGACCTTGTCCAGCTCCAAATCCAGTGCATAATCCTTCGGCTCCGCGAACGGACGCGCCTTGCCCTTCAGGGACAGCGGTGCGCCGTTGATATTGGCGCTGAACAGCGGCTCCACGAAAATCGTCACGTCCGCCGGCAGCGAAGACACGAAGGGCAACCCCAGTTTCAGCTCCTGCACCTTGTGCGTCACGCCGGCCGGCTTATCCTCGAAGGACAGGCTACCCTGCTCCAGCTGGATGTTATTGACCGAAAATCGCGCCGGCTCCGGCGACGGCGGCTGGCTCGCGATCAGTTGCAGGATGTCGTCGATGTTGTAGCGATTGTCAGCGTTCCGCACCAGGTGCACATAAGGCTTGGTCAGTCGCACTTCCTGCACCACCGGCGCCAGGCGCGTGACCGATTGCCACGACAGGTCAAGTCCCAGGCGATCAAAGCTGGCGAAGACGGCGCCGCCATCAGGCTCCATCACTTTCAATCCCTGCACCGAAGCGGCCAGCGTGAACGGGTTGAACGAAACATCTTCAATGCTCAACTGGCGATGCAGTTTTTCCGAAGCCTGCTTGGCCGCTTGCGACTTAACGATTGCCGGCACAGCAAGGAAGCCGATGCCGGTATAGGCAAGCAGCAACCCGGCCACGGTGCCGGGTATAAGGTATTTCAGTGGTGGGATTTTCATAATGCACTATTGTAATCGCACACGCCCTGCGGGAAGATTCGAGCGAGCCACGTTTTTTGTGCCTCGCTAAAGCGCACGGAAGGCCCGTACGTGCCGTCGGCAAGGGCCGTCGCCAGCGGTTTCAGTTTGCATTTGAAGGTGTCGCCCCGCATCGATTCGCCGGCCACCATGCGCGGGCTGCTGTGGATCGGGAATGCCTGGGTGCACACGCCTGGCGCACCGCCATCAAGGACGCCGCTCCACGCACCTGGGCCGGAGCCGATGACCACGCCCGCGCCGTCGACGCAGCGGTCGGTAAATCCTGCGGGCGCGATGCCGCTGGCAAGGTATTGGTCCAACACCGCTACCGCCTGCATCACTTGTCCGGGCAAATCGGTTTCCGGCTTGGCGAACCAGATTACCTGCCGTTTCGCCTCGCCCGGATTGGCAGCCAACAGGCGCGCGCGCACCGAAAAAGCTTGCCGCGCATCGTGCATATCCAGGTCCGCTTCGCGATAAGGACGCAAGTCGATCATCGGGATACCAAGCTGCTTCCCGGTGAAGACATGTCCCGAGCTCCAGGCCACGCGGATAGAATGCGGGTCACCTTCGCGGCGCGGCGCCGGCATTCCGGCAGGGTCGCGGCACGTGGCGCTGCGACGCATATTGGCTGAATCAAATGGATCGCTTTCCGGCTTGTATTGCACGAAATCCCGCTGCTCCTTCCAACTGCCGGCGCAAGCGTTCAGGCGCAGGAATTCATCGGCATCCATATTCCCGGCCGCCAGCGCGGCGAGCCCGTACTGCACGCCCACATTATCGATAGGGATAGGCGCGAAGCCTTCGGCATCGGTGCCGTAGAACTCTTCCAGGTCGTTCCAGTGCGTCCATTTCACTTTCGCGAAGGCTTCCGGCGCGTAGCCATAGTAAGCAATCGCCTTGTCGAAATTCGGGCTGCGGTAATGCGGATTCACCACCGTGGGCATGGCAAAACGCCAGCCGTTAATGCATTCCGTCGATCCAGGCTTGCCCGTAAAGGGATTCTTCGCCGTGTCGCTCGCATTCATGCCCTGCACCAGCGACTGGCGGCTCCACGTCGCCCACGGCGATTTCGGGTCGCGCGTTACCTCGTCGAGGAAGTACTGCCCCAGCAAGGGGCAATCGGAAATCGGAATAGCCTGGGTCACCATATCCGGATAGGACTGCACCGGAATGCCGGCATCGAACAAGCCTGGATGGTTTTGCGCAAACATATACTGCTGCACCGCCCCGCCCGAGCCGCCTATGCCTATCGTATAAACCGGCTTGCCGTAATGCTCGTCGAAGTATGCCTTGACCTGCGCCGCCGTTTCCTCGGCCAGGCGCATATTGTAGTGAACCCCGCTCTCGTTGCCCGACGAGTTGGCGATGGCGTAGCCCTTCGCCAGGAGCTTGGGCATCAGCAGTTTCTCGGAGCCATTGAGCGCATCGTTGAACCACATGGCCTGCCCCTGCTGGTGGCCGATGCCGACGCCGCCACGCATCCAGTAAATCAGCTTATGGTTCCATGGCACGCTCTCAGGCATGGCAATGGTGTAAATGAATCGGTTGATGGTGCCGGCCTCCACCCGTATCGTCGACATCGCGCCGGCCGACGCCTCGCTGGGGTAAGGCTTGTAGCCGGCACCGGTGTTATAGAAACGCTCGATGCGCGGCTTGATGGCGCACTGGCTGCTGTAGCCGACGATCTTGCCGGCTTCGTCGCGCACCGGGTGCCCGATGCCCTTGTCGTTATCGACCAGCGGCTGGCCGAGGCCGGATTCCACCGTGCGGCAGATGAAGGGCTGCTGTTGGTGATGCTGCTCCGTGGTGCTGCATCCTGCCAGGGTGGTAGCCGCTAGAACGGCCATTATCCAAGCTTTCATGGCGCCTCCTCCTTGCCCCTCAGTGTAGCTGATCAACGAGGCCAAGTCGATTTAAGGCCGATACCACAACTCACTGCGCTCCAAGGGCGTTTGACGAGGCAAGCTTGGATTTGGAATGCGGAACAAGCGTCGATGCGCCAGGCCGGAGCGCTTGATCAAAGGCCCCTTGTAAGTCATGAACAGTGCCTGCAGCGAACCATCGCGCACCATCGTTTCCAGCCCCGTCTCCAGCCGGCGCGCCAGTGCTTCGCCCTCCGCATCGCGGCGCGTGAAGAAATAGCGCGCCAAGGGGTAATACAGGGCGATTCCGGGCTCCACCTCAAACCCGGTCTGCTCGTGGCGTTCATCGTATTCGCGCAAGGCCTCGTCAACGGAGCGCGAAAAAGCATCGAAACGCTTCACCGCAAGCATGGAAAACAGCCCGTCGTAATTATTACCTTGTACCACGCGGAAGCCGGCCGACTGCAGGATATCGACATCGACCCAGCCCTGCCCCTGCCCTATCCTGAAGCCGCGCAACTGGGCGAGCGTGCGGACCTTGGCAAATTGCGGCAAGTCTTCATTGCGCACCAGGAGCAGCCGGTAGCCAATCAGGCCGCGATCGACCGGGATGCGTATTGGCCGGAATTGCTGTTCCAGCTGTACCGACGTGGCGCGTACGAACAGGTTGATCTGGCCCGGTCCCGTTGTCTCGGCCGTCACTCTCGCTGGCGACATGTACTGGCTGGATTGGCGCAGCTCGTAGGGACCGAAACTGGCCCGCGTCTTTTCCAGCGCGGTGCGCAGCACTTCCCAGTCATACAGGTATCGGCTGTCATGCTCGGATTCCGGGCGGGGATAAACGATTTGCAGCGGCGGCCCCGCCGGTTTGGCAGCCGCCGGCCCCGCCGCCAACAAGATCAGGACTAGCAGGCGAAAGATCATTTCGCAATCCTAGCAGGAAAGTACGCAATAGCTTAAGACCTTGCATAATAGGCGTTTTTAAAGAGGCACTTATGCAATTACCAAATTTCACGGAAAGATTCGCAGACAACCTGGCCCAGCTCCCGGCTGTGGATACCATCGCCGCAATTGAACTGGTCGACCAGGCCGGCAACCAGGCCGCCCGGATCGAAAACAAGCCAGGCCAGGCCGGCTCGCTGCGCGTCTACTACTGGCTGGCGCAAACCTTCGGCTCCATCACCCCGGAAGCCGCGGCTCTCGGCCAGAAAATCTACGCTGAACACACCCAGGATGCCATCGCCAACCCAGGCAAGCATCCCAACATCGACCGCCTGTTTGGCATCAAGTCGGCCGATCAAGCCCTGCGCGTGGTCAGCCAGAACTGATCGCGGCTCAAATGCAAAAAGCCCAACCTGCGAAGGTTGGGCTTTTCTTTATTCTGGCTCCCCGACCTGGACTCGAACCAGGGACCTGCGGATTAACAGTCCGTCGCTCTACCGACTGAGCTATCAGGGAAAAGAGGCCGCATTATATCGACCCATTTGCGGTTTGCCTAGTCCCGGCAAGATCTTTTTTACTTTTTCGCCATGCGGCGGTCGCAGACGTCCACTTTCCACGAATCCGGCCACTGCTGGTCGATGATGTTGTCTCCCAGTTCACGCCGCAGTTTGGCGTAAGTGGCACGATCGTTGGCGCGGCATGCATAGGACGCGAAGCGGTTGCGGTTGTGCACCTGGTCCGGATAGCGCTGCAGCAGCTCCTCGAAGCCGGCCTTCATCAGCTTCCAGTCAGGGTCGCCCGGATGGCCAAATGAAATCCCCCGCTCACAATCGCAATCCGCAAACCAGAACAGGCGCGCATAAATGGCATTGCCTTCGTCCCGCTTCGACAGTTCGACGGCCCGGCGGGCGAAACGTTCAAGCTCGCCCGGCGCCCCGCCCCACATTACTTGCGCAACACGCGACATCGCGAAATGCACCTGCTGCGACGCAGGGAACGCCTTGACCGCTTCCGCATAAGCCGCATCGATCCGGTCGCGCGGCGCATTTTGATCGATCAGCACTTCAAGATTCATGCTGTGCCACAGCGCGCAGTTCGATGCAGCAGCCTTGCTCTCCGCCAGTCGCGCGGAAGCCTTGGCCAGCCGCTCGCGGAAAAGCTCCCAGGCTTCAGGCGGCACCGTGCCCGCATAGCCGCCGCCGCGCCCATACCATGCATATTGGCGCCAATAGATCGCCTCGATCAGGGCCTGCGCCGGCGAATCAGGCGACTTGGCGCGCCATGCGCTCAACACTGCGCCAAAGCGCGGCCATGTTTTCCATGCGTTGAACATGGTGATGAATGAAGACTGGAACACCATCAATTCCGGTTGCCCATCCGGCAGGCGCGTGCCTCCAGTGCACAAGGCTTGCAGCACCTGGTCCAACTCCTCGAAGCGCTGCTGCTGGAACATCCCCTGCAAAGGGACGCCGCGCTGCGAGATCATGTCACTCATCGGGCATGCTTTGCTGACAACACCATCCCGGCAAGGCAGCTCATCCGGTACAGCTGGCAATGCCGATTTCAGTTGGACAGGCGCGGCGCTGCACGCAATGCTTGCCGCACCCAGCACGGCAATGGACAACACCCGGGCGAGAGCTTTCATCGTACATCTCCTGGAAAATTGGATCTCCGCATTATGCTAAATAATTCCACATGGAAATATATTAAATTGTCACATTGCAATAAAAAAGCGGCCCGCAGGCCGCTTTGCAAGACTATCTGAACAAGGATCAGAACGAACCCTTGAACTGCACGCCAAACTGGCGCGGCTCGTTGACGAAGCCGGTCAGGTTGTTGAAGTCGATGCCGCCGGTGATGCGGCGCTGGTCGGTGATGTTGCGAGCGAAGGCTGCCACTTCGTACTTACCGCCTTCCCAGTTGTAGCCCACGCGCAGGCCGCCTTCGGTCATTGCCTTGCCGGTGAATTCAACCGACTCGTACAGGAAGAAATTCACTTTCGAGCGGTAGGACCAGTCGGTCACCACGAACAGGTTGCCTTCGGCCAGCGGGTAGTTGTAGCGGGCGTTCAGGTTGACGATCCACTTCGGTGCCTGTGGCAGCGGGTTGCCGTCGATGAGGGCACGGCCGGCTGCGTTGACCGGGCTGGTCACGGTGCAGGTACGGCAAACGTTCATGGACAGCGAAGGATCGCGGATCTCGGTGAAGTTGTACGACACGCTGGAGCCGACCTTGAAGTCGTTGGTCACGAAGCCTTCGATTTCCGCTTCGATACCGCGGCCCTTGGTCTTGGCAGCGTTAATCAGCTTGGTGACGTTGGAATTGCCGCCGACCACCGTCAGCTGCTGGTTCTTCACATCGTAGTCATACACGCTCAGGGCAGCGCGCGCGCGGCGGTTCCACAGGTCGGCCTTCACGCCGGCTTCGATGGAGGTGACGGTTTCCGCATCGGCGATGGTGATCGGCACGGAGCTCGATGCAGCAGCGATCGACGGTGCGCGGAAGCCGGTAGCGTAACGGGCGTAGACGCTGACGTCCTTATCCAGCTTGTAAGTGCCGCTCAGGTCCCAATTGACCTTGTCCTTCGATTCGGACACCGATTGCGGGCCAACCAGCACGGCATTGGTCGCTTCCAGGGTCGCGAAATCCTTCTTGTCCTTGGTGTAGCGCAGGCCGCCACGCACGGTGAAGGCTTCGTTCACGGCGTAGTTCACGGAACCGAACAGCGCAACAGCTTCATTCTTCTGCTGCGAAGTCACGCGCGAGGTGCGGACGCCGGCAACGTTGAAGTTGTCCTGGCCCGCTTCTGCCTTCTCGTCGAAGTAGTACACGCCAGCTTGCCAGTTCATTGGGCCAGCGTATTTGGATTCAACGCGGAACTCTTGCGAGTACTGCTTGATACCCGGCACGAAGGATTCGGTTTCAACCTGGAACGGCACGGCTGGCGCATCGCCTGGATTGCCGCCGTCGATGTCGCCGCGCGAGGTGTACTTGGCCACGGTCTCGTAACCGGTGATCGAGTACAGCTTGTGCGCGCCCAGGTCCCAGCTCAGGCGCATATTGGCGCCGCGGGTCTTCAGCTGCTGGCCTTCCTGGCCGTTGATGGCGATCTTCTCAGAATCAAAGCCATCGACGAAGTCGTTGCTGCCCTTCTTGATGATATTGGCACGGAACAGGCGCGAGCTGCCGGTGGTCGTGCGCTGGTGCACGTTGAACAGGGCGTTGAAAGTGCCGCTTGGCTGGTACAGAACCTGCACGCGTTCTGCGTGTTCGTTGTAGCCTTCCAGCGCGTCTTTCTGGCCGGTGAAGGTGTTGTCGACGTAATCGTCACGGTGCTGGCGCAGGGTCGATGCGCGCAGGGCCCACTCTTTCGACAGCGGCACGTTGGCGGCTGCTTCCAGGTTCACCGTGTTGTGGGATGCGTAGGAAACGTTGTAGAAGCCTTCCACGCCACGCAGGGTAGGTTTGGCCGATTCGAACTTGACCACGCCGGCCGGGGTATTGCGGCCGAACAAGGTGCCTTGCGGGCCACGCAGGACTTCCACGTTAGCCAGGTCGTACATCGGGTAACCCTTGAGGATAGGGTTCTCCTGCACCACGTCGTCGTAAATCAGGGAGACCGGCTGCGAAGCGAACACGGTGAAGTCGGTGTTGCCGTAGCCGCGGATGTAGAAGCGCGGGAAAACACGGCCGGTCGACGACTCGATGTTCAGCGACGGCGTCTTGCCCGCCAGGACGCGGATGTCCTGGCCAGCGGACAGCAGGATGTCCAGCTTCTCATTGTTAATCATCGAAACGGATACCGGCACTTCGCGGATATTTTCAGCGCGGCGCTGTGCGGTAACGGTAACAACTTCCAGCTGGCCGGCTGGAGCCTGGGCAGCTTCCTGTGCCAGGGCGGTCATCTGCACGGTGGCGAGGGTCACTGCCAGGTGCATTTTGGACAACTTCAACATGGTTTTCCTTGTGGGTGGATTGTTTTAGGTCCCCTATTCTCCCCACAGGCTGCGGTCTGCTGCCGCAAAAATAGCGCGCATTATATACCCACTATAAGTTTGCGGCACTATTCCTTGACCGTCAGTGTGCTACCAGTGGCGCCGGCATAGAACACCACCAGCTTGACCGGCCCCTTGCCCACATTGCGTCCGTTATGCAGCGTGTTCACCACCTCCGCCAGCGCCTGGCCTGCAACCATGTGCTTGACCGAACCATCCTTCAGGTGCACATCCAGCTCACCTTCGAGGATGTAGCCGAACGATGCCACCGGATGCAGGTGCCAGCCAGTCTCGCCGCCTGGTGCAATTTCAATCATCAGCGCGGTAATTTCCGCCTGTCCGCTTGGATAGGCCAGTGCCGCGCCATTCCAGCTGGAAGTTGTCTGCATCAGCTTGTTGACTTTGACGGCGGCGGACTGGTCCAGCGCGAAAGCAGGCTGGGCGGCGAAGATGGCGAACGCGGCTACGACACTGGCGAAAGTTTTCATGGATGTCCCCGGTTAGTAAATGCCACATGATAGACGCAGGTCAAAGCCCGATCAAATAGGCCTCCTAGACTGGCCTGATCCCCGCCGCAAAGGGGATTCCCGAACCCGCTAGGAGACATCATGAAAAACTTTCCGCAAGAAATGAGCCATGCCTCGGGCGCCACGCTATCGCTCGATAACACCCGCCTTCTGATCTCCCTCAAGCAAGCAAAAGAACGCAGCGCCATCGAGCAGTTCCTGCACAGCGTTGACCTGTTCCTGGAAGACGAAGCCGATGAAGGCATGGTCCCCGGTGAACGGATCAACCACACCAAGACCCGCTACTTCGTGCAATCGCGCCGCCCGCTGGACGATGGCCGGCTGGCGAAAATCGAAGAAGCCGGCGCCCAGCTTGGCCTGGACTGGATCGGTCCCGTGTACAGCCAGGCCGGCCAGCGCGGCCGCCGCGCATTGATGGCGCCCCTGCCCCACGTCGCCCTGATCAAACTGCGCCAGCGCGACGCCAGCTTCAAGCTGCCGGAAGGCTTGGGCACCAAGGGCGCCGCCGAACCGGCGATCCAGGAAATCACCGAGAAATCGCGCTACCTGAATGGCCACCACTACCTCCAGATCAGCAACGTCAAGGAAATCAACGCCTTCCAGCTGCGCGAGCGCCTAAGCCAGATGGGCAATACCCCGATCGCTGATTTCCAGTTCGAGACCATGCCGCTGCTGACGCCCACTTCGGTCTCGCCCAACGACACCCTGTTCCCGCAGCAGTGGGACATGACCCGCATCCAGGCCGGCGGCCCCGGCACCACGGGTTGGGACATCACCACCGGCGCCGCTACCACCGTCATCTGCGTGCTCGATGAAGGCTGCGACCTTAGCCATCCCGACTTGCGCTTTTCCGCCCCCGGCATCAACCTGGGCACCATGAGCGGCGACGGATCGCCCACCGGCAACCACGGCACCGCCTGCGCCGGCATTGTCGCGGCCACCTACAACAACGGCACCGGCGTCACGGGCGTGGCGGGCGATGCGCGCATCCTGCCGGTGGCCTTCGACGCCTGGACCGACGTTGAAGTGGCGAACGGCATCAACTATGCATCCGCCCACGGCGCCAGCGTCATCAGCATGAGCTTCGGCTTTAACGGCTGGAGCCACGCCATCATCGACCCGGCCATCCAGGCCGCTTTCAACAACGACCTGGTGATGTGCGTCGCCACCCACAACTACAACGGACCGATCACCTACCCGGCCACCAACCCACTCGTGATCGCGGTTGGCGCCTCGGACGAAATCGACAACCGCAAAACGCCGATGAGCCCCGACGGCGAACCCTGGGGCTCGAATTTCGGCCCGCAGATCTCGGTGGTCTCGCCGGGCGTGCATATTCCCACCACGGACATTCACGGCGCCGGCGGCTACAACCCGGGCGACTACGACCTGGTCTTCAACGGCACCTCCTCCGCCACGCCGCACGTGGCAGGCCTGGCGGCCCTGATCCGCAGTGTCTACCCGACCCTGGACAATGTGCAGGTGCGCGCCCATATCGAACGCACAGCGCAGAAAGTCGGCGCTGTGGCCTACGCGGAAACGGCGGGCAAGGCCAATGGCAGCTGGAACCAGGAAATGGGCTACGGCCGCATCAATGTCTACCGTGCGCTGGACGAGGCGGACGTGATGATCAAGGACGCTCCGGCCGACAGCGGCGCAGAGCCCTTCACCGGCGCCAATTTCTGGGACTTCTCGGACATCGTTGTGCGCATCAACGACGACAACGTCTTCGTACCGAGCGATCCGCTCAAATCAAAGAATGTGGAACGCGGTCAGGCCAATTACATTTATGTGCGCGTCACCAACAAGGGCGCCCGCACGGCACGCAATGTCACCGTCAGCACGCGCATCACACCCTTCGTCGGCCTGCAGTTCGTCTATCCGCCCGACTGGACCCACGTCGACGCCATGCACGTCAGCCCGACCGCCATCACCACCAGCTTCGCCAGCGTACCCGCCGGCGGCACCGTCATGGCCAAGTTCCGCATCGAGGCGAGCCAGGTCGAAACCCTGTACGGCTGGGAGGCAAATCACCCGTGGCACCCTTGCCTGCTGGCCGTGGTCAAATCGGACAACGACTACGCATTTGCCAACGCGCCTTTGACGGGCAACCCGATCAGCGCGCGCCTCAACAACCTGGCCCAGCGCAACCTGTCCGTCATTGATGTGCTGGGAGGCGCGCACGCCACCTTCCCCTTCGTCATGGCCAGCCGTTTTAACCGCGAAACGCGCATGACGCTGATGATCGACCGCAGCCACCTGCCCGCCGGCATGCCGCTCACCCTGTCGCTGGACGAAGACGGCGCTGCCTTCCCGGCCATCGACTTCGCCAACCAAGTCGACCCGATGCCCTCGCCGACGCACGGCGAAGACAAGATGAAGAAGGACTGCGGCCTGGTCTTCCTGCAGGACACCAAGGTCATGACCCGCTTCGGCTGCTGCTGCGGCATTCTGACGCTGGCCAAGGGATCGCACTTCGACTGCATGCCGACGCGCACCCTGGGCAATGTCACGGTGGAAGGCGGCGACGTGGTGCTGCGTGACGGCAAGCGCTATGTCGAGATCACGCAGCCGGTGGTCCGGGTCACCATGGAGAAAGAGGCAGCCACGATGTATCCGCTGGCACTGCAGACCGACATCCCGGCCGGCGCGGAGTCCGGCGCGCAGTACGCTATCAACGTGGCCCAGCTTGATGCACAGGGAACGCCGGTGGGCGGCGCCTCCATGGTCTATCACGTCGCATAAGGCGGTTTCGCGCCGCCGCAGCCCGGTTTCGTCGCATCGCGGTGGCGCCTGGAGCGCCTGCTCCGTAGTCTTGTAGCATCAACAACGACTACGGAGCACACCATGAAACACGCCATCCTCACCCTCGCGATCGCCATCGCTTTCGGCAGCGCACTGGCGGCGCCAGCCGTCGACAACGTGGCATTCGCCACCGCCCGCCAGCAATTCCAGGCCGCTTCCGGCGGCGACGCCTCGGCCCGCGACGCCGCCATCGACGCCTTCGAAAAGCTGAGCGCCAGCCAGCCGGGCAACCCGGTCTACCTGGCCTATCAGGGCGCCGGCATCGCGATGCGCGGCCGCGATGCCATGATGCCTTGGGACAAAATGAAGTACGCCGAACAAGGCGCGGACATGGTGCAGAAGGCCGTCACCCTGCTGGCGCCGGAGCATGACAGCCTGATGGTCGACGGCGCACCGGCGAGCGTCCTCACGCGCATGGTCGCCGCCAACACTCTGCTCGCCCTGCCCGAATTCATGCACCGCCGCCCCGACGGCAAGCGCGCACTCCAGGCGGCCGTGGACTCGCCGGTACTGGCCCAGGCGCCGGCACCGTTGCGCGCCAGCGTGTTTTCGGCCGCAGCGCGCGTGGCGGGTGAAGAAAAGCGCAGCGCAGACGAAATCGGCTACCTGCGTCAAGTCGTCGCGACGCAGGCCAACACGCCGCACGTCGCCAAGGCCGCAGCGCGCCTGAAGGAACTGGGCCAATGAACGCCGGCGAACCCCTGCTGTCGCTGCACGGCGCCAGCAAATCCTACACGCTGGGCAGCAACAGGATCCACGCCTTGCAATCGGTAGACCTGGCGTTGGCGCGCGGCGAAATTGCCGCCGTCACCGGCCCCTCCGGCAGCGGCAAGAGCACACTGCTCAACCTGTGTGGCCTGCTGGACCAGGTCGACGGCGGCGAACTGTTGTTCGACGGCGAGCCCTTGCCCGCCAGCGACGAGGCGCGCCGCACGCAATTGCGGCGCCAGGCCATCGGCTTCGTATTCCAGGGCTTCAACCTGGTGCCGGTCATGACAGCGCACGACAATATCGACTACCCGCTTTACTTGCTGGGCGTGCCGGCCGCCGACCGCCGCCAGCGCGTGCAGGAAGCCTTGCAGCGCGTGGGTCTGGCGGGACTGGGCAGCCACAAGCCTGACCAGCTCTCCGGCGGCCAGCGCCAGCGTGTCGCCATTGCTCGCGCCATCGTCAAGCGTCCGCGCCTGGTCATCGCCGACGAACCCACCGCCAACCTCGACGCGCAAACCGCCTCGCAAATCATCAGCCTGATGCGCGCCCTGGCCCACAACGACGGCACCACCTTCCTGGTTGCCACCCATGACGACCGCATGCTGCCGCATTGCGATCGCGCGCTGATGCTGGATGACGGCGTCTTGAAAGGAGCATCCCATGCGCATTGACTTCAAATGGCTGTCGCTGGCTTGCCGCAACACCATGCGCAACCGCCGCCGCTCACTGGTCACGCTGGCCATCGCCGCTACCGGTACCGCTGCGGCCTTGCTGGGCGGCGGCTTTGCCCTGCACACTTACCAATCGCTGGCGCAGGCCAGTTCCCGCGATACCGGCCACCTGGTGCTCGCCGCTCCGGGCCAGTTCGACGGCAACGACAATATGCCGCTGGAGCACGGCCTGGCCGGCCGCGATGCGCTGACACGGGAACTGCTGGCCAACCCGCGCGTCACACGCGTGCTGCCACGGCTGCAGTTCTCGGGCCTGATCAGCAACGGCGACAAGAGCGAAATCTTCCTCGGCACCGGGGTCGATGCGCGCCAGGAGTTCCTGGTCAAGGGCCCCTTCATGACGGTCGAAGAAGGCACGCTGCTCGACGCCGACGGGCCGGCTGCGGGAGGGGCAGCACCGGGTGCGGGCATCGTGCTTGGCAAAGGCCTGGCGCACATCCTGAACGTCCACCCCGGCAGCTCGCTCACCCTGCTGTCCACCACCACGGCCGGCAGCCTGAACGCGATCGACGTCACCGTGACCGGTGTCGTCAGCAGCGGCATTACCGACATCGACAAGCGCCTCGCCATGGTCGAACTGGCAACTGCGCAGCAGCTGCTCGCATCCGACAAAGTCAGCTACCTGAGCGTCTACCTCGACGGCCTGGAACGCAGCGACGCCATGGCGGCCGAATGGAAAAGCAAATACGCCGGCAAGCTGGAAGTACGCACCTGGCTCGAACAAGCCCTCTTCTACCAAAGCGTGAAAGGCCTGTACGACCGCATCTTCGGCTTCCTCGGCGTGATCGTCCTTGTGATCGTGCTGATCGCCATCACCAATACACTGTCGATGGCGGTGCTCGAACGCACCCGCGAGATTGGCACCCTGCGCGCCATGGGTACCACGCCCGGCGAAATCACTCGCCTGTTCACGCTGGAGGGCCTCGTGCTGGGAGGCGGTGGCGCCTTGCTTGGCATGGCGCTGGCGGCCGGCGTGGCTGTGGCGCTGCTGGTGTTCGGCATCCAGATGCCGCCGCCACCGGGCCGCAGCACCGGCTATCCCCTCGTGGTCACCGTATCGCCGGCCATGTACGCCTGCGCAGCCCTGGCCGTCACCGTTCTCGCCGCTTTGGCATCACTGCTCGTCAGCCGCAAGGCAGCCAATCAATCCGTTGTGGAGGCCCTCGCCCATGTATAAGACTTTGATCGCCGCCGCCCTTGCGGTGGCATGCGGCAGCGCCGCGGCCCAGGATGTCGACGCCATCCTGCGCAAAGCCGACACCTACCGCCTGCCCAATGCGTCCGCCCAGGTGGACACGCTGGTGCAGACTTTCAAGGATGGCAAGCAGGACAAGGAGAAGCGCTACCAGGTGCTGGTGCGTGCAGGGGGAAAAGCGCTGATCCTGTTCCGTTCCCCTGGTGAAGCAGGCCAGAAAGTGCTGATGTCCGGCGACGATTTCTGGCTGCAGCTGCCGGGCAGCGCGCGCCCGATCCGCATCACGCCTTTGCAAAAACTGCTCGGCGACGCCTCCACCGGCGATATTGCGACCATGACCTGGTCCGGCGACTACCACGGCAGCGTGGCGCGCGAAGTCGATATCGAAGGCGTGCATTGCCTCGAACTGGAACTGGCCGCCACGCGCAAGACCCTGAGCTACCAGCGCGTGGTTCTGCATGTCGCCAAGTCCGATTACCGTCCCGTGCACGCGGACTTGTACGCGACCTCCAACAAACGCCTCAAGCAAGCGCGCTACAGCCAGGACCGCATGGTGCTGGTCGACGAAATCGCGAATGGCCGAGAAACCGTCGTCACGATCACCGCCAGCAAGCCGCGCCAGTTCGGCGACGAGTTGTTCAATCCGATGTATTTGGGCCGCTCCGATGCCGCGCCATAAGCCACGCCGCGCCGGATTGGCGCTTGCCCTCGCAATGGCGGCAGCGCCTGGGGCTGCGATGGCTGACGACCTGATCGCCAACATCCGCGCCCAATTCGGCACCCAGTCCCTGCAAGCCGGCGAGCTGCGCTGGCATGACGGTCCGCTGCGCAGCGTGCTGACCGCCACGCACGTCAATGGCAGCGACGCACGCCTGCGCCTGAACGAACTCACGTATGACGGCGCGCTGGCCGGCGGCTTCTTCAGCGCAGGAAAAAAGGTGATGAGCTGGGACGTAGGCTATGCCTTCCGCCCCCTGGACGTGGTGCAGCGCGAAGACCGCCGCGCCCTGAATCCCCTGGCGCTGGAAGGCATCCCCATGCTCGCATGGGAACACTTCAATGCCGACAGCGCCACCACCATTGCCTGGGCCAATCCAGGCCGAGGCCAGGCAGCCAACCCCAACGCGCAACGGAACGACGAAGCCGTCGCCATCCGCCAGTACCGCCAGCGCGGGGCGCGAGATGAATACGCCGTACTGCGCTTCTCCCGCCGCAACGGCATGGAAGCCGGCGTCTCGTTCTCGCAAGTCGCCAGCGACGGCATCGAACTGCACGCCTCAATCCTGTTGCAGCAGCGTCCCGCCCGCGGCGGCAAAGCGCTGGCCGGATTCACCTGGACCACGGAAAGCAAATTCTCGGTCATGGGTGAAGCCTGGACCGACCGCAGTGCCATGCCGGGCCAGCAGCACAACCGCTTCCTGCGTGCCTCGCAATACTTCGATGACGTGGAAATCTCCGCCGACGTGCTGTGGCAGCCGCGTAGCGGCCGCATACAAGGCAGCCGCACCAGCACCCTCTCCGCCGGCTGGAAAACCGGACCCTGGGTGCTCTCCGCCAGCTATCGGCGCTTTGAAGGAACCGCCGCCCGCTACGCGAAGAACCAGGCCCTGGCCAGCATCCAGCGCGGCTTTTGAATCACATTTGCCGGAACAGATGCGCGTACAGAGGAGAAACACGCAGTTTCTCCGAACGCCCACGCAAAGCCAGCGACATCTTGCCGCCCTCTTCCCGCAAAGCGCTCAGCACACAAACAGAATTGACGATGGTGCCCCGATGCACCTGCCAGAACACCTGCTCATCGAGTTGCGGCAGCAATTCCTTGAGGCTCATGCGGATCAGCACCTCGCTCTCCGCCGTCACCACGTTCACATACTTGTCGGCCGCCTCGAAATACACGACATCCGACACCGGCACCATGCGCACCTGGTTGCCCACCGCCGCACGGATCACGCTCAAACGCTGCGCCGCCACCGGCACGCCCAGCGCACGCAACTGCGAAGCCAACACCTCCAGCGCGCCCGCAGGCTTCTCCTGCAAGCGCTGGCGCAAGCGCGCCACTGTACGCGCCAGGCGCTCATCGCTGACCGGCTTCAACACATAATCAGCCGCCTCGCGCTCGAAAGCCTGCACCGCAAATTCGTCGTATGCGGTCACGAACACGATTTGCGGGAATGGCGCCGGCCCGGTCCAGGCGTCAGCCAATTCCTCGGCGACCTCCAGCCCGGACTTGCCCGGCATTTTGATGTCAAGGAAAAGCACCTGCGGCTGCAAGGCGGCAGCCTGCGCCAGCGCTTCGATGCCATTGGCGCAGGAAGCCACGATGGAAAGCTCAGGCCACTGGCGCTGCAAGGCAGCAGCCAGCGTGGCAGCCAGGATCGGTTCGTCTTCAGCAATCAGTGCAGTAATCATGAGAGAAAAATTCGTGCAGTAGCGCCCTGTGGCGCAGCTTCAAGGGAAAAGGAAGCACGCCCGCCGTACAAGGCTTGCAGACGTTCGCGTACATTGGCCAAGCCCAGGCCGGTGCCCGGTTTTCCAGGCCCCGCGTCGAGCCCACGCCCGGTATCGGAAACCAGCAATTCCAGCCCGCCTTCCGCAGTGCGCGCCGACACCTGGATATGGCCGCCGGCCACGTTTGGCTCCACGCCATGGGCAATCGCGTTTTCGACCAGCGGCTGCAGCAGCATGGGCGGCAACTCGGTAGCGCGCAAATCCTCAGGCAAATCCAGTGCGAAGCTAAGCCGCGCGCCCATGCGCACCGACATCAGGCCTAGATAAGCATCCAGCAGCGCGAACTCCTGCGCCAGCGTGGTGCGCTCGGCACGTGCCGCGCTCAATGTCGCACGCAGGTAGACAATCAATTGGTCCAGCATGCTTTGCGCACGAGCCGGATCGATGGCAATCAGTCCCTGCAAATTAGCCAGGGTATTGAACAGCATATGCGGCTCGATCTGCGCCTGCAGCCTTTGCAATTGCGCCTGCAAGGCCTGGCGTTCGACCGCCTCGGCCCGAGCCTTTTCCAGCGCAGCCTCGGCGCGCGCCTGCGACAGCCTGTCGCGGCCCGCAAAGAACAGCGTGGCAGCGCCGGTCGCAAACACGGTGAACAGCAAGGCGCTGACACCGCGCTCCCCACGCAGGTAGCGCAAGGTATCGATCTCCATGCCCATCAGCCAGGACACCTCCTGCATGCCAAGATACACGCCGCCCAGCACCGCCAGCGCCAGCACCGGCAGGAACTGCAGCCACCTGACTTTCTCCTGCCCCCACAACAGGAAGCGAGCGACATCGACCAGCAGCCAGGTGCTGATACCGATGCACATGGAGACCAGTAAATTCGGCCCGAAATTGCGCCCGCCACCAAACACATAGGTGACCATCAGCGCGCACACGACGTTGAAAGCCGCGACATACATGCCATCGATGGCAAGGCGGCGAAATGGGAAAGAGGTCTTACGGGGAGTTATCTGCATGGCAAGCATTTTCGCCCTACGGGCGCTTGCCATGCAACCTTTTTGCGACAAAACCGCGCCAGGACGGCGCCAAACCGCTTAGGCCAGCGCTTCCTTGGCCGCTTCTTCCGGCGTCAAGCCGTCATAGAACAAATCCGTGAACCATTCGATCTGCTCTTCGATATGGTCCTGGGCCTCTTCAACCGTGGCGCCTCCCTTGACCAGGAAGCCTTCCACCTCGATGCACCACTGGATCAGTTCCAGGGTTTCCGGATCGAGTTCTTCTTTCTTTTTTGCCATCACATCCTCCTACACAAAAGCGCCTGAAGCATACCCCCGGTGACTGCGATCCGTCCAGTAGCCATAATTAAATACGCGCCATGCTGGCCCGCAAGCGCCGTGGACTTCTCGCGCGGCGGGAATTGCGGATCGACCCTCTCGATCCACCATGGGATCTGCCCGCGATTAGCGCGACGCGCCCGGACCGCCCACGACCGGGTCCCGTAAGGCGGTATACGCGGTCAGTTCCCACATATCCCGCTTGGCGACACGTCCATGGCGATCCATGTCCAGGTAATCCAGCTTGACGAAGTTCTTGACTGCCGGCGCATACCAAAGCGTCTCGGTCGCCTTGCTGGAGCCCCGGTTCCTGCCAATTTCATCATTCTGGTAATAGGCGGTGACCTCGATTTTTATCGCATCGAATTCACCAGCCAGCACCTTGATTCTCTCCCAGGCCAGCGCCCTTCCTTCGATCTGGTAGCGCCAGTGCTTGCCCGCAGCCGGGTTCTCCGCGTCAGCTTCGCTGCTCCACTTTTTTCCAACTTCAAGCGGGAACGCGAAGCGAGCGAATGCCGTTGCAAAGTGCGCCTGGCCGCGGTCAAACGGATTCATCTCGCGACTGAAGTGCTGGTGCGAGACAAGAGCTCCCGTATCGGCCCGCTTGAGATCTGCCTCGATACCGTCGTCATTGACAGCTGTCACCTCGACGCGATTCTCGTGGCCTGGCTCGTTCTTCCAGACATCAGTGTACTGGTAGGTCCAGCTATCCCCTACCTGCACCTGCGGCGCAGCGATGGGGGCGCGCAGCTCTGCACCCGACACAAAGCTGGAACCAAGCAAACCAAGCCCGAATATGAAATTTTTCAATGTGCCTCCAATTTTGTCAAAAACACCATCCGCAGCAGATTAGCATTTTCATAATTGGGAGGCTTGCGGGATTCCCTTAGCCAAAATGCAAGAAGCCCCACCAAGCTTTGCGCAGGTGGGGCTTCCTGGTGCAGCCGGGGCTGTGCGTGCTTAAGCGCGGCGACGGGTACGTGCCAGTGCCAGCAGGCCCAGGCCGAACAGGGCCATCGAAGCAGGCTCAGGTACGTTTACATCTGCAGCAACGGCGCCGATATTGTTCCATGCGTCGGAATCCCAGAAGAACAGGTTCAGGGTGCCGCTGGCGTTGGCGTAACCGTTGAAGCTGGTGCCCACGATGAAGAAATTGCCCACGTCTGCAGTTCCGGTACCGATCTGGCCAACCAGTTGGCCGATGTCCGCGGTAAAGCCGCTGCCATCAGGATTGGAAACACCCATGCCCCAGCCAGGAACGCCATCGGCGTTGGTGGTGTAGCCAGCGGCGCCGCCGCTGAAATTCCAGGTTTGCGATGGATCGACGGAAATGGTCAGGTGCTGGCCAGCGTCAAGGTGAATGCCGGTATTGAGCGCAGTACCGCCGAAGATGCTGTTTGCGTTCGAATCTACAGTGAACGTGCCTGCCTGGGCCAGGCTAGCCATGGCGAATGCAGCGACGAAACCAATAGTGCGAATAAGGTTTTGAATTTTCATCAGGTATAACCTAGTTATATTTTTGGAACCTAGCACTATGCAAGTTCCATGCCACTCTTTCAATATTGGCAAAACATGAAGCAGATCAATTACTTATCCGCAAGGAAAAAAACGTTACCCGTGGCACTGTAAAGTTTTCCGACATCAACGTTCGCGCCCGATCTGGGCAAAGCAGGGTCGTCCCGGCCCAGTTTGGCTTTCAGGAGATCGGCCCATTCCTGCTTGGCGGAGCTTAACCATGCAGGAAGTCTGCCAAGCCGTCGCTCGAGAAGCGCCTCATAGAGCGATTCGGGCGCAACATGATGGCCCATACTTTCGACCCGCCCCATATTTGCCATATTCGCCCGCGAATATGGCCCGACATACCCGACAAGTAGCGGATTCACAGCAGTATATGGACCGTATTGCTGGGCGTCCGAGTCAGGCAGTACCCAGAGATCCAATGTGTTGCTCTCGCTTCGGGCAAGCTTGCCGGTCTGGTGGAAGTTCCAGATCACCAGGCCTGTCAGATGATTCGGCAAATCGGCATAATTTCCACCCTGCCCCCACATTCCGCGGCTCTCAACCGCATCAAACAGCGTGTTACGTACGAAGTTGGCATGGGAATCAATGCCGCGCGAGCCCAGCGCCACATCGCGCCAGAACACCGAACCAGTAGATTGGTGCGAAGCACCGACGCCGTGCCACTGGCCTTCCGCCGTCATATCGAGGTTCAATCCGATCAGGCTATAAGTGGAAAACGTGGCGGCAAAGCTGAGATGACCGCGATTCCCGGAGATGGTGTTCAGCATGATCGTATTGGCTGCGCCCGCGTGGATTACCGCCGGCTGCGTAACGTTCTCAAATTGATTGCGGAGCACCCAGGAGTGAACGGTTTGATCCAGTTCGACCCCGCAGAATCCAGAGTCGTGATACGCATTCTTATGGTGGACAAAACTCTCATTAAAGCTGCCCTCGACACGGATGCCTTCGAAACCCACGTTGCGCAGCACAGAAACCTCACGCGCAGTCCACGGCAGCCGGAGGTCAATGGCCGTCGTCAGCGGTGTTCTCAGGTGCAACACTGCGCCATCGACGCTGGCGACCTCATGCGTTTCAAGTACCTTGATGCCTTGGGTGTTGATCCTGCTCCAGATGCGGCGTGTGCGCTTGCCCTCAAGATAGCTGGCGTTGGCGGCTGTACTTTGCATCTCGATCCGCACAAAGTCACCAGGCTGGAAACCTGCTGTGGATGACAGAACGAGGCGAGTGTCGCCAATTCTGGCCGGTGCAGCCAGGGTCGAAGCTGGGCCTGCCTGTCCTTTTCCCGGCGTAAAAGTCACAAGGGCTGGCGCGGCCCACAACTGGCTCGGGTCCGCCGGAGCGAGCGCATTCACCATCTTGAAATGCGTTTGCCCCTGCTTCGCGCCGCGCAGCACCACGTCGCTGGCAGACACGATCAGGCGTTTGGGCGTCTTGCCGCTATTGAGCAAATAGGTTCCAGGCTCAAACTGCACGATGCCGCCACCGGCCGCACTACTCGCATCGATAGCATGCTGGATCGCATCGGTATCGTCGAGCGCGTCATTCGGAATTGCGCCATAGTCGGCCACCCTGAATATCGTCGTGTTTACCGGCGCGACGCCCTGCTCGCCGTAATGCGCTCCAGCCCACGAAAAATCGATGAATGGCCGCTGCGTGTTATCTGCCCCTTGGAAAGCCTGCCAGGTTGCCGAAGATTGGGAACCCGGCGCTGCCTGTACAGCCCCGGCAAGCAACAAGAGATAGAGAAACGGATTTTTCATGAGTTTTTCTGAAAGAAAGCGCGGAAAAGGGTAACGTTATCACAAAAATCGGTGAAAGAGCAGACCAAACAAGTATGCTTGCGGTTCACTTCGACTTACTGATTGTTCAGCGCAGATGATCTTGGTACGTACTCATGGAAAGCGGACATCTTCCTGCCAGCCCAAGCCAGCGCTTCTGCCCTTGTTTCGCGAGTCTCTTATCGACGGCGCGTTGGCGCGGGACCGACCGCATTTCGCTTCTCGATATGGCGGAATACGATGCGCCCCTTGCTCAGGTCATACGGAGACAATTCGAGCGTTACCTTGTCGCCTGCGAGAATGCGAATAAAGTTCTTCTTCATCCGACCAGCTGAATAGGCGACTAGCTTGTGTCCGTTGTCCAGGTCTACGCGGAAGCGTTGATCAGGCAAGACTTCGACGACGACGCCATTCATTTCAATTAGTTCTTCTTTTGCCATCGGGATTTTCCTGTGCGATTGGGGCGAGGTGCGAAAAAAAAGCCCGCTTTGTTGCGGGCTTCGTTTCAATGTAATGCCAAAGTTTCAATCGCTGCTACAGCCCGTGCTATCTGCGCGGTGCGTAACGGTTGACCCGTGCTATCTGCATGGTGCCAGCCTGTGACCTATGTTGGTGCTACAAGGTAAAGTTCTCGAGTACTTCACCACAAAACGCAGTGTAAGACGATTTTGTGCACTGCACAAATTTTATATTACTGACCGACGCAAATGATCTTGGTCGCGTACTCGTGGGCGCCGGATTTCTTCTTGGCAGCCCAGGCCACCGCTTCCTGCGCCTGGGCGATCGTCATCACGGTCGCCTTATCCTTGTTCTTGATGAAAGAAACACCTTCAAACACACCCTCTTTACTGCGCATGACCCTGGCGAAGACCGGCGGCTTGCCCGGCTCCTTGATTTTGTTCTGCTGGACCAGATAGCGCTGATCGTTGTTTTCCATATCCGACTCCTGAAAGCAAAAAGCCCAACCGGTTAAGGCTGGGCTTTTCTATGTTCTGGCTCCCCGACCTGGACTCGAACCAGGGACCTGCGGATTAACAGTCCGTCGCTCTACCGACTGAGCTATCAGGGAAAAGAGGCAATATTATAACTGCCGATCAAGCGTTTGCAAAGCCCATTTTAAATCACATGCCAAGCGACTTCAAAAGTTCGTCGGCATCGTCCGAGGAGATAGCCTGGGCGGGTGCCGCATCCTGCTTTGCAGCCTGTTCGCGTTCCAGCAGCGTATCCGGATCCTCGACTACGCTCTTCTCGAAATCATGCAGTTTAATAAACTCGGTGCGGTCGATTGCCAGCTCGAGGTAGAAGATGTTGTTACGCTCCGTGAAGAAGGACACGCGGCGCATTTCAGGGCGATCCAGCGGCGTATCCACGCTCAGGGTCACCTGTTTGTTCAGCACCAGCATCTTCGGCTGGTTCTGGGTGATATTGGTCTGCAGCTCGCTGCGTACCTTGCCGGTGAAGTCGCCGACGATCTGGTTCATCAGCTCCCCCATGATGTTCGCCACCTCGTCCGAAGTGAAGGAACTCGCCAGTTCCGACTTCGGCATGCCCATACTGAGCATATAGCGTTCGTAAATCTCCATCGCCGCCTCGGCCGAGAAGTTCAGTACCACCAAGCCGGTAAAGCCGCCGTCGAACAGCACGAAGCATCCGATATCCGGTTTCAGGCCGACCTTGGTAATACGCTGAACCATGGCCGAGTAAGTAATCCGGCTTTGCGATGCCACGTTCAGCACACGGGTAACGGACGAGCAAAGGGTGGTCAGCAGGTCTTCGGTGCCGTACACCACCCGCTCTTCTTTTGTAATCATTCTGAAATTGCTCCGGATTGGATCTTATGGATATCTTGAAGAATAACTGATTCCACTGCAAAAGCAAAAATGCTTGTATTCATTCTGCTAATATTCCCGGACATCCCCGCAATGGTGCCGGGATGACCAGCACTAAAAGGACCATCCGAATGTTCAACTGCTTTGCCAAGCCAGCCTCTGCGCTGGCCTTGATGCTGGCGGCCGCCCATGTTTTTGCAGCCGAACCCCAACTGTTGCGTGATCGCACAGAATCCGAACGCCCCACCCTCCTACTGATCGACTCACCGCACTTTGCCAACCATTTCCGCGACGTCAGCAACACCAAAGTACCCGAAGTGCTGTCGGCGCAGCGCCAGGCTGAAATTGAAAAAGTGGCCGCATCCTTGCTGGCTTTCCGCCCTACCAAAGTGGCGGTGGAAGTCTCGCGCGACAAGCAGGACAAGCTCAGTAGCAATTACCACGATTACCTCGCAGGAAAATACACCCTGACCAGCGAAGAAGCCGACCAGTTGGGCATGCGCGTCGCCGCCGCGGCCAAGCTGCCAGACATATATGCCGTCGACTGGAACAAAATGCCGCCGGGACGTATTGAAGATTTCGATTTCGAGACCTGGGCCAACCAGAACGGCCGCGCGCCATTGCTCGAGCGCCTGCGCGATTCCGGCAGCGCGCTCGCCGCTGGCCAACGCCTGTTGACGACCAGCGTGGCCGACTGGCTGACCGAGTACAACTCGCCCGAAGCCCTGGCAGCCAGCCATCGTCGCTACTTTGATTTCGCCATGCTGAACGAAGGCGAAAACTTCCCAGGCGCGAGCTGGGTCGCCAATTGGTACGGCCGCAACCTGAAGATTTTCTCCAAGCTCGTTACCCTGGCCGACAAGCCCGGCGACCGCGTGCCGGTGATCTACGGCGCCGGCCACATCCCAACCCTGCGTGAGTTCGCGCAGCAATCCGGCGCCTTCAAAGTCGCCGATCCGATTCCCCTGCTCGAGCAGGCACGCAAGGTGGCCCAATGAGAATCTTTTACCTCGCCCTCACCTTATTACTTGCCCTGCCGGCAAAAGCCGACCGCGTTGCCGACCTTGATCGCATCGCCACCCAGTATCACGCGCTAGGCCAGCTCGATGGCTCGGTCCTTGTCGCCGACCATGGCAAGGTGATTTACCACCGCGCCTTCGGCCTTGCCAACCGCGAATGGCAAATCCCGCACACGACGGACACCGTATTCCGCGTCGCATCCTTAAGCAAGCAATTCACCGCTACGCTGGTCATGCAACTGGCCGAGCAAGGCAAGCTGCGGCTGGATGACCCGATCGGCAAATACGTGCCGGAGCTGAATACTGAAACCGGCAAGCGTGTCACCTTGCACCAACTGCTGAACCACACCTCGGGCATCGTCGACTACGCGAACTTCCCCGGCTTCTGGGCCAATCGCCTCGGCGAAAAGGTACCGAAGGCCGACTTCCTCGCCATCATGAACCGCCCGCTGGAATTCGAGCCTGGCAGCCAGGCCCACTACAGCAGCTCCAACTACACGCTGCTTGGCTGGGTCATCGAAAAACAAACGGGCAAGTCCTACGGTGAAGCGCTGGATAGCATGATCCTCCGTCCGCTCGGTATGCAACGCACGGCATACGACGCGCCGGACCGCATCATCCCGCGCCGGGCGTCGGGCTATGTGCGCGTGCTGGGCGAATACCGCCCAGCCGATCCCCTCTGGATTCCCAACATCGGCGCCGGCGGCGGCATCGCCAGCACCACGGGCGAATTCTTCAAGCTCGACCGCGCGCTGGCCGGCGACACCCTGCTCAAGCCGGAATCGAAACGCCTGATGTTCACCCCTTATATCAAGGACGACGTGTGGGGCGACCTCGGTTACGGCTACGGCTGGATGATCGGCACGCGCACGATTGCGGGCAAGCCGCGCCTGGTACATGAGCATGGCGGCAACGGCAACGGCTTCCGTACGCTGGTCACGCGCTATCCTGAGGAAGGCAAGCTAGTGGTGATCTTCCTCAACGAAGGCAATGGCAATAAGGGCCCTGAGATCTACCGCATGCGCACCGACTTCACCAACGCGATGTACGGCATTCCAGTGGCGCCACCCAAGCCGGTATTACACGAACTGCTGGCCGATGAAATCCGGCGTGTCGGCGACGACGCAGCGTTGGCACACTTGCCTGCCCTGCTCGAGCGCAGCGGCAAGCCGGAAAGCGGCGATGGATTGAATCGACTGGCTTATCAATACGCGGAAGCCGGCCGTGGAGCAACCGGCATCGCAATCCTCAAGCGCGCCATCGCCCACTATCCGCAAGACGGCAACTTGTACGATTCGCTAGGTGAGCTCTACCTGATGGCTGGCGACAAATCCAGCTCCGCGACCGCCTACAAGCGCGCCATCGAGCTGGATCCGAATAACACCAATGCAAAGGAAATGCTCGTCAAAGTCCAGCAGCAGTAAGGGGCGTGCCATGGTCGATGGTCTCGGCGCTTCGGCGCATTAAACGGTTTCTGATGGCGATGGCGTCCGCTGTAAGCAGGGCGCCAGCCAGGACATCCGCGATATAGTGGCCACCGACCACTGGCGTCGATAGCAGCACCAGTATATTCAATGGAATAATAATGCAAGCCAAACGCGTGCTGCGTACCGCCCAACAAAGCAGAATTGCCATGACGGTGTGTACGGATGGCATTGAAACCAATCCCTGCATCGAATTCAAATCGATTAGCTTGAGCGAACCCGCGCGCAGCAATTCTAAATGTGACCAGCCGGACACATCGACATGAACTGAGGAGGCATAGAACTTGGGTGCGCCGGCCGCGGGAATGAAAATGGACAGCAATATCGAAATCGCAAACAGCGCCGCAGTCAACTCAAGAAACTCCCGAATCCTGGCCTTACGCCTTGTAATACAGAGGAAAAAGACCACAAGCCAGGATTGCTTTGCCAGCGTTCCATAAGCTTCCACAAGCACGCTCTGGAACGTATCATGGGTGATCGACCAGGAGTAATAGTCAGCCCAGCTGAACGCAAGGAATTTATCAGCCGTAGCAAGTGATTGGTCAACCAAAGGAAAGTTTGCCGAAACTGCCAGATAGCTAAAGATCGCCGCTGACCACGTGAGTATCAGAGAAAAAATCACAGACTCGCAAAGGCTGGAAATCAGATCGTCTTCCCTGTAGCGTCTGATGAACAGCGGAATCGATGCGGCCGACAGAAGAATCGTTGGCATAACAAGGCTACCTTGTTGAAAGCTCCAACCATCGGCCAGCATCCATACAAAATCGAGACAAACCATCGCAACAAGAATTGACCACTTGAAATCCAGCTTCCTCGATGCGGTGCCAAGTCTGATCATCCCGAGCCTCCGATTTCAAGTGTCGCATTGGCATCTCGTGCGTGTGATTACAATAACACAACGCAATTAACCCAACTACAGAGAATTGGCAAGCTCAATGCACCCCACCGAGGAATTTTAGATGTGGGGTCGTTGCGCTTCTGCGCTTGCCCCGCCGGCTGATGCGAACTGAGTGCAGGCAAGGAATAGGAGATAAAAGAATGAATCTTGCGCGAGGCAACGTTTGCACACCTAAGCAGACCTGAAATGCAAAAAGCCCAACCTGTGAAGGCTGGGCTTTTCTAAATTCTGGCTCCCCGACCTGGACTCGAACCAGGGACCTGCGGATTAACAGAACGGCGATCCTGCAAATCTATGGGCACCAAGTCGAAGAAACCTAACGGCTTTTTGGCTCACCACAGCGAAGCCCATCGAAAGCCGACCTAATACCGAAACAGTATACCTGCTGCCGGTGCATCGCTGGCGGAAAGTTGATCCGGGTCAAGGGCTTACGGGTGCCGAACGTCGAACCGAAGCCGAATTGCTTGGGCCGACGCATTGATAGAATTAGGCAAGGATAATTGCCGGTCCTTTATCTATCAAAAATGAGTTATTTTCTGCTGAAAATTCTTTCACCTCGTCCAACTGTCTCTTGAATTTTATATTAAGCACCTTTGCAATCTCAAAAGCCTGCTCGATCGTGTCGGTCCGATACTCACCACACATCATTTTTATGAGATCAAATATTACCTGATCAAGATAATCGTGACCATTCTCGATCAATGTAGGAAGATAGCTGGGAAATCTCCCTGAATGAACAATAAGGTTTCGTGTTCGATAAATTCTCCGAAGCTGCCAAGTGACCTTCTTTTCATGAGTATTTAACAAATCCTCGATTTTCCTTGGATCACTTAAAATCTCAGAAAGTTGAAATGCCCTATGGCGCAAAAGATGGAAGTCCCTCAACGCGACGTATAACTCTTTTCGAATATCTTCATTATCCTTAATTGTCAGCAAATCCGTGGCGCGCTGCACAAGACTAGCACCTGCTGTACTTGGAACCTTTTTTAGAATCTTTTTTGCCAACCAATTATTCCAGATAAGGATGTCGTAAGTAAACCTTTCAATTATCCTCCCGACATAAGCCTTCATCAGGAAAGGCAGCATGGCGTTAGTAATATTCACGATCTTTGAGTTAGCCAGGTTTGAAGGAATTAATGTCTCAAGTGCGGTCCAAATGTTGACTAATTGATTTTCGCTGATAGGATGAGAAACACATATTCCATGAAGATCAGCCACACGCATCAACCTTACACTGCTGGGATTGTGCATAGGCAAAGTCGTAATCAACCGATTCAATTCTTTAGAGGCTTTCCCTGGACGCATGTCGGCAACTTTATCCATTGCACTTTTCGGCGCAGGAACCAAGACCATTCCCGGTGCACAGCACTGGTTCGCCAATGCCTCAGGACGCCAAAAGATACGCGATTTGTGATGGAATATTGTGAAGAGATTGCTTAAATTTTCCAACGTTCGAATAGCTTCGTCCCTTGCCGAATATTTATCATAAGCTCGAATGTCGTCGATATGAACATATACCTCGTTGGGATTTTTTAAAAACCCCTTTGATTTAGCAAAACCCTCTAATTCTTCCGGCAATTTATCTACTATTTCGGCATCCAACGAAACGATAGAGTCTGAAATTTCTTTAATTAGACTTGTAGCAATAAAGTACAAATCAAAATTATGGGCTATTGGCTTCACCCGATCGATGAAAACAAGAAAGTAGTCTACTGAAGCAATCGCATCACCTTGATAATTAAAGAATGAATCATCTAAGACGTCACCGAGATGCTGCTTACTTACGCCCATATTTATCAATGTAGTGGCAAGACTCCGAGCATGCGACTCAATCAGCTTCTTGGAATTTTTCTTAATAGCATCATAGAGGTCATCGATGCAAGCCAACAAATATCGATAAGGCTCCAAAGTTTGGGCCAATACCTCCAATCTGAGCTTCTGCTCAGAATGTTTTACGCTCTCCCCAAGCAAAATATAAAACTCAACTCCGGCGTCGAGCAGCCTCTTGCTTGTACTATCGTGCTGGATCGCCCATTCAAGCTCCTCAAGCACAGGTTCCAGATTTGCAGCATCAATGAGTCCTGACTCTATTTCTTTTGTCAAATTTACGGCTTCTTGAGCAAGGTAGGGAGCATTCAGCGCCGAGGGTTTATATGAATCCAAGGTGTAGTCAAAGAGAAGCTCGTTAAACCGTTGCGCAAAGAACAATAATCCTTCTATACCTTTGGAAAGTTGCCACTGGCTGATATTCCTGAATTTCATATTTACCTGGACCTGAGAAATTGGTGATGATTGGGCTCGAATGGCACAAATGACTGCGTTTTGGCAGTTAGGCGCACCAAGAATATCACCTTGCCATAACGAAATCTTCACAAATAATCACCAAGTTCGCGGCAAATCAGAGCGGCCAATACATGCACCGCCCCGACCTACTACGCCGCTTCCAACACCTCCTGCACCACGACCGCCGCCTTGCCCGCTCCCCGCATCGCCACCGAAGCGCTATTAGCCGCCCCCTGCAAGGTCTTCAACGACAAGTGCGCGTATCGTTCAGTCACCTTCGTATCGGAGTGCCCAAGGATCTTTTGGACTTCGTAGATGGTGTGACCGGCGTTGACCAGGAACGATGCAAACTGGTGCCGGAGGTCGTGCAGCCTGAGATGCGGCAGCTTGGCCTTTTCTCGCAAGCGCACCCAGACTTTGTTGACCGCAGTTAACCTCCCTTTGGTCATCTTGCTAGTGAAGAGATGCTCCGACTTGCCCTCGGTGCCCAGACGATCTAATACTTCGATTGCATGGTCATTCAAGGGGATCGCTCGAACCCGCTTAGACTTCGAATTAGTCGCCGGAATACGCCACACCCGCGACACCCTATCGATGTGCGCCCAGTCAGCGTTCAAAGCCTCCGACAACCGAGCCCCGGTGGACAGCAAGAACAGCGCCACCTGGCAGACCATAGGCGGATCGTTGGCACGTAACACCGACACCAAGCGTTGCAGCTCTTCGTCATCCAGGTAATGCTCCACCTTGTTGTCTTCGTTGAACTGCTTGATGCCAGCCGCAGGGTTTTTATCGACCATCTTCCATTCCACCGCCAAGTTCAGCGAATGGCGAATCAGCTTAAGGTGATGGTCTGCACTAGCCGCCGACAAGCCACCCTCCTTCACCTGGCCATGGAACTTTTGGATCTGCTGCCGGGTGATTTCGTTCAGGCGCTTGCTGCCGAAGACTTCATCGATCCGCCGGAACAGCTGCACATCCCGACCCCACGAACGCTTGTGTACCTTGGCATGCGGCAGGTAGTAGTCGTTGAAAAAGTCTGCATAGGTAATGACTGCCTTCCTTGCTCGTTCTTCTGCACGAGGGTCCGCACCCATGGTGATCTTCGCTTTCTCCTGCTTGGCTCTTTCCCTTGCCTCCTTCAAGCTGATTTCGGTGGTGCGTCCAAGCTTCTGGTGCGCGGTCTTGTTAAGAGCGTTCTTGTAACGCAAGTAGTACGTGCCTTGGCCTGGACTGGAGGCCCGAACCTCGATGTAGAGGCCAGAACGGTCGGCATCACAGTATTCAATGCGGGCCTTCCCATCTGGACATTTCAGTTCCTTTGCGATGAATGTGTGAATCGCCCCTAGTTTGCTAAACACTTCCGAGCCGTTCAAAATGCCTACGGTCCCGGCGGCGTACGTTCACCCGATGGCCGTAGTTTTCGTTATCCGATTACTTTTCGCAATGCGGAGGGCGAAAAGGTCAAGGTGAGCGCTAGGACCGTACCGCAGACAATTTCCTCCGAAGTGCTTCAAAGCGGGTACTACGCATTTGGCGCTAATCAACTCGATGTAATGAACGCTCTGGAGCGTATACTTCATTACCTTGAGAAACATCATGGACTTGTCATCGAATCTCAGAATCAAGATTAGGAAGGCCGTCACCGGCTGCAAGCAGCCCCTCGAAACATTATAAAAACAGACTAATGAAATATGAGCTTTGATTCCTTGGTAATGGAAATTCGCACGGCACTGAAACTAAATAGTGAAGTGCCTGGCTTTGATCCAAAGAATGGCAACGAGCGGGCCAAGTTCCTATTCCTGCTTGAGGCCCCAGGGCCGAAGGCAGTAGAGTCCGGTCTCATCTCATTCGACAACCAGGACCCAACAGCGAGGAATTTTCGGGAACAATTAGCTGCAGCAGGTATTAGTCGTGAAGAAATTGCTATTTGGAATATAGTGCCTTGGTACATTGGCAACGAGGGCGGCACTGCCATTCGTCCCGCAACAGGTCAAGATGTTCGAGATGGCATTGAATTTCTAGCGCCGCTAATCTCATCCATGCCGCACCTGCGCTGCATCATCTTGGTAGGTGGAGCGGCACGGCAAGCTCATCTTTTCTTGTCCCGCACTACCGACGTACGAATTGTATGTTGCCATCATCCATCTGCTCGTGTCGTAAATATTAATCCAACTGCGGCAAATGAAAATATCGAAATCTTCCGGTTTGTTAAAACTACAACATGAGTTGCAAGTTCAATTCCGACGAGCTTTGCGCGCAGCTCTAACTCAAAGCGTAGGCGCTTAAAGATGAATAAATTAGTTAACAACCATGGTGGCAATCTTGTCCGCATCTTACAGGCTCTAGATGGTTTAAGGTCAAATACGGCGCTTGGCCCACTGAACTGCATATATCTCAAGATACGATCGACAGTATCAAGAACTTCCATCTAACCACTAGTGGATATCGCCGCCTAAATGGGTTCGTGAATATTATAGCAACCGGCAAAGAAGACATCATCGCGACGGGCGCGGGTCGCAAAACTTTTAACTACTCAAAAGAAGGCTGGGAAGGACCAGAACCTGAAGTTGGTGTGGGAGAGCTGTTAGGCTTTGACGCCTAGCAGATCATGCAAGACTGGCGTCGATGATGCTCGAAGATCAGTTTTGGGGTGCGCTCGGTCTAGCCTGAAAACCGATCTTGTAGCGATTGTCTTTTTACTATAAAAATGAGTGGGGGCTGCCACCATGCCTAAATTAAGAATAATTTCAGCTTCAATACTCTTCGTCGCCAGTATTTCTGTTGCACATGCTGAGGATGAGGTATCTTTATTTAATGGAGCTGGAAAGGCCGAGGCATACATTGCACTGGACGATGAGCTAACAATTTATCTTTGGAGTGGAAAGCCTGTCGCATACCTTGAAACAGACCCTTCCGGTGGGTACCATGTTTACGGTTTCAATGGAAAGCATTTAGGCTGGTTTGTTAAAGGTATTGTTCGTGATCACCAAGGCAATGCTTCCTGCGCAATAAAGGAGGTTCTTCGTAGTACCGAGTACGAACCTTATAAAGCCTATAAACAATATAAGCCGTATAAATCTTATACCCAATACGCGCCATACCGTCCCTATTTCTCGAATTCTTTCAGTGACACACCTTGTCTGTTCCTGCTTGCCGAGGGGGCTAGTTGACCAATGTCTTATGGAGTAGGATAAATGGCACATAAACCGAAGGTCCGAGATGGGACGAAAGTAAAAGGAATTCATCTCCGGTCGCAGCGCGTGGTAAATTGATTCCCCGTCAGTCAATTGAGGAGACCGCAAAAATGAGTACCTACGCAGAAATCCAAGCCCAGATCGCCGAACTGGAAAACAAGGCCAAAGAGGCTCGTGCTGTTGAACTGGCTAGTGCAAAGGCTAAGATTGCTGAGATCATGACGACCTATGGCCTGACATTCGATGACTTGCATGGAGTTCGCGGCAAAGTTTCAAAGGTGCGTCAGCCGGTACCTGCTAAATATCGAAATAGGGAAACCGGTGCTACCTGGACTGGACGTGGTCGTGTCCCACTGTGGCTGGCAGGAAAGAACAAAGAAGACTACCTGATCAAATGACCCATGGCGCTAACGGCCAATAGCGGAAATTAGTAGGATTTTTGTGGACGAACTCCAAGTGTCACCATAAACTTGCAGGAATGTAAATTCCATTCCTTATAGAGATCAACGGCAAAGCGGGGACATCATGCTCGTTCGAAGGGTTGCAATAGAAAACGTCAGAAGCTTCTTAGATAAGGCAGAGCTGAGACTCGATGGGCAAATGAGCATCGTCATCGGCCCCAACGGTGGCGGGAAAACTAATCTCCTTGATACGGCGGTAATCATACTTCGTCGGTATTTATTCGCTTCAATGTGGGCGGTCCCTATGCCGTCCCCCGATAACCCCGACCGCCACGAATTCCGGCACAACGATATGCTTTCGAATATGGCCCTGGAGCGTCACAGTTCAGGGGCAACGAAAACTCAGCTTGTTGAAGCGGAAGTGGAAGTGACGGAGCGTGATATTATCAATATGCGTGCGATGCGTAGCGACGCTGACAAGATCACTGAATTGGCGGGATGGAAGTACACCAATTTGGATCTGAGAAAAGCGCTGAACTGGGATGTAGATTCGATAGTGCCGGGGCAGCGTTTCACTTATCGAGTACAGAACGGTGAGTTTCAACCTCGCGAAAGTCCGGCTTCTGAATACTTTCTCCAATACTTGCAGACATTTGAATTAGAAGGAAGACTCCGAGAGGAGTATGATCTTGCGCCGCTTTCTCTTCCGTTGCTGTACTTGCCAGTGAACCGCTCGGCATCCGGATTTCAGTCAAACGTTGAACTGACTGGATTTAATGATGCGGAGACCAAACGCCAGACTGATGCAACGAGTTCGAGGACGGGTACTTCGATTGTATCTCTGGCTGTCGGACGATTAGCAAAGCGTTTTCGTCTTCTGCTCGAAAAGCAAGGTGACACAACAAAGGAATTCCTCAGCGACCGCAATCTCATTGAACTAACGAATCATCTCGCCGAACTTGGCTATCAATGGGAACTTGTGACGGTAAACGCACTTCGAAATCAGTACGATATACGATTAAAGAAGCAAGGTTCGTCATTCATGGTAGGGAACGCGTCCTCAGGGGAGCGTGAGTTACTGACTTATTTGTTTGCAATCTTTGCTCTAAATGTGCGGGATGCATTGATCATAGTGGATGAACCAGAACTTCATTTGCATCCCAAGTGGCAGAAAACGTTGCTCGACCTGTTTACCAAGTTGGCGAAGTCCACCGGGAATCAATTCCTGCTCGCGACGCACTCACCAACATTCGTTTCGCCAGAATCGATTCAGTTCGTTTCTAGGGTCTTTAGTCGTAACCAAAAGAGCCATATTCTGCGACTCGATACGGCTGCACTGCCAGAATCTAGGCACTTGCTGAATATTGTCAATAGCCAAAATAATGAGCGCATCTTCTTTGCTGACAGGGTGGTGCTAGTTGAGGGAATCTCTGATCGCATGTTCTTCGAAGCGGTACTTGATCAATTTTCCCCGCAGTTGTCGTCGGGGGCTATCCTGGAGGTGGTGAATGTCGGAGGCAAGGGCTTCTTTGAGGCGTATGCAAAGGTGCTACGCGCCTGTGACATTCCATATTCAATTGTGGCGGACAGGGACTATGTAGAACAGGTTGGAACACCGGAGGTGAAAGCGCTGTTCAAGTTAGACGCGAAAGAGATCAAAGTCGATGTCATTGATAATGTAAAAAGCCTGGATGGCGAGGCGCTTGTGGATGCAATTGAAACGGCGCTGGCGAATGGCAATTGGAGTCACGCAAACGATATTTGGTCATATATCAAGTCAAGGCGACGTCGTCTCGAAAAGAACCTCTCGGGCGAAGAGGTGACTAGCTTCCAACGATTCCTCGAAGAGAAGCGGCGGGAGAACGTCTTTATACTCAGTCAAGGAGCGTTGGAGGATTACCTCCCTAAAGGCCACGCATCAAAGGATTTGGATAAACTGATCCGCTTGATTGCTTCTCCGCATTTTTGGACGGAACTTCCGCCTGAAGGAAAAGAAGAGCTTGAGGTGATCGCGAAAGGTCTACTTTCCTGATGTTCTATCAAAACCCGACCGTAATCGGCCAATAACCGCCGCACGACTTGAAAGCCTTGATCTCAGAATGAATAAGAAACTGTTTGTCCTATTTGTTATCGTTCAGGTAGGCTTGGGCAAAGCCGTATGAGCGCACGACGCGTTTATTTTCACGAGGACGATTTTTGCCAGATTGAGCTTGTCCCGGCCGAAAACTGGGAACATTGCGCGACGGAGATGGGCAATTGTCCGTTTGCTGGCCGGATTGAGCCGGTCGAATTGACCCTCCCTCCAGGTCCTGGCAAACGCCGCGACCCTGTCGTAAGACCCCTCAAATCCCAATTCCTTTAGGTCCTCGTGGATCTGTTTCAGCGTGCGTCGCTGCTTGCGGGATCGGGCCGCCTCGGTCTTGAGCATGGCCGAAAGTTGGAAAGCGTACTGGTCAATGGCGCGCTTGGAGCGCCGCTCAGCGTATGCCGGCTCTATGGTTTCCGAGCGCAGGTAGCGGCGGACGGTGTTTCGCGAGATGCCCAAGCACCTGGCGATCTCTCTCAATGGGACCTGGTCTCGAATGTGCCAGCGTCGAATAATGCCTAGTAATGCCACGTCGATCACTCCAATTCCCCGCTCAATGTCGTGAGCAGGATTGTGTCTTATACGTGGGTCAGATTCGTTTGCAAATTGTGCGGCAAAGTGGGTCAGATTTCGCTGCAAATCAACACCGGTTTGGTAGTGACAATTTTTTATTAATAATTTTCAATTTGCAAGGCGTTGAAACAAATATATGTCAGACACAAAGTATGTAGAACTGGTGGATTTCATGAGAAAGAATCTTGAACACCTATCCTATTCATCAGGCTCAGGAAAAAACCTGGAGTTCCCAACTTTTGACTTAATGCCATTTGACTACTTGGAATTCGCAGAACAAGATCTCGATAAGCCAAGTCTTGCGGCAAAAATAAACTGTATTGGTCACCTGAAGCGAGCCGTCGAATGTCAACTAGATACCTTGCTGGGAATTCTCGGCGCAACTAAAGTCGCAACAAATTTCCCGAAGAAGTTAGAATTTGCAAGTGCCTGTGGGGCAATTTCCTCCCGATCGTTAACCAAAATCAACAAAATTCGCAACCGTGTGGAACATGAATATGCTATACCTGACGCGGGCGATCTTGAAGCATACTATGATATTGCCAATGGTTTCATCCATACAATTGAAGGTTACATTTTCATGCTATCTAACCACTGGGACATGGATTGGGTAAGCGAAGACGAATACTCATCATCCTTCCGTGTTGCAATCTCCACTACCCCGCCCTCCGTAAAATTTGATTTAAAAGACGGCGAAAGCGACAAAGAATTAATGTTCGATGCCAGTTCAATTACCGAATATTGCCAAGGTCTTAAGGCTTATTTTCTTTTATGTCGCGGGGATGCTCTGCTCTCTACCGAATATGTGCTTGCAAAGCTTCAGGGGAAGCCGTTCCACGACGCCTAACTACGACACCGGCGTCGGGGCAGAATGGCGAAAGTCCGAAATGGGGCGTTAACGGAAGTTCCTAATATATTGACCGTTGAAATCAATTCGCTGACCACTCAAGCCCTTTGTGCCCTTCCCCGAGGCCCACAGACCGCCCGCCTACGCCACGCGAGCCCAGTCTAGGGGCGTCCCATCGCCACCGCCTAACGGCGCCGCCTGGTTCCACTATGCGCAAATAGACCTACTCGCTACCGTGCCGCCAGGCTCACCCTGCTTGCGGGATGAGTTCGGTCGCCCTGCCCTCGCGTCACGGCAATCCATCGAGCGGCTTGACGAGTGCCCCGGTCTGCCATGCGAGCCCAACCGTAGGGGCAGGTCATCCCCACCGCTCAACGGCCTCACCGTGCCTCACTATGCGCAAATAAACAGGCCCTGAAAAGCAAAAACCCAACCGGGTTAGGGCTGGGTTCTTGGCATGCTGCTGTATTCTGGCTCCCCGACCTGGACTCGAACCAGGGACCTGCGGATTAACAGTCCGTCGCTCTACCGACTGAGCTATCAGGGATCATTCTCTGACCGCGTTGCGATCAGAGAGCAGCATATTAAAGTACCTTGGCGATGGCGTCAACTACCACATCAATATTCTTCGAATTCAGCGCTGCGACGCAGATACGGCCGGTATCTACAGCGTAGATCGACTGTTCGCGCAGCTTGGCCACCTGCTCTTTGCTCAGGCCAGAGTAGGAGAACATGCCAACCTGTTCGCGCACGAAGTCGAAATCGTGGCCTGGGGCCTTGGCTTTCAGCTTCTGCACGAAGGCTTCGCGCATTTCCTTGATGCGTACGCGCATGCCGGCCAGTTCGTCTTCCCACATCTGGCGCAGTTCCGGGGTTGCCAGGGCGGTTGCCACGACCTTGCCGCCGTGGACCGGTGGGTTGGAGTAGTTGGTACGCACAACGCGCTTCAGCTGCGACAGCAGGCGTGCAGCCTCTTCGGAGGAAGCAGCGACCACGCTCAGGGCGCCCACGCGCTCGCCGTACAGCGAGAACGATTTGGAGAAGGAGTTCGACACCAGCAGTGCCACGCCGGTAGCGGCGAAGCGGCGTACAACAGCGCCGTCTTCTGCGATGCCGGCGCCAAAGCCCTGGTAAGCCATGTCCAGGAACGGCACCAGGCCGCCTGCGACAACAGCGGCGATCACTTCATCCCACTGGCCCTGGGTCAGGTCTGCGCCGGTCGGGTTGTGGCAGCAAGCGTGCAGCAGGACGATGGAACCACGTGGCATAGCCTTGATTTCGGCCAGCATGGCGGCGAAGTTCACGCCGTGGGTGGTCTCGTCGTAGTATGCGTAGTTGTTGACTTTGAAGCCGGCGCTTTCGAACAGGGCGCGGTGGTTTTCCCAGCTTGGGTTGCTGATGTAAACCTCGGATTCCGGCGAGAAGCGCTTCAGGAAGTCGGCGCCGATTTTCAGCGCGCCGGTGCCGCCCAGTGCCTGCACGGTCACCGCACGTTTCTCTTGAATTACGGCGCTGTCGGCACCAAATACCAGCTCTTGCACAGCCTTGTCGTAAGCTGCCAGGCCTTCGATCGGCAGGTAGGTACGCGGGGCGTGCTGCTCGATCAGGATTGCTTCCGCCTTTTCCACGCACTTCAGCAGCGGCACTTTGCCATTGTCGTCATAATAGACACCTACGCCCAGGTTAATTTTCGCTGGGTTAGTGTCTGCATTAAAGGCTTCGGTGATGCCGAGGATCGGGTCGCGCGGGGCCATCTCGATGGCGCTGAAAACGGAAGAGGTCGTCATGATTAAATTGGTAACGTTTTGGGGCGGAGCGTTGCAACAGCTAGCCGGCACCCGAAGAAAATCCGGTCAGGGCCGCCGACAATCGCATATTCTATCAAAGGTCTGCATTAATGTCTGATTCCCAAAATACCAGTACTCCGGCTGCGGAAGTTATCACTTTCCCGGATTCGCCGTACCGCCTGCACCAGCCCTTCCCTCCCGCCGGCGACCAGCCGACCGCGATCGAGGCCTTGTGCGAAGGCATCGAGGACGGTTTATCGTTCCAGACCCTGCTCGGCGTGACCGGCTCGGGCAAGACCTACACCATGGCCAATGTGATCGCCCGCATGGGGCGCCCGGCCATTGTGTTCGCGCCGAACAAGACTCTGGCGGCGCAGCTGTATTCCGAATTCCGTGAGTTCTTCCCTGAGAACGCGGTTGAATACTTTGTGTCGTACTACGATTACTACCAGCCGGAAGCTTACGTGCCGCAGCGCGACCTGTTCATTGAAAAGGACTCGTCCATCAATGAGCACATCGAGCAGATGCGCCTGTCCTGCACCAAGTCGCTGATGGAGCGGCGCGACGTGGTGATCGTGGCCACCGTATCGGCCATCTACGGTATCGGTAATCCGAACGAATACCACCAGATGATCCTGACGCTGCGAGCCAAGGACCGCGTGGCGCAGCGCGACATCATCGCGCGCCTGATCCAGATGCAGTACACGCGCAACGAGATGGACTTCGGCCGCGGCACCTTCCGCGTGCGCGGAGACACCATCGACATCTTCCCGGCCGAACACGCGGACCTGGCCGTGCGCCTGGAGCTGTTCGATGACGAACTGGAATCGATCCAGCTGTTCGATCCGCTGACCGGCAAGGTCAAACAGAAGATCCCGCGCTTCACCGTCTACCCTGGCTCGCACTATGTGACGCCGCGCGCCACCGTGCTGCGCGCCATCGAGACCATCAAGGAAGAATTGCGCGACCGGCTGGAATTCTTCCGCAAAGAGACCAAGCTGGTGGAAGAACAACGGCTGGAACAGCGCACCCGCTTCGACCTGGAGATGATGTCGGAAGTGGGCTTCACCAAGGGCATTGAGAACTACTCGCGCCACTTGTCCGGCGCCAAGCCGGGCGACCCGCCGCCGACCCTGGTCGATTACCTGCCGCGCGATGCACTGATGTTCCTGGACGAATCGCACGTGCTGATTGGCCAGCTGTCTGCCATGTATAACGGCGACCGTTCACGCAAAACCAACCTGGTGGACTATGGCTTCCGGCTGCCGTCGGCGCTGGATAACCGTCCGCTCAAGTTCGAAGAATTCGAGTCGAAGATGCGGCAGACGGTGTTCGTCTCCGCGACCCCGGCCGAGTATGAGAAGAAGAACGCCGGCGCGGTCGTTGAGCAGGTTGTTCGCCCGACCGGCCTGGTCGACCCGCAAGTGATCGTGCGCCCTGCCCGTACCCAGGTGGATGACCTGCTGGGCGAGATCAACGACCGCATCGAGAAGAACGAGCGCGTGCTGGTCACCACGCTGACCAAGCGCATGGCGGAGCAGCTGACCGAGTACCTGGGCGACCATGGCATCAAGGTGCGCTACCTGCACAGCGATGTGGATACCGTGGAGCGCGTGGAAATCCTGCGCGACCTGCGTATCGGCACGTTCGATGTGCTGGTGGGGATTAACCTGCTGCGCGAGGGCCTGGACTTGCCGGAAGTATCGCTGGTGGCGATCCTGGATGCGGACAAGGAAGGCTTCCTGCGTTCGGAACGCTCACTGATCCAGACCATCGGCCGTGCGGCGCGTAACCTGAACGGCGTAGCGATCCTGTACGCGGACAATATCACCGATTCGATGAAGCGCGCGATCGACGAGACCGAGCGTCGCCGGGCGAAGCAGATTGCGCATAACGAGAAGATGGGCATCGTGCCGCGCGGCGTGAAGAAGATCATCAAGGACATGATCGATGGCGTGTACAGCGCTGCGGCTCGCGAGCAGCTGGAGGTCGCTGAGGAAGCGGCGAAGTATGAGGCGATGAGCGAGAAGCAGATCAGCAAGGAAATCAAGCGCTTGGAGAAGCTGATGCTTGATCATGCGAAGAACTTGGAGTTCGAAAAGGCGGCGCAAGTGCGGGATCAGTTGCACCACCTGAAGGAGCAGCTGTTCGGCGCCCCGGGGGCCGACGCGCTCTAAAACCACAAAATCCGGGGAACCGGGGTCCGGCCCTTGGGCCGTACCCCGGTTTCCCGGTTCACAAAGGTTTTAAGAAGGCTGCTTAACAATCCGCAGATAAGGCTTCGGCGCCTTCCAGCCATTCGGATAAATCGACTTCGCTTCATCATCGCTGACCGAGCCAGCGATAATCACATCCTCACCGTCCTTCCAGTTCACCGGCGTCGCAACGCGGTGCTTGGCGGTCAGCTGCATCGAATCCAGCACGCGCAGGATCTCGTCAAAATTGCGGCCGGTAGTCATCGGATAAGTCAGCATCAGCTTAATCTTCTTGTCCGGACCAATGATGAACACCGAACGCACGGTAGCGTTGGTGGCAGCGGTACGGCCATCCGAAGTGCCCGGCTCTTCAGCCGGCAGCATGTTGTACAGCTTTGCGACGTGCAGATCGGTATCGCCGATCATCGGATATTTCACCGTAGCACCTTGAGTTTCCTCAATGTCGGCGGCCCACTTGGCGTGGTTCTCGACCGGGTCGATCGACAGGCCAATGATCTTGGTATTGCGCTTGGTGAACTCAGGCTCGATCTTGGCCATATAGCCCAACTCGGTGGTGCAAACTGGGGTGAAGTCCTTCGGATGCGAGAACAGGACGGCCCACTGGTCGCCAATCCACTCATGGAAATCGATTTGGCCCTTGGTGGTCTGGGCTTTGAAATTCGGCGCGGTATCGTTAATGCGCAGGGACATGGCAGCTCCTTTAATGATTGGCTTGGCGGGATCAATATCGTGCCATGCCGTCATTATCAAAGCAATACGTTTTCAGCTCAGCAGGTCACCAATCGCCGAGATTCCGTCGCCCAGCAGGTCGACCACGTCCAACCCGGCCGAAACGCCATCGATAACATCCAGGACACTATTACTTTGCCGCTCCGGTTGCGCTGGCGGCAGCAGTTTAAGATGCGCCAGTTCCGCCTCCTTGCGCGCATGCTCCGCGTCACGCCGCGCGATCGCTTCAGGAGATAGCCTCACCTCTTCCGGCAAATTGGCGCCGCAGTACAAGCAGCGCGCCACCGCGCGGTTCAGCACGCCGCGCTCGCAGACCGCGCAGCGAAACTTGGGTGCGATTTCGGTCATGCCGCCACCACGTCGCGCACAAGCACTGCGCCAACCAGGTCGCCTTGCGAGACGAGAGAAGAACGGCCCTGCGCGTCCAGCGCAAACATGCCGCGGCCATTGGTGTAGACGACCGTGCCGTTCGGCGTGATATCAAAGGAACTCACATTGCTGGCTACGACCGCCTCGCTGCCTCCGCGCGTGCGGCGCACGAGCTGCCACGACGAAGGAACCAGCGAAGGAATGCCGCCGATACTAGCCTCCCGGCGCAGCGCGCGTTCAGCGTCGATACGCTTACCTTGCAACATGATGTCCTTCATATCCGCCTGCATCGGCGTGCCGTTCGCGCCGGTCAGCGGCTTGCGCGAGTACATCAGCGAGAAGAAGTTCAGGTAGTGGAACACTGCGCGCAGAAGGCGGAATGGGAAGAAGATCGTATCCAGCACCACGTTGCCCGCGTTGTACTGCGGCGGCTCGTATGGACGGCGGATGAAGAACAGCGCACCATCCGCAGCCACGCGCGGCGACAGGAAATCATAGCGGGGATCTTCCAGCACTGGCGTCACGCGGCCGGTTGCGGTATTCAGCTCCTGCAAGGTCACGTGGCCAATGCCCGCCCAGCCGCCCTGCTGGTTGCGCGCAATGCCAGCCGATTGATAGATCACCACGCCCTCATCACCCGGCACCGCAGTCGGCGCCGAATCGATGGTATCGCCGCCGGTCAGCTCGCGCAGGCCATCGCCGGAAACGCTCATCGACGCAATGTGGCTGGCGCCGCCACGAGACTGCATGGTGCAGTAGATCGTCTGGCCGGATGGCGACAGGTTCATGTCCTGCAATTGCAACTGCTGGCGGTGCAGCAATCGCTCTTCATGGCCGCTGGCGATATCGTAGGAGAAAAGCCCGCCCATGCCGTGGTCGGCCTGGAAGTACAGCAGCTTGCCCTCATCGGTGAAGCGGGCCGACGAAATCAGGATCGGATCGGTGTCGCGCTCGAAGTCGCGGTAATTCCCGTGGGCGGCCACACCGAAGGCCGTGCCCTTTTTCCATGCATTCTTTTCGCGGCTGCGTTCTGCGCGGTCCATCGCCTGCTGCGCATAGGGGCTGGTGATCTCCTGGATCGCGCCATAACCGCCCTGCACGAACAGCTTCCCGTTGGACACCCAGCCAATCTGAACCGGCGGCGCATTGCCGCCCATCGCAGCCGGCTGCGCAGGAGCGCTACCGGCCGGCTGCTGCACGTACTGGTTGGTCGACTTATAAAAGATCACGACCAGCAGCACAACGATTCCCAACACAATCAGGACATGCATGAATCACCCTCGCTCAAGGTCCGCCGGCACGGCAAATGTCGATTATAGGGCTATTGCCAGTCAGAAAATGTCACGGAAAATCACAGGGTCTTGACGAACTCGCGCACGCCGCCCAGCAGCATTTCAATCGACATCGCCGCCAGAATCAGTCCCATCAAACGCTCGAAGGCTGTCATCACCTGTGTGCCCAGCACCTTCTGCAGGCGTTCGGCGCCGAGGAAGACCGCCAGCCAGACGACAACGACGGCGCCCAGCGCGGCGACGTGGACGATCACCTCGCCGGTGCTCTCACGCGAGAACAGCAGCACCGTGGCCAGCGCGGAAGGTCCGGCCAGGGCAGGAATCGCCAACGGCACGATGAATGGTTCGCCGCCCTCCTGCTTGCCCAGTACGCCGTCCGGGTGCGGGAACACCATGCGGATCGCGATCAGCAGCAGGATCACGCTGCCGGCGATGCGCAGCGAAGCTTCCGACAGGCTCAGGGCCTTGAGGAAATGGCTGCCGAAGAACATGAATACCAGCAGCACGACGAAGGCGATCAGGCATTCACGCACGACGATTCTTGGACGCCGCTTGGGCGGTACGGTCGCGAGTGCAGAGGCAAAGATAGGAACGTTGCCGAATGGGTCGGTGACCAGCATCAGCAGGATGAAGGTTTGGAAGAAGTCTTGGGTCATGAGTGCGAGTTTACACCACCGCCATGCGCCGGCGAAGCTGCGGCTGCACCGCCCTTGCCCAGCTTACGGTCGCAGGCCTCGACACTGGCCACGTCGGGCCATAGCTCGGGCATGACGTGCTCGCCCAACTCCTGGCGCAGCTTGACGTAGGTCTCGCGGTCGTTGGCGCGGCAGGCGAAGGAAGCGAACTTGTTGCGGCCGCGCTGGTCCTGCGGATGCCGCTGCAGCAGGTCTTCAAAACCGGTCTTCACCATGCGCCAATCCGGCAGGCCGCGCTGTTCGCGGAACTGGATCGCTTCGCTGCCATTGCCGTCTTCGCGCCAGTACAGGCGCGCGTACATGCCGCTGCCCTCGGACGACTTGGTGAAGAATGCGGCCCTGCGGGCGAACTGGTCGAACTGGGCGGGACTTCCGCCCCAGCGCGGGCTGTAGGCGCGCGACATGGCGAAATGGATTTGCAGGTCGTTCGGGAAGGCCTGAACCGCATCGAGATAGGCGCTGGCAGCGGAACGGCGCGAGCCGGCGCCCTCCAGCCGCAGGCTGATATTCAGGCTATGCCACAGCGGGCAGGTATTGGACTGGCCCTTCACCTGAAGGAGGCGCGCGACGCCGTGTGCCAATTGCTCCTGATAGAACGCCATGGCTTCCTTTTGCAATTGGCCGACGGCTCCCAGGCGCAGCTGCGAGGCATAGGCGCGCCAGTAAATGGCTTCAACAAGGGCGCCAGCCAGCGAATCAGGCTTCTCCTGGCGCCACTGCTCCAGGGCGGCGTGGTCCGTCTCCCAGGCTTGGGTGCTGCGGAAATGGCTGTCGAACTGGGACTCGAAAGCGGCGGGGTCGGATGTGCAGGATTCGCGCAGGCCGCGTTCGATGGCGTCGAAGCGGCGCTCGGCCCATTGCCGCTGCAGCTGGCTTGCCTTGGCGGCAGGCGCACTGCCCCCTGCCGGTTCGGCTGGAGCGATAGCTAGCAGCAATGACAACAACAACGTTGGAAACATCACAATCCCGGCAACAGCAAAATGATGCCAAGAATTGTATAGTCATTTCTTTTCAGAAATGTCGCAAATGTCCACGGATTGCTATTTTTTTAGCGGATTGTGGCGGATTCTGTACACTCGCTTCTTTTCCGTTTATTTGAATGAAAGAAGATGATGAAGCGACTGATTTCCACCTGCCTGATCGGCGCAAGCCTTACCCTTGCCATGGCGGGCTGCAACCGCAGCCACGCGCCGGCACAGGCTGAAGCTGCCGCCATTGCCCTGCAAAAGATCGATACCGTCGAAGGCACCGGCAAGGAAGCCGTTTCCGGCGCTACCGTTGTCGTCAACTACACCGGCTGGATTTACGAACCGAATTCGCCGCAGCAGCACGGCGCGCAGTTCGACTCCTCCGTCGGGCGCAGCCCCTTCGTCTTCCCGCTCGGCGCAGGGCAAGTTATCCCAGGATGGGATGAAGGCGTGAAGGGAATGAAAGTGGGCGGCAAACGCACCCTGGTCGTGCCGGCGGCCATGGGTTATGGCAGCAATGGCGTCGGCCCGATTCCGCCGAACGCGAACTTGATTTTCGACGTAGAGCTGCTGGAAGTACGCTGATAAAAAAGCGGAAGGATCTGCACCCTTCCGCTTTTTATCAGGCGCCGGCTTCGCCTTTTTTGATCCAGGCCGCCAGCTGGTGCGGGCGCAGGCCGTCGTAGTCTTCGAACGGCTGGTGGATCCATGGGTTGTGCGGCAGTTCTTCCATCTGGTAGTCCGGCTTGAAGGCGGAGCAGCCCTTGGTCCAGATCACGGCCGAACGCACTTCGGTGACGCCTTCGAAGTTGTCCTTCAGGTGCTTCATCACCTTGGTCAGGGTCACGCCGGAATCGGCCAGGTCATCGACCAGCAGGATCTTGCCCGACAGCGGGCCCTTGGTCATGGTCATGTACTTGGCGATATCCAGGTCGCCGCGCACGGTGCCCGCTTCTTCACGGTAGGAGCTGGTCGACAGGATCGCCAGCGGCACGTCGAAGATGCGCGAGAACACGTCGCCAGGACGCACGCCGCCGCGCGCCAGGCACAGCACCATGTCGAACTTCCAGCCCGATTCATGG
>Ga0209256_1000287_pt1 | contig 88526 bp, 75 predicted proteins | sample AraplaCol_mCL_r2_2_FD_184270 | JGI IMG/M metagenome (GOLD analysis project Ga0209256, IMG submission 184270) | Arabidopsis root microbial communities from North Carolina, USA - plate scrape MF_Col_mCL_r2 (SPAdes) (version 3) | ecosystem: Host-associated > Plants > Roots > Endosphere | place... | reverse complement strand
TGGTGGTACGACTGGAAGTGCTTGCAGAGCTTGCCGATGCTGGTGGTCTTGCCCGCGCCGTTGACGCCGGCAATCATCATCACCAGCGGCTGCTCGCGGCCCAGCTCCATGGTCTTCTCGAGCGGCTTGAGCACCTGGACGAGCAGGTCCTTGAGCGCCGCCTTGACGCCCTCGGCGGTCTCGATGCGGTCATTCTTGATGCGGCGGCGCAGTTGGTCGAGCAGGTACTCGGTGGCTTCCACGCCGGCATCGGACATCAGCAGCGCGGTTTCCAGTTCCTCGAACAGCGCCTCGTCGACCTTCACGCCGACGAACAGCACGCCGATGTTGCGGCTCGTCTTCGACAGTCCGGCCTTCAGGCGCGTCATCCAGCCGCGCTTGGCCTCGGCCGTGGGCGCTGGTGGCGGCACCAGTTCCAGTTCCTCGACCACGGGGGGCTCGTAGGCGACCGGGGCAGGCGGGGGCGGCGGCACCTGCGCAGGCACCGGGACCGGAACGGGTACGGGAACCGGAGCCGGAGCCGGAGTCGGGACGGGCGACGGTACAGGTGCGGGAACCGGAACTGGAACCGGTACGGGAACGGGGATGGGCACTGGCGCCGGCACGGGGGCCGGTGCAGGAATTGGGGCGGGCGCGGGGACCGGCGTGGGGGCGGGGACAGGCGCAGGGGCGACAGGCGCCGCCACCGGCGGCTCGGCAGGCGTGGGAGCCGGCTCGGCCTTGCGCTTTTTCCAGAAACTAAACATTGGGAAAGGGGTCAATACCCCGGTAGAATCAATCGCCAAAATTCTAGCAGACGGGGTCGCATGAACCATTGCGCTGACTTGTCCGGACCGGGCGCCGCCCGAATCCAGTCGCTGCCTTCCCACGCCGCCCGGCCTTCCCGGCCCATGTTTTCGCGGCCCATTCTATCCACGCTGATCGCTTTCGCCCTTGCCGGACCGCTGGCTGGCGGCGCATGGGCACAAGCCAAGGGGGAAACCGCCCGGGCCACCACGCCGCAGGGGCCGCCATCGGGCATGGCCACGGCTGGGCAGGTCGGTCAGTCGGAAGCGGGTACGACCGAGTTCCGGCTGTCTAACGGCATGCGGGTCATCGTCAAGGAAGACCATCGCGCGCCGACGGTTGCCCATCAGATCTACTACCGCACGGGCGGCTACGACGAGGTCAGCGGCACCACGGGCGTGGCCCACATGCTCGAACACATGATGTTCAAGGGCACGCCCAAGGTGCCGATCGGCGAATTCTCGCGGCAGATCGCGCTGCTGGGGGGCCGCGAGAACGCGCTGACCAACCGCGATTTCACGCTCTATTACCAGCAGATCGCCAAGCAGTACCTGCCGAAGATGATGGAGCTGGAGGCCGACCGCATGGCCAACGTCATCTTCAGCAAGAGCGAGTTCGAGCGCGAGATGAAGGTGGTGATGGAGGAGCGCCGGCTGCGTACTGACGACTCCCCGCGTGGCACTGTGTACGAGCAACTGCTGGCTACGGTCTATACGTCGATGCCATACCGGCATCCGGTGATCGGCTGGATGGACGACCTGGTCAACATGCGCGTCGAGGACGTGAAGGACTGGTACAAGACCTGGTACGTGCCGAACAACGCGCTGCTGGTGGTCACGGGCGACGTGAAGCCCGCCGAGGTGCGGGCGATGGCCGAACGCTACTACGGCAAGCTCAGGCCGCGCGAGCTACCCCTGCGCAAGACGCAGCTCGAGGCGCCGCAGAAGGGCATCAAGCGGATCTGGGTCAAGGCGCCAGCCGAGAACCCGTACATGGTCATGGCCTACAAGGTGCCGCGCCTGCATGACGTCGAAAAGGATGTCGATCCGTACGCGCTGGAAGTCCTGTCGGCCGTACTGAACGGCTACGACAACGCGCGGCTGACGCGCGAACTGGTGCGCGAGAAGCGTCTGGCCGATGACGTGAACGTCGGCTACGACAGCATCAACCGGGGCGAGTCGCTGTTCGTCCTGGACGGCACGCCGGCCAGCGGCCATACCACCGACGAAATCGAAAAGGCGCTGCGCGAGGAAATCGAGCGGATCGCGAAGAATGGCGTGTCCGAGGAAGAACTCAAGCGCGTCAAGACGCAGGTGGTGGCCGGCCAGATCTACAAGCGCGACTCCGTGTTCGGGCAGGGCATGGAAATCGGCGTGTCCGAGATCGCCGGCATTTCCTGGCGCCAGATCGACCGCATGCTCGACAAGATCAAGGAAGTCACGCCGGCCCAGGTGCAGGCCGTTGCCGCGAAATACTTCAATGACGACAACCTGACGGTAGCCACGCTGCTGCCGCAGCCAATCGATCCCAACAAGCCCAAGACCGCTGCCCCCGAGGGCCTGCGTCACTGAGGAATTGCGATGACGATGTCTCTCTCCGTCATGACCCTGGCGTCTCCGCGTCTGGTGCGCCGGATGGCCGCGGCCGTATGCGGTACGGCCGCGCTGCTGGCTGGTACGGCTGCCCAGGCGGCTATTCCCATCGAGAACTGGACGGCTTCCACAGGCGCGAAGGTGTTCTTCGTGCCGAGTCCGTCGATCCCGATGCTCGACGTCAATATCGATTTCGATGCGGGCAGCCGCTATGATCCGCCCGGCAAGTCTGGTGTGGCCACGTTGACTGCCGCGCTGCTCGACAAGGGCAGCAATGCCCAGGACGGCCAGCCCGCCCGGAACGAGGCGCAGATCGCCGACGCCTTTGCCGATACCGGCGCCGATTTTGGTGGTGCGGCCGGCAGCGACCGTGGCGGCATCGGCCTGCGCACGCTGACTGCGACGCAGGAACGCGAGCAATCACTTCGGCTGGCAGGGCAGTTGATCAAGGCGCCGACCTATCCCGATGCCGTGGTGGCACGCGAGAAGCAGCGGCTGATCACGGCGATCCGCGAAGGCGATAGCCGGCCGGGCGTGATTGCCGACAAGACGTTGTCGAAGGCCATCTATCCTGCGCATCCGTATGGGGTGTCGGCGACGGTGGAGTCGGTCGGCTCGATCACGCGCGAGGATCTGCTGAAGTTCTGGCGCGACAATTACACGGCCAAGCGGGCCGTCGTGACGCTGATCGGCGCCATCGACCGCAAGCAGGCCGAGCAGATTGCCGAGGCCCTGACGCGTGGCCTGCCGGAAGGCGCCACGCCGCCGAAGATGCCGGACGTGCAGATGACGATCCCGGCCAGCGAGAAGCGGATTCCGCACCCGGCCCAGCAAGCCAGCGTGGTGCTCGGCCAGCCGTCCATCGCGCGTGGCGACCCTGACTACTTCGCGCTGCTGGTCGGTAACTATGTGCTCGGCGGCGGCGGTTTCAGTTCGCGCCTGACTGACCAGGTGCGCGAGAAGCGCGGACTCACCTACGGCGTGGACAGCTATTTCGCGCCGTCGCGCCAGCCGGGCCCGTTCGGCATCTCGCTGCAGACCAAGAAGGAAAACACGAACGAGGCACTGGCGCTGGTGCGTCAGATCGTGGCGAAGTACGTGGCAGAGGGACCGACCGATGCCGAGTTGAAGGCGGCCAAGGACAACCTCGTCAATGGCTTCCCCCTGCGCATCGACAGCAACCGCAAGCTGCTGACGAACGTGGCGAATATCGGCTGGTATGGGTTGCCGCTCGACTATCTCGATACGTGGACGGCGCAGATCAACAAGGTCACGCGCGAACAGGTGCGTGCGGCGTTCCAGCGCCATGTGCATCCGGACGCAATGGCCACGGTGATCGTCGGCGGCCCGGAAAAGTGATGTAGGCGCCTGCTCAGCGCGGATCCACGGTGTTCGGCGCGGGCAGGCTCTACAATCACGGCATGAATTCGCCATCCCGACCTTCGCCCGCACCGCGCGGGCGAACTTCTGCCCCCCGGCCTCCCCGCCAGGCACCTGCCCAGGTGCGCATCATCGGTGGTCGCTGGAAACGCTCCCTGCTGCCGGTACTCGAAGCCGAAGGACTGCGCCCGACGCCTGATCGCGTGCGCGAGACGCTCTTCAACTGGCTTGGTCAGGATCTCTCCGGTGTGACCTGCCTCGATCTGTTCGCGGGATCTGGCGCGCTGGGTTTCGAGGCGGCATCGCGCGGCGCCGCCGCCGTGACGCTGGTCGAATCCAACCCGCGCGTGGCGAAGCAACTGCGTGACAACCAGTACAAGCTCGATGCTTCGCAGGTCAGGATCGTGCAGAGCGATGCGTTCACCGCCGCCGCACAGATGCCCGCCGCCAGCTTCGACGTGGTGTTCCTGGACCCGCCTTTCGCAGAAGACTGGATCGGCCCTGCGCTGGAACATGCGGCGCGGCTGACGCGTCCCGGTGGAGTGGTCTATGTGGAGTCGGACCAGGCGCTGGTTGGTGCCGACGCACCGATCCCGGCGTCGCTGGAGATCGTGCGCCATGCCAGGGCGGGCGCCGTGCATTTCCACCTTCTTCAGCATCGCACCGCCAACGGCGCTGGCTAAGTCCGGGACGTATGATGACTGCCTGGCGGTTTCCCGCGCCGGGCAAGCGTTTGCGGGTGTGCTGCGATGCCGCAAAATCGCGTCGGGCGGACTTCCATTGCTGGATTTTGGGGTTACACTACGCCGCTGTTGATTGTCCAACGCTCGTCGCCTAGACAGTATTAGAAGCGGCCCATCGCCAATGGCAGGCCGCCAACGGGCACCCCCCCAAGGAGGAAACATGGTCGTCGCCGTCTATCCCGGTACTTTTGATCCCATGACCCGGGGACACGAGGATCTCGTCCGTCGTGCGTCGAATATCTTCGACGAACTCGTGGTCGGCGTGGCGCACAGCCCCAACAAGCGCCCGTTCTTTTCGCTCGAAGAGCGCATCGGCATTGCACGCGAAGTGCTGGGCCATTATCCGAACGTCAGGGTCGAGGGCTTCTCGGGCCTGCTCAAGGATTTCGTGCGCAAGAACAACGCGCGCGTGATCGTGCGCGGCTTGCGCGCCGTCTCGGACTTCGAGTACGAATTCCAGATGGCCGGCATGAACCGCTATCTGTTGCCGGACGTCGAGACCATGTTCCTGACGCCTTCGGACCAGTACCAGTTCATCTCCGGCACCTTCGTGCGAGAGATTGCCGTGCTCGGTGGCGACGTCAGCAAATTCGTCTTCCCCTCCGTCGAGCGGTGGCTTAACGAGAAAATCGGCAAAGAGGAATAAAATACCGCCTTCGGTCCCGCCGACGTGGCCAGTCGGGCATGGGCGGGGTCGCTGGAAGGAATCATCATGGCGCTACTGATCACCGACGACTGCATCAATTGCGACGTTTGTGAACCGGAGTGCCCGAACGAAGCCATCTCGATGGGGCCCGAAATCTATGAGATCGACCCCAACAAGTGTACCGAGTGCGTCGGCCATTTCGATGAACCGCAGTGCCAGCAGGTCTGCCCTGTGGCTTGCATTCCGAAGGACCCGAACCGCATCGAGTCACAAGAGGTGCTGATGCAACGCTACCGGCTGCTGACCGCCGCCAAGCACGTCACCTGAAGCCGGAGACACATCCGGCCACTTCGTTCCGGCCCCCACCCCACAAAGCAGAAAATGAAAAACCCCGCACAGCCGCAAGGCTGGCGGGGTTTTTTACGTCCGGACCTCGGGAGCGAGGTGCTATCGGCCGGTATGCAGTTCCATCATCGCCTTTTCTGGCTCGCCCTTCGCGAGAATGCCGATAGGTCCAATGCAGCGGTCGATCGCTTCGTCGATATCTTGCTGCTCTTCCTTGCGCGGCGGCTTGAGCACGAAGTTGACCACATCCTCGCGACCGCCAGCGTTGCCACCCGGCGCATTGCGCGGGTGTCCCACGCCGATGCGCAGACGCCAGTAGTCCTGCGTGGTCAGATGGGCCGAAATGTCCTTCAGCCCGTTATGGCCGCCGGATCCACCACCCTTCTTGAGCTTGACCGAGCCGGCTGGCAGGTCCATCTCGTCATGGGCGACCAGGATCTCGTCGGGCAGGATCTTGTAGAAGCGAGCGAGTGCCACCACGGACTGGCCGGAGCGGTTCATGAACGTGGATGGCTTGAGCAGCCAGACGTCCTGGTCCCAGAGCCGGGCGCGGCCCGCCAGGCCGTGGAAACGGCCTTCCACGCGCAGGGTGGTGCTGCCCATGCGGGCGAGCTGGTCCACGAACCAGAAGCCCGCGTTGTGGCGGGTGGCTTCGTATTCCGCCCCGGGATTACCGAGGCCGACGATGAGCTTGATCATGCGTGCAAGAAAGCGGAAAGCAGGCGTGAAAGGATACGCGAAAACTGCGCACGAAAAAAAACCGCCGGCGAACCGGCGGTTTCCTTCGGAAACACAGGCAGCTTAGGCAGCCGGGGTGTCGCCTGCGGCAGCGTCGCCAGCTTCGGCGGACTGTGCACCAGCCGGCAGCGAGATGCTTGCCACGGCCGGGTTGTCATCACCGTGGGTGATGGCGGTCACGCCCTTCGGCAGCTTCAGGTCCGACAGGTGCAGCGTCTGGTTCAGTTCCACTGCGGCCAGGTCCACTTCGATGAACTCGGGCAGGTCGGCCGGCAGGCACGACACTTCCAGGTCATTGATGATGTGGTTCACGATGCCGTGGCCCAGCTTCACGCCAGGAGCGGTTTCCTGGTTCATGAAGTGCAGGGGCACCTTGACGTGGATCTTTTCCGAAGCCGACACGCGCTGGAAGTCAACGTGCAGGACCATCGGCTTGAACGGGTGCATCTGGAATGCGCGCAGCAGGGCCTTTTCGGTCTTGCCAGCCACTTCCAGGTCCAGGATCGACGAGTGGAACGCTTCCTTCTTCAGGGCGTGCCACAGGGCGTTGTGGTCCAGTTCGATCATCTTCGGTTCGGCGGCGCCGCCGTAGATGATGCCGGGCGTCTTGCCCGAATTGCGCAGGCGGCGGCTCGCACCCGTACCCTGTACGCTACGATCGAAAGCTACTACTTTCATGTTCAACTCCAGATGTGAAGAAGGCTGTCCGCGACCAGACAGCCTCGACTGACGGCACGATGAAAATACCGTACCGTTTGAATCACATTGGCCGCCCGAAGGCAGCCAATGCGGTAAAGCCCAAAATTCTAGCAGGAATCCGGCGACATCGCGCCGGACCGACGCTGGCTCGCCAGATCAGTGATCCGCGAACAGCGACATGATCGAGTCGCCCTTGACGATACGCGTGAAGGTCTCGGCCAGCAGCGGGGCAGTCGATACCTGGCGGATCTTGCCGGACTGGCGGGCTTCGTCGGACAGCGGAATCGTGTCGCATACCACCACTTCGTCGAGTTCCGACGCGGCGATGCGGGCAGCAGCGCCGCCGGACAGCACCGGGTGCGTGCAATACGCGAAAACCTTCAGTGCACCACGTTCCTTGAGCACCTGCGCGGCCTTGCACAGCGTGCCACCGGTATCGATCATGTCGTCCATGATCACGCAGTTGCGGCCAGCCACTTCACCGATGATGTTCATCACCTCGGAAACGTTGGCCTTGGGGCGGCGCTTGTCGATGATGGCCAGGTCGCAGTCGAGCTGCTTGGCCAGCGCGCGAGCGCGCACCACACCGCCGACGTCGGGCGAGACAACCAGCAGGTCGCCGTAGTCCTTCTCGCGCAGGTCGCCCAGCAGTACCGGCGAAGCGTAGATGTTGTCGACGGGAATATCGAAGAAGCCCTGGATCTGGTCGGCGTGCAGGTCCATCGTCAGAACCCGTTCCACACCCGCCACTTCCAGCATGTTGGCCACGATCTTGGCCGAGATGGCGACGCGTGCCGAACGCGGACGGCGGTCCTGGCGTGCGTAACCAAAATAGGGCATGGCTGCAGTGATGCTACGTGCCGACGCGCGCTTGAGCGCATCGACCATCACCATCAGTTCCATGAGATTGTCGTTGGTCGGCGCGCAGGTGGACTGCAGCACGATGACGTGCTTGCCGCGAACGTTTTCCTGGATTTCGCACTGGACTTCACCGTCGGAGAAACGGCCGACCAGCGCCTTGCCCAGAGGAATGCCGAGGTGCTGTACAACAGCCTCCGCGAGTTTGGGGTTGGCGTTGCCGGTAAATACCATCAAGCCTTCGACGCTCATTCGGGGCACCTGTCTTGCTGCTGGGGGAGCTTTGCGCTATCAGAAATTTCCGATAGCGAATGTTTGCTAGTCGCAAACACTATAGGAAGTAATGGCAGGGGAGGAAGGATTCGAACCCTCGTATGCCGGAATCAAAATCCGGTGCCTTAACCGACTTGGCGACTCCCCTACACAACCTTTATCGCCTGTCGCTGCACAAAACTTTAGTTCCGTACTGCGCCAAGCAAAAACCGCTAGACGAACCTTGCGAGCGGGTGCTGTGACAAACTTTTCACAACCCTGCCATCCCATTCGGACGGCAACCTTTCCATCACTCTCTGCGCTGCTTGCTCGTCTTCGAAACGGGCAAATACGCAGGCTCCGGAACCGGTCATCCTTGCATGCGGACTGTAGTGTCTCAGCCATTCAAGGGCTCGGGCAACTTCGCCGAACTTCGCTGTTGCTATCGCTTGCAAGTCGTTGCGACCGAAAGCGAATTTGTTTGTGCAAGCAGCGAAGTCCGCAACTATAGAGATCGGAGAATTCCTTGTCAAGCGTTCGTCCGAAAATATTGCTGCAGTGGGTACGTGCTGGCGCGGATGGATGACCACGAACCAACTCTCGGGCAGGTCGACCGGAGTCAGTTCCTCGCCCACGCCCTCGGCAAAGGCGTTCTGACCGAATACGAAGACGGGCACGTCCGCGCCCAGCCCCAGGCCAATGCGCATCAGTTCCTCGCGCGGTACGCGCGTGCCCCAGAGGTGGTCCAGCGCCAGCAGCGTGGTGGCCGCGTCGGACGAGCCGCCGCCAATGCCGCCGCCCATCGGCAGGATCTTGTCGATGGCGATATCGGCACCGAATTGCGTGCCAGTGGCCTGCTGGAGTGCGCGGGCTGCACGGACCACCAGGTCAGTGTCGGCTGGCACGCCGGGAATGTCCGTGGTACGAACAATCGCGCCATCGTCGCGGCGGTGAAAATGCAGGGTGTCCGACCAGTCGATCAACTGGAACACCGTCTGCAGCGTGTGATAGCCGTCTGGGCGGCGTCCCGTGACATGCAGGAACAGGTTGAGCTTGGCGGGCGCAGGGCAGTCGCGCAGGTCTGCCGGGGGCAGGGTAGTGGTGATGGTGCTCATTGCTTTGCCTCCGGGTCGATCACGAGCCGCACCGACAGCGGCGATTCGTTGCTGTCGCGCGCCATGTCGATACGGCGCGGCTGCGTGGCGGCGGCTTCCTGCCATGCCAGGTAGCGCACGGTCCAGCCGTTCTGCTTCAGGGTGTCAGGGCGGCCGCCGGCATCGCGCGTGATGTTCGATGTCGAGCCCGGGGCGGGCCGGCCGTGCAGCCAGTCACGCATGCCGGCCACGGGCAAGGAGAAGCCCAGTGCCTGTTCCATCAGGGTGTCCACTTCCGGGGCGTTGCGCGGCTTTTCATTGGGCAGGTCGAGCGTGGCGCCGGACGGCGTGCTCGTGACCACGGCCAGGGTCTGGCCGAGTGGCGAAATCAGGTCGAGCCGCACGTTGCGCCCCTGTTCTTCCCAGCGGAAGCTGCCCTGCACGCCTTCTTCGCGGCCATAGCGCGTGTAGTTGGCGGCAAATCGGCCCGTGTACTGCTGGGCACTGGCGGTCTCGCCGGTGTCGAAGCCTCGCGTAGGCGTGACGCTGGCGCATGCAGCCAGGAATAGCGGAGCAGCCAGGCCGAGCAGGGCCAGGCGTCGGGATCGGAAGATCGTCATGGAAGAAACGGTTGGCGATGAAAGGCGCAGCGCGTGGCAGCTTCAGAATGCAGCGCCCGGGCGCGGGGCCCGGGCGTTGGCATGATACGCAATGCGGATCAACGGGATAGCAGCATGTTCTGGTTGTACCGGCGCAGCGTCTCGATCAGCGTCTGGTTGTCAGGCTCCACCTTGGCCGCCTCGTTCCAGGTCTTGCGCGCTTCTTCGTGCTGGCCCAGGTGCCAGAGCACCTCGCCCAGATGCGCGCCGATCTCCGCCTCGGGTGCCTTGGCATACGCGGTGCGCAGCAGATCGGCCGCGGGTTGCAATTCGCCCTGTCGGTACTTGACCCAGCCGAGGCTGTCCATGATGTAGGGATCGTCGGGGCCGAGTTCGGTCGCACGTTCCAGCAGCTTGCGCGCCTCGGGCAGGCGCTCGTTGCGATCGGCCAGCGAGTAGCCCAGCGCGTTGTAGCCCTGCTTCTGTTCCGGCTGCAGCGCGATCACGCGGCGCAGGCGGGCTTCCATGTGGTCGTAGCGTTTCTCGCGCTCGTCGAGCATGGCCAGTTCATAAATCCAGTCGGCATTGTCCGGCTCGGCCTTGACGCGTTCGTCGAGCACCTTGCGCGCGCGGTCGTATGCCTTGCCGTCGAGCATGGCGGCCACTTCCGCCTGGCGGATGGCCGTGATGCGCTGGGCGCGCTGGGCCGGGTCCGGGATGTCCTCGGCATCGGCCAGCAGTTCGCCGAAAACGGCCTGGGAATCGTCGAACCGGCCCATGCGCGAGAGCAACTGGCCGCGCTTGGCCTGCGCTGCCGTGGCCAGGCGGCTGTCGTCGATGCGGTCAAGCCAGGTGATGGCGGTGGCGTAGTCCTTCTTTTCCTCTGCGATCTGGGCCAGGTACTGGTACGCGACGTCCGGGTTGGCCGCCGGCGACTTCTCGGCCATCTGCAGGTATTCCTTCAGATAGCGCTCGGCTTCGTCATAACTGCGCGCCTGCAGGCTGGTCAGGCCGAGTGCCAGCGGTACACGGGGATCGTTGGGAGCGACCTTGCGCAAGACCTCGAACTGGGTGCGCGCGGCCTCCATGTCGTTCTTCTGCAGATAGAGGCGTGCCAGCGTGATGTGACCGTTGACCGACGACGGAGACTTGGCCAGGAAGCGCTTCAGCACCTCGATGGACTTGTCCGTGGCGGCCTCGGCCTGCAGTTCTGCGGACATCAGTGCCGCGGCTTCGAGGTCTGGCTTGATGCGCAGCGCCTGGTCGAGTTCGGTCAGCGCGCCCGGGCTGTCGCCCGCGGCTTCACGCGCCCGTGCCAACGCCAGATGCGTCTCGGCGAGCTTGGTATCGCTGGCGGTGATGCGCTGGAGCACGCCCACGGCGCCAGCGGGATCGCTCGTGCGCGACATCTGCTGCTGCAGCAGCAGGATGGCCTCGCCGCGATGGTTGGCAGGTGCGAGTGCCAGTTGCTGGCTCAGTAACGGCTCGGCTTCTTCCCAACGGGCACTGAGTACGAGCAGCGTGGACAGGACCTGCCGCGCTGCAGGCGACTTCGGCGCGAGTTCGGTCCAGAGCCGCGCGGCGTCAAGGGCTTGTTGAGAAGCACGTGCATTAAAGGCAATTTCCGTGGCGCGCTGCGCCAGGCGCGGATCGCGCGTTTCACGTGCGAGATCCATGTACGTGCGGTACGACGGACCCACCAGCCCGCGCTGCAGCGAAATCTCGGCAGCCAGCACGCGATAGAGAATATCCGCTGTCAGCGGCACATTGGGCAGCGGCGTGCGGGCAGACCGTGCGGTGGCCGGCGCGGGGATGTCGATCGCCTCGTCGTCGTTCTGAGCCAGCGTGGCCGGTGCGGCATGAGCAAGCGATGCGAACGCCAGACACGCGGCTACGCCCAGGGCGCGAGCATGGCGACGGAAGCGGCCCGCGGGCGAACCCGTCGGACCGAGGGCGGCAGAAGCGTTCATCGTCGAGGATTCCGGGCGCATGGCCTGAGTGGACAAGATTTGGTCCGGCATGAAACAAAGCTCCGGCGCACGGGGGCGTAGGGATGGATGGAGGCATTGTAGCCTGCCGGTACAATGCGCTGCTGGCGGCCAATGGTCGCTGCGTATGGGAACCCGCACAAACGTGCAGTCATGCAGGAAACTCCCTGCGTGCTTGGAGCGCGAAACCGGGGCGGAGGTTCGACGGATCTGCGGATGTCCGCTCGAAAGCCGCACGGGATGCCGGTTGGGAGACACGGGCGAGATGCCAGAATTGCCAGAAGTCGAGGTCACGCGGCAGGGGTTGCTGCCCCATGTGGTGGGCCGTCGAATCACCGAGGTAACAGTGCGCCATCGCGGCTTGCGCTGGCCGGTGGAACCCGAACTCGAAAGCCGGCTGACCGGACGCGTGGTGCGCCGCATCGAACGGCGGGGCAAATACCTGCTGCTGGAGTGTGTGCCCGAAACGCCTGAACCGCCCGACACGCCCGACACGGACGTCGCGGGTTGGCTGCTGGTGCATCTGGGCATGACCGGCACGCTGCGTGTCTATACCGATCCGCCGGCAGCCGGTGCGCATGACCACCTCGATCTGGTGCTGTCCGCGTCGCCCGGTGCCAGTCCAGGCGCCGAGGCCGATGTCGTCCTTCGCTTCCGAGATCCCCGACGATTCGGCGCCATCATCTGGACGCCGCTTGCCGAATCCGCCCTTTCCGAACATCCCTTGCTGCGCCGGCTGGGTATCGAACCGTTCGATCCGCGTTTCGATGGCGCCTGGATGTACCGGCTCACGCGTGGCCGTAGCGTGGCGATCAAACAGGCACTGCTTGCCGGCGAGATCGTGGTTGGGGTGGGCAACATCTATTGCTCGGAGAGCCTGTTCCGCGCGGGCATTCGTCCCACCACGCCGGCCGGCCGGATCAGTCTGGCGCGCTACGAAAAGCTTGCCGTGGCCGTCCGCGAAACCTTGACGGAAGCCATCGCGCGCGGCGGCAGTACGCTGCGCGATTTCGTGCATAGCGACGGCAGCACCGGCTACTTCCAGCTCGATTGTTTTGTCTACGACAGGGCAGGGGAGCCATGTCGAGTTTGCGGCACCCCGATCCGCCAGATCGTGCAGGGACAGCGGTCCTCGTTCTATTGTCCGACGTGCCAGCGTTGAGTGGCGTCTGAGGCCAGATAAGGCATCGTCGGCGTGCCGATGGGCCGGCGCAACACTTCGCGTAACAGGAAGGCTGGAAGAGACTCGAATTCAACAAATTTCGATAAGAACCCTGTATCGTGTGCGCAGACATAAAAAGTTACAAAAAGCGCCGTTATCCCCACCTCGTGGGGGTTAGGCGCGGCGCCTGAATCGGGTCCGCAGGGTCAGCGGGCAGCCCGGTCCCAGGCGTGAACAGGTAGCGCCCAAAACCATAATCCAGCCGAACAGCGATCACTCCATGACGAGCCTCGCCCATCAATTCGAACAATACGGCGCCTGGAGAACCGGGGTCCTTCAGTCACTCGCGGAATTCCAGTCCTGGTTGCAGCAATACGATCTGCACGACGCCACCACGGAAGACCGTGCGCAGCGCATCCAGAGCGTGCTCAAGAGCGACCGGCTCAAGGTCGCGTTCATTGCCGAGTTTTCGCGCGGCAAGAGCGAACTGATCAACGCGATCTTCTTTGCCGACTACGGCCGCCGCATCTTGCCGTCTTCGGCCGGGCGCACGACGATGTGCCCGACCGAGTTGCGCTACGACGAGAACGAGCAGCCATGCATCCGCCTGCTGCCCATCGAGACGCGCCTGCAGGACGCTTCCACGGCCGACTTCATGGAGCCGGGCTCGGCGAATTCGCACTGGACCTCGGTGCCGCTCGATCCGTCGTCGCCGGAAGGCATGCTCGCCGCGTTCCAGCACGTGGTGGAAACCACGCGCGTGACGCCGACCATGGCGGAATCGCTGGGCCTTTACAACGAGAACGATCCCGACGCCGCGTATGCGGTGGATGCCGATGGCATGGTCGAGGTCTCGCGCTGGCGCCACGCGGTGATCAATTTTCCGCATCCGCTGCTGCGCCAGGGTCTGGTCATCCTCGACACACCGGGTCTGAACGCGATCGGCACCGAGCCGGAACTGACGCTGCGGCTGATTCCCGATGCCCACGTCGTGGTGTTCGTGCTGGCCGCCGATGCCGGCGTGACCAAGAGCGACCTTGCCCTGTGGCGTTCGCATGTGGGGGCTGGCCATCGTCGCGGCTGCCTGGCCGTGCTCAACAAGATCGACGGGCTGTGGGACCCGCTGAAGTCGTCGCCGGAAATCGCTGGCGAAATCGCGCGACAGGTTCGGTCCACGGCGCAGACGCTGGGGATCGAGGAACGCCGCGTGTATCCGGTGTCCGCCCAGAAGGGGCTGGTGGCCAAGGTCACGAACGACCCGGCCATGCTCGTACGCAGCAACCTGATGCAGTTCGAGAGCGTGCTGAGCGACCAGCTCATTCCGCAACGCCGGGAGATTGTTTCGGACCAGGTGCACCGGCTGGTGCAGGATATGTCGCGCGGTGCGCAGCAACTGCTGCAAAGTCGCCGCCGCGATATCGTCGAGCAGTTGTTCGAACTGCGCGGGCTGCGTGGCAAGAACCACGCGATGGTCAAGCACATGCTGCTGCGCGTGCAGGGCGAGAAGGAAGAATTCGAGCAGAGCATCGCCAAGTTCCAGGCGCTGCGTCTGGTGTTCGGCCGCCATAGCGCGGACATCATCAAGAGCCTGCAACTGCGCGACGTGCGCCGCACGATGCGCGACAAGCGCGAACAGATGAAGGAGCGCTTCTTCTCGCGCGGCCTGCGCGAAGACATGGAAGGGCTGTTCGGCCAGTTGATCGGCCTGATCGAAGATGCCGACCAGAAGATTGCGGGGCTGCATCAACTTGTGGAGAGCATGTACCGGCGCTTCAACGCCGAGCATGGCTTCACGCTGCCTTCGCCGATGCAATTCGTGACCTCGCGCTACACCAACGAGCTGCAGGAAACGCTGGCGCTGGTCAATGCGCACTTCGGCACGGTCAGCATGCTCACGCGTTCGCGGCCGCAACTGGTGCAGAACGCGTTCGCGACGATGGCCAGCCGCGTGCTGGAGAATTTCCGCGATCTGAACCGCGATATCGAGATCTGGCTCAAGTCCGTAATGACGCCGCTCGAAGCGCAGGTGCGCGAGCACCAGAAGCAACTGCGCCGCCGCGTGGATTCGATCGAACGGATTCACGAAGCCACCGACACGCTCGAAAGCCGCATCGCGGAACTCGAGGAAGTGCTCAATGGCCTGGACGAGCGCAGCGGGAAGATCGAATTGTATGCGCGAAGGATGATCACACCGCAGCTTGAAGCAGAAGTGAAAGCGGCGTAGGGCCTGCAGTCGAATCGACAGGGGGCGCGCTGCCCCCGATGTATCATGTGGCGCCGCCTCAGAGCGGCGCTTTTTTCATTCCAGAACACTCCGCAATGCCCCGCAATTCCGCCGCTGCTCGCGCCTCCGAAGCCACCCCCGAAACCGTTGCCCGGGACATCACCGTTCCGCCTGATTTCGGCATGCGTGTGGTGAACTGGCAGCGCCAGCATGGGCGACACGACCTGCCGTGGCAGAACACGCGCGATCCCTACCGCATCTGGCTGTCAGAGATCATGCTGCAGCAGACGCAGGTGGCAGCCGTGATCGAATATTTCCAGCGTTTCCTGGCCGCGCTGCCCACCGTGGCCGATCTGGCTGCCGCGCCGGCGGACCAGGTCATGGCGCTGTGGGCTGGGCTGGGCTACTACTCGCGGGCGCGCAATCTTCATCGTTGCGCCAAGGCCGTGGTCGACGAGCATGGTGGTGTCTTCCCGACCGATCCGGCCGTGCTCGTCACGTTGCCGGGCATCGGACGCTCCACTGCGGCGGCAATTGCTGCGTTCAGCGCGGGTGTTCGTTCGCCGATTCTCGACGGCAATGTGAAGCGCGTCTTTGCGCGCGTGTTCGGTATCCACGGCTATCCGGGCGAGCGCGCCATCGAGACGCGCATGTGGGCGCTGGCAGAACAGGCCTTGCCGCCGGCTGGTCCGCAGCAGGCCGAGGACATGGTGGCCTACACGCAAGGCGTGATGGATCTCGGTGCCACACTGTGCTCGCGCGGTAAGCCCGCCTGCGTGACCGATGCCTCGGCATGCCCGTTGGCTGCGGACTGCGTGGCGCGCCGCGATAACCTGACGGCCGTGCTGCCTACGCCCAAACCGCGTGCGGCGATTCCAGAGCGCAGCACTGTCATGCTGATCGTGCGAAATGGGCGCGACGTGCTGGTGACACTGCGCCCCGACATTGGCATCTGGGGCGGCCTGTGGAGCCTGCCGGAGATGGCCGTGGAGTCCGTGCCTTTCGATGCCGAAGCCGCCGAAGACGCCGCACTCGACATGGCGCGCCAGTATGGAAAACCGGAGCGTGCCTGGCTCGCAGGCGAGCTCACGCACGTCTTCACGCACTTTCGATTGCTGATTCGCGCGATTCGCATCGATATGGAAGGAACGGACTGGAAGGGCGATGCCAGTAGCCGCTGGCTGTCGCTCGACGATCTGGACGCGCTGGGCACGCCTGCGCCGGTGCGAAAGCTGCTCGACGATCAGGCGCGTATCGGACTGTTCTGAGCACCTGACCTCAAGTCAGACGATGTGATGCTGCCGCATATAGCGATGCACGATCTCGATGCGTATGCCCGCGTCGGGCAGCGCCATCAGCATCTGCTTGGCCTTGAGGGGCACAGGCAGCAGTTCGCATAGACGGTTCGCGACCCAGCTCGGGTCATCCCACAGATACGGTTCGGAGAAAGGCAGCTTCGACTTATCGGGCTGCTCGGTGTGCAGCGAGGACACGATTCTGCGTAGTGCCGACAGGCATTCGCCCAGCAGTTCGAGCTTGCAGTCGATGACATCGGCGGGGAGCACTTCGGCCTCGGCCACTACCAGTCCGTCGTCACGCGTGGTGTGGGACAGCACACGGAAGCGTTGCCGCCCGCGTGTCTCGATGAGCAGCACACCAAGTTGCTCCACGTTGCAGTCGACGATCTCGGCCAGGCAGCCGATCTCTTCGGGCGTGGTGGCGTGGCCGGGACGCGCAACCTCTTCGCCGCTGGCAATCAGGCAGACGCCGAACGGTGTGCCGTCCCGCATGCAGTTGCGCACCATGTCCACGTAGCGCTTTTCGAAGACGCGCAGCGGCAGGCGGCCATCGGGGAACAGGACCGTGTTGAGGGGAAACAGTGGCAACGCATCCAGGATGGGAAGTGGGGATGCGGTGTCGGTAGAGGATGTCGACATGCGAAGGGCCGCTCCAATGACGCGACAGAAACGCGACGGTGACGTGACGACGCCCGGCGCGCCGTCCGCTCAAGACCGCATCTCAGCCGCCAGAGGCCATTTCGCGGTGTCTGACCAGCACATTACCATGCGCCCGGAAATAGTTGGCGAGTCTTTCCGCGATGAACACCGAGCGGTGCTGCCCGCCCGTACAGCCGATGGCGACGGTCAGGTAGCTACGGTTATCGGCAATGAAACTCGGCAGCCACTTCTCCACATAGGCGCGGATGTCCTCGGCCATCGCCAGCACCATCGGCTGGCTCTGCAGGAAATCCACGACCGGTGCATCGCGGCCCGTCAGCGGGCGCAGCGCCAGGTCGTAGTAGGGATTGGGCAACGAGCGGACATCGAACACCATGTCGGCATCGCTGGGTACCCCGTGCTTGAATCCGAACGATTCGAACAGCAGTGTGAGCGGTTCGCTCTCGGTGCCGCCGTTGCTGCTGATCAGTTCCTTGATCCAGCTGCGTAGCGTATTGGTTCGCACGTTGCTGGTATCGATGCGATGGGCCGATTCGGATAGCGGGCTCAACAGCTCCCGCTCCATCTCGATGGCTTCGATCAGCGAGGTATCGCTGGCGGCAGCTTCTGCTTCCGCCTCGGCCTTGTCCGGCCCTGTTCCGCCATTTGCGCTGCCGACACGCGTCGAGAGCGGGTGGCGGCGTCGTGTTTCGGAATAGCGCTGCACCAGCGCATCGGTGTTGGCAGTCAGGAACAGCACCTGCACCTGATGCTGGGCCGACAGTTCGCGCACGGTATCGGGCAGGCGCGCCAGCGATTCGCGGCTGCGAATGTCGGTGGCCACGCCCAGGTGCGAGTAGCCTTGGTCGGCCAGATAGGTGGCGAGTTCGGGGATGAACTGGGCTGGCAGGTTGTCGACGCAGTAGTAGCCCGCGTCTTCCAGAACGTTCAGGGCAACCGACTTACCCGAGCCGGAGATCCCGGTGATAAGAATGATCCGCATAGCGACGCAAGGATAGCACCGCATGATGGCCGCGTCATGACAGCGCTTCTCGATTGGAGGTTGCGGCGGGCATTTAACGACAGAACGCGACAGATGCTAAGAAAAATGGCGAACCGCATCCGATTCGCCATTTATCGCCTGGAACCGCCACAGGGCGGATCAGGATCAGGCCGGTTTGGCCGACAGGCACTCGCTCTGCGCCTTCTTGTATTCGTCGCCCTTCTTGCCCTTGTTGGCCTTGGCGCAGGCAGCCATTTTTTCCTGCTGGGTTTTCGGCTCGGCTGCGGCGGCCGGGCCAGAGCCGGACAGGCATTCGCTCTGGGCCTTCTTGTACTCGTCGCCCTTCTTGCCCTTGTTAGCCTTGGCGCAGGCTGCCATCTTTTCCTGTTGTGCCGTCTTGCCCGATTTCTCGGCCGCAGCCGGAGCCGATGCGCCTTGGGCAAACGCTGCCGTGGCGAACAGCGGGGTCACCAGCACACACATCGCGATCAGTTTCTTCATGCTTCTCTCCTGGCTGTGGAAAAACACTTTCATGGGCAATCCGAACGGGATGGCGGCCATTACAGCACAAAACGGCGCGTGTGCGGCTGCCGTTGACGCAGCGGCAGGCCAGCTTGTAAGGAAATGAAAACGCCCGCTGAATGAAGCGGGCGTTTGCGGGAAAGCGATGTTCGGAAAATGCCTAGAGCAACCGGCCCTGTCCGCGTGACACCACATCGGCTTGCATGGCCGCGCGCTGCCGGTCCATGAAGTCGCGCAGCGTGTCGATGCCGCGCAGGCGCAGTATCGTGTTGCGCACGGCGGCTTCCACCAGCACGGCGAGATTTCGACCGGCTGCCACCTGGATCTTCACCATGTGGATGGGCAGGCCGAGCACGTCGAGGTATTGCGAATCCAGCGGCAGGCGCTCGAACTCGCCATCGTTGCGGCGGACGAGTTGAACCACGAGCTTGATCTTCATTTTCCGGCGTACGGCCGTTTCACCGAAGATCGTCTTGATATCGAGCAGGCCAAGGCCGCGCACTTCGAGCAGGTTCTGCAGCAGCGGCGGGCAGCGGCCCTCGATGAAGTCTGGACCCAGCCGCACGAAATCCACGGCATCGTCGGCCACGAGGCCATGGCCGCGCGAAATCAGTTCCAGGCCCAGTTCGCTCTTGCCCAGGCCCGATTCGCCCATGATCAGCACGCCCATGCCGAGGATATCGAGGAACACGCCGTGCATCGTCACGCGCGGTGCCGAGATACGCGACAGGTACAGGCGCAGATGATCGATCACGGCCGCCGATGATACCGGCGTGGTGAACAGCGGCGTGGACGAACGCGTGCAGCGCAGTTCGAGGTCGGGTGGCGGCTCCATGCCGTCGGCGATGACCAGGAAGGGCGGCTCGAGCAGGATCAGCTCGCCCATCTGACGCTTGCGCGGCTCGTCGTCGAGACGCTGGTAATAAAGGATTTCGGGTTTGCCGAGCACCTGGATCCGGTTCGGGTGGATCAGGTTCAAGTGGCCCACGAGGTCCGCCGCGGAGGTGGCTTCACGCGCGAACTCGACATCGAAGGCGCGGTCCGCACCTTCAAGGCCGGCGACCCACGACAGTTTGATGTCTGCTGCGTTGTCGTCGAAGATCGACTGCGAGGTGACGCCGGTGAGTTCCATGCGGGATGACTTTCAGGAGGGGCGGTAGGACAGTGGGCTGCGGCGGGCGATTCCGGCGTTAGGGATGCCAGTCCGATAGCAACTGGTGGACGGCTTCCGGCGTGGGCAGCGTCGCCAGCCCTTCGCGCATTTCGCGGTCCGACAGCAACTGGGCAATTTCGGAAAGAATTTCCAGATGCTGCTGCGTGGCCTGCTCGGGCACCAGCAGGAAGATCAACAGCGAGACCGGCTTGCCATCGGGCGATTCGAACGGGATGGGTTCCGCCAGGCGCATGAAGCCCGCCAGCGGCTGCTTCAGGCCCTTGATGCGGCCGTGCGGAATGGCAACTCCAGCGCCAAGCCCGGTGGAACCCAGGGACTCGCGCGCAAAGAGGTTGTCGGTAACAGTGGCCCGCGCCACGCCATGGTTGTTCTCGAACAGGAGCCCGGCTTGCTCGAAGACCCGCTTCTTGCTGGTGACGGTGACGTCGAGATGGATGTTGCCAGGTGGCAGCAGTTTGGCCAAACGATTCATGGGCGATGCACGAGAAGTCCGAGTGACAAGCCGGCGCGCATGGACCGGCCCGCCGAGTTGGGGGCAATCAGGATATTGAGGTGCCAGTCGCCCGCATTGGAGCGTCCGGCCATTATAGAGCAGGGCTGCCACGCACTTGTGCGCTGCAGCGTCGCGCCTGCGGACTTCAGCCGCGAGGTCGTCGACCGGTTTGCCCACCCGAAATGCTGCCCGACCCGTGCGCCTTCAGGGCGCACCGCCGGTTCCGCATGACGGGACCGTTCTGCCTGTGATTTGTGGTGCAGCATACACCGACATGCGAGAGATGCGAACACCTTCGGTGTATCAATTCGTCGCTTAGTGGTGTCGAGGTAACGCGTGAGGAATGGAAAGTTGTGCGGCAACCGGACGCCCCATCAAAAAAGCCGCGCAGATGCGCGGCTTTGCTCTCTTCCTGTCAGTCCTCTCAGGACAACTGAAACTGTCGTTTCGTTGCGCTGGTTATTGTTGCTGTAGCTGCGCTTCGGCCATCTGGTACTTGACCGCCTCGCGGTCATGCCCTTGCACGCGATCCTTGTAGCGGATCACCTGGCGGTCGAGCTTGTCGACCAGACAGTCGATCGCCGCGTACAGGTCTTCATGATGGGCTTCGACGAAGATGTCCTTGCCTTTGAGGTGCAGATTGATTTCCGCGTACTGACGCTTGTCCTTTTCCTTGTGATTGTCGACTGATAGCAGCACGCTTACGCCAATGACCTGATCGAAATGTCTGACAATTCGCTCCAGTTTCGTTTCCACATACTCACGCAGCGGGGGCGTGATGTCGAGGTGGTGTCCACTGATCTTGAAGTTCATAGCGCTTCTCCTTCTGAAAGAGCCGCACCAGGCAGGCGGTTACGGCTCGGCTACAAAGACTTGCGGAGATTCACTGCGGGGATTTTCAATGCTTCGCGATATTTCGCCACCGTGCGGCGTGCGACCACAAAGCCCTGTTCGCCCAGCAGTTCGGCGATGCGGCTGTCGGAAAGAGGATTCCTGGGGTCTTCGGCTCCTATCAGTTGCTTGATCAGCGCGCGTATAGCCGTGGATGAGGCCGCGCCACCCGTCTCCGTGGAGACGTGGCTTCCGAAGAAGTACTTCAACTCGAAAGTACCCATCGGCGTGGCCATGTACTTGTTCGTTGTGACCCGGGAAATGGTCGACTCGTGTAAACCCAGTGTATCGGCAATTTCACGCAAAACCAAGGGGCGCATCGCGATTTCCCCGTGCGAGAAAAAGTTCTTTTGACGCTCCACAATCGCCTGCGACACCCGCAGGATCGTATCGAATCGTTGCTGGATGTTCTTGATGAGCCACCGTGCTTCCTGCAGCTTTTGCTGCAGTCCGGCAGCCCCTGCCTCGCCCTTCGCACCGCGCAGAATCTGCGCGTACATATCGTTGATGCGCAGGCGCGGCATCACGTCCGGATTGAGCTGCGCGATCCATCCGCTGCCGCTCTTGCGTACAAACACATCCGGCACCACGAAGTCCGCTTCCGGACGGCTGTACGCGTGTCCTGGATACGGTGCGAGGGAGCGGATCAATTCGTGCGCAGCCTTCAATGCTATTTCGTCCACCTGCAGGGCTTTCTTGAGCCGGGTGTAATCCCGTACGGCCAGCAGTTCCAGATGATGATTGACGATAGTCAGCGCCAGTTCGCGCTGCGGGTGCTTCAACCGCTTCAACTGCAAACTCAGGCACTCCGCAGCGTTCCGTGCCCCGACACCGGGTGGATCGAAGCTCTGCAGCAGCGTAAGTATCGCCTGCACCTCATCCACTTCGAACTCGAGTTCTTCCGGGAGTTCCGAACAAATTTCCTCGAGCGAGGCGCTCAGGTAACCGTCGTCGTCGAGCGACTCGATCAGGAAAATGGCCAGGCCCTTGTCGCGCACCGAGATCTTGAGTGGCGTGAGCTGCTCCATGAGGAACTCGCGCAGCGTCGGATCGGCGTCGCGCAGTTGCATCGGCGTCTTCTCGTCTTCGTCGCCTTGCGGGCGTCGCGCGAAGTCGTCGAGGCTCCAGTCGTTGCCGTAGTCCTCGCTGCCGGTATCGTTGTAGTTTTCCTCTTCGCCACCCGCCGCGCCATCGGCACGTTCGGTGCCGTTGGCCTGGGGTTCGGCCGGTGCGGGTGCCGGTGCGGTCTGGAGGTTGACCGAGCCGTCCGCGGCCACGCGCAGCGGACTATCCAGCCAGTCGTTCTCGCGCTCGAGCAACGGATTTTCCGTCAGCGCCTGCTCCACTTCCTGCTGCAGTTCCAGCGTGGAAAGCTGCAACAGCCGGATCGACTGTTGCAGCTGCGGGGTCAGGGCCAGATGCTGGGAGAGGCGGAGCTGAAGCGAAGGTTTCATGCGACCTATTCTATGCGCATCTTTCCGTTGTTGGAACGGAATTTGCTAGAACCTATCGCCCAACCTTGCGTGATCGGAAACGGCTTTGGAAAAACGGTGTGCAGCGTGGGCAGAAATTGCCGCACCGCACGCATCACATGCGGAAATTCTCGCCCAGATAGACGCGGCGCACAGATTCGTTGGCGATGATTTCCTCTGGCAGGCCGGATGCCAGCACCGTACCTTCGCTGATGATGTACGCGTGGTCGCAGATGCCCAGCGTCTCGCGAACATTGTGGTCGGTAATCAGCACGCCAATGTTGCGGGCCTTCAGGAAACTCACGATCCGCTGGATTTCGCCCACGGCGATAGGGTCCACACCGGCAAACGGTTCGTCCAGCAGGATGAAACGCGGCGACGACGCGAGCGCGCGGGCAATTTCCACCCGGCGGCGCTCACCGCCCGACAACGACAGTGCCGGGTTGTTGCGCAGGTGCGCGATCTGCAGGTCGTCCAGCAGGGAGTCGAGCCGGCGGTCGATCTCGGCCTTGGTCAGCGACTTGCCGTTCTCCACCTGCAACTCCAGCACGGCGCGGATGTTTTCCTCGACGTTGAGCTTGCGGAAGACCGACGCTTCCTGCGGCAGATAGGACAGGCCCATGCGCGCGCGCTCGTGGATCGCAAGGCCGCTGATGTGCTTGTCGTCCAGCACGATGTCGCCTTCGTCGAGTGCCACCAGCCCCACGATCATGTAGAACGATGTGGTCTTGCCCGCGCCGTTCGGACCCAGCAGGCCCACCACTTCGCCGCTCTTCACGTCAAGCGAGACATCCTTGACCACCGTGCGCGTACCGTAGCGTTTCTTCAGATGGCGGACGACCAGCGTGCTGCTGTCGGTGCGGACGCTCGCAGCGGAAGAGGCGGCAGGGGAGGCGAGGGTGGCGGAGTCGTTCATCGGATACGGAGGCGATAGAAGGGGCTGTGTTTCAGGGCTTGGCCGGGGCCGTGGACGGCTTCAGGTCCAGCGGGGCGCCGCTCGCGGCGGGGGCGCTGGCATCGGCGCGCGGCGACAGCACGGCGCGTACGCGGCCCGACGGGTTGCCCGCGGTGGTGTTGTTGTCGCCGCCGGTGGCGGTGTAGTACTCGTTGCGGCTGTCATAGGTGATCACGGCGCCGCGGATTTCGTCGAGGATCTTGGCGCCGACGCCCGAGACACGTGCAGCGCGTGCGTGGCCGATCAGCTTGTTGACCTCGGTCTTGCCATCGTATTCGATGCGGTCGCCCCAGCCGTCGATGTATTCGTCCACGCCGTCGCGCTTCTGGCGGATGTACGCCTGGCGGCCCGGCTTGGACGTGGCAATGGCGTACTGGTAGCCCTCGGGGTCCGTGCGCAGTTCGGCAGCGTCGGATTTCAGCACCATCGTGCCCTTGGTCAGCACCACGTTGCCGGTGAGGGTGTAGATCTGCTTGACGTCATCGTAGCTGGCATTGTCCGCTTCGAGCACGAGGGGCTTGGCCTGGTCCGCGCGCTCGGCAAAAGCGGGCTGGACCATGCTCATGGCGAGCGCGAGTCCGAGGGCGGCTAGGGCCGTCAATCGGGCGGGCGCCGGGCGGCGACAGGACGATGTCGACAGGGATGCAGTCATGTTTGGCAAATGATGAGATAGGGAAGGCGGCCAGGCGATGCGGCAGGACGAGCCTGCCAGCCGGGTGTCACTGGGTCCTGGCCTGCCCCTGCGGCGGGTTCATGACGATCGTGCCGCGTACGTTGCCCAGCAATTGTACTTCGCGGGTGACGTTGTTGAAGATCAGCCCGTTGGCCGTCATGACCGAAGGTCCGCGCGTCAGCTCCACGTTCTTGTCTGTCTTGACGATGTCGTCATTGACGAGCAGCTGGAAGTATTGCGACGTGGCGGTCATGCGCGGATCCTTCGACGGATCCACGCCGGCCTGCCGCACGATCACGGCGTTGCCGTAAAGGTCGATGATCGTGCCCTCGGCGTTCATGACGCCGCGATTGGCGTTGGCGGTCACGGGCGGGCGGTCCGGCTGGAAGGCACGCATGGCCGGCTTGGTCACGTCGTAGGTCTGGTCATCCTCGAAGTGGACCATCTTCACGCCGGTGAAGCGGATCTTGGTCGTGCCATCCGCAGCCAGTTCCGTGGCCGAGAACCGTTCCATCCAGTAGTCCGGTTCGTGGCGCTTGGTGCGTGACTGGTCTGTGCCAGTGCTCGGCGAGTTCAGTTGGACGAGCCAGAACGTGCTGCCGGCGACGATGGCCATCAGCAGCAGCGGCAACAGCCGCATGATCACGCCCGTGAGTCTGGACAGGAAGTCCGGCATGTTCAGATGACCTTGGCACGCGTGAGGTCATGGATGTGCAAGGCACCGACCAGGCGGCCGTCGTGGTCGACGACGAGCAACTGGTTGATGCGGTTTGCTTCCATGACCTGCACCGCTTCCACCGCGAGCTGGTCCTGGTTGACCATGCGCGGGTTGCGGTGCATGACCTCGCCGATGGGCACGGTCTTCCAGTCGGTCGAGGTCTCCAGCAGGCGGCGCAGGTCGCCGTCGGTGAACACGCCCACGGCGCGGCCCTCGGGGTCGACGACCGCCGTCATGGCCATGCCCTTGCGCGTGATTTCCATCAGTGCCTGGGCCAGCGGCGTGGTCTCGCGGACTTCCGGCACGGCGTTGCCCGAGCGCATGACGTCGCGCACATGAGTCAGCAGCTTGCGGCCGAGCGCGCCGCCCGGGTGCGAGCGGGCAAAATCTTCCTCGCCGAAGCCGCGCGCGTCGAGCACGGCCACGGCCAGCGCGTCGCCCAGCGCCAGTGCGGCGGTGGTGCTGGCCGTCGGCGCCAGGTTCAGCGGGCAGGCTTCCTGTGCCACGGCGCCATCGAGATGGGCGTCGGACAGCTTGGCCAGGTTCGATTCCGGGTTGCCGGTAATAGAGATCAGGCTGGCGCCAATCCGCTTGACGATCGGGATGATCGACAGTAGTTCGGCGGTCTCACCGGAATTGGAGAATGCGATCAGGACGTCGTCCCGCGTGATCATGCCGAGGTCGCCGTGGCTGGCCTCAGCGGGGTGCACGAAGAACGAGGGCGTGCCGGTGGAAGCCAGCGTGGCCGCCACCTTGCGGCCGATGTGGCCGGACTTGCCGATACCGGAGACGACCACGCGGCCCGTGCAGCCGAGAATGATCTCGACGGCCTTTGCAAAGGCGGGCGTCAGGCGTCCGGCCAGCGCCGAAACGGCGTCTGCCTCGATCTGGAGAGTGTGGCGAGCGAGCGCGAGTGCTCGATTCGCATCGAAATTGGCTATCATGGCGCTGGAGTATACCAACGAATGCGATGGCGTCTGGCCCGGCTTTCCTGCCCTCCAGCTGAGACGACCGCCGCACTTGCCGTCGTTTGCCGTCTTTTGCCGGCGGGGTGCAGAGCCGGTCGTGGCGCGTGCCCGGCCGGATAGCTGAAGCCCTTCAAGCCCGCCGAATGCATTCTCCGCTGGAACTGACCCTCGTGCTGCTGGCCGCCGCTGTTCTTGGCGTGGTGGCCTTCCGCATGCTGCAACTGCCGCCCATGCTGGGCTATCTGGCAGTGGGCATCCTCATCGGTCCCCATGCGCTAGGGCTGGCCAGCGACACGGCCCAGACCAAATATCTGGCGGAATTTGGCGTCGTCTTCCTGATGTTTTCGATTGGGCTGGAGTTCAGCCTGAGCAAGCTTCACGCGATGAAGCGGCTGGTATTCGGGTTGGGCGGCTCTCAAGTGATGCTTTCATTGCTTGCGGTGATTCCGGCCAGCTGGATGTTCAACTGGCTGTTTCCGCTGTCCTGGCAGGCATCGGTGGCGCTGGGCGGCGCGCTGGCGATGTCTTCCACGGCCATTGTCGTGAAGATGATGTCCGAGCGGATGGAGCTGGAGAGCGAGCACGGCCGCAACATCATCAGCGTGCTGCTGTTCCAGGATCTGGCCGTGGTGCCGCTGCTGATCATCATCCCGGCGCTGTCCCGGGACCCCGGCGACCTGGCCTGGGCGCTGGGGCTGGCCACGGTCAAGATCGTCGTGGCGCTGGGCGTGATCTTTTTCCTGGGCCAGCGGTTGATGAGCCGCTGGTTCCACATCGTGGCGGCGCGCCGGTCGCAGGAACTGTTCATGCTGAACCTGCTGCTGGTCACGCTGGGCATGGCCGCGCTGACCGAGCGGCTGGGCCTGTCGATGGCGCTCGGCGCGTTCATGGCGGGGATGCTGATTTCCGAGACGCCGTATCGCCACCAGGTGGAGGAAGACATCAAGCCCTTCCGCGATGTGCTGCTGGGGCTGTTCTTCGTCACGATCGGTATGTTGCTGAACATCCGGGTGGTGATCGACCATATCTGGCTGGTGCTGGCCCTGCTGGTGGTGCCGATCCTGTTCAAGCTGCTGCTGATCACCGGGCTGGCGCGGCTGTTCGGTTCGCGGCCCGGTGTGGCCATCCGTACCGGGCTGGGTCTCGCACAGGCCGGTGAATTCGGATTCGTGCTGCTGAACCAGATCGACGGCATGGGGTTGGTGGACCCGGTGCTGATCCAGGTGATCCTGGCCTCGATGCTGCTGTCGATGCTGGCCGCGCCGTTCCTGATCCAGTACAGCGACAAGATTGTGCTGCGCTTTGCCGCCAACGAATGGCTGATGCAGTCGCTGAACATGACCCGCATCGCCGCGCAGAGCCTGCAGACCGAGAAGCACGCCATCATCTGCGGCTACGGGCGCAGCGGGCAGAACCTGGCGCATATGCTGGAGCGGGAAGGCATTACCTATGTGGCGCTGGACCTCGACCCCGACCGCGTGCGCGAGGCTGCGGCGGCGGGCGACACCGTGGTCTATGGCGACGCGGGCCGCAGGGAATCGCTGATCGCGGCGGGTATCCATCGTGCGGCGCTGGTGGTGATCACCTATGCCAACACGCAATCGGCGGTGAAGGTGCTGCACCATGTGCAGGAGCTGGAGCCGGCCTTGCCCGTCATCGTGCGGACCGTGGACGATTCCGAACTCGATACGCTGCAGAAGGCCGGTGCCACCGAGGTGGTGCCGGAGATCATCGAGGGCAGCCTGATGCTGGCCTCGCATGCGCTGGTGCTGCTGGGCGTGCCGATGCGCCGCGTGGTGCGTGGGGTGCAGCAGGCGCGCGACGCGCGCTACAGCCTGCTGCGCGGCTACTTCCACGGGCGCGACGACGAAGAAGACATGGTCGAACGCGATACGGTGCGGCTGCACTCGGTTTCGCTCGGCCCCGAGCACACCGCGGTGGGCCGCCGGCTTGGCACGCTGGGGCTGGAGCGGATTGGCGTGGAGGTGACGGCGGTGCGCCGACGTGGCATCCGCGCATTCGATCCGCAACCTGAAACGGTGCTGGAGCCTGGCGATATCGTCGTGCTGCGCGGCACACCGGAAGCGCTGGAATCGGCCGAGGACCGGCTGACCCGCCAGTAGCGGGCGGGGCCGCCGCGCCGTGTGCCGCCGGCTGCATGCGGAAGCTTCTTCGTGGCATCGCACTGCTGTATGGTTACGGCTGGCCGAAACAGGCGGCGGACAAAAGCGACGCGGCCGGCCGCACCAGATCCAACCCAGACAGATTCCCCATGCCCGATTCCCTCATCCAGTCCCCCGACCTCGGCAATGTCACCGGCTACCTCCGTGACCGCATCCGCACCGTGCCGGACTGGCCCCAGCCAGGCGTGATGTTCCGCGACATCACGCCGTTGCTGCAGAACCCCAAGACGTTGCGCGTGCTGATCGACGTGTTCGTCCATCGCTACATGGACCAGCAGTTGGACCTCGTGGCCGGTATCGACGCACGCGGCTTCATTCTCGGCTCGATCATCGCGTACGAACTGAACCTCGGTTTCGTGCCGATTCGCAAGAAGGGCAAGCTGCCGTTCCAGACCGTGGCCGAAGAGTACGAACTCGAATATGGCAGCGCCACCGTGGAAATCCATGCCGACGCCTGCAAGTCCGGCGACCGCGTGTTGCTGGTGGACGACCTGATTGCCACGGGCGGCACGATGATGGCTGGCCGCAAGCTGCTGGAGCGCCTGGGTGCCACGGTCGTGGAGGGTGCCGCCATTGTCGACCTGCCCGAACTGGGCGGCTCGAAGCTACTGCATGCCAGCGGCCTGCCGCTGTTCACGGTGTGCGATTTCTCCGGTCACTGAGTCGGCGTTTCCAGGTTTTAGCGGCCCGTTGCAGGGTTGCAGTCGTCCATTTGCCCCGTGCCCATGCGGGGCGCATAATGCCCCATTGATATAACAATGGCGATGACCGGGCGGCGCGCCCTCGCTTCTGCCCAGCCGGCACCGGTCACGAAAGGGACGCACCATGGGCGTTTTGCTTCATCTTCTCTCCGGCGTGGCGTTGCTCGTCTGGGGTACCAACATCGTCAAGGTCGGCATCCTGCGCGTGTACGGCGCCAACCTGCGCCACGTGCTGTCGGTCAGCGTCTCCAACCGCTTCAAGGCATTCCTGGCCGGTCTCGGTGTGACCGGGCTCGTGCAGAGCAGCAATGCCACCGCCGTCATCGTCAGTTCCTTCGTGGGCCAGGGTTTGATCGCCGTGGCGCCAGCATTGGCCATCATGCTGGGCGCCAACGTGGGCACGGCGCTGATGGTGCAGGTCTTCTCGCTCGACCTTTCCTGGTTGTCGCCGTTGCTGATCTTCGTTGGCGTCATCCTGCACCTGACGTGGAAGGGCAACAAGCCGGGCCACGTGGGTCGCGTGCTGATCGGGCTGGGTCTGATCACGCTGGCGCTGGAACTGATTTCGATTGCCACGCGCCCCGTGGTGCAGGCGGCCGGTGTGAAGGTGCTGTTCAGCTCGCTGACCGGCGACGCGGCGCTGGACATGCTGGTGGGCGCGTTCCTGACCATCCTCTGCTATTCCAGCCTGGCCGTGGTGCTGTTCTGCGGCGCGCTGGCCTCGGCGGGCGTGGTGTCGATCCATGTGGCGCTGGCGCTGGTACTTGGCGCAAACCTGGGCTCGGGTGTGTCGGCATTGCTGACTACCTCGGGCAACAACCAGCCGGGCAAGCGCGTGACGCTCGGCAACTTGCTGTCGCGGTTGCTTGGCTGCGTGATCGCGCTGCCAGTGCTGGGGCAGGCCGAGACCATCCTGTCGCATCTCGATGCCGATCCGCAGCGACTGGTCGTGAATTTCCACCTGTTGTTCAACGTGGCGCTGGCCGTGTTGCTGATTGGCGCCACGGCGCCGCTGGCACGCCTTTGCGAAGCGATCCTGCCTGGCCGCAATACCGGCGACAGCCAGGTGACGCCGCGCCACCTCGATGCCGCGGCGCTGTCCACGCCCACGCTGGCGCTGTCCAACGCCGCCCGCGAAGTGCTGCGCATCGGCGATCGCGTCGAGCAGATGCTCGGCAACATGCTGCGCGTACTGCGCACCAACGATGTGAAGCTGGCCAACGCCACCTGCCGCATCGACAATGAAGTAGACGATCTCTACACGGCCATCAAGCTTTACCTCACGCAGATCAGCACCGAGGCGCTGGACGAGCGCGACGGCCAGCGCTGGACTGAAATCATCTCGCTGACCATCAATCTCGAGCACGCGGGGGATCTGATCGAGCGGGTGATCGTTGACGCCAAGGAAAAGAAGATCGCGCACAACCTGCAGTTTTCCGAGGCAGGCATGCAGGAAATCTCGGAAATGCACAGCCGCGTGGTGGCAAATCTGCGGCTTGGGCTGTCAGTGTTCCTGACCGGCGATATCCGCAGCGCCCAGCAACTAATGGCCGAGAAGGCCAACTTCCGCGACCTGGAGCGCAAATACGCACGCTCGCACCTGCAGCGCGTGGCGGTGCAGACCGCCGAAAGCATCGAGACCAGTTCGCTGCATCTGGACATCATCAGCGAACTCAAGCGCCTGAACTCGCTGTTCTGCGCGACGGCGTATCCGGTGCTGGAACAAGCCGGGTTGATGAATCGGAGCCGGATGAAGGACGAGGGGCCGGAGAAGGTGGGGGAGGTGGTGGGGGCGCGGTAGAGCGCTGACTTCCCTGCTTTATGCTCCCCTCTCCCACAAAGTAGGAGAGGGGAGAAAACCAGCAAGGGAGCAAACACTCAGCAGCAGGAAACAATCACGCCCGCTTCAACAACGGCTTCAAATACTTCCCCGTAAAACTTGCCTTGCTGGCCGCCACGGCTTCCGGCGTGCCCTTCGCAATCACCAGTCCGCCGCCGGCGCCACCTTCGGGGCCCATGTCGATCAGCCAGTCGGCGGTCTTGATGACGTCGAGGTTGTGCTCGATGATCACGACGGTGTTGCCGTGGTCGCGCAGTTTCTGGATGACCTTGAGCAGCAGTTCGATATCGTGGAAGTGCAGGCCGGTGGTCGGCTCGTCCAGGATGTAGAGCGTGCGGCCCGTGTCGCGCTTCGACAGTTCCAGCGAAAGTTTCACGCGCTGCGCCTCGCCGCCCGATAGCGTGGTGGCCGACTGGCCCAGGCGGATATAGCCGAGGCCCACGTCGAGCAGCGTCTGCAGCTTGCGGCGCACCACGGGCACGGCGCTGAAGAATTCGTGCGCCTGCTCAACTGTCAGGTCCAGCACTTCGGAGATATTGCGGCCCTTGTACAGCACCTCGAGCGTCTCGCGGTTGTAGCGCTGGCCGTGGCAGACATCGCACGGCACGTAGACGTCAGGCAGGAAGTGCATCTCCACCTTGATCACGCCATCGCCCTGGCACGATTCGCAGCGCCCGCCCTTCACATTGAACGAGAACCGGCCCGGATCGTAACCACGTTCCTTGGCCGACGGCACGCCCGCAAACAGTTCGCGGATTGGCGTGAACAGGCCCGTGTACGTGGCGGGATTCGAGCGCGGCGTGCGGCCAATGGGACTCTGATCGACGTTGATGACCTTGTCGAAATGTTCAAGTCCCTCGATCTGCGCGTGCGGTGCCGGTTCCGCCGTGCTGCCATACAGGTGGCGCGCCACCGCGTTGTAGAGGGTGTCGTTGATCAGCGTGGATTTGCCCGATCCCGAAACACCGGTGATGCAGGTCAGCAGGCCAACGGGAATCTCCGCCGAGACATTGCGCAGGTTGTTACCCGTGGCATCGACGATGCGCAGCATGCGTTCCTCGTCGGGTGCGGCGCGCTGCTTCGGCACTTCGATACTGCGCTGGCCGGACAGGTACTGGCCCGTCAGCGAGCCGGGAGACTGCTCGATCTGCTGCGGCGTTCCTTCGGCCACGATCATCCCGCCGTGCACACCGGCACCGGGGCCGATATCCACCACGTAGTCACACGCGCGGATCATGTCTTCATCGTGCTCCACCACCAGCACGGAGTTGCCGATATCGCGCAGATGCTTGAGCGTGCCGATCAGGCGATCGTTGTCGCGCTGGTGCAGGCCGATCGACGGCTCGTCGAGCACGTACATCACACCCGTCAGCCCCGAGCCGATCTGCGACGCCAGACGAATGCGCTGCGCTTCGCCGCCGGAGAGCGTGTCGGCGCTACGTTCGAGCGACAGGTAATCGAGCCCAACGTTGTTGAGGAAGTTCAGCCGTGCCGAGATCTCCTTGACGATCTTGTCGGCGATCTCGCGCTTGGCGCCATGCAGGTTCAGCGTCAGGAACCACGTCAGCGCATCGCGCAGCGGCAGACCGTTGATCTCGTAGATCGCGCGTGCCTGTTCGTCCTCGCCAATCTTGACGTGCCGCGCCTCGGTGCGCAGCCGCGTGCCATGGCAGGCCGGGCAGGCCTGGTTGTTCTGGTACTTGGCCAGTTCCTCGCGCACGGCCACCGAATCCGTTTCGCGATAGCGGCGTTCGAGATTCGGGATGATCCCTTCGAACGCATGCTCGCGCACCGTGGTGCGGCCACGCTCGTTGATATACGTGAACGGGATTTCCTGCTCGCCCGATCCCTGCAGCACCACCTGCTGCACCTCGGCCGGCAGGTCCTCGAAGGCGGTTTCCGTATCGAAGTCGTAGTAGGCCGCCAGGCTTTGCAGCATCTGGAAGTAGAACTGGTTGCGGCGATCCCAGCCCTTGATGGCGCCAGACGCCAGCGACAGGTTCGGGAATGCCACCACGCGCTTTGGATCGAAGAACGTGATCTGGCCCAGGCCATCGCAGCTTGGGCATGCCCCCATCGGGTTGTTGAACGAGAACAGGCGCGGTTCCAGTTCCTGCAACGAGTACGAACAGATGGGGCAGGCAAAGCGCGAGCTGAACATGTGCTCGCGACCGGTATCCATCTCCAGCGCGAGGGCGCGGCCATCGGCCAGGCGCAGCGCGGTCTCGAACGATTCGGCCAGGCGTTGCTTGATGTCGGCCTTCACCTTGACGCGATCCACCACCACGTCGATGCTGTGCTTCTCGGTCTTCTTGAGCTTGGGCAGCGCATCGACCTCGTAGACCTTCGCCTCGGCCTCGTGCGCGGTGCCGCCGCCCGAACGGATGCGGAATCGCACGAAACCCTGCGCCTGCATCGTATCGAACAGGTCGGAATGCTCGCCCTTGCGGTCCGCCACCACCGGCGCCAGGATCATCAGCCGGGTGTCTTCGGGCAGCGCCAGGGCGGCGTCCACCATCTGCGACACGCTCTGGGCCTGCAGGGCGATATTGTGGTCCGGGCAGTAGGGTGTGCCGGCACGGGCGTACAGTAGGCGCAGGTAATCGTGGATCTCGGTGACCGTGCCCACCGTGGAGCGCGGATTGTGGCTGGTGGCCTTCTGCTCGATCGAGATGGCCGGGGACAGGCCCTCGATCAGGTCGACGTCGGGCTTTTCCATCAGTTGCAGGAACTGGCGCGCATAGGCAGACAGCGACTCCACATAGCGGCGCTGACCTTCGGCATAAAGCGTGTCGAACGCCAGCGACGACTTGCCCGAGCCCGACAGGCCCGTGATTACCACGAGCTTGTTGCGGGGAAGGTCGAGGTTGATGTTCTTCAGGTTGTGGGTACGCGCCCCACGGATCTTGATTTCTTCCATATACCGTTGGTTCGCCCGCTGGGGCCGCAGCCTGCTGCATGCAGGTCCCGGTCTCACGGAAACATCAAAGTGCCTTGCGCAACACCTGGCGCCCGCGTTAGTCACCGCGTGGGATGTGTGCCGCTTCGGGACCGTTCGGACCATGCTGTCAGTGCACGTGACCGGAAAAGCCCGGGGAAGCAAACCTGCTAATATACCGAACTTCGGTTTCCGGGGTTGCCCGGCGCCAGACGTCCGGCCGAGGCAACTTCCCTGCGCGGGCGCTTGTCGAAGCGGCGCCACCGACCGAGTCAGAATTCCACAAACGACCGCAATGCCGTCGATCCCGCCTTCCTCTCAAGCCGCAACCCTCGCCGACGCGTCCGCCCATACGGAACCCGTGGCGCCCGTGCGCGACCGCATGACGCGTAGCGAGTTGCGTGCCAGTCTCTCGCTGGCCAGCATATTTGCCTTGCGCATGCTGGGCCTGTTCCTGATCCTGCCTGTCTTTGCCGAATTTGCACGCACGCTGCCGGACGGCCATGACGCCCAGCGCGTGGGGATCGCCATGGGCATCTATGGGCTGATGCAGGCGTTCCTGCATATCCCGCTGGGCTGGCTGTCCGACCGCATCGGCCGCAAGCCCGTGATGGTGGCGGGCCTGCTGCTGTTCGTGGCTGGCGCCGTGGTAGCTGCGATGTCCGATACGCTGACCGGCATCACCATTGGCCGTGCCATGCAGGGCATGGGCGCCATCTCGGCGGCGATCACCGCATGCATCGCCGACCTCACACGCGAGAGGCATCGCACCAAGGCCATGGCGATGGTGGGCGGCAGCATCGGCCTGACCTTTGCGCTGTCGCTGGTCATTGCGTCGCCGCTGCTGCACAGCATCGGGATGTCGGGCATCTTCGGGTTGATGGCCGTGCTCGGTGTGCTGGCAATCCTGGTCACGCTCTTCATCGTGCCGACGCCTCCGGCGCCGCATCCGGTGCGGCTGCCGTTCCGCACCGTGTTGCTCAATCCCGACCTGATCCGCATGAATGTTGGCGTGCTGGCGCTGCATGCGAGCCAGGTGGCGATGTTCATGGTGGTGCCGGCCATGCTCAGCGACGCAGGCATGCCGCTGGACCAGCACTGGAAGATCTACCTGCCCGTGGTGCTGGTTTCGTTCCTGCTGATGCTCGGGCCGATGATGGCCGCCGAACGCTACGGCAAGATCCGGCCGGTACTGCTGGCATCCGTCGCACTGATGACGGCCGTGCAATTGCTGTTCGCCACGGTGCACGGTCTCTGGGCGATCAGCGGCGTGCTGCTGCTGTTCTTTGTCGCATTCAACGTACTGGAGGCGATGCAGCCTTCGCTGGTGTCGCGCTATGCCGCCGCCAGCCGGGGCGCCGCGCTCGGCGTCTACAACACCACGCAGGCGCTGGGCCTGGCCCTGGGCGGGGTAGCCGGTGGCTGGCTGCTCCAGCACGAAGGCCGTCCGGCGGTGTTCGTCGGCTGCGCCGCGGTACTTTTGGTCTGGCTTATAATCGCGTGGAGCATGAAGGCGCCACCCGCCCGCGCAGGCGCGGACAAGGCCGGCGATGCCGCGAGCGCCACGGTCTGAAATCCCCTGGCGTTGCGGCTCGGACACAACATTTGACGTTTCCGCATCACGCCGACACGTTTTTTCGTAGTATCGGCTGTAGCATTCGACACGCGCCCGACGGAGCTTCCGAACGGCGCGTGATGTCGTTTACGGTCTGGCGGATATTTTTCGCGAACCACACTTTCGCTTTACGTTTAACGCCGCGCTGAAAGGGCGCGGTCCCTGGAGAAATTCAACATGGCATCGGTCAACAAAGTGATCCTCGTCGGCAACCTCGGCGCCGACCCTGAAACGCGTTACATGCCCAGCGGCGATGCCGTGACCAATATCCGGCTGGCGACGACCGATCGCTACAAGGACAAGCAGAGCAACGAGTTCAAGGAAGCCACCGAGTGGCACCGCATCGCGTTCTTCGGCAAGCTGGCCGAAATCGCGGGCCAGTACCTGCGCAAGGGTTCGTCGGTCTATATCGAAGGCCGCATCCGCACGCGCAAGTGGCAGGACCAGTCGGGCCAGGACAAATACAGCACCGAAATCGTCGCCGACCAGATGCAGATGCTGGGTGGCCGCGGCCAGGGTGGCGGCGGTGAAGAAGGTGGCGGCGGCTACGGTGGTGGTGCCGGCGCGGGCGGTGGCGGCGGTGGCTACAGCCGCGAATCGCAAGGCGGCGGTGGCGGCTACGGCGGTGGCCGTGCCCAGGGCGGCGGCCAGGGTGGTCAAGGCGGCCAGCAGGGCGGTCAGCGCCGCCAGCAGCAGGCACCCTCGAACGGTTTCGAGGATATGGATGACGACATTCCGTTCTGAGATGCACCTCTCTGACAGTAGAGAGTAAAAGTATGCAAGGCCCTCTTCACACGGAGGGCCTTTTGTTTTTCTGGCTAGCTGGCGGTGTCCCTGGTCGGCTGTACTGCTAGCGGCTGCGGCTCTGATTGGGCGACCAGTGCAAGCGCATGGCGGCTCGACGGCTTTACGTTGTCGAGCGGCCCATCCAGATGGCACACCGTACCCACCCAATCCACAAAAGCCCGCAACGCCGGGGTCAGTTTCTGCCGCGAGAAGATCACTGACAGGAGGGGGGGCGGGGGACGGAAATCGGGGAGGATTTCGCGCAGTTCGCCGCTTTCGATATGAGGGGCGGCCTGGATGGCTGGAATCTGAACGATGCCGAGGCCGAGCAGTGCACTGTGCAGATGCGCATCGCTGAAGTTGGTGGTCAACCGGGATGGCACGCGAACCAAACGGGGGCTGCCGTCGACGGTGAAGGTCAGCCCAAACTGCGACATCGATTCGCTGTTCGCCCAGTTCACCGCAATGTGTTCTTGCAGGCTGTCTGGATTCTTGGGCAGACCGTAGCGGGCGAGATATGCGGGGCTTGCCACCGTGATGTACGGGTAAGCACCCAGGCGACGTGCGATGAGGGACGAGTCTTCGAGTTCGCCGATGCGAAATGCGCAGTCGATACCGTCCTGCACCATGTCCACGCGGTCTTCGTCGAAACGCACAACGAGCTCGATGTCGGGATGCTGCGCGTGGAATCCATCCAGTGCAGGAAGGATGACGCAACGTCCGACGGAGTCCGGCATGACGATCCGCAGCCTTCCTTGTGGTCCCCGTGCCGGATGACGGAAGCCCGCTTCGGCCGTGTCGACAGCATCGAGAATGCTGGTGCAGTGGCCGTAGTAGGTGGCACCGATGCTCGTCAGGCGGAGGCTTCGGGTGGAGCGATGGATGAGCTGGACGGCGAAATGTGCTTCGAGCTCCTGCATGATGCGGGTCACGGCGCCACGAGACAGGCCCAGGGAATCGGCCGCCCGGCCGAAGCTGCCGGCGTCCACGATCCGTGTGAAGACAGACATGGCACGGAGTCGATCCATGCAGAAGTACTCCTCTCGTGGCGGCGCGCGCGATGTCGCGATATGAGCCGCGAAATTACGTTCTTGCGCCACCGTGCACAAGCCGCAGCCGGGACGCAGTGCATCACGCAAAAGGAAACAGTGCGTGCACTCCATCGTCCCGGGTGCGTGGAGCCATTTGCGCTACTTGCCGCGATTGCCGTTCAGCGCTGCGAACTGTTCCGTCAGGTAGGTCTTGGTCTTGTCCAGCCGCGACACCAGCAGGTCCAGTTGCGTGAACTGCGCGCGATAGCGATCCATCACCACGTCGATGCGATCCGCGGTGGCGGCGTACTTGTCTTCCAGGCCCTTCAGCGTGTCGGTGATGCCGCTGGTGGCCGCATCGAGTGCGCCGCCCTTGCTGTTCAGGCCATCCACATAGTCCGTGATGGTCTTGCCCATGCCGCTGGTGCTGTCCACGCCCGTAAAAAACGAGGTCAGGGCCTTGAAGTTGGTCGACAGGGCCGCCTTGAGCTTGTCGTCGTTGACTTCAAGCTTGCCAGCGTTGTCGGTGCCGACGTTGAACTCGATGCCGAACTTCGACAGCGTGTTCATGCCGCCGGCGCCATCGGGCAGGGCCGTGTTCAACATCGAACGCATGCTTGCCATGATGTTGCGCAGCGTGTTGTCGCCATTCAATGCGGCCTTGGTGCCGGACTCCGTGTCGTACGCAGTCAGCGTCTTGGCGGCGGACAGCACGTTGTTGTAGGCGGTGACAAAGCCTTTCACGGCGGCGGTGATTGCGCTGTCGTCGCGGGTCACGGCCATTGTCGTGGTGCCGACTGACTTGATCGTCATCGTGATGCCCTGCGCGGCTTCTTCCACGGTGTTGCTCTGGCTGATGACCTCGATGCCGTTGATGGTCATCCTGGCGTCGGAAGCCTTGACCGTCTCCTTGACGCCATTGGGCTGCGTGGCCTGAGTGGGGTCGAAGTTGACGATGTCGCCCACCGCCGCATCGCTGGCGCTGACCTTCATCTGCGATGTCGTGCCGGTCTTCTCCGACGTCAGCACCAGTCGATATGGCGTGCCGCTGCCGTCGTTGACGATACTCGCGGTGACGCCTACGCCGGCCTTGTTGATCGAGTCGCGGATGCCTTGCAGGGACGTGTCCGAGCCGAGCGTCACGGTCTTGGTGGACGACGGCGTGCCGCCCGAGGCAAGATCCGCGCCGAAATCAAAGGTGATGGTGCCGCCGCCGATGGCGCTCGACTGGCTGGTGACCGCCTTCGTCACCAGCGTCTGGGCGGCAGCGACGGAGGTGACGTTGATGTTGTAGCTGCCAGCGACGGCGCTGGAATTAGCGGCGGCGGTCAGCACGCTCTCGCTCGCCACGTACGGCTTTACGGCGGCAAACGTCGAGGCGCTGGCCAGCGTCTTGGCGGCGGCTGAGTAGGCGTCGAGCACGCTCTTGATCGTGCCGTAGCCGGACAGCCTGGCCTGGAAACTCTTGGCCTGGTTGTTGATTGCGGTGAGCTGGATTTTTTCGTTGGCCTCGATCTTGTCGAGCAGGTCTGCCAACTGGAGATTGGAGCCGATGCCAATGGAGGAGATTGCCATGTTCTTATGTGTTGTTAAGACTGCGATCGGCGATCAGCCGCCCAGCAATGCCAGTTGATCGGAGAAGAAACTGTTCGCCGCGTTGCTTCCGTTGATCAGCATGTCGAGCCGGGTGTACTGAATGCGATAGGTCTCCATCACTGCGGCTGCCCTGGTCACCTCGTCGGACTGGCGTCCTGCAAGGTCTCGAAGATCGGCCCCGATCTGCCCAGTTGCCTTGCTGAGGGCGCCACCGGGCTTGGTCAGTGCCGTCACCGCATCGGAGACCGCCTTGGCAAGACCTTCGGTGTCCTTGCCGTCGCCTTGCAGCAGGTCTTTGACGGCATTCGGATCATCCTTCAGTGCCTGCTCGAACTTTGCGCTATCGAGCTTCAAGTCGCCGTTGCTGTCGAAGGACAGGCCGATGCTGCTGGCATCGACATCGCGGAACGCCCCCTGCAGCGAAGTCGATATCGCCCTGAGCGCGGCGTCACCCGTGAGGGCGCCCGGTGTCGCGCCCGGTCCGATGCCAGTCTGGTTGCCAATCTCGCTACGTACGGCGTTGAAGGTTTCAACGAGCTTCTTTACCGCAGCCAGGGCGGAGGAATCTTCTCCGTCCGCCGGTGCCTTGATATCGCTGAGCTTTGCGATGGCATTGGCTGCACCGTCCAGATCGTCCAGGCGGCCTCGGACCTTTGCGTAGGCCGACAGCTTGCTGTTGTAGGAGTTCGCCTGCTGATCGTAGAGGCTCAGTCGTGACGTAACGCTTCTGCCCTTTGCCGCGAAAGCTTGATTCAGGTCGATGCCGGCGGCGTAACCCAGTGTGGTGACAGAACTCATCGCTGTTAGTCCGAGAAGTAGATACGGAGGCTAACGACTGGCGGGCGATGGTTAATTATTCGAGAAGAGAAAAATGACTTTTGCGTAAATCCGAAAAAGCAGGAAGCGAAATCTACTGGGCCGTAAGGCCAATGCCATTCCCGCGCCTTGGGTCCTATGCTGTAATCAGCGCTTTCTTCCGGCTTCCACCGATTTATGGCATCGAACCCTTCCACCACTCGCGATGCGCCCGCTTCGCAATGGCTGCGCTGGCTTCCGGGCCTTGCCACGCTCAGGCAATACGAGCCGGGCTGGCTGCCCAGGGACATCGCCGCCGGACTCGTGCTGACCACGATGCTGGTGCCGGTGGGCATTGCCTATGCCGAGGCATCGGGCGTACCCGGCGTGTACGGGCTCTATGCCACGATCATTCCGCTGCTGGCGTACGCGATGTTCGGTCCGAGCCGCATTCTGGTGCTCGGTCCCGACTCCGCATTGGCGGCGCCAATCCTGGCGGTGGTCATCGCGTCATCGGCAGGAGATCCGGCGCGTGCCGTGGCCACGGCGAGCCTGATGGCGATTGTGGCGGGGCTGTTCTGTGTCGTGCTTGGCCTGCTGCGGCTCGGCTTTATCACCGAGCTGCTGTCGAAGCCGATTCGCTACGGCTACATGAACGGCATTGCGCTGACCGTGCTGGTCAGCCAGTTGCCCAAGCTGTTCGCCATTTCGATTGACGATGCGGGGCCATTGCGCGAACTGTGGCAACTCGGGCAGGCGATTGCCGATGGTGAGACGCACGCCTACAGCCTGCTGGTCGGTCTCGGCACGTTGCTGCTGATTCTGTTGCTCAAGCGATACGAGCGCGTGCCGGGCATCCTGATCGCCGTCATTGTCGCCACGGTGGCGGTGACGGTCTTGCGGCTCGACGATGCGGGTGTGAAGGTGCTGGGCGAGATTCCGCAGGGTTTGCCGGGGTTCGCGATTCCGTGGCTGGGCAGTGCGGATTACGTGCGCATCGTGCTGGGCGGCTGCGCCGTGGCGATGATTGCCTTTGCGGATACCAGCGTACTGTCGCGCACCTTTGCGGCGCGCTCGCATACGCGCGTCGATCCGAACCAGGAAATGGTCGGACTCGGCGTGGCAAATCTTGCAGCGGGATTCTTTCAGGGCTTTCCGATCAGCAGCAGCGCATCGCGCACGCCGGTGGCCGAGGCAGCCGGGGCGCGGACGCAATTGACTGGTGTGGTCGGCGCCATCGCCGTGGCCGCACTGTTGCTGTTCGCACCGAACCTGCTGCGCAACCTGCCCAACAGCGCGCTGGCCGCGGTGGTGATCGCCGCCGCGCTGGGCCTGTTCGAATTCAAGGACCTCAAGCGCATCTATCGCATCCAGCAATGGGAGTTCTGGCTGTCGATGCTGTGCTTCGTGGCGGTGGCGGTCTTCGGTGCGATTCCGGGCATCTGCCTCGCCGTGGTACTCGCCATCATCGAATTCCTGTGGGACGGCTGGCGTCCGCACTTCGCGGTGCTGGGCCGCGTCCCCGGTCTGCGCGGCTATCACGATTTGAAGCGCTATCCGCAAGCTGCGCTGATCGATGGACTCGTACTGTTTCGATGGGATGCGCCGCTGTTCTTCGCCAATGCCGAACTGTTCCAGCAACGGCTGACCGAGGCGGTGGAGGCAGCACCTTCGCCGGTGCGCCGCGTGGTGGTGGCAGCGGAGCCGGTCACGAGCGTCGATGTCACATCGGCGGACATGCTGCGCGAACTGAGCCACGCGCTACAGGCACAAGGCATCGCACTGCACTTCGCCGAAATGAAAGACCCCGTGCGCGACAAGCTGCGACGCTTCGAACTGACTGAAATCTTCGGCAACGACCGCTTCCATCCAACGATCGGCAGTGCGGTGGATGATTACTTGACGAGTCTGGGGGTGGTGCTGGAGGAGTAGGCCCCAAACCGCCACGACAATCTTGCCGCCGCCTGCTTCACCACCTCTGCCACATCGCTGTCCAGCGCGCTGTCAAAACTGCCGCTGCTGCCCATCACTGCAATGACGAGTGCCAGCGCGCCGGTGTGATCGAAGACCGGCGCGGCAAGGGTGTCGATGCCGGGTACGGGGCGGCTGATGGCGTGGTCGATGCCTGACTTGCGGATGGCTTGCCAGCGCGAAACGAGATCGGCACGTGCCGGTACGGAAGCACTGGCCATGCGGATCGCGTCCAGCTTCAGCGCATCGTCGCGGACATCGTCGGGAAGGTGTGCAGCGAAAGTGCGGCCGATGGCAGTGTGAACCATTGACAGCACCGTGCCGACGCGCAGGCTGACGTGCTGCGGACGTGACGATTCCTCGAGGCGGATCACGGTGGGACCGAGGGGACCGAAGACGGCCATCGCTACAGATAGCCCGGTGGCTTGTGCAAGGGCGATGATTTCCGGTTCGGCTTCGCGTGTTGGCGAGAGACGCTGCAGCGCGACGAGTCCGAGTTCGAGCGCGAGCACGCCAGCTTCGAAATCGCCATCGGCATTGCGGCAGAGCAGGCCGATCTTCTGCAGGCTCACCAGATGCGGGAAGGCCTTCGCTGGTGCCATGTCGGCGGCGCGTGCGAGTTCGCCCAGCGAGAGCGGTCGGCCTGCGTCTGCCAGTGCATCGAGCAACTGGCCGGTGTTGTCGAGCGACTGGATGCCGCGCTGCGGTTTGTGATCGGCGTGATCGCTCATGCGGGCTCCAGCGTTTGCATCATCTCTTCGCGCGCCGCACGCATGGCGCGCGCCACGGGACCTTGCGCGTCCACATCGATGGTGCCGGTAGAGCCAATCGCGGTCAGCACCAGCCGCAATGTGCCATCCGCGCCGATCAGCGGCATCGCCAGGCTGCTCACAGCCGGGCTGGGCGCATCGATGCTGTATTCCATCCCGCGCTCGCGGATGATGTCGAGCGACGCGGCGAAGTCGTGCAGTGCATCCGTCAATGCGGATGGTTGCTGGCTGCGCCAGATCGGCTGCCAGTGCGATGCCCGTTGGAACGCGCAGTAGACGCGGCCCGTCGCCGTGGCGGCCAGTGCCATGACTGTTCCCACATGAAGGTTCACGTGCAATGACATGCCGGCCGGTGCGTAATGGACGATGGTCGGCCCTTGCGCGGTTGGCAGGCTGATTGCCACGTTGCAGCCGATGGTTGCCGCCAGCGTCTGGACGCGCGGCACGGCGGCGCGATAGGCGGGATCGTGATCGAGATGAAGCATGCCCAGGCGCAGCGACAACGGGCCCGGCTCGTAGCTGCCATCGAGATGATCGCGCTTGATCAGACCGAGCCGAGTCAGGCTGACGAGGTAGGTATGCGCCTGCGCCGGTGCCATTTGCGCGGCAGCAGCCAGTTCGGCCAGCGACAAGGGGCGTCGTGCATCGGCCAGCGCTTGCAGCAGGCGGCCGCCAACTTCCACGCTCTGGATGCCGCGTTGAGTCTTTCCAGCAGGTTCGGCCGGGGAGCGTGCCATACGTTCGGAAGGCGGATTAGCGAAAGGTCCACATGTTAGCGCGAGGCGGCGCGGCAAGCGCATTGGCATCTCCGCCACGTAGGGGTTTGCCATTACTTAGTGAATAGCAATCGTATTTGTCATTGACTAAGCATAGTCGTTTTCCTAAGCTTCGACTACCAGCGGCGTATACCGCTCCCCCCACATCGAAAAAAATACGAGGCAGACAATGGCAAAGGCATTTGCATCGCAGGCAGACCTGGAAGCCAAGCAGATCACTTTCACGAAACTCTCGGACAACGCCTATGCCTACACGGCCGAGGGCGACCCGAACTCGGGCGTGATCATTGGCGACGATGGCGTGATGATCATCGACACCACGGCCACCCCGGCCATGGCGCAGGACCTGATTGCGAAGATCCGCTCGGTCACTGACAAGCCGATCAAGTACGTGGTGCTGTCGCACTACCACGCGGTGCGCGTGCTGGGTGCCTCGGCCTATTTTGCGGAGGGTGCGGAGCAGATCATCGCCAGCCGTGGCACGTACGAGATGATCGTCGAGCGTGGCGAGGCCGACATGAAGTCCGAGATCGAGCGCTTTCCGCGCCTGTTCGCCGGTGTGGAAACGGTGCCGGGCCTGACGTGGCCCACGCTTGTCTTCGAGAAAGAAATCACGCTGTTCATGGGCAAGCTCGAAGTGCGCATCGCGCATCTGGGCGCGGGGCACACCAAGGGCGATACGGTCGTGTGGCTGCCGCAGCAGAAGGTGCTGTTCTCGGGAGATCTGGTCGAGTACGACGCAGCTTGCTATTGCGGCGACGCGCAACTCGAACAATGGCCCGCCACGCTCGATGCACTGGCCGCGCTGCAACCGGAGAAGCTCGTGCCGGGTCGCGGCCCCGCACTGACCAATCGCGAGGAAGTGGCGAAGGGCCTGGCCTATACGAAGGATTTCGTGTCCACGCTGCTGCAGGCGGGCCGCGAGGCCGTGGCTGGAAAGATGGATCTCAAGGCTGCGATGGCGCATACGCGCAAATCGATGGACCCTAAGTTTGGCCAGGTGTTTATCTACGAGCACTGCCTGCCATTCGATGTCTCGCGCGCGTTCGATGAAGCGGCGGGGATCAAGCATCCGCGCATCTGGACGGCGCAGCGGGATCAGGAGATGTGGGCGGCGTTGCAGGGGTGAGGGACATCGAACGACCCTTGGTTTGACTCCCCTCTCCCGCGAGCGGGAGAGGGGAGAAAAACAAGAAGAGCAAAAAAAGAAACACGGAGACACCATGACCGACATCGACTACCAGCGGCAGACCTACGCCTATTCGCCATGCGATGAGCAGCAGGCGGGGCATGTTGCCGAGGGGCCGCGTCCCGTGGTGATCGTGGGTGCGGGGCCGGTGGGTCTTGCCACTGCCATCGACCTCGCGCGTCACGGTGTGCCGGTCGTGCTCATTGACGACGACTGCTCACTGTCCACGGGCTCGCGTGCCATCTGTTTTGCCAAGCGCACGCTGGAGATTTTCGATCGGCTCGGCTGCGGCGACCGCATGGTGGAGAAGGGTGTGCGCTGGAACGTCGGCAAGGTGTTCCTGCGCGACCAGAAGGTGTACGAGTTCGATCTGCTGCCCGAGTCCGGTCATCAGCGTCCGGCGTTCATCAACCTGCAGCAGTATTACGTGGAAGGCTATCTGCTCGAACGCGCGCTGACGATGCCGAACATCGACATCCGCTGGAAGAGCCGCGCCGTGGGCATTGCGCAGCACGACGACCACGCGGTGCTAACCATCGAGACACCGGATGGCTGCTACACGCTCGGCGCGCGCTACGTGGTGGCGGCCGACGGTTCTCGCAGCGCGCTGCGCAAGATGATCGGACAGGAGAGCCACGGCCACACCTTCCGTGACCGCTTCCTGATTGCCGATGTGAAGATGGATGCGCCGTTCCCGCCCGAGCGCTGGTTCTGGTTCGATCCGCAGTTCCATCCGAACCAGTCGGTGCTGTTGCATCGTCAGCCGGACAACGTGTGGCGCATCGACTTTCAACTCGGCTGGGACGCCGATCCCGTGGCAGAGAAAGCGCCCGAGCGGGTCATTCCGCGCGTGCAGGCGCTGCTCGGCGCCGATGCGAAATTCGAGATCGAATGGGTCAGCGTCTACACGTTTTCGTGTGTGCGCATGGACAGTTTCCGGCATGGTCGCGTGCTGTTCACAGGCGACGCTGCGCACGGCGTGTCGCCATTCGGCGCGCGCGGTGCGAACAGCGGCGTGCAGGATGCCGAGAACCTCGCGTGGAAGCTTGCGTATGTGCTGCAGGGCAGGGCGCCCGACCGCCTGCTCGACTCCTACGCCAGCGAACGCGAATACGCCGCCGACGAGAACATCCGCCACTCCACACGTTCCACGGATTTCATCACGCCAAAGAGCGCGATGAGCCGCGTCTTCCGCGATGCCGCGCTGACGCTGGCGCGCGATCACGCGTTCGCGCGGCAACTCGTCAACAGCGGGCGCCTGTCGGTGCCTGCCGTGTTGCGCGAATCGTCGCTCAATACAGCCGATGTCGATGAATTCACTGGTGGTCTGATGCCCGGCGCGGTGTGCGTCGATGCGCCCGTGGCCGAAGCTGCAGGCACGTCGTGGTTGCTGCCGCATCTGGGCGATGCATTCGTGGCGCTGATCTTCGGCGCACCGGCCGGACTCGATGCCGCGAACGCCGGGGCGTTGCGGCAACTCCAGCATGGCGAGGTTCCGCTTCGTGTGGTGTTCGTCACCGATGCGGGCATGTCCGCGCAAGCGTGGCCGGGTGCCACCGTGCTGCGCGATGCGCAGGGGTTGGCCGCGCGTCGCTACGATGCGAATGCGGGCACCTGCTACCTCGTACGGCCGGACCAGCACGTCTGCGCGCGCTGGCGCCAGGTGGATGCCACGCGCATCGCCGAGGCCATGGCCCGCGCCACATGCACCGCTACATCGTCGAGCACGACCTCGCAGTCAGCGCCGGTGAATACGCCGGCCATGGCCTGATATCGATCCCGGAGACAGGCCGATGCCGCTCAATACTGCCCCCAACCTCGCGCGCGCCGATGATTTCTACGAGGCGCTGATCGAGATGCATCGCGATCTCGATGACGCGCAAAGCCAGGCCGCCAACGCGCGGCTGATCCTGCTGCTGGCCAACCATATTGGCGATCACGACGTCTTGCTCGATGCGCTGCACCTGGCGCGCGAGGCCGCAGATCCACAGGCCATACCCAGCGCTGAATCGCGCAGCCATCCCCAAAATCGGGCGTGAAGGTGGAGCCGGCGCCCGGCTCCGGTGCATCCGGAGTCGGAGAACGGTTGTTTCATGGTAATCCATGATGGAACACTTGTTGCTCAATGTCTAACATTGCAACAGTTGATGCTTCGTCGACGCATCCTGACGCATCCCATCGAGAGGAGTGATTCCATGACCCCATCCGCAATCCGTGCCGCTGTCGTGCTGGCCGCAGCTTCGGGTGCCATGTCAGTCGCCGCGCCGGTACTGGCTGCCGATGCCGCTGCGGTGGCCGCCAGCCCCACGCTGTCCAAGATCAAACAGTCCGGCACGATATCGATCGGGCACCGCACATCCTCGATTCCGTTTTCCTATTACGACAGCAACCAGAAGGTGGTGGGCTTCGCGCAGGACATCTGCGACCGCGTGGTGGAAGCCGTGAAGAAGGAAACCGGTACGCCGAACCTGCAGGTACGCATGGTGCCGGTGACGTCACAGAACCGGATGTCGCTGGTGCAGAACGGCACCGTCGACATCGAGTGCGGCGTGACCACCAACCTGAAGGCACGTCAGCAGCAGGTGTCGTTCTCGACCACGTATTTCGTGGCCGGCACGCGGCTACTGGTGAAGAAGGGCAGTCCGGTGCGCGATTTCGCCGATCTCTCGGGCAAGAGCGTGGTGACCAATGCCGGCACGACGTCGGAACGCATCCTGCGCAAACTCAACGACGAGAAGGGCGCGAACATGACGATTCAGAGCGCCAAGGATTACGGCGAATCGTTCCTGATCCTGCAATCGGGTCGTGCCGCGGCGTTCATGATGGACGATGTGCTGCTATCCGGTGCGCGCACGTTGTCGCCCCGGCCGGATGACTGGGCCGTGGTCGGCACGCCGCAATCGTTCGAGGCTTACGGCTTCATGATGCGCCGCGACGATCCGGGCTTCAAGCAGGTAGTGGATGGCGCGATGACCGGCCTGATGCGCAGCGGCGAGATCAACACGCTCTATACGAAGTGGTTTCAGAAGCCGGTGCCGCCGAAGAACCTGTCGTTCGACCTGCCGCAGAACGAGCAGATCAAGAAGGCTTACGCGAGCCCGAGCGACGAGGCGTTCGAGTAAGCCTGACGCCGCAGATCAGCGCCCGCGCTCGGGCAGGTAGGCGCCGGTGCGCTGGAGTTGGCCTTCGGTCTGCTCCAGCGCGCGGATGGCGCCCTTGCCCTTGCGGGCCAGCAATTGCTCGACGAGTGCCTCGACCATCGTCACGCCTGACGTGATCGACGGGAAGAACGACGGGCTGTCGACGGCAAACAGCAGCGTCACGTCTGCATCGAGCGCGATGGGCGCCACGGTGCTGTCGGTCAGCGCAATCACCTTGCAGCCCGCCTCGCGTGCGGCCGTGGCCACGCGCAGACTTTCCTGCGAGTACGGCGCGAACCCGGCCACGAGCACCGCGTCCTTCGCGCCAAGTGCACGCAGTTCCATTTCGAGCGTGCCGGCATCGCCGCGAATCAGGCGCACCGAACTGCGGAACAGTCCATAAATGTAGTGGAACGTGAAGGCGATCGGAAAACACGACCGAAAACCCGCCACGTGTACGGTGGGCGCTGCGGCCAGCAGATCCGCTGCGCGCGGCAGTGTCTCGGTGTTGTTGGCGAGCAATGCATCGAGGTTGTGATGCTGCACCTCCACCATCTCCGCCAGCATCCGGCCAGGTCCGCTGCTCTTGTCCGATGCCTGCACCACCTTGCGCGCGCGCCGCGCATACGGCTGGCGGCCGTCCTCGCGCACCGCATCCACAAACAGTTCGCGCAGCCCCTGCCATCCCTCGAATCCCAGCGATTGCGACAGCCGTACCAGCGTGGCCGGTTGCACGCCCGCATTGGCAGCCACTTTTCGCATCGACTGGATGGCGATGTCGCGCGGATGGTCGAGCAGATATCGGGCGCCGCCCTGGAACTGCACACTGAGATTCGGGAACTCGCCACGCAATTGCGTGAGCAGCGCATCGAGCGTTTGCGGCGGATTGGGGATGACGGACATCGGCGCAGGAATGGAATGAAGTGCAACGATTGTTGCACAGGTTGGGCCGAAGTCACTGGAACGCCGTGAGGATGCCTTGGATTTGTATGTTTCTCGTTTGTTGTTGCATGAAACAAACGTTGCAAACAACATCCGATGTTCCTATACTGGGCACCTGAAAAGCGCAGTCCCCTGTAGTCATCACTCGAAGCCCCTGACATGACGCACGTATTCCATCGCCATCCCAAGCAGAAACTGCCCGTTGCCGTCGGCGGCCGGGGTATCGAGTTGTTCGACAGCGAAGGCCGACGTTACCTTGATGCCTCGGGTGGTGCAGCGGTCTCGTGCCTGGGACACGGCCATCCTCGCGTGATCGAGGCGATCAAGTCGCAGGTGGATACGCTGGCCTATGCGCACACGTCGTTCTTCACGACCGAAGTGTCCGAGACCCTGGCGCAAACATTGGCCGATGCCGCGCCCGGCGACCTGAACCACGTCTACTTCGTATCGGGTGGGTCGGAGGCCGTCGAAGCTGCGCTGAAGCTCGCGCGCCAGTATTTCGTCGAGGTGGGGCAGCCAGCGCGCCGCCACTTCATCGCGCGTCGCCAGAGTTATCACGGCAACACGCTGGGTGCGCTGGCGATTGGCGGCAACGCATGGCGTCGCGAGCCGTTCCTGCCGTTGCTGGTGCCGGCGTATCACGTCGCCCCTTGCTATGCCTATCGCGATCAGGCGGCTGGCGAAACCGATGTGCAATACGCGCAGCGTCTGGCCGATGAACTCGAAGCCAAGATCCTCGAACTGGGACCCGAGTCGGTGGCGGGTTTCGTGGCGGAAACCGTGGTGGGTGCCACAGCCGGCGCAGTGCCCCCGGTCGCGGACTACCTCAAGCGCATCCGCGCGGTCTGCGACAAATACGGCGTGCTGCTGATTCTCGATGAAGTGATGTCCGGCATGGGTCGCACGGGTTACCTGTTCGCGTGCGAGGAAGACGGCGTGGTGCCCGATATTGTCACGATTGCCAAGGGCCTCGGCGCGGGCTACCAGCCGATCGGCGCGATGCTGTCGACGGCGCGCATCTACGACGCGATCCTCGCCGGAAGCGGCTTCTTCCAGCACGGGCACACCTACATCGGCCATGCCACGGCATGCGCGGCGGCACTGGCCGTGCAACAGACGATCGCCGAAGACAAGCTGCTGGACAACGTACTGGCACGCGGCGAGCAACTGCGCGCGCGGTTGCGTGAGTCGCTCGGCAATCATCCGAATCTCGGCGATGTGCGCGGACGCGGTATGTTCGTCGGTGTCGAGTTTGTTGCGGATCGCGGCACCAAGGCCACGCTCGATCCTGCGCGCAAGACGCATGCTGTGCTAAAACGCACCTGCATGGAACACGGGTTGCTGGTCTATCCGATGGGCGGCACCGTCGATGGCGTGCATGGCGATCACGTACTATTCGCGCCGCCATTCATCTGCACGGCAGCCGACATCGACAATATCGTCGATCGATTCACGCAGGCCGTTCACGCGGTACTGCCGGTTTGAGACGCACAGAGATGACAAACGATACGATGCGCCGCCCTTTCTCGCTGGCCGTGGCACCCAACGGTGCACGCAAGACCCACACCGACCACGCACGCCTGCCAATCTCTCCCGATGAACTCGCGCAATGCGCGCGCGAGTGCGTCGATGCCGGCGCGGCGATGATCCATCTGCATGTGCGACGCGCCGATGCCACGCACAGCCTTGAAGTGGCCGACTACGAACCCGCTATCGCCGCGGTGCGCAAGGCCGTAGGCAATGCGCTGGTGCTGCAATTGACCACAGAGGCAGTCGGCATCTACCAGCCGGCGCAGCAGATCGCCACTGTGCGCGCGCTGCGTCCCGAAGCGGCGTCGATTGCTGTGCGCGAACTCGCGCCGGATGCAGACGCCTTGCCCGTTGCACACGAATTTTTCCACTGGATGCACCGCGAGCACGTGGTGGCCCAGTACATCCTCTACGATGCCGCCGACGTACGCCGCTACGCCTCGCTGCGCGCCAGCGGCGTGATTCCCGAAGGTCGCCACTGGGTGCTGTTCGTGCTGGGCCGCTATTCCGCCGGCCAGAAATCGTCCCCGCTCGATCTGTTGCCATTCCTCGCCGCATGGGAAGAGATGGGCGTCGCCCAGTCCGGCGTCGAATGGGCCGTGTGCGCCTTCGGCAAGCAGGAAGCCGACTGCGCCGCCGCCGCCGTCATGCTCGGCGGCCACGCACGGATCGGATTCGAAAACAACATGACGCTCCCCGATGGCGCGACGGCTCCGGACAACGCAGCGTTGCTCAACGCAGTGCGTACACCGCTGGTGGGGCTGGGGTATCAGGCGCTGACGGCGGATGGGTTGCGGGCGTTGGTGGGGTAGTGGGAGGGCGCGCACTACCGCGCCGCCACCTCCTCCGTCCACCATCCACCCCCCAGCGCCTGCATCAACGCCGCCGAATCTGCCAGTCGCGTCGCGCGGGCCTGCGCCAGGTCCAGTGTTGCCTGCCGTGCCTGGCGCTCTGCATCGATCACCGTGAACTGGCTGACGCCACCGAGCCGGTATTGCTCGTTGACGATGGCGAGCGTGTCGCGCGTTTGCTTCGCATTGTCGGCGCGGGCCTGCAGTGTGCCGGCATCGGCGTCGAGCGCGCGTAGTGCATCGGCTACGTTCTGCAGTCCTTGCAGCACGGCTTGCCGATAGGCGCCGAGCGATTGTTCGTACGCCGCTTCCTTTGCGCGCTTCTGTGCGCGTAGTTCTCCGCCGTGGAAGACCGGTTGCACTACACCCGCCGCGAGGCTCCAGATATTGAAACTGCTGAACAGGTCGCGCATGCGCATCTCCTGCGTGCCGCCGCTCGCGGTCAGCGTGATCTGCGGATAGAGGTTTGCGGTGGCCACGCCGATGTTGGCCGATGCCTGATGCAGCAGCGCTTCCGCCGCGCGAATGTCCGGACGCCGGCGCGCGAGTTCCGAGGGCAGGCTGACCGGCAGCGATTCGGGCAACTGCAAGTCTTCGAGCCTGAATTCGGGAAGCTGCGCGCTGGCCGGTGTCTGCCCCGTGTAGACCGCAAGCTGATGGCGCGTGGCGTCGATCTGCTGCGAGAGTCCCGGAATCAATGCCTCGGTCTGTGCAAGTTCCGATTGCTGGCGCTGCACATCCACGCGCGCCACGCCGCCCAGATTCAATCGTTGTTGCATGATGCCGAGTTGGCGCCGTTGTGCATCGGCGATGGCAACCGTGTCGCCCAACTGCGCGCGCAGACCGGCTTCGCGGATGGCAGTCGTCGCGACGTTCGCGGCCAGCGAGAGACGCGCGGCTTCGAGTTCGTAGCGCTGATAGTCCACAGCGGCTTGCAGTCCTTCCAGTTCGCGGCGCTGTCCACCGAACAGGTCGAGTGCGTACGAAACCTGCACGCTGGCGTTGTAGAGCGTGAACGGCCCCGGACTCGGCAACTGCGTGATCCCCACCGATTGCAGGTTCACCTGCTGGCGCGTGGCATCGAACTTCGCATCGATCTGCGGAAATTGCGTGGCGCCCGTGCGCGAGGCGAGATTCTCCTGCGCCTCGCGCAATCGTGCACTGGCCTGCCTCAGCGTCGGGCTGTTCGCAAGCGCGATGCGGATGGTCTCGTCGAGTTGCGGATTGCGGAACAGCGTCCACCATTGCGCCGGCACATCGCCGGGTGCAAGTGTCTGCGTGGGATAGCCGGTCGAAGCCAGTTGCGTGGGCTGCGGACCTGTCGTGTAGCGCGCATCGGGCACACCATCGGGCGTGCGGAAATCGGGACCGACCGTGCAGCCTGCAGCCAGCAGCGCGGCGACGACAACAATCCGCTTGTGAGCGTTGGACATGGTGTGGATTCCTTCAGTCCAGCGTGCGCTTGTAGAAGCGCACGGCGATAGTCATCACGATGACCGTGAACAGCAGCACCGGCCAGACGTTGGGCCAGAGTTCGATCCAGCCGCTGCCCTTGAGCATGATGCTGCGGATCATGCGGTTGAAGTACGTCATCGGCAGTACGTTGCCGATCCACTGCGCCCAGGTTGGCATGCCCGCGAACGGGAACATGAAGCCGGACAGCAGGATGTTGGGCAGGAAGTAGAAGAATGTGAGTTGCACCGCCTGCAACTGATTGCTCGCCAGTGACGACAGGGTGATGCCCACTGTCAGGTTGGCGGCGATGAACAGCAGCGCCGCGAGGTACACCGCCACCACGGAGCCGAGGAACGGCACGGCGAACACGAAGTGCGCGGCCAGCACGATGATCGTTGCCTGGATCAGACCGATGAAGATATACGGCACGATCTTTCCGGAGATCACCTCGATAGGCTGCACCGGCGTCGCCAGCAGATTCTCCATCGTGCCTCGCTCGCGCTCGCGTGTCATGGCGAGGCCCGTCATCATCACCATCGTCATCGTCAGGATTACACCCATCAACCCCGGCACGATGTTGTATTGCGTGATGCCTTCCGGGTTGTAAAGGCGCTGCACGTTGACGTCGAACGCGGTCTTGCCACCAGCCAGTGGCGCGAGTGCGCCTTTGAGGTCGATGCGTGCGACGCTCACCGGCAGTTGGGCCAGCGCACCGATGGCGGGGCCCGTCGCCGAGGGATCGGTCGCGTCCGCCTCGACGAGAATCGCTGGCCGGTCGCCATGCAGCAGCTTGCGCGAGAAATCGGCGGGGATGCTGACCACGAACTGCACATCGCCGCGCAGCAGTGCTTCGCGTCCTGCGGCTTCATCGGGCAATGTGCGGACGATCTTGAAGTACGTGGTGTTTTCCAGTGCGGAAAGGAACGTGCGAGAGAAATCGCTGTGCTCGGCCACGATCACGGCAGTGGGCATGTGGCGCGGATCGCTGTTGATGGCGAAGCCGAACAGCAGCAACTGCACGATGGGCAGGCCGACGATCATGCCGAACGTGATGCGGTCACGCCGAAGCTGCAGGAACTCCTTCAGTACGATGCTCCACCAGCGTTGCACCGAGAACGAGCGACGCATACCGTTGAGTTTGCGCACAGTGCTCATGTCCCCTCCTTGCGCTTCGCGGTCTTGCCCGATGCCGCAGCGGCCATGTTGTCCTGCGCGCCGCCCATCATGTGGATGAACACGTCTTCCAGACTGGTCTGCGTTTCGGTGACGTGCTGATCGGCAGTGGCGGCTTGCTTCAACGTCTGTTCGAGTTGCTGCGCATCGCGGCCGGTCACATGCAGTGCGGTGCCGAATGCCACGGTCTGATCGACGCCGGGCTTGCCCTGCAATCGTGCGGACAGTTCGGCAAGATTGCCACCTTCGATGCTCCACGTACTCAAATGCTGGCTCGCCACCACTTCATCGGCAGTGCCTTGTGCGAGCAGCTTGCCGTAGGCGATATACGCGAGCTTGTGGCAACGCTCGGCCTCGTCCATGTAGTGCGTGCTGACGAGTACCGAGATACCGCGCGCGGCGAGTTGATGCAGCTGCTCCCAGAAATCGCGGCGTGCCTTCGGATCGACGCCTGCAGTGGGTTCATCGAGCAGCAGCAGACGCGGTTCATGCAGCAGACACGCAGCGAGTGCGAGGCGCTGCTTCCATCCGCCGGAAAGCGAGCCCGCCAGTTGCTCGGCACGCGATTGCAGGCCGAGGTCTTCGAGCGCGCGGTCCACCACGTCGCGACGATTGGGCATGTCGTAGACGCGTGCGACGAAGTCGAGGTTCTCGCGAATCGACAGGTCTTCCCAGTACGAGAAGCGCTGCGTCATGTAGCCGACGTTGCGCTTGATCTCGGCGGATTCGGTGAGAATGTCGTAGCCTAGGCAAGTGCCCGTGCCGGAGTCGGGCGTCAGCAGGCCGCACATCATGCGGATCGACGTAGTCTTGCCGCTGCCGTTGGGGCCGAGGAAGCCGAAGATCTCGCCGCGCGCCACCTGCATGGTCAGGTCGTTGACCACATGCTTGTTGCCGAAGCGTTTGTTCAGGCCATGCACGTCGATGACGAGTTCGCCGTTCCCGTTTGCCGTGCCACTCATGATTGCACCACCTCCACGGGCTGGCCGGGACGCAGCTTCAACGCATCGTCGGTGCTGGGGCGTGCTTCGATCAGGAACACCAGTTTGTTGCGTGTCTCGTTGCTGTAGATCACGGGCGGCGTGAACTCGGCCTCGTTCGACACATACGTGATCTTTGCCGATACCGGCGCCGCGCAGCCATCGCAGCGGATGGTGATGGCCTGGCCGTTCTTCAGTGATCCGACCACGGCCTCGGGCACGTAGAAGCGCACCTTCACATTGCCCGGCGGCAGCATGCGTACCACGGCGCTGCCAGCAGGCACCCATTCGCCCGGACGGAACGGCACGTCGTAGACGAGACCGGGCACCGTTGCGCTGACGGCCTTGCGCGAGAGCTTCCATTCAGCCTGCGCCAGTGCCGCGCGTGCGGCATCGATCTGCGCGGTCTGCGCGGCAAGCTGGTCCTTGCGACCCGGCAGTCGCGCCACGTCGATATCGCGCTGCAACTCGCGCACGCGTGCCGCATCGGCCTCGGCAGTGGCACGGCTTTCGTCGAGCTGCGCACGCGAGATGCCGCCGATCTCGAACTGCGCGTCGTCGCGTTTGCGCTGTGCCGCACTGCGCACGGCCTGCGCTTGCGCCTGCACCAGTTGCGCCTGATTCACGGCCACTTCCACGGGACGCTTGCCGGTCTGGATATCGGCAAGCTGCGCCTCGGCCACGCGCACCTGCTCGGCGGCTTGCTGACGTGCGGCGCGTTCATCGTCGGATTCCAGCACGAACAGCGGTGCGCCAGGGGTGACCTGCTGGCCGCGCTCGACGGAAAGCTTGTCGAGACGTCCGGCAAACGGTGACGCCACGGCGACGAATTCGCCTTCGACATAGCCTTGCCATGAGGTGGCGCGGTCGTTGCTGCAACCAGCCAGCGTGAGGGCTGCGACGAGTGCCAGACGAAGTTGGGTGGAAGAGGAGAGTGTCATGACGACTCCGTGCATCACGATGGGGTGGATGGGGTGGAGGAAGGACCGGAGAGGCCGTGGCCAAGCAGTGCGGTGACGTGGCGCACCAGCGTGTCCGTGTCGATGTCGGCGGCGCCCGGGAGTTGCCGCCAGATATGTGTGGTGGCCAGCGGCAACAACGTGAGACCGATCAGCGACACGAGGATCAGCGCTGGCTCCAGCCCCGGATTGAGCAGGCCGCGCGCATGCGCCGCGGCAATGGGGCCGGCGATCAGTTCGGCGCGCTGCACGGCCACACGCTGGAGCAGGCGCTCACGCAACTGGCCATCGGTGCCGACGATCTCCCGAATCCACAAGCCCGGAAACCACGGCGTGGCTGAAGCCGTGCGAATCAGTTGCTCGGCCAGAGACTGGATGCGCGCCACGGGATCGGACGGGCCGGACTGGAGCGTGCCGAATACATGGCCGATCAGCGGTTGCAGCCGTTCGTCGAACACGGCGTCGAGCAACGCTTCGCGGTCGCGGAAGTAGTAGTGCACCAGCGCGGGCGTCACGCCGGCTTCCGTTGCGATGGCCTTGGTAGCGGTGGCCGCCACGCCATGCCGCGCAAACAGCGTGACTGCGGCATCGATCAGGCGATCACGCTGCCCCGCATCATCGGCCTGTGCGGCAGGGCGGCCGGGACGGCGCTTCGGGTCGTCGGAAGATATGGGCGGCATGGGAAGAACATTTCGTTGATACCGGAGTTATATTAATTTTTGAATTAATTAAATCAACGAGCGTTACAACGTCGGCTTACCGGCACATCGACGGCATATGGAATTGGTGCGTCGCAGCAAAACCCGGTAGACATGTCATGTGGGCTTGGCTATGCTTCGCGCACAAATGACAGGTGCGCGTCCTGCGCATCGGTTCCCTCCGGTTTTTCCTATGCTGCGTTTCTGCTCTCCGGCTGCTCCGAAGCGGCTGCGCCTGCGTTTGGCCCCGCGTTTGGCACATCAAGTTGCCACGTTGCTTGGTGCTGGAAGCATCGGTCTGTCTGCCGCCGCAATGGCGCAGACTTCAGAGATACCGCAGGCGGAGCCCGACACCGAAAGCCCGTTCGCGATTCACGGCCAGGCCACCTGGGTATGGCAACGCAAGCCATCGTTCGGTGCGGCGTATTCGGGCGAGAACAGCCTGACGCCTGAACGTGCCAAGAGCTACTCCTTCACCAGCACGCTCGACCTCGGCCTGCGCTTGTGGCGTGGCGCGGAGTTCCACTTCAATCCGGAAGTGGCGCAGGGTGTGCCGTTTTCGGATCTGCACGGGCTGGGCGGTTTGTCGAATGGCGAACTGGCGAAGACGGCCAGCACGAGTCCCAAGTTCTATCGCGCACGCGCGTTCATTCGACAGTATTGGGGTCTGGGCGGCGGCGAAGAAACGCTCGAATCCGATTTCAACCAGTTCGCGCGCACGCTCGACAAGCAGCGCGTGGTGCTGACCGCTGGCAACTTCGGCGTGCTCGATGTGTTCGACCAGAACCCCTACGGCTCCGATCCGCGCACGCAGTTCATGAACTGGTCGTTTCTGACGCATGGCTCGTGGGACTATCCGGCAGATTCGCGCGGCTACAACTGGGGCCTGGCGCTGGAGTACATCGGCGATGGTTGGTCCGCACGCTTCGGCCATTTCCTGCAGCCGCTGGAATCGAACGGGCGCGAACTCGATACGCGATTGTTCGAGCACTACGGGCAGATGCTGGAGCTTGAGAAGCGCTATGCGATCGGTGGACGTCCCGGTCAGGCGCGGCTGCTGCTCTGGCGCAACAAGGCCAAGATGGGCGCGTTCAACGACGCCATCGCATTCGGGCAGGCCAATGGCGTGACGCCGAGCGTTGGCGACGTACAGCGCGAGCACAGCAAGGTAGGCGTGGGACTCGCGTTCATGCAGGAGGTGACGAACGACGCGGGCGTGTTCTTCCGTGCGAACTGGTCCGATGACAAGACCGAGACCTACGCGTTCACCGAAATCGGCAGGCAGGTAGCAGGTGGCGGCACGATCAAGGGCCGCGCGTGGGGACGTCCGAACGACGAGGTGGGAATGGCCGTGGCAGTGAACATGCTCGGCTCCGGTCACCGCAACTACCTGGCGGCCGGCGGCCTCGGCGCCTTCCTTGGCGATGGCGCGCTACGTTATGGGCCGGAGCAGGTGTTCGAGGTGTATTACAGCTTTGCGGTGTGGAAGACGCTGAGTCTGAGCCCGGATTTTCAGTACATCCGGAATCCTGGGTACAACAGGGATCGGGGGCCAGCGAAGTTTATCGGGGTGAGGGCGCACGCGGAGTTTTGATTCTTCCGCTTCCTGCTTGTTTGTTCCCCTCTCCCGCCTTGCGGGAGAGGGGTTAGGGGAGAGGGCCGGAGGCTCTGCTTGCCGACCGTGCCGCAATTTGAACGGCTTGCCCTCTCCCCCGCCCCTCTCCCAAAGGGAGAGGGGAGAAAACTCATCACTGCCGCGCATTCCTCCGATTATCCGGCCACGGCGTGTTGTAGTTCGTGCGGAACGGATTGATATCCAGCCCGCCGCGCCGCGTATATCGCGCGTACACCGCCAGCTTCACCGGTTTGCACATGCGCATCACGTCCGTGAAGATCCGCTCCACGCATTGCTCGTGGAACTCGTTGTGATTGCGGAACGAGATCAGGTACTTGAGCAGCCCCTCCTGATCGATGGGCGCGCCGACGTAGCGGATCTGCACGCTGCCCCAGTCGGGCTGACCGGTGACGAGGCAGTTCGACTTCAGCAGGTGCGACACCAGCGACTCCTCCACCGGTGACTGATCCTGATCGGCCTTCAGCAGCGACGGATCGGGTTCGTAGATATCGGTTTCGATATCGAGCCGGTCCAGCAGCATGCCATCCAGCTCGCCCATCTTCTGCGTGCCGAGATCCGCTTCCGGCACCAGACGTACCTGCACGGTGCCGCCCGTCGCTTCGGACAGGTCGTGATGCAGCAACTGCTGCACAGCCTCGGGCGATGCGATGCGGCTCTGGTTGAACGAGTTCAGGTACAGCTTGAACGATTTCGATTCGACGATGTTCGGCGTATCGGCGGGAATCACGAACGCGGCCAGCGCCACCTGCGGTTTGCCCTTGAGGTTCAGCCACGAAAGTTCGTAGGCATTCCAGATATCCACGCCGAAGAAGGGCAGGGCCTTGCCTTCGGCGAGTCCGATCTCGGTGCGCTTGGGCTGGCGCGGAATGGGGAACAGCAGCGACGGGTCGTACTCGGTCTTGTAGGCCGAGGGCTTGCCCAGCGGCGAGTGCTCAGGAAGCGTCATAGTGAGATTCAGGCCAGGAACAGCTTGTAGACGGGATTGTCGGTTTCATCCCAGTGTACGTAACCGAGCGTGGAAAGGAAGGTGCGGAAATCGCGCTTCTCGTTCTTCGGCACCTGAATCCCTACGAGGATGTTCGACGTATCGGCGCCCTGGTTCCGGTAGTGGAACAGGCTGATGTTCCAGTTCGGGCTCATGCTGGAGAGGAACTTCATCAGCGCGCCCGGACGCTCCGGGAATTCGAAGCGATACAGCAGTTCGTCGTGCGCCAGCGGCGAATGGCCGCCCACCATGTAGCGGATATGTTGCTTGGCCAGTTCGTCGTTGGACAGGTCCAGCGTGTCGAACCCATGGCGGCGGAAGTTCGCGGCGATCTTGTCGTTCTCGCTGCGCGACGCAATCTGCAGGCCCACGAAGATATGCGCCACGCCCTTGTCGGCGATGCGGTAGTTGAACTCCGTCACGCTGCGTGTGCCCACCTGTTCGCAGAAACGCTTGAAGCTGCCGCGCTCCTCGGGGATGGTCACGGCGAACACGGCTTCGCGCGCCTCGCCCACTTCGGCACGCTCGGCCACAAAGCGCAGGCGGTCGAAATTCATGTTCGCGCCGCAGGCAATCGCTACGAGGTGCTGGCCCTTGAGCTTCTCGCGCTCGGCATATGCCTTGAGACCCGCCACGGCCAGTGCACCCGCCGGTTCGAGAATGCTGCGCGTGTCCTGGAACACATCCTTCAGGCCGGCACAGATGGCATCCGTATCGACCAGGATGATTTCGTCGACGAGTTCGCGCGTGATGCGGAACGTCTCCTTGCCGACGAGCTTCACCGCAGTGCCGTCCGAGAACAGGCCCACATCCTTGAGTTCCACGCGCTTGCCGGCATCCACCGAACGCTTCATGGCGTCCGAATCCATCGTCTGCACGCCGATCACCTTGATGTCCGGGCGCACGGCCTTGACGTAGGACGCGATGCCCGAGATCAGGCCACCACCACCGATGGCCACGAAGATCGCGTGGATCGGACCGGGGTGCTGGCGCAGGATTTCCATGGCGATGGTGCCCTGCCCGGCGATGACTTCGGGATCGTCGAACGGATGGATGAACGTCAGCTTCTGCTTGGCTTCCAGCTCGGCGGCATGCACGTAGGCATCGCTGTAGGAATCACCATGCAGCACGATCTTGACCCACTCGCCACCGCGTTCGCGCACGGCATCGATCTTCACCTGCGGCGTGGTGGTGGGCATGCAGATGATGGCCTTGCACTGCAACCGTGCAGCGGAGAGGGCCACGCCCTGTGCGTGGTTGCCAGCCGATGCGGCGATCACGCCGCGCTTGAGTTCTTCCGGAGAGAGCGACGCCATCTTGTTGTAGGCGCCGCGCAGCTTGAACGAGAACACGGGCTGGGTGTCCTCGCGCTTGAACCACACGGCATTGTTCGTGCGGGCCGAGAGCGCTGCGGCGTAGGTCAGCTCGGTCTCCTGGGCCACGTCGTACACCTTGGCGGTCAGGATCTTCTTCAGGTAGTCGGGCTTGGCGGGGGTGCGGGTCATTGTCTGCGGTTGCCACGCAGCCGTGGCAAAAAAAGCCGGAAAAATCGGCGGAAACCGCCAATGATAATGGATGGCGCCCACACGGACCCTGCTACGGTCGTCGCGGCGTCTGGGTGCAGGAAAAGCCACTGTTGTAGGACAGCGCCCGGTGGACGCCTGTCAAAACCACGTGTTACGGTTTTACGCGATGCCTCTCCTACCTCTCATCGAACCCCACACCGCGCTGTTCCTGGACTTCGACGGCACGCTGGCCGATCTGGCACCGAGCCCCGAGCTGGTGCAGGTCGAGCCTGAACTGGTTGGCACGCTGCGTGCGTTGCATACCTGTCTGGACGGCGCGCTCGCCATTGTCTCGGGTCGGCCCGTGGCCGAGCTCGATCATTTCCTGCAACCGTTGCGCCTGCCTTCCGCGGGCGTGCATGGCGCCGAATTCCGCAATGGTGCGGCGCGCATCGTCACGCCGCCCGCGCCGGGTATCGGTCCCTTGCTGCCGCAACTGGAAGCGCTCGTGGCGCGGCATCCGGGCCTGATGCTGGAACGCAAGTCGGTGGCCGTGGCCATCCACTATCGGCAGGCACCGGAGCTGGAGCCGCTGGTGCGCGCTGCGGTAGCAGATGTGTTGCGCGATGCCGTGGGGCTCGACGCGTTGCCCGGCAAGATGGTGGTCGAGATCAAGCCTGCGGGTGTGGACAAGGGCGATGCGATTGCCGCGTTCATGCGTTCGTCGCCATTCGCGGGCCGCCTGCCGCTGTTCGCCGGTGACGATGTAACCGACGAAGCCGGCTTCTCGGTGGTGCGCGAACTCGGCGGCGTGGGCGTGCTGGTTGGCAATCGCGCCACGGCGGCCACCGTCAGCGTGCCTGCGCCCGCCGCGCTGCGCGACTGGCTGCACGAATCGGCGCGCGCGCTGACCCATTTCATCGCGCAGCGCGATGCCGCTGCCCAACATCCATCGCCACAAAGGGAGGACCCGCTGTGAGTGAACCTGCCACCTCTGCCCAGGTGTCGCCAGAAATCGCGCGCGAAGCGCCCGCCGTCAATACGGATTCGAACGCTGCCAGCCGCCACGCCAACCCATCGCTGGCACTCGGCATGATCGGCAATTGCAGCTTCTCTGCACTGGTGGATGGCCGCGGCCGCATCGTCTGGTGCTGCATGCCGCGCTTCGATGGCGATCCGGTCTTCAACGCATTGCTGGAGCCGAACGACAACGCCGGCCATTTCAATATCGAGATCGAGGATTTTCACGAAGCCACGCAGTGGTACGAGCCGAACACGGCCGTCCTGCGCACGCATCTGATCGACAAGCACGGCAGCATCCTGGAGATCACCGATTTCTGCCCGCGCTTCTTCCGCCTGGGTCGTTACTTCCGACCACTGACACTGGTGCGACGGATCAAGCCAGTCAGTGGCGCACCGCGCGTGCGTGTCACGCTGGCGCCGCGTTTCAACTGGGGCCGCACGGAGCCGAAAATCACGCGCGGCAGCAGCCATGCGCGCTATGTGGGCGAGGATCAAACACTGCGCCTGACCACCGATGCGCCGCTGGCCTACGTGTTGTCGCACACACCGTTCCTGGTGACGCGCGGCTACAACTTCATCCTCGGTCCCGATGAAACGCTCTCGGCCGGCGTGGAAGATATCGCGCGCGATTTCGAGCAGGAAACCACCGCGTACTGGAAACTCTGGAGCCGCCGCCTGGCCGTGCCGCGCGAGTGGCAGGACGCCGTGATTCGCGCGGCCATTACGTTGAAGCTGTCGCTGTACGAGGAAACCGGCGCCATCGTGGCGGCGATGACCACGAGTATTCCTGAAGCGCCGGGCAGCCAGCGCAACTGGGACTACCGCTACTGCTGGCTGCGCGACGCGTTCTTCGTGGTGCGCGCACTGAATAGCCTGTCGGAAGTTGGCACGATGGAGGACTATCTGCGCTGGCTGTCGAACGTGGTGATGCAATCGCAGGACGGGCACATCCAGCCGCTGTACGGTATCGGGCTGGAGCGCGAGCTGCCGGAAAGCATGCTCGATCATCTGAGCGGCTATCGCGGCATGGGTCCGGTGCGTGTGGGCAACCAGGCGCAGGAGCATTTCCAGCACGATGTGTACGGCAACGTGGTGCTGGCCGCCGCGCAGGCATTCCACGATCACCGGCTGCTGCATCGCGGTGGCCCGGCGGAATTTGCCAAGCTCGAAGACGTGGGCGAGCAGGCCGTGCGCGTATTCGGTACGCCCGACGCGGGCATGTGGGAGTTGCGCACGCGTGCACGCATCCACACGTCATCGGCGCTGATGAGCTGGGTGGCGTGCGATCGTCTGGCCAAGATCGCCGAGAAACTCGAACAACCCGCGCGGGCCGCGTACTGGCACGACCATGCGCATCGCATGAAGCAGCGCATTCTGGACGAGTCGTGGAACGAGCAGCGGCAGGCGTTTGCCGAGAGCTTTGGCGGCAAGGAACTCGACGCCAGCGTGTTGCTGATGGCGGAGGTCAACTTCATCGATCCCAAGGACCCGCGCTTCGTGTCCACGGTGAAGGCGCTGGAAGAGACGCTCTGCGATGGTCCCTACATGCGGCGCTACGAAGCGCCCGACGATTTCGGCAAGCCCGAGACTGCGTTCAACATCTGCACGTTCTGGCGCATCGACGCGCTGGCGCGCATCGGCCGCCGCGAGGAAGCGCGCGAGATCTTCGAGTCGATGCTTGCCGCGCGCAACCCGCTGGGGCTGCTGTCGGAAGACACCCACCCGATCACCGGAGAGATGTGGGGCAATTTCCCGCAGACCTATTCGATGGTCGGCCTGATCAACGGTGCCATGCGTTTGTCGGCACCCTGGGACACCGTGATCTGAGGAAAGGATTGGCCACAACAACAAGCGATATATGGGCAGACTAGTAGCGGTATCGAACCGGGTTGCGGACCCCCGCAACCACGCGGCGGGCGGCCTTGCCGTGGCGCTTTCGGAAGCGCTGAACAAGACGGGCGGCCTGTGGTTCGGCTGGAGCGGCAAGGTGGTGGACGCGGCCCACGGCGGCACGCCGGGCGAGGGCGAGTTCCACCAGACCCAGGCCGGCAACGTCACGCTGGCCACAGTGGATCTGAGCCAGGACGACTACGACGCGTACTACCTCGGCTACAGCAACGGCGTGCTCTGGCCCGTGTTCCACTATCGTGTGGACCTGGCGGATTTCGATGCAGGCGGCAACCTCAATGCCTATCGGCGCGTGAACCAGCTGTTCGCGCGCAAGCTGGCGCCGCTGTTGAAGCCGGATGACGTGATCTGGATTCACGACTATCACCTGATCCCGCTCGCGGCGGAACTGCGCGCCATCGGCTGCGGACAGAAGATCGGTTTCTTCCTGCATATCCCGCTGCCGCCGCCGCTGATCCTCGCGGCCATTCCTCAGCACGAATGGCTGATGCGTGCGATGTTCGCGTACGACCTGATCGGCTTTCAGAGTCAGGCCGATCTCGACCACTTCTCGCGCTACGTGCAGGGCGAAGCCGGTGCAGAGCCGATGGGCGAGTACCGCTTCCGCGCGTTCCATCGCACGGTGCGCGCGCAGGCGTTTCCGATTGGCATCGATGTCGATGAATTCATCGGCCTTGGCCAACAGGACGAGGCGCGCGAGACCTACGAGATGATGCGTCACCAGTACGCGCGGCGCCGGCTGCTGCTGGGCATCGACCGGCTCGACTATTCGAAGGGGCTGCCGCAGCGGCTCAAATCGTTCCAGACGCTGCTGGCCGAGTATCCCGAAAATCGATCGAGCGCCACGTTGATCCAGATTGCCGCACCTTCCCGCGAATCGGTGGATGCCTATGCAGACCTGCGGCGCGAGATGGAGGGCATCACGGGTGCGATCAACAGCGAGTACGGCGAACTGGACTGGATGCCCGTGCGGTACATCCATCGCTCCACGTCACGCAAGCGCCTGCCGGGCCTGTGCCGAGCGAGCAGTGTGGCACTGGTGACGCCGCTGCGTGACGGGATGAATCTTGTTGCGAAGGAATACATCGCCGCGCAAGATCCTGACGATCCGGGTGTGCTGGTGCTGTCGCGTTTTGCTGGCGCTGCGGAACAGTTGAAGGAGGCGCTGCTGGTCAATCCCTACGACACACGCGCCACGGCGCAGGCCGTGCAGCAGGCGCTGCACATGCCGCTGGCCGAACGGCGCACGCGGCACCAGAAACTGCTGGAGCGGATTCGCCAGCAGGATGTGCATTGGTGGAGTAGCGAGTATCTGCGGACGTTGACGGAGTTGGAGGGGGGGTAATTTCCAACGTGGTCGATGTTGAGAGGCTGGCCCTCTCCCCCGCCCCTCTCCCGCTCGCGGGAGAGGGGAGAACACCGACGGGATATCGACCGCTGCTGGTTTGCTCCCCTCTCCCGCAAAGCGGGAGAGGGGCCGGGGGAGAGGGCTGGCGCATCAAATCCCGAGCGCGCTCAAACCAGATCCCCCGGCAAATCCACATCCCTGAACGGTCCATCGTCCTCGGTCAGAATCCGCGTCACCGGCTGCGACTTCAGCAACTCGCGCGCGCCTTCATCGCCATCGAGCTTCAGCAATTCATCGCGCCACGCCGCACCGAATCCCACAGGATGCCCACGCTTGCCATCGCGCCACGGGGCGGCAATCGTGTTGCGCGCCGTGATCGTCAGCGCGACCGCGCGTACCAGTTCCATTGACAGCCACGGCATGTCCGCGAGCGCCACCACCCAGCCGCGTGCATCGGGACTCGCGGCCACACCCGCGCGCAACGCCGCGCCCATCCCGGCTTCCGCTTCAACGGACTCGATCACCTTGCACCCACCGCGCCGCAATTCCTCGGCGAGTTCGGGATGCCCAGGACGCACCACGGCAATCGAATGCGGCAGGCCCGCCGCCAGCGTGCGCGCGCTGCGCCACGCCACAGTGCGGCCATCGGCCATCTTCTCCATGAGCTTGTTGCGCAGGCCGGCCGGATCGAAGCGGCGGCCGAAGCCGGCAGCCAGCAGGATGCCGGTGGGCAGATCGGTCTGCGTAAGCGGGGCGCGTGAGGGCTTCGTCATGGCTGTGCGGCGGTGATAGCCTGACCAGCAGGCAAAATCGGACACTCGGCCTCGCCGGCTGCGATTTCGCGCGCGGCCTTGGCGCCTTCCACCTGGAGGATGTCGGGCAGCGAGACATGGTTCTTCGCAGCGATCACTTCGGCCAGTACCGAAATCGCAATCTCCGGTGGCGTGCGGCTGCCGATATAGATACCTACCGGACCATGCAGGCGGGCCAGTTGTTGATCGGTGAGATCGAACTCCTTGAGCCGCTCGCGGCGCGCCTGGTTGTTGCGGCGCGAGCCGAGCGCGCCCACATAGAACGCGGGCGTGCGTAGCGCCTCCATCAAGGCGAGATCGTCGAGCTTGGGGTCGTGCGTGAGCGCGATCACGGCGCAGCGCTCGTCGAGCTTCATGGCTTCCACGGTGTCGTCAGGCATCGTGCGCACCATCGTCACGCCGGGAATGTCCCACGTCTCCGTGTATTCCTCACGCGGATCGCAGACCGTGACCTGGAAGCCCAGCCCCACGGCAATCTGGCACAGGTATTTCGACAACTGCCCCGCGCCGATGACGAGCATGCGATAGCGCGGACCATGGATGGTCCGCAGCGTGGCGCCATCGAACGACAATCCATCGGCAGCCTCCGCATGGCCGAGCGATGCGCGGCCCGTGGCCATGTCGAGTGTGCGCGTCACCAGTCTGCCGTTCTCCACGGCCTGCAGCAATTCGACGATGCCGCTATGCGGTGCCAGCGGTTCAGCCACCAGTTCGATGGTGCCGCCGCAGGGCAGCCCGAAGCGATGCGCTTCCTCGGCACTGATGCCGTACTTCATGCCCTCGGGCACCTTCGACTTGATGCCTTCGCGATGCACGCGATAAATGATGTCGTCCTCGATGCATCCGCCGGATACGGAGCCGGCGACGAGACCGTCGTCGCGCACCGCCAGCATCGCACCTTCAGGACGGGGCGACGAGCCCCACGTCCGTACCACCGTCACCAGCAACACGCCGTGACCTTCCTGCTGCCACTTGACGCTGCTCTTCAGGACTTCGAGATCCACGCTGTCCATGATCGTTTCCGCTTCTTGTCTACATCGCCGCCCGTGTCGCCGGCGGCCTCATCGCTCTGGGTATCGTTATTGTCCTGCTCGTCCGGGCCGCTCACGGCCTCGGTGAATCGTGCGAAAAACGCATCGGCCATCTTGCGCGCGGCGGCATCCACCAGCCGCGAGCCGATCTGCGCGATCTTGCCGCCTACCTGCGCCTGCACCGCATACGTCAGCAGTGTTTCGTCGCCCTCGGCTGCCAGCGTGACCTTTGCCGATCCCTTGCCGAAACCCGCCGCGCCACCTTGTCCGTCGAACTGGATCGTGTAGCTGTCGGGTGCCGCGATATCGAGCAAGGCCATGCGGCCCTTGAAGCGCGCCTTGACCGGGCCGACCGCCGCAGTCAGTGCAAGCAGGTAGGCGTTTTCGCCATCGGGCTCGATGCTCTCACATCCGGGAATACATTGCTTGAGCAGATCAACGTCGTTCAGCGCGTCCCACGCTACCTGCTGCGGCACGGGCAGGCGCTGGGTCTGGGTCATTTCCATGGGGGCGTCCTCCGAATTGTTTTATAGGTGAAACCGTGGCGGTTTGCGTATCGGCCAGCAGCGCTTCGAGCGCGAACAGGCTGTCCAGGTTATGTGCAGGGTGCAGGGCATCGACATGCGGCAGGATGGCCTGCATGCCACGCGCCTGCGGTGAAAAACCCGCATAGCGCAGCAGCGGGTTCAGCCAGACGATGCGATGCGCGAAGCGGCGCAGGCGCGCCATCTCGTCGGCCAGCAGGTCGATCTGTTCGAGGTCGATGCCGTCACTGACGAACAGCACCGTGGCGCGGCCCGACAGCGTGCGGCGCGCCCATTGGCGGTTGAACGTGGCCAGTGCCGCGCCGATGCGCGTGCCGCCTGCCCAGTCGCGCACCTGTTCGGTGATCAGCGTCACGGCCTCATCGGGATCGCGTTCGCGCAGCGCGCGCGTCACGTTGGTGAGCCGCGTGCCGAACAGGAACACATGCATGCGCTCGCGGCCCTGCATCAGCGCGTGGCAGAAGTAGAGCACCGCGCGCGAATGCTGGCTCATCGATCCGGAGATATCGAGCAGCAACACCACGGGCGGCTTGCGCTGCGCATGGCGGCGGTATTTCCATTGCATCCATTCGCCATGCTGGCGGACCGCAAGCCGGGCACTCGTGCGCATATCGGCATGCGTGCCCGTGGCCGCAGGTTTCAGACGGCGCGTACGCTGCAATGCAAGATGCGCGCGCCGCGTGCGAACCAGATGCTGGAGCGCGCGCCATTCCTCGGCGGAGAGCGTCTCGAAGTCACGGCTGGCCAGGCGCTCCTGATCGGAGAAGGTCAGCGGCGCGGTGAAGCGTTCCTCGCGCATCGGTCCTTTGGGTGTCGATGGCGGCTGGCGCGCGGCGAGCGCATCGGCCAGACGGTTGCTGCGTTTCGGTGGCGGCGCACCGGCATCGACGCGCGGCAACAGCATCGCGCGCAATTTGCCTTCCCAATCGGGATCGCGCCAGAACAGGTCGAATGCCGCATCGAACAGTGGGCGCTGGTCAGGACCGGAGAGGACCAGTGCGGCCAGCGCGGCGCGCACCTCATCGCGCGCACCGATGTTCACGTGGTGCAGTGCGGTCAGTGCATCGACGGCATGCGCGGGCGAGAGGGCGAAGCCCGCATCGCGCAGCAGCCGCATGAAGTGGGTAACGTTGCGCGCCAGCATCGGCAGCGGACGGGATGACATATCAGGCGGGCGTGGTGCCGGCGAGTAACTCGGCGATGGTCGGACCATCGGCGCGGGCCAGATCGTCCTGATACTTGAGCAGCACGCCCAACGTATCGCGCACGGATTGCGGATCGAGTTCTGTCACACCGAGCGCCGCGAGTGCGCGGCTCCAGTCGATGGCTTCGGCAATGCCCGGCGCCTTGAACAAGTCGATGCCACGCAGCCGATGGATGAAATCGACGGCCTGCCGCTGCAATGCTTCGGCGGCTTCGGGTGCGCGCGCAGCCACGATCTGCAATTCGCGGTCGCGCGATGGATAACCCATCCATTGATACAGACAGCGACGCTTGAGCGCGTCATGCACTTCGCGCGTACGGTTCGACGTGATGATGATCAGTGGCGGCGTCTCCGCGCGCAGCACGCCGATTTCGGGAATCGATACCTGATATTCGGAAAGCACTTCGAGCAGGAACGCTTCGAAGGGTTCGTCGGCACGGTCGATCTCGTCGATCAGCAGCACACGCGGCACACCCGGTGCAGCGGGATCGGGCAGCAGAGATTCGAGCAACGGCCGCTTGAGCAGGAATTCGTCGCGATAGAGCGACTGCTGCTCGGGACGTTCCCCACGCGCTTCGGCCAGACGCAACGCCATGATCTGGCGCGGATAGTCCCACTCATAGAGTGCACTGGCTGCGTCGAGTCCTTCGTAGCATTGCAGCCGCAACAGGCGCGTGCCGAGCATCGCGGCCATCGCATGTGCAAGCGCGGTCTTGCCGACACCGGGCTCCCCTTCGAGAAACAACGGCCGCTGCATGCGCAGTGCAAGGTAAAGCACCGTAGCGGTCTCGCGATCGGCGAAGTATTGCTGCGCGGCGAGTTGGGTGAGGGTGGTGTCGATGGAGGTTGGGAGCATGTAGATATCGGCGAAGCCTTTTGCTATGCGCTCCCCTCTCCCATGTCAGTGGGAGAGGGGTGGGGGAGAGGGCTCGACGTTCAAATTGAGGCTTGTTGGTGATTGCACCCCCCAACCCCTCACCCGCAATGCGGGAGAGGGGAGCAAACCAGGGGTGAGCAAGACCGCGTCACCCCTTCAACGCCGCCTCCACCGCTCTTGCTGTCAGCACCGGAATCAAATGCGCCCGATAGTCCGGCGACGCATGCAGATCGGCATTGAGTCCCGACGCATCCACCTTCACCGCTCTCGCCGCAGCCGGCGTAAAGCTCGCCGTCAGTGCCTGTTCCAGCGCAGGCGCGCGAAACACGCTATCGGCGGCACCGGTCACGGCAACTCGCACTGTCTTGCCACTGCGCGCCACCATCACCCCCACCAGCGCAAAGCGCGATGCCGGATTGCGGAACTTCACATACCCCGACTGATCGGGTACGGGAAAGCGCACGGCGGTGATCAACTCGTCGGGCGCGAGCGCGGTCTCATACAGACCCTTGAAGAAGCTGTCGGCAGGAATCTCGCGGCGATCCGTCACCACGGTAGCGTTCAGCGCGAGCACCGCAGCGGGGTAGTCCGCAGCAGGATCGTCGTTGGCAAGCGAGCCGCCAAGCGTGCCCATCGCGCGCACCTGGCGATCGCCGATGCCGAGTGCCAGCGACGCCAGCCCCGGAATGCGGCGCATGACTTCCGCGTTGGCCGCCACATCGGCATGGCGTGCTGCGGCACCGATGACCACGGCATCGCCCTGCACGTTGATATCAGCCATGCCGGGAATGCGCGCCACATCGACAAGCATCGATGGCGAAGCCAGCCGCAGCTTCATCGCGGCAAGCAGGCTTTGTCCGCCGGCTAGAAACTTGGCGTCGCCATCGGCCTTGAGTTTCGCCACGGCTGCCTGGGCATCGGTGGCGCGTTCGAACTGGAATGCGTACATGTCGTGTCCCCTTATGCCTTGGTAGCTTGAGCGGCCTGAATCGCCTGCCACACGCGGTGCGGCGTGGCCGGCATCTGCATGTCGCGCACGCCGAGTGGTGCGAGCGCATCGACCAGTGCGTTGATGAACGCAGGTGGCGAGCCAATGGCGCCCGCTTCGCCGCAACCCTTCACGCCGAGCGGATTGTGCGTGCATGGCGTGCCTGATGACGTTTCCACCGTGTAGTCGGGCAGGTCGCCAGCGCGTGGCATCGCGTAGTCCATGTAGGAGCCGGTCAGCAACTGGCCGCTGTCGGGATCGTAGATGCACTGTTCGAACATGGCCTGACCCAGGCCCTGTCCGATACCGCCATGCACCTGTCCTTCGACGATCATCGGATTGATCACGTTGCCGAAATCGTCCACGGCCGTGAACTTGACGACCTGCGACGCGCCGGTGTCGGGATCGACCTCGACCTCGCAGATATAGGCGCCGGATGGATACGTGAAGTTCGTGGGATCGTAGAACGCGTTTTCGTTGAGACCCGGTTCGAGTTTGTCGAGCGGATAGTTGTGCGGCACGTAGGCGGTCAGCGCCACCTCCCCGAACGTCTTCGTGCGATCGGTGCCGGCCACGCGGAACACGCCGTCGCTGAACTCGATGTCCGCGTCCGAGGCTTCCAGCAAGTGCGCGGCGATCTTCTTGGCCTTGGTTTCGATCTTGTCGAGCGCCTTCATGATGGCCGATCCACCGACCGCCAGCGAACGCGAGCCATAGGTGCCCATGCCGAACGGTACGCGTCCGGTGTCGCCGTGCACGATCTCCACGGCGTCCAGCGCAATGCCGAGCCGCTGCGCCACGATCTGCGCGAACGTGGTTTCGTGGCCTTGCCCGTGGCTGTGCGATCCGGTGAACACGGTGACGGTGCCGGTGGGATGCACGCGCACCTCGCCTACTTCGAACAGTCCAGCCCGAGCACCGAGCGCACCCGCGATGTTCGATGGCGCCAGCCCGCATGCTTCGATGTAGCAGGAGTAGCCGAGTCCGCGCAGCTTGCCTTGCTGCTTCGCCGCTTCACGACGCGCGGGGAAGCCTGCTACATCGGCCAGTTCCTGCGCGCGTGCGAGGCATGGTTCGTAGTCGCCGGTGTCATAGGTCAGGCCAACAGGCGTGGCATACGGGAAGCTGCGGATGAAGTTCTTGCGTCGCAGCGCGGCGGGGTCGGTGCCCAGTTCACGTGCGGCAGCTTCGACCAGACGCTCGACGACATAGGTGGCTTCCGGACGCCCCGCACCGCGATACGCATCGACGGGTGCCGTATTCGTGAACACGGCTTTCACCTCGGCATAGATCGCAGGCGTGGCGTACTGGCCGGCGAGCAGCGTGGCGTAGAGAATCGTCGGCACGCTGCTGGCGAACGTGGACAGGTACGCGCCCATGTTGGCCACCGTGTGCACGCGCATGGCGAGGAACTTGCCATCGGCATCCATCGCCAGTTCGGCGCGGGTCACGTGGTCGCGGCCATGCGCATCGGTGAGGAAGGATTCGGAACGCTCGGCGGTCCACTTGATCGGGCGGCCTACCTTCTTCGATGCCCAGGTCAGCGCCACATCCTCGGGATACAGGAAGATCTTCGAGCCGAAGCCGCCGCCGACATCGGGCGCGATAATGCGCAGCCGCGATTCGGGCAGTCCGAGCACGAAGGCGCCCATCAGTAGCCGTTCGACGTGCGGGTTCTGGTTCGAGACGTAGACCGTGTAGCCATCGTCCTGCCGCGTATAGCTGGCGTTGACCGCGCGCGGTTCGATCGCGTTGGGGATCAGCCGGTTGTTGACGATATCCAGCGTGGTCACGTGCGCGGCGCGGGCGAACGCGGCATCGGTGGCGGCCTTGTCGCCGTGGCCCCAGGTGTAGCAGGTGTTGTCGGGCACATCGTCATGCACCAGCGTGGAGGCCGCAGCGGCATCGGCCGGGCTGACCACGGCAGGCAGTTCCTCGTAATCGACATCCACAAGTTCGGCGGCATCGCGCGCCTGCTGCAGCGACTCCGCGACGACCAGTGCCACCTGGTCGCCCACGTGCCGGGCCTTGCCGTGCGCCAGGGCAGGGTGGGGCGGCTCCTTCATCGGCGAGCCGTCGATGCTGTGGATCAGCCAGCCGCACGGCAGGCCGCCCACCTTGTCGCCGGCCATGTCGTCGCCGGTCAGCACGGCGATCACGCCGGGCGCGGCCAGTGCCTGCGCGGTATCGATCGAGCGAATGCGTGCATGCGCATGCGGCGAGCGCAAGAAGTAGCCGTAGCTCTGGTGCGGCAGCGTGACGTCGTCGGTGTACTGGCCGTTGCCGGTGAGAAAGCGATAGTCTTCCTTGCGCTTGACCGGCGCGCCAATCAGCGAGTGTTTCTCGGGTGCGTTCATGGTGGCCTCCTTATTCGGCGCTGGCCGTGGCCACGTTGCCCTGCATCGCGGCCTGCCCTTGCTGCACTGCACGCACGATGTTGTGATAGCCAGTGCAGCGGCAGAGGTTGCCGTCGAGCTGCTCGCGGATGGCGTGGGCATCGGCGTTGGGCTGCTGGGCCAGCAGGGACGTGGCGGCCATCACCATGCCGGGCGTGCAGAAGCCGCATTGCAGGCCGTGGCATTCACGGAACGCCTGCTGCATCGGATGCATCTCGCCGTTGGTCGCCAGTCCTTCGATGGTGGTGACGCTGGCGCCGTCCGCCTGGAGGGCCAGCATGTTGCAGGACTTCACGGCGCGGCCGTCCATGTGGACGGTGCAGGCGCCGCACTGCGCGGTATCGCAGCCCACGTGCGTGCCGGTGAGTCGCAACTGCTCGCGCAGAAGCTGGACCAGAAGGGTGTGGGGTTCGACCTGGACGTCAACGGGCTTGCCATTGACCGTCAGGCGGAGGGAAATCGCCATGCTTGTCTCCATTGTGGGTGGAACGCGCATGGCCAGCTCCGACGACAATCCCGAATGACACTGCGCGGGACGGGCCACGACGCGGTACTGCCGCTTGGTTGGGACGGCTATTTCGTGATATTGGTGCTGCGGGTTTGCCGGTAATGTCGGCGCAGTGAACGAATCGCCGCGACAGGCTCTAACAGTTAATCACAAATCCCCCGGACTCGCCATGCGGTTTCCCCTGCCGCGTGCGACCCCGCCCCTGCCTGCCCAATGGAAGCTTTTACCGACTGGCTGTTCGATACGGTTGCCTTGCCCAAGGTGGGGCTGCCCGCCATCTTCGTGGTCAGCCTGATCAGTGCCACGCTGCTGCCGCTGGGATCGGAGCCGGCCGTATTCGGCTACATCAAGCTCAATCCCGGGATGTTCTGGCCGGCCATCCTCGTGGCCACGGCGGGCAACACCGTGGGCGGTGCCATCGACTGGTGGCTCGGCTACGCGGCCAAGCTGGCCGTGGTGCGCTATCGCCAACGCCGCCAGCACCATGAGCATGAGGTGGAGCACGCCCAGCATCGGCCCCACCCGCGCAAGCAGCACAAGCCGAAGCTCGATGCCAAGTATTTCCGGTGGATGAAACGCTGGGGCCCGCCCACGATGCTGGTGTCGTGGCTACCGGTTATCGGTGATCCACTGTGCACATTGGGCGGTTGGCTGCGGCTGCCGTTCTGGCAGAGCGTCTTCTATATGGGGATCGGCAAGTTCCTGCGCTATCTGGTGATGACGGCGAGCCTGCTATGGATTCCCGATTCGTTCTGGCATGGCGTGGGTGACGCTATCCGGCAGTGGTTCTGATTCTCAATCCGCACGAAAATGCCGAAACCCGGGGGATTTCCTGATGTTTTTGGCGGTTATTGTCGTCAAGTGATTATGTTGCGGCGCGGCAAAACGGGGCGTTGCAGTACAATCGCGTCTTAACTGACGATAAATTGCGCACCGTCCCCGTGCGCTGCTTCAAAGCGGTCCCGCCCATGAACGCCCCACTCGTGCTCGACGCCAAACTCGCAGCGCAGGACGCCCCGCCGCGCCTGCGCGAGATCCCCTATAACTACACGTCGTTTTCAGATCGCGAGATTGTTATCCGTCTGCTCGGCGAGGAAGCCTGGCGCATCCTGGACGAACTGCGCGGCGAACGCCGCACCGGCCGCTCCGCCCGCATGCTCTACGAGGTGCTCGGCGATATCTGGGTGGTCCGACGCAATCCCTACCTGCAGGACGACCTGCTCGAAAATCCCAAGCGCCGCCAGATGCTGGTGGATGCGCTGCATCACCGCCTTGCCGAAATCGAGAAGCGCCGCGCCGCCGACCGTGCCGAGCATGCCGAACCGGCTGCCGAGGATCGCTCGCATCGCGTGGAGCAACTGGTGGTGTTCGCCAAGCAGGCGATCGAATCGTTCAAGCAGGAATTTGCCGATGCCTATGCGCTGCGCAAGCGCACCCAGCGCGTGCTGGGCCGCATCACGCAGAAGGACAACATCAAGTTCGATGGCCTGTCGCGCGTCTCGCACGTAACCGACGCCACCGACTGGCGCGTGGAATACCCGTTTGTCGTGCTGACGCCCGACACCGAGGAAGAAATCGCCGGCATGGTGAAGGGCTGCTTCGAACTGGGCCTGACGATCATCCCGCGCGGAGGTGGCACTGGCTACACCGGCGGCGCCGTGCCGTTGACGCCATTCTCGGCCGTCATCAATACCGAAAAGCTCGAACGGCTCGATGCGGTCGAAATGACCGACCTGCCCAACGTGCCGCACAAGGTGGCGACGATCTTCTCGGGCGCCGGCGTGGTCACGCGCCGCGTGGCCGATGCCGCCGACAAGGCGGGTCTGGTCTTCGCAGTGGACCCGACGTCGATCGATGCCTCGTGCATCGGCGGCAACGTGGCGATGAACGCGGGCGGCAAGAAGGCCGTGCTGTGGGGCACTGCGCTGGATAACCTGGCGTGGTGGCGCATGGTCGATCCCGAGGGCAACTGGCTCGAGATCACGCGCATGGACCACAACCTCGGCAAGATCCACGATGTGCCGGTGGCCACGTTCGAACTGAAATGGTCCGATGGCGATCGCCGCCCGGGCGAAAAGGTGCTGCGCACCGAGACGCTGGCCATCGAAGGCCGCAAGTTCCGCAAGGAAGGTCTCGGCAAGGACGTCACCGACAAGTTCCTGGCCGGTCTGCCCGGCGTGCAGAAGGAAGGTTGCGACGGCATCATCACGAGCGCACGCTGGATTCTGCATCGCATGCCCAAGCACATCCGCACGGTCTGCCTGGAGTTCTTCGGCCAGCCGCGCGATGCGATTCCGAGCATCGTCGAAATCAAGGACTTCCTGGACGGCGAGTCGAAGCGCGAAGGCGGTGCGATTCTCGCTGGCCTGGAACACCTCGACGAACGCTATCTGCGCGCGGTGGGCTATGCCACCAAGAGCAAGCGCAACGCGTTCCCGAAGATGGTGCTGATCGGCGATATCGTCGGTGACGATGAAGACGCCGTGGCACGCGCCACCTCGGAAGTGATCCGCATGGCCAACGGCAAGAGCGGCGAAGGTTTCATCGCCGTGAGCCCGGAAGCGCGCAAGAAGTTCTGGCTCGACCGTTCGCGTACCGCCGCCATCGCGCGCCACACCAACGCCTTCAAGATCAACGAAGACGTGGTGATTCCGCTGCCGCGCATGGGCGAGTACACCGACGGCATCGAGCGCATCAACATCGAACTGTCGATCAAGAACAAGCTCAAGCTGACCGACGAACTCGAAGCGTTCTTCGCGCGCGGCAACCTGCCGCTGGGCCGCAGCGACGATGCCAATGAAATCCCCAGCGCCGAACTGCTCGAAGATCGCGTGCAGCATGCGCTGACGCTGCTGCGCGAAGTGCGCTCGCGCTGGCTCTACCTGCAGGGGCATCTCGATACGCCGCTGCAGATGGCCAAGGATTCGCTGATCGGTCACGGCCTGGGCCTGCTGGGTCCGGCATTCGAGCAGCGCCTGCAGGCGCAGCCGGACGCCAACGTATTTCATCTGCTGCAGGACCGCACGATCCGCGTGAGCTGGAAGCAGGAGCTGCGCGCCGAACTGCGCAAGATCTTCAACGGCGGCGAGTTCAAGCCCATCCTCGACGAGGCGCAGAAGATCCACAAGCAGGTGCTGCGCGGCCGCGTTTTCGTGGCGCTGCACATGCACGCCGGCGACGGCAACGTGCACACGAACCTGCCGGTCAATTCCGATGACTACGCGATGCTGCAGGACGCGCACGTCGCGGTGGCCCGCATCATGGATCTCGCGCGTTCGCTGGACGGCGTGATCTCGGGCGAGCACGGCATCGGCATCACCAAGCTGGAATTCCTGACCGAAGACGAGATCGGCGAATTCCGCGCGTACAAGCAGCGTGTGGACCCGCAGGGCCGCTTCAACAAGGGCAAGCTGCTGCCGGGCGCGGACCTGCGCAATGCGTACACGCCATCGTTCGGCCTGATGGGACACGAGTCCATCATCATGCAGCAGAGCGATATCGGCGCGATTGCCGACAGCGTGAAGGACTGCCTGCGCTGCGGCAAGTGCAAGCCGGTGTGCGCCACGCACGTACCGCGCGCCAACCTGCTGTACAGCCCGCGCAACAAGATCCTGGCAACGTCGCTGCTGGTGGAAGCGTTCCTGTACGAAGAGCAGACGCGCCGTGGCGTATCGATCAAGCACTGGGACGAGTTCTCGGATGTGGCCGACCACTGCACGGTCTGCCACAAGTGCGTGACACCGTGCCCGGTCAAGATCGACTTCGGCGACGTGTCGATGAACATGCGCAACCTGCTGCGCAAGATGGGTCAGAAGAAATTCAACCCGGGCGCCGCCGCGTCGATGTTCTTCCTCAACGCGACGAATCCGCAGACCATCAACCTCGCGCGTACCGCGATGATGGGCGTGGGCTACAAGGCGCAGCGTCTGGGCAACGAGGTGCTCAAGAAATTCGCGAAGAAGCAGACCCAGCATCCGCCTGCAACGGTTGGCAAGCCGCCGGTGCAGGAGCAGGTGATCCACTTCATCAACAAGAAGATGCCGGGCAACCTGCCCAAGAAGACCGCGCGCGCGTTGCTCGATATCGAAGACAACGAGATCGTGCCGATCATCCGCAACCCGAAGACGACCACGGCCGAGACCGAAGCCGTGTTCTACTTCCCGGGCTGCGGCTCGGAGCGGCTGTTCTCGCAGGTGGGACTGGCGACGCAAGCGATGCTGTGGCACGTGGGCGTGCAAACCGTGCTGCCGCCGGGCTACCTGTGCTGCGGTTATCCGCAACGCGGCGCCGGCCAGTACGACAAGGCCGAGAAGATGGTCAGCGACAACCGCGTGCTGTTCCACCGCGTGGCCAATACGCTGAACTACCTCGACATCAAGACCGTGGTGGTCAGTTGCGGCACGTGCTATGACCAGCTCGCAGGCTACGAATTCGACAAGATTTTCCCGGGCTGCCGCATCATCGACATCCACGAGTACCTGCTCGAAAAGGGCGTGAAGCTGGAGGGCGTCACCGGTACGCGCTACATGTACCACGACCCCTGCCATACGCCGATCAAGACGATGGACCCGACCAAGCTGGTGAACGACCTGATGGGCGGCAACCAGGGTGGCGGCAAGATCGAGAAGAACGAGCGCTGCTGCGGTGAATCGGGCACGCTGGCCGTGACGCGTCCGGATATCTCCACGCAGATCCGCTTCCGCAAGGAAGAAGAAATGCGCCGCGGCGCCGACAAGCTGCGTACCGACGAATTCAACGGCGACGTGAAGATTCTGACGAGCTGCCCGTCGTGCCTGCAGGGGCTGTCGCGTTACAACGAAGATGCGACGGTCACCGCCGATTACATCGTCGTCGAAATGGCCAAGCACCTGCTCGGTGAAAACTGGATGCCGGAGTACGTGGCCAAGGCGAATTCGGGCGGGATCGAGCGGGTGCTGGTTTAATCGATTCTCACCGCTCCTGTTTTACTCCCCTCTCCCGCTTGCGGGAGAGGGGTTGGGGGAGAGGGTAAAGCGGTGCAAACTGCCACAAGTCGGCAAGCAGAACTGCCCGCCCTCACCCCCGCCCCTCTCCCACTTCGCGGGAGAGGGGAGCAAACCTTCGGAATTGTTCAAGCCAACCATGCACCGACACCCCAACTGCCCCCTTTGCGAAGCCGATGGCGGCGAACTGGTCTGGATGGGGGATCGCGCGCGCGTGATCCTGGTCGAGCACGATCGCTTTCCGGGTTTCTGCCGCGTGGTCTGGAACGACCATGCATCGGAACTGACCGATCTCGACGAGGCCGACCAGGCCTGGCTGATGCGGCTCGTGGCGCGGATCGAGCGAGTGGTGCGTGAAGTGATGACGCCAGACAAGGTCAACCTGGCGGCGTTTGGCAACATGGTGCCGCACCTGCACTGGCACATCATCCCGCGCTATCGCTGGGACACGCATTTCCCCGAGGCCATCTGGGCCGCCCCGCAGCGCAATGTCGAGCCGGCGCGGGTCGCCGAGCTTGCCAGCCGGCTGCCAACCCTGCGCGCCGCGCTGTCGGCGCTGGAGCGTGCGGACTGAGAAGCGCCGACGGATTTCGTCGCCGCACGGTTTTCCACAGCTTGGTAAAGTGCCGTAACCGTCTGGTACGGAACCCTCCCGCGCGGCGGGACGTCTGACTCCGGTCGAACAACAACATGCCTGCCTGGCTGCGGCCCCGGCAGGCCAACCCGCTGGCGCCATGTCATCCACCCCGTCCACCCCGTCGTCTGTCACCGTGCCCGGTCCGGCTGTCCCGATCCAGGCACTCAAGGCGCAAAGCCAGCTTCGGCTGGCGGCCACCTGGGCACTGATCAAGCCATACTGGAAATCCGAGGACCGCAAGGCCGGGCTCGGACTCCTGCTGCTGGTGGTGGCGCTCAACCTCGGCATCGTCTACATCAACGTGCTGCTCAACGAGTGGAACCGCGTGTTCTACAACGCTATCGAGCAGCACGACTACGTCTCGTTCAAGGCGCTGCTGCTGCGGTTTTCGTGGATCGCCGCGGCCTTCATCGTCCTCGCGATCTTCCGGCAGTATTACCAGTTGATGCTGCAGATGCGCTGGCGGACGTGGATGACTGGAAAATTCATGCAGCGCTGGCTCGGGCATCAGGCGTACTACCGCATCGAGCAGACCCACTCCACCGACAACCCCGACCAACGGCTGGCCGACGATCTCCGCCAGTTCACCGACGGTGCGCTGACGTTGTCGATGGGGCTGCTGAACTCGGTGGTCACGCTGGTCTCGTTCATCGGCATCCTGTGGGTCGTGTCCGGTCCGATCAGTTTCGTGCTGGGCGGCGTAGACGTGACGATTCCCGGCTACATGGTGTGGTTCGCCATTGGCTATGCGATCGTCGGCTCCATCATCATTCACTTCGTCGGGCGGCCGCTGATCGGGCTGTCGTTCCAGCAGGAACAGTACGAGGCAAATTTCCGTTTCATGCTTGTGCGCTTGCGCGAAAACAGCGAGCCGGTGGCGCTATACCGGGGCGAACCCACCGAGCAGGCCGGGCTGCGCGGACGCTTCGAACGGATTCGCGCCAACTGGAGCCAACTGATGCGCTACACGCGGCGGCTCACGTTCGTGAGTTCGGGCTATGGCCAGTTCGCGATCATCTTCCCGTTCCTCGTGGCCGCGCCGCGCTACTTCTCGGGCAAGCTCACGCTGGGCGGCCTCATGCAGATCAACTCGGCGTTCGGCCAGGTGCAGGGCGCGTTGTCGTGGTTCGTCGACAGCTACTCCACGCTGGTGGGCTGGAAAGCCGCCGCGAACCGTCTGATCGATTTTCAGGAAGCCATTCGCCTGGCCGAGCGCGAGGACCTGACCCACGAGGGCCCCGGCGACATCGAGGTGGTGGAGTCGGCCAGCGCGACGGATCGGCATATCGCGATCTCGGACCTGGCGCTCGCCCTGCCGGTGCGCAGTGGCCTGGATGCCGACGACGTGGGGATCGATCCGCTGGGTCATCCCGGCCTGCGACCCCTCGTGGCGCCGTTCTCGCTGTCAATCGGCCCCGGCGAACGCTGGCTGGTGAACGGTCCGTCGGGATGCGGCAAGAGCGTGCTGTTCCGCGCCCTGGCCGGAATCTGGCCGTATGGCAGCGGGCGCATCGCCATGCCGCGCGCGCGGTCGCTGTTCCTGCCGCAGCGCAGCTACCTGCCGATGGGCACGCTGGCCGACGCGCTGTCGTATCCCGACGTCGGCACGGCGCATACGCGCGAGGCGCTCATCGAAGTCTTGCAGCAGGCACGGCTCGGCATGCTGGTTCCGCATCTGGATGTGTCTACCAACTGGTCGCTGCGGCTGTCGCCGGGCGAGCAACAGCGGCTGGCCTTTGCGCGGGCATTGCTCCAGAAGCCCGATTTCCTGTTCCTGGACGAGGCCACCAGCGCGCTCGACGAGGAAACCGAAGCGGCGATGTACCAGTTGATGGTCGATTCCCTCCCGGACGCGACCATCGTCAGCATCGCCCACCGCAGCACCGTGGCGGCGTTCCACGGCCGGCGCCTGAAATACGTACCGGTGGGGGCGGATGGGCAAGGCGAGGGCGGTGGAGTAAGCTATCGGGTCATACAAGATGCGTGACGGCGACGTCGCGCCCCTAACATGGCTGGCCTGGACAAAGACACCCCGCACCCCACCGCGCTGACCGTTCACACGCAGTCGCGCGTGCTTGAAGTCGGTTTCGACAATGGCCGCACCTGGCGGCTGCCTTTCGAACTGCTGCGCGTGTACTCGCCTTCCGCCGAGGTCAAGGGCCACGGACCCGGGCAGGAAACGCTGCAGACCGGCAAGCGCGGCGTCGGTATCGCGGCGGTGGAGCCGGTGGGCAACTACGCGATCCTGATCCGTTTCGATGACGGCCACGACACCGGCATCTATACGTGGGACCTGCTGTACCGGCTGGGCGACGATCAGGACGCGCTCTGGGCGGACTACCTGAAACGGCTCGAAGCCGCCGGCGCCAATCGCGATACGCCGATGGCCGCCCCGGGTGGTCACGGTTGCGGCCACCATCATTGAATTCAGTACCTGGAGTCAGAGAATGAGCGAAACCCACTTCGGGTTCGAGAAAGTCGACGAAAAGGAAAAAGCCGGCAAGGTAGCCGGCGTTTTCCATTCGGTGGCAAGCAAGTACGACGTGATGAACGACCTGATGTCCGGTGGCATGCACCGGCTCTGGAAGGTGTTCACCATCGCCCAGGCCAATGTGCGGCCCGGCCAGAAGGTGCTGGATATCGCCGGCGGCACGGGCGACCTGGCCAAGGCATTCGCCAAGCGCGCCGGCCCGACCGGCGAAGTCTGGCTGACCGACATCAACGAGTCGATGCTCCGCGTAGGCCGCGACCGTCTGCTGGACAAAGGAGTGGTCACGCCGGTGGCGCTGTGCGATGCCGAGAAGATTCCGTTCCCGGACAACTACTTCGATCTGGTGACGGTGGCGTTCGGCCTGCGCAACATGACGCACAAGGATAAAGCCCTGGCCGAGATGCGCCGGGTGACCAAGCCGGGTGGCAAGGTCATGGTGCTGGAGTTCTCCAAGGTCTGGAAGCCGCTCGAAAAAGCCTACGATGTTTACTCGTTCAAGGTGCTTCCATGGCTGGGCGAACGCGTGGCCGGGGATGCCCCTAGCTATCGCTATCTCGCGGAATCGATCAGAATGCATCCAGACCAGGGTTCACTTGTACGCTTGATGGAACAAGTGGGCCTCGAAAAGGTCGAATACTTCAATCTGACGGCCGGAGTCGTGGCGCTCCACGTCGGTAGAAAGTACTAATTCGCCATATCCGGATAAAAAAGGCCGGAAATGACAGGGGATCACTGCATATGACTTCTTTTCGTGGAAAATTCCTCGCCCTCGCGCTGATTGCGACGGTGGCGTTCGGGGCGGCAATGGATGCCGAAGCCAAGCGCATGGGCGGTTCGCGCAGCGTCGGCAAGCAATCGTCGAACGTGACGCAGCAGCGCCAGGCCACGCCTCCGCAGCAGAACACCGCTCCGGGCCAGCCGGCCCAGAACGCGGCGGCACCGGCAGCAGCGGGTGCGGCGGGTGGTGCAGCAGCTGCGGCACCGAAGCGTAACTGGGGCGGCATGCTCGGCGGCCTCGCGGCGGGCCTGGGTATCGGCTACCTGCTGTCGCACTTCGGTCTCGGTGGCGCAGCGGCCAGCATCCTGAGCAACATCATCCTGTTCGGCCTGATCGCACTGGTCGCCGTCTGGCTGTTCCGCAAGTTCCGTGGCTCGAAGACTTCGGGACAGCAACCGGCCTTCGCCGGCATGGGCAACGCCAGCAACGGTAGCAACAACCCGTTCGGCGGCATGAACCGTGAGGCAGAGCCGACGCTGCGTCAGCAGGATGCCTCGCCGAGTTTCGGCGGTGCGGCTGCCAATCCGGTGATGGGTGGTGCAGCGGCGGGTGTCGCGGGTGCTGCGGCAGTGCAGCAACCGTGGGGCGTGCCGGCGGACTTCGATGTCGAGTCCTTCGTGCGCAATGCCAAGGTTCACTATGTGCGCCTGCAGGCTGCCTGGGACGCGGGCAATCTCGACGATATCCGCGAGTTCTCGACGCCGGAAATGTTTGCCGAACTGAAGATGGATCTGGCCGAACGTCCGGCCGGCGAAGTCAACAAGACCGATGTGGTCACGCTCGACGCCCAACTGCTGGGTATCGAGACCACCGCCACCCAGTACATCGCGAGCGTGCGCTTCTCCGGCATGATCCGCGAGAAGGCCGACGAGGCCGCCCAGCCGTTTGGCGAGGTCTGGAATCTGGCGAAGGCGACTTCCGGCACCGGCGGCTGGCAACTGGCTGGTATCCAGCAGGAGTCCTGATCGCTGACACGCTCCTGGCCGCGACGATGACATGAAGCGGCGGGCGAGTAGCTTAGAATGGAGGCCCACGTACGCGTGGGCCTTTTTTGTTGGGCCAAGCCCGAACTCCCGGACGCCATGAACGCTTTGCCGACCCCGCTGGCTGCACCGATCGTCGCCGCGTTGAATCACCTGATCGAACAGGAACCCTGGGCATGCAGCCTGCTGGCGCCGTTCGCTGGCCGCGTGATCGTCTTTGACGCCGCGGCGTTCGCCTTGTCGCTGCGCGTGACGGGGCAGGGCTGCATCGAGCAGGCGCCTGCCACGGAGACGCCGGCGGTAACGCTGCTGGTGCCGCTGCAGCAATGGCCGCTCGTGGTGGCCGATGTGGCCGAGGGCGGTCAAGCCGCTGCCATGCGCCACGTGCGGATCGAGGGTGACGCCGAGTTTGCCAATGCCGTGTCCACGTTGGCGCGTAACCTCCGTTGGGATGCGGCCGAAGACCTGTCGCGCGCATTGCGGGGCGTGATGGGCGGCCCGGTCAGTGACAGCGTGGCGCAGCGCATGGTCGATGGCGCGCGGCAAGTGCATGAGGGGGCCACGCGCGTGGGTCGGGCGGTGCTCGATAACGTGACCGAATACCTGCTCGACGAGCAGCCAACGCTGGTCCGCCATGCCGCGCTCGACGGTTTCAGTACTGATGTGGCGCGCCTGCGCGACGACCTGGCACGCCTCGAAAAGAAGCTGGACCGCCTCGAGCGGTCGGCCGATGGAGGAGCCCCAGCCCCGCTGCCTTCGGCCCACCGCTGATCCTGGCAGATGCTTTCCGCCATGTTGCCTCCCGTCGCCGCCCAGAGCGGCGCACACCCTGAAGATTTCGCATGACCCGCCTGCTGCGTCTCTGCAAGATTATTTTTGTCATCCTGTATTACGGGCTCGACGAACTCGTGCTGTCGGGCTTCAAGAGCCGCCGGATCAAGTTCCTGGTGCGCGTGATCACCATTGGGCGCAAGCTCGAACAGCCGCGCGGTGTCCGGCTGCGGCTGGCGCTGACCACCCTGGGCCCGATCTTCGTCAAGTTCGGACAGGTGCTGTCCACGCGGCGCGACCTGATGCCGCCGGATATTGCCGACGAACTGGCCATGCTCCAGGACCAGGTGCCGCCGTTCGACTCGGCACTGGCCGTGCGCATCATCGAGAAATCGCTCGGCAGGCGGGTGGACGATCTGTTCGACAACTTCGAGCACCAGCCGGTGGCCAGCGCGTCGATTGCGCAGGTGCACTTCGCCACGCTGCGCGGCGGCCCGAACCATGGCCGCGAGGTGGCGGTGAAGGTGCTGCGGCCCGGCATGCTGCCGGTGATCGACAGCGATCTGGCGCTGATGGCCGACATGGCCACGTGGCTGGAGCGAGTCTGGGTGGACGGCCGGCGCCTCAAGCCGCGCGAGGTGGTCGCCGAGTTCGACAAGTACCTGCATGACGAACTCGACTTGATGATCGAGGCAGCCAACGCCAGCCAGTTGCGCCGCAACTTTGCCGACAGCGAACTGCTGTGCGTGCCCGAGGTGTTCTGGGACTGGTGTACGAGTTCGGTGTTCACGATGGAGCGGATGCATGGCATCCCGATCTCGCGCACCGAATCGCTCAAGGCGGCCGGCGTGGATATGCACAAGCTGGCCGAGGAGGGCGTGGAAATCTTCTTCACGCAGGTGTTCCGCGACGGGTTCTTCCACGCAGACATGCACCCGGGCAACATCCTGGTGTCGGTCCAGCCGGAGACCTTTGGGCGGTATATCGCGCTGGACTTCGGCATCGTCGGGGCGCTGTCTGAATTCGACAAGAACTATCTGGCGCAGAACTTCATCGCCTTCTTCCGACGGGACTACCACCGCGTGGCGCTATTGCACGTGGAGTCGGGCTGGGTGCCGGCCTCGACGCGTGTCGAGGAACTGGAGTCCGCCGTCCGAGCCTGCTGCGAGCCGTACTTCGACAAGCCGCTGCGCGAGATTTCGCTGGGCATGGTGCTGATGCGACTCTTCCAGACGTCGCGCCGTTTCAATGTGGAGATTCAGCCACAATTGGTGCTGCTGCAGAAGACGCTGCTCAATATTGAAGGGCTGGGCCGTCAGCTCGATCCGGACCTCGACCTCTGGAAGACGGCCAAGCCCTTCCTGGAGAAGTGGATGTACGAGCAGGTTGGCTGGCAGGGCGCCTGGGAACGCGTCAAGGTCGAGGCGCCGCAATGGGCCAAGATGCTGCCTGACTTTCCGCGCCTGGCGCACCAGTTCCTGGAGCGCCGTGCCATGGTCCACAACGGTGATCAGGAGCGGCTGCTGGCGCAGTTGGTCCACGAACAGCGACGTACCAACCGGCGCCTGTCTACGGCGCTGATGCTGATGGGCGGCTTCCTTGCTGGCATCGTGATCGTCCAGGCGATGGCCTGGGCAGGGTACTGGTAAGCGGCACAGCGTCCGGCGGACTATCCGCCAACGTCAGCAAAACAACACGAAGTGCCCCAATACGGGCATTTCTCCGGGTGGCGGGATTTTTTTTCGACCCCGCCAGTCTCCATCGCTATAATCCGCGTTTTGATTCGGCTACGACCGCTCATGCCCCCCGCCGGGCGCCCGCGGCCCCGACCGATGAATTGGACACCGGCAGGGCGTTGCCACGATGCAGCGCTCGCCGGCATTCGGTTTCTCGCCACCAGGGCATTTCTGGCATTTTGGGATAGGGCAGCGGCATGCTGATCTGGTTCGTCATCGCATATTGGGTCATTTCGGTCGGTATCGGCCTGTGGGCGGCGCTGCGCGTCAAGGGCACCGCAGACTTTGCCGTGGCGGGCCGCAGCCTGCCCTTCCATATCGTCACCGCAACGGTCTTCGCCACGTGGTTCGGCTCCGAAACCGTGCTCGGCATCCCGGCCGTATTCCTCAAGGAGGGCCTGTCGGGCGTGGTGTCCGACCCCTTCGGCTCCTCCCTCTGCCTGATCCTCGTGGGTTTGTTCTTCGCCCGGCCGCTGTACCGGATGAACCTGCTCACCATCGGCGACTACTATCACAACCGTTATGGCCGGCTGGCCGAGGTGCTGACCACGCTTTGCATTGTGGTGTCGTACCTGGGCTGGGTGGCGGCGCAGATCAAGGCGCTGGGACTGGTGTTCTACACCGTGTCCGATGGTGCGCTGTCACAGGACGCCGGCATGATGATCGGCGCGGCCAGCGTGCTGGTCTATACGCTGTTCGGCGGCATGTGGTCGGTGGCGATTACCGACTTCATCCAGATGATCATCATCGTGATCGGCCTGGTCTATATCGGGTACGAGGTGGGCGGCCAGGCGGGTGGCGTCTCGGCCGTGGTCTCGCATGCGGCGGCGGCGGGCAAGTTCGAATTCTGGCCATCGCTGGACCTGGTGCAGATCATCGGGTTCGCGGCGGCGCTGTTCACGATGATGCTCGGGTCGATTCCGCAGCAGGACGTGTTCCAGCGCGTGACATCTTCGAAGACCGAACAGATCGCGGGCCGCGCCTCGGTGCTGGGCGGCGTGCTCTACTTCTTCTTCGCATTCATCCCGATGTTCCTGGCGTACTCGGCCACGATGATCGATCCGCAGATGGTGCAGAAATACATCGACACGGATTCGCAACTGATCCTTCCGCAACTGATCCTGACGCACGCGCCGATGTTCGCGCAGGTGATGTTCTTCGGCGCACTGCTTTCGGCCATCAAGAGCTGCGCGTCGGCCACGCTGCTGGCGCCGTCGGTGACGTTTGCCGAGAACATCCTGCGCCCGTACTTTCGCCATCTGACCGACAAGCAGTTCCTGCGCGTGATGCAGGCAGTGGTGCTGGTCTTCACGGTGCTGGTCACGCTGTTCGCGCTGAATTCGCACCTGTCGATCTTCCATATGGTCGAGAACGCCTACAAGGTGACGCTGGTGTCGTCGTTCGTGCCGCTGGCCTTTGGCCTGTTCTGGAAGCCGGCAACACGCCAGGGCGGATTGCTGGCCATCGTCCTGGGCCTGTCCTCCTGGCTGATCTGCGAGGTGGGCTATGCCGATGCTGCAGTGCCGCCGCAAATGGTGGGGCTGCTGTTCTCGATTGGCGGCATGGTGTTCGGATCGCTACTGCCACAACTGATCAGTGACAGGCCTCCCACGCAAGAAGTGCATATCGCGTAACATTTGGAGAAATTGACCCGTTCGTGACGAATGGGGCTCCGAATGACCGCAATTCCTGCCGGTATACGGGTTGACGACGGTTTATAATCCGAGGCTTTGCATCGTCACGCGTCCGGCACATCTGTATGCCCGTCGACATGATGGTCGCCCTTGTGGTTTCCGGCGACGGTGCCATCTACCCGCTTTACGTTCCGATTTTCACGAAATAACCATGCCGATCTATGCCTACCGTTGCGACGCCTGCGGCCAAGGGCGCGATGTGCTGCAGAAAATGAGCGATGCCCCGCTCACGGACTGCCCATCCTGCGGTGCCACCGGCACCTACAAGAAGCAACTGACCGCAGCCGGCTTCCAGCTCAAGGGCTCGGGCTGGTACGTCACGGACTTCCGCGGCGGCAGCGGCGGCACCAGCGCACCGGCCAAGTCGGGCGACAGCGCGGCCGCAGCGGCTGCGCCGGCGGCCACTTCCGACGCATCGGCTTCGACCCCGGCAGCGGCTGCGCCCGCCGCTGGCTCGTCGGCCAGCCAATAAGCGCGGGCACGACGTGGTCGCCAAGAAAACTTCCGCCGTCAAGACCTGGTTCCTGACCGGCCTGCTCGTCCTCGTGCCGCTGGGCATCACGCTGTGGGTGCTCAACCTGATCATCGGCACGATGGACCAGAGCATGGCGCTGCTGCCCGTGGCATGGCAGCCCGAGAACCTGTTCGGGCGCCGCATTCCCGGTCTGGGCGCGATCCTCACGCTGCTGTTCATCCTGCTGGTCGGGGTGCTGACCCACAACTTCATCGGCCAGCGGCTGGTGCGCTGGTGGGAAGCGCTGCTGGGCCATATCCCGGTGGTGGGTCCGATCTACACCAGCGTGAAGCAGGTATCTGACACGCTGCTGTCCTCGTCGGGCAATGCATTCCGCAAGGCGTTGCTGGTGCAGTATCCGCGCGAGGGGTCGTGGACCATCGCGTTCCTGACGGGCCGGCCGGGCGGCGATGTGCAGAATCACCTCCAGGGCGAGTACGTCAGCGTCTATGTCCCGACGACGCCGAACCCGACCTCGGGCTTCTTCCTGATGATGCCGAAGGCCGATACGATCGAGCTCGACATGACTGTCGACGCGGCCCTCAAGTACATCGTGTCGATGGGCGTGGTGGCCCCGACGGACCTGCCCCGCAAGCCGAACGACGATACCCGCGAGGGACACGCCGAACTGGCCCGCGACGAAGTCGCCGACACGCAAACCAATTGATTGCGCGCGGCCCGCGCCTTGCGGCCGCGCTTTACAGGGAATTCCTCCTATGTCCTCCATGCGTACTCACTACTGCGGTCTGGTGACCGAACAACTGATCGGCCAGGAAGTGGCCCTGACCGGCTGGGTGCAGCGCCGCCGCGATCACGGTGGCGTGATCTTCGTCGACCTGCGCGATCGCGAGGGCCTGGTGCAGGTGGTGTGCGATCCGGACCGTCCGGAAATGTTCAAGGCCGCCGAAGAGATCCGCAACGAGTTCTGCATCCGCGTGGTGGGCAAGGTGCGTCCGCGTCCGGCCGGCACCGAGAACAGCAACCTGACCTCGGGCAAGATCGAAGTGCTGTGCCATGAGCTGTCGGTGCTGAACCCGTCGGTCACGCCGCCGTTCCAGCTGGACGACGACAACCTGTCGGAGACGACGCGCCTCACGCACCGCGTGCTGGATCTGCGCCGTCCGCAGATGCAATACAACCTGCGCCTGCGCTACAAGGTGGCGATGGAAGTGCGCAAGTACCTGGACGCCCAGGGCTTCATCGATATCGAAACGCCGATGCTCGGCAAGAGCACGCCGGAAGGCGCCCGCGACTACCTGGTGCCGTCGCGCGTGAACCCGGGCCACTTCTTCGCGCTGCCGCAGTCGCCGCAGATCTTCAAGCAGATGCTGATGGTCTCGGGC